>Ga0157370_10007553_pt1 | contig 11811 bp, 17 predicted proteins | sample C35metaG_FD_113463 | JGI IMG/M metagenome (GOLD analysis project Ga0157370, IMG submission 113463) | Corn rhizosphere microbial communities from Kellogg Biological Station, Michigan, USA - C3-5 metaG | ecosystem: Host-associated > Plants > Roots > Rhizosphere > Soil | place: USA: Michigan... | reverse complement strand
TTCGCCCACGAACATCCGATTCTCGACGGCGCCGGGATCGACCTGCCCCGTTGCGACCAGAATGCCGAGTGCGATCGGCAAATCGAACGCGGTACCTTCCTTGCGGATGTCCGCCGGAGCAAGATTGCCGAATCGGTAACTAGGACTGAACGCCAGTTCATAGTCCCTGCCCGCGGCAACGTAATCAGGTCGGGAGGTGCAGCGTGAGGCATTCCGCAAAGCACTTCCGATCGGTGATCCATCTCTTCCTCCGTAGTGTGTTCACGGGTGGATCTGTGAAGGTGTGGGCATAATGGCGCCGACTCTCCCACCAACCGAGCAGGAAAAGATCCGCGCCGAAGCATGGAAGGAAGCACGCCGCGGCCGGAAGGGCCCCGAGATCAGAGCAGACAGGCGCCGGTACCTCAAACTCTTGCGCAAGCTCAGTGAGAACAAACGTGCCGCGTGCCGGATGTTCGGCATCGGTGGCAAGCGGTATCGCGCACTCGAGCGCAGGAATCGCCTCGCAATCAGGCTCGCCAAGGAGTCCTCCAATGGCTGAGTCATCTGAACAGAAAGCGCCCGCTACATACACTGGCGCGATGGCTTCGTGGCTTTTCGCGGCGCCGTTCGGCTTTGTCCTCGGCTTCCTCATTTTCCCGCTCGCAATACTCGACGGGTGGGTGTCGTTCAAGCTGTGGAACATCTTCATTCTACCGACCGTTGGCCGTGCATTACCGATCGTGTTCTTCATCGGGGTGGGGTTGCTATACAACCTCTTCGCGAAAGCCAGGGTTCACAAGTCGAGCGGTACCGGCGCGGAAGTACTGCGTGATCTGGCGACGGCATCGCTCGCCTACCCGCTCGGCACGCTCGGCGTTGCGTATGGTGTTGCGTGGTGGATGGGGTTGCCACGATGAAGGATTCATTCTTCCTGATCTGCACCGCGAAGGGTGTAAACCGACTGACGAAGGGCAAGCACCATCCATGGCAAACTCCGAAGCTGCCCGCGCTGGCCGCTGGCGAGTACGCCGTATTGCTCAGTGTTGAAATACCGGACTCGACTTTCGCGCCACGTCCTACGCCGGAAGCGACGATTCGTATTCCCGAGTCGGCAGTAATAGCCCCGCCTGTCGAAGTGGAAGTACTGGAGCCTCCGGTTCAGGATGTCGAGGTGACCGAATGAACAAGGCGCTCAACGAAATCGACTCTGACGATACAGCATGGATAGCAGCAAAGAAAGCAGCATCCATTACACACGGTGAACTAAACCATCTCGTAACAACCCTGCCGTACGATCAGCTATCCCCTCAGCTACTCAACGCAAGAATAGCGTTCGACAACGCGCAATCACATCTACGTCACGTACAGAGTAGAAGATCAATAGCGTTGAATGAGAGATCGTCCGAGCGTCAGGTGCAGCCGGCGAGGCTTTCCGGTGGTGCGACATGATAGGCGCACTTGATTATCAGGCATTCCTCGAAGCGAAGCGCGCGATTGCTCCGGTCTACGGTGCCCCCATTCCCGCGAGCGTTGTCCACCCGATCTGCAAACCGCACCAGACCGCGATCATCCAATGGGCTGTTCAGGGCGGACGACGGGCAATCTTCGCGAAATTCGGACTCGGCAAATCGGTAATGCAGTTGGAGACCATGCGTCTCACCTTGGAGCATGCGGGCGGTGTCGGCCTCATAGTCGCGCCATTGGGCGTGCGCCAGGAATTCATCCGCGACGCTCATATGCTCGGACTCGAGCTCAAGTTTATCCGCACAACGGAAGAGATCTCGGGGCCGGGGATTTATCTCACGAATTACGAGTCCGTTCGTGAAGGCAAGATTGATTGCTCCGGACTCACAGTCGTATCTCTCGACGAAGCGAGCGTGCTCCGCGGCTTCGGTGGAACCAAGACGTTCCGCGAATTCATGCGGCTATTCGATCAGACGCCATACCGTTTCGTCGCGACGGCGACACCGAGCCCGAATCAATACATCGAGCTTCTATCGTATGCTGCATTCTTAGGCGTAATGGACGTAGGTGAAGCCAAGACGCGTTGGTTCAAGCGCGATAGCCAGCACGCGGATCAGCTCACAATCCACCCGCACAAGGAAGAAGAGTTCTGGCTGTGGGTGAACACGTGGGCCGTCTTTCTACAGCGGCCGAGCGATCTCGGATTCTCGGACGAAGGGTATGACTTACCGGAGATAACAATCAACTGGCACCCGGTCAGTACGCCCATTGATAACTGTGGAGTCGAGTACGATGGCCAGGGTCGGTTCCTCCGCAACCCGGCGATGGGATTGCAGGAAGCGGCAGCGGAGCGCCGGATAACTCTTGACACTCGCGTTGCCAAGGTACGCGAGCTGATAGAAGCCCGTCCCCGGGATCACGTCATCATCTGGCACGACTTGGAGGACGAGCGTCGCGCCATTGAGTCAACCGTACCAGGCGTGCACTCAGTGTATGGCTCGCAAGACTTGGACGAACGCGAAGAGATCGTAATGGACTTCGCCGATGGGAAGGTTGCGCGACTTGCGGCGAAGCCCGTCATGCTCGGATCTGGCTGCAACCTGCAACGTCATTGCCATTGGGCGATCTACGCAGGAATCGGCTTCAAGTTCAATGACTTTATCCAGAGCCTCCACAGAATCTATCGTTTCCTGCAAGCCCATGAAGTCACTATCGACATCGTGCATGCGGAGAGTGAAATAGAGATCGTCCGCATCCTGCAAGCGAAGTGGCGTCGTCACGATGCGATGATGGAGCGGATGTCAGAGATCATTCGTACGTACGGCCTCAACGCAATCGAGGCACAAGCGAAGCTGATCCGCACGATCGGTATAGTCCGTCGCGAGGAACACGGCGAGACATGGACGATCGCGAACAACGATTGCGTCGAAGAGACACGGACGGTGGATTCAAACACCGTCGGTCTAATCGTCACATCGATTCCATTCGGCACTCAGTACGAATACACGCCCTCGTACAACGACTTCGGCCATACCGATGATGATCAGCACTTCTTCCGGCAGATGGACTTCCTGTCTCCGGAGTTACTGCGAATCTTGAAGCCCGGGCGCGTGATGGCAGTACACGTAAAAGATCGTATTCGCCCTGGCGGGATGGACGGGCTTGGATTCCAGACAGCTTCCCCGTTCCACGCTGAAACGATCCTGCACTATCGCCGGCATGGCTTCGCGTACTTGGGAATGATCACCGTCGTTACCGATGTCGTGCGCGAGAACAATCAGACGTACCGATTGGGGTGGACGGAACAGTGCAAGGACGGCTCTCGCATGGGCGTGGGGATGCCGGAATACGTGTTGCTCTTCCGGAAGCCGCCGACCGACCCGAGCAATGGTTACGCGGATGAACCTGTGTTGAAGGAAAAGGCGGACTACACCCGAGCTCGCTGGCAGACTGACGCCCACGCCTTCTGGCGGTCCAATGGAAACAAGATCCTATGCGCCGAAGAGCTGGTAGGACTGCCAGCCGACGAAGTGTTCAAGAAATTCCGCGCGCATTCGATTGCAACCCCGTACGACTACGAGAGTGATGTGGCAATCGGCGAAGCGTTGGAAGATGCAAAGCGGTTGCCACCAGGCTTCATGTTACTGCAGCCTCAGAGCTGGCACCCGGACGTATGGTCGGAAGTGACACGGATGCGGACCTTGAACGGATCGCAAGCGGCGCAGGGTCGTGAGATGCACCTTTGCCCCTTGCAGTTCGACATCGTAGACCGATTGATCGAGCGCTACAGCAATCCGGGCGATCTCGTGTTCGATCCATTCTTAGGGCTCGGCACCGTTGCGATTCGGGCGGTTGAGCGCAACAGGATCGGGCAAGGCGTCGAGTTGAATGCACAATACTTCGACGATGCTGTTCGCTATCTGCGAGCCGCCGAAGAAAAGATCAACACGCCAACACTGTTCGATTTCATCCAGGCGGATCCAGATGTCGAGGTAGCGGCATGACACAACTATTCCGCACGGATTCCCCGCTTCTTCGCAGCCTCACGGATGATGATCTCAATCGCAGCGGTAGAGCTGATACCGAGCGATTCAGCGATTGCGAAAAGCAGTTCCCGCGCGTGCTCCGACAGTCTGAACGCGGTCTGTTGCTTGTTACTGGGCATTCGTCTTTGCCTTGCTCGCCTGGTATAGCTCGGTGTTCTTCCGGGCGTTTTCAGCCTGTGCTTCCCGGAGTGTCGGGTACGTCACGCCGGTTTCGGCTTGGGAGACCTGTTTGCCACCCCGGCGAACTACCTCAAGCTCCACGAAATGCCGCTTCCGGCCTTCACCCCGGGCAAACAACCCGAAATAGCGGACTTCCCTGGCTTCCCCCGTCGTTGCGTCCATACAGCCCCCTCGTAAATGGTGTATATCAAACGTATAGCACCCCGCTAACTCTGTCAAGGGGTCAATTTGAGGGGGTTCGGGCATGATCTCTAATATCTCTGATACTGGATACGGAAACGAGATCATCGTTGACAGTTTTGCCGGCGGTGGTGGCGCGTCTCTCGGTATCGAGATGGCGACGGGCAGAAGTCCGGACATCGCGATCAATCACGACGCGGAAGCGATAGCGCTCCACGCGGCGAATCATCCGGACTCGAAGCACTACTGCGAAAACGTCTGGGCGGTGGATCCGGTTACAGCGTGCGCAGGCCGTCCGGTCGGGCTCATGTGGTTGTCGCCCGACTGCAAGCACTTCAGCAAAGCCAAGGGCGGGAAGCCGGTCTCGAAGAAGATTCGCGGCCTGGCGTGGGTCGCGTGCCGGTGGGCGAAGGCCGTGAAACCTCGCGTGATCGTGCTCGAGAACGTCGAGGAGTTCCAGACGTGGGGACCGCTCATCCGTGTCGGTGACGAGTGGATGCCGGACAAGTTGCGTCGTGGTGATACGTTCCGCCGCTTTACCGCCAGACTTCGCCGACTCGGTTATGTGGTTGAACACCGCGAGCTCAGGGCGTGTGACTATGGCGCGCCGACGATCCGGAAGCGCCTTTTCCTTATCGCGCGTTGCGACGGCCAGCCGATCGTGTGGCCCAAGCCGACGCATGGGAAGGGGCGCGCGCATCCGTGGCGTACCGCCGCCGAGTGCATCGACTGGTCGATTCCCTGTCCGTCGATATTCGAGCGCAAGAAGCCACTCGCGGAGAACACCTTGAAGCGCATCGCGCGCGGCATTCGGCGTTATGTGATCGAGTCGCCGAGGCCGTTCATCGTGAGCCTCACCCATCACGGCGCTGACCGCGTGGAATCACTGGACGCTCCATTTGCAACGATCACTGGCGCACACCGTGGCGAGAAAGCTCTGATCACACCGTATCTCACAAAGTTTCGCACCGGTGCGACAGGCTCACCGCTCGACGATCCTATGCCGACAGTCACGGCCAACAGCTTTATCAAGCGTCCGGGCGGTGCGGTCCCTATCGGTCTGATCGCGCCGACGCTGATCCAGACCGGATACGGGGAGGACAAGCATCGCAACGGTGGCGCAGGTCAGCCGCCGCGCTCGCTCGACCTGCACCAGCCGCTCGGCACCATAGTCGGCGGCGGCGTGAAGCACGCACTCGTATCGGCGATGCTCGCGAAGCACTACGGTGGACACGAGAACGACGGGCAGGAACTGGAGCTGCCGTTGTCGACGATAACGACGCAGGACCATCACGCGCTGGTGGCGTCGACGCTCGTAAACCTCCGCGGAACGGAAGACAGTCACCTCCACGGCAACTCGATCGAAGCCCCATTGCCGACGATCTCGGCTGGCGGGCTACATGCAGCCGAAGTGCGCGCGTTCCTCGTCTCGTACTACGGTACGGAGCAACGATCGGGCGATCTATTCAGCCCCGCACCGACTGTCACGAGCAAGGACCGCCTGGGTTTAGTAATTGTCGACGGGGCCGAATACGTGATCGCGGACATCGGGATGCGCATGCTGGTGCCTCGCGAGCTCGCGAGAGCGCAGGGATTCCCCGACTCATACAAGCTTGACATCCCATTCGACGGGAAGCCGCTCACCAAGACGGCGCAGGTCCGAATGATCGGCAACAGCGTTGTGCCTCAGTGCGCAGCGGCGCTCGTAAGCGCCAACTACACGACCGAAGCCATCGAGCGTGCAGCATGAACCATAGAGAGATAACCGGCGACATCTTGGCAGCGTTGCCAGTTGATTCGCCCGCCACGACACGATCCATAGCCAAGGCAGCAAGACGCCGCAACGCAGACGTATGCGCCGTTCTCCGGTCACTAGAGGGGATGCGCGTGTATTCCGACAGGTCCCTTTGCACCGTCAAGCGCATTCGTACCGGACCGTTCAGGGGATACCTCCGCAGCTCAAGTCCACGCGGGTTTTGGATGCAAGCGAGCGTCGACCGATCAAACCAATTCGCCGAAGTCATAGCTGAAGTAGAAGCCGACTCTCGCTTTGGTCTGTTCCTGGGTGTGGAGGAAAGAGCAGGATGAAGTCTGATGCACTGTGGGAGCGCGTCGTTCAGGCCGAGAGTAGAGCAGCGCGCGCCGAAGCTGAACTCGCTCAAATCAAGGCTGCAACCGAAGCCCGGCTCGAAAAGCAACGTATTCGAAAGCAGCGTTTCACCGAAAAGAAAGAGAAGGAACGCGCAGGAACGTCCACGAACGTTCTGGAACGTTCTGGAACGTTACCGAGCGTTCCGCCCCCCTCCCCCCAGGTTTCTTCTTCTTCCCCCACACCCCTATTAACTACTTCCTCCCCCCCACCCCAAAACTCTGCTAACGCAGAGGCGAGCGGCGGAGCGCCGTCGCTTGTGGTCGAACCGAAAGAGCCACCGCCAGAGAAGCCAAAACGCGAGTCGAAGGCGAAGCCCTGGATGGGCGAGATCAACCGCGTTTGGACGGAGGTGTATCCCGATTCCAAGGCCCCGCTCGGGGCTGCGAAGATGCTCTCACCGATCGTGGACAAGTTCGGCGTCGAGCGCGTTGCGGCCGAGCTCGGCAAGTATCTCCGGGCGACAGAAGCGGCGTATCTCTCCGTACCAAAATTCTGTTCGACGTTCGGCGGCGCGAATCGTGACGCGAAAGCGCAGAGCCCCACAGCCTACGCCGCCCGCCTGATCCGCTTCTACGTCGAACACGGATTCTCGCAGGTTTTGCCGATTGAGCAGCACGACAAGAGGATCGATGAGCTGGCAGCCGAGCACAAGATCAAAGACCCGGACAGGGTAAAGCGAGAGCTCCGCATCGTGGCCCCCTGGATGACGCTACGAGGGATGAAACAGGGCGAGTCGGCCCGGTATGAGGAGAGGGTTGCGAAACTGCTTCAGGACGCGCCTGGGGTGGCAGCATGACGAGCGTTATTGCGCACATCCCAGCGTCGCACTCCGTTGCGACCCGAGCCGATACAGCACTCCCCTACTCCGAAATCGCCGAACAGGCTGTCTTGTCGGCCATGCTCTGCGATCCGGACGTGATCCCCAAGGTCTCCAAGACCTTGGACAGGGATGCGTTTTTCAACGCCGCGCACAAGAGAATGTTCGACGCGATGTTGACGCTCCACGCGAAGGATATTGCAGTCGATCCGTTGACGATCGTCGCCGAGCTCGAGCGGTCGGGTACGCTGGAAGCAACCGGCGGACGGGAATACCTGGCGTACCTGATCGAAGTCGTACCGAGTGCAGCAAACGTCGAACATCACGCCAAGATCGTCCACCGTCACGCGCAACGCCGGCAGCTGATCAAGGCTGCCGACACTGCCCGGATGATGGCTATGCGGGAAGACGCGGAGCCTGACGAGATAGCGAGACAGTTGCAGGCCGACACGCTACCAATCGCAGTTGACGACGGAGAGCAAGGTTTCCGCGTGGTGAGTCGCTCCGACATCGACGCATTGGGCGACGCGATCCATCTCCGCGGAGTAGCCACAAGCGAAGGGCGTATTCCGGGATTGGCAACGGGGTTCCCTGAGATCGACGACGTAACGCAAGGGTTTCGGTTAAGCGAGTACGTCACGATAGGGGCCGTCCCCAAGGCGTGGAAAACTGCTCTTCTCCACAACATCCTGCTTAACATGATCCGGTCGGGTGAAACCGTGGGGATGGTGTCGGCTGAGATCGGACGAGCGCAAACGCTCGAGCGGATGATCTCGGCCGATGCGATGATCCCGATCAACACGATAGGCCGGGGGTCGTTGGTGGACGAAGAGTGGAGGCGCTTCGCGCTATCGGGCAACATGCTCGAAAACAGACTCCACATCGACGATCAAGCGTACCCTGAATTGGGCGACGTGGTCACGCGATGCACAGACCTTAAAGCCCGCGTCCCATCGATCTCGGCGATCGGCGTGGACTACTTGCAGCTGATTACGTCGAGGCACCGGGGGATGTCGACCGTCGACGAGATCAATGCCGTGTCCCGAGCGCTCAAGAGTTTGGCGAAGCGGTTGAACGTGGTCGTGTTCGCACCCTTCCAATGCAACTTCAAGGAGATCGACAAGCGAGACGATAAACGCCCGCAGAAAGGGGACGTGCAGGGAGCATCGGGGCCGATACAGGACGCCGACTTCGCGATCCTGCTTTACAACGACATGCTCTACAACCCGATGGCCGCTCCGATTCTGGAAGCCAATGTTGCGGCTTGCAGACGGACGCCCCCTTTCGTCGCAAAGCTCAAGATGTATCCGGAGTTCCAGCTATTGGGGAGCGACAAAGCTCAACAGAGAATGCGCGAGCGAATTGCAAATCAGGATCGCAACCGGGAGCTCTTGTGACCCGCCGATCAATCCAACCAGGGGTCTTCTACGTCTGTCCCGTATGCAAGAATCCAACGTCAACGATATGCAGGAAGGGAAAGGTCGTACGGTGTTCAAAATGTATCGATAAGGAGTTCAAAGCTGTAATGGCAAAGCGAATGGAGCGCCAGAGAAGGCGGGAAGCAAAGAACGCGGAAGTGTACGCACGCATGGCAGAACGGATGAAAGTGCGTGACGCGGCAAGGGTTGAACGGTTGGCACGGCGCAGACGGAATCACAAGAGATGGCGCGTGATGCAACCCGATTCGCAGTTGGTCAAGGCTCGGAAGGAAAGAGCGAAAGAGAGACTTAGACTCAGGAATTCCGTGATCGGTGAACCCAACAGCCCGTACGAGATAGCAATTGCAATCGTGGAGAGGGAGTCGGGCGAGAAACGCACCGAATGGGAAGGTGTGTTGAAGCATCCCAACAATGTACGAGTAAACGAAGTCGCCCTTGAGATCGTGCAAGACAAGCACGATTCAGCCAACGACGCGGAGGCGGCAGCATGATACAGATCACAGATCAGTACGTACTGGCACTCATAGCTCAATCGGAATGCAACAACGAATGCAATACCGAAAGCAGCTCGGAAGAATCGGAAGAATTAGCCGACTGCGAACGGCATGGACCGGATCACATCATGGAGGCATTGAAACGAGTCTCCAACGAGTCAGGGATTCCGGTCGAGCAATTCTGTTATGCGTGCGACGGATCAGCGGGAAAAATGGCTGAGTTGAACCGAAGAGCGTACGCCTTAGCGGCTCAGGCAGCGGGGGTAAGGGTACTGCCAGAGTTTCAGGTTCGTGGTGTTCCGTGCTTGGTGTACGGATCGAAGAAAAAGAAAATCTCCCATCCCTCGGCGGTCACGCTTCGCATCGTGTACGAGACTTTAGGGACGTTGGAAGAGGCGACGTTGCAAGACGTAGCGCGCCATTCCGGACTGGCGCTCTCGGTAGTCAAGTCCAGAATACGAAGGCTCTACGGTGCGTCACTTGTGAAGGACGTATCACAGAGAGATTCGGGAACCTCGATTGTCTGGACTCTGACCAGTCTCGATTTCGATGACGTATTCGACGTACAGGTGCCGTCGATCGGGCCAGTAGCAGAGGCAACATCTGAGCGTCAGGAGGCGGCGTGAAGCGCGTAGAGTTGAAGCGCACCAAGCCGCTCCGCGCGAAGAAGTTCTGGAACCCCCCACGCAAGGAACTTCGGAAACGGAACGATGAACGCCGCTCCCGTGTCGCCAAGCAGCGGGCAAAGGATCGCCGCAGCCAGGCAGAGATGGACGCACGCTCCGAAGGATGGATACGTGCAAACGGAATCTGCGAATGCGGGTGCGGTTACCCATTCGGTGATTACAAACTCGATCATCCGGAGTGGCATCATACCAGTTACCGGAAGCACAGAGGTGTGTGGCTTAGAAAGCGATGCCACGAACGCATTGAGATGACAGAGTTCTCATACCGTCACACTACTCGCAAGAGCGCCGCTTAATGCACACGAATATGGGATACGTCCGAATCATGGCCCGTTGTCACCCATTCGCTAACGGGCGTAGGTTGATCTTCGAGCATGTTGCCGTCGCAGAACTGGCGCTTGGCAAACAGCTTCCGGAGGGGGCAGTTGTGCACCACATCAACAACACCAAGTCGGACAACAAGAATGCAAACCTAGTCGTCTGCCAGGATCAGGCATATCACCTGCTTTTGCACGCGAGGATAGAGGCGCGCGACGCTTGTGGGAATCCCAGCTTCCGCAAATGCTTCTATTGCGGCAGTTGGTGCGACCCCGATGAACTGGACGGTGGCCGTGACGGGAACAGACACCATCGCCGGTGTGCCGCCGAGTGGCAGCAAAAACGGCGCGATAGGCTTCGTGGCGATCGTCCAAAGCACTTGGAGGCGGTGCGTTCCAGCCCCAAGTGCAAGCACGGCCATCTGTGGACAGAGGAGACGACGCGGTTCAATGCGCGGGGGGTGCGATGGTGTCTAGCGTGCTCGCGAATCGCGGACGCGAAGCGGAAACATGCAGCATGACACACATCGCAGTACAAAGCAGGCTCGCCCGGATGTACGCAATGCTCAGAGGCTATGAGGCGAGTGGCGTATGGCGCACGGGACGAAGCAACGCCATGAAAACGTATCTCCGGGCCGACCCGTGCGCCTATTGCGGCCAATACCGGCCGCGTATGTCGTGGGATCATATCGAACCGCGACTGCGTGGTCACACGATGTACGGCAACATGGTTCGCGCGTGCGTGAGGTGCAACAAAGTGAAGGACGCTCGACCGTTACTGCGCTGGCTTGTACATCGTGCATGGAGTGACTATCGGCGACAACGACGAAACGCAGCATAGAAAACGCAGTGCTAACAGTATGAATCTTGCGGTATCACTCTTACCCCAATCAACCCATGACCTCACCAAACAGAGTAGAAATGCAGACCGCAGTGTTTCAGCGCTCGAAGTCCCCCGCAGCGCAGCAGAAAGATGTTGACCGTTGGAATGCAGCGCATCCGATCGGGACGGCAGTTCGCGTAACCCTCGACAACGGAGCAGTATCCCACACACGAACACGGTCGCGCGCTGAATTGTTGAGCGGCCATTCTGCCGTGATCTGGCTCGAAGGCGTCGTCGGTTGCTACACTCTCAACCGCGTGGAGGCTCTGTGATCTCATATCTAGAGACAGATACCAAACCAAAAGATCCCGAATACGAGGATCAGATTGTTTGTCCCTACTGCGGCGACGTCGATTACGACAACTGCGATTATCCCCGCGAATTGAAGATGGACGGCGACAGCACGACGGTTACGTGCGGGAGTTGCGGCAAGGATTACGACGTCATCATCTCGATAAGCATCGCCTATCTCTCAGAACCAATTCCCGAGGCTCTCCCTCTCATGCCTGATACCAAAGCAGTAGGGCATCCGATTTACCGTACGTCGCCGGACTATCTTGCGTGGCTGAATCGCTGCGACGAGATACTCAAAACCACATGGCCTGACTACCCGTTTCGCGATCAGGCCGGACAATTGGATCGCGAAGCGTGGTACAAGACGTATTTCGAGG
>Ga0157370_10007552_pt1 | contig 11812 bp, 6 predicted proteins | sample C35metaG_FD_113463 | JGI IMG/M metagenome (GOLD analysis project Ga0157370, IMG submission 113463) | Corn rhizosphere microbial communities from Kellogg Biological Station, Michigan, USA - C3-5 metaG | ecosystem: Host-associated > Plants > Roots > Rhizosphere > Soil | place: USA: Michigan... | reverse complement strand
TCTTATCACCTTCACCCGCCCCACTCTCGTTTCCAGTCGCACTGGTAAGCGTGTGGCCACCGCCCTATCGAAGGTAGAGGGCAGATTGGACAGGTCATCCGGGACCAGCCGAATTACTCGCGCAAGTACCTGATGCGTGTCCATTTGCCTTGATTCCGATACAATCGGTAGAAACGCTGCGGCTCACCAGGTGCGCATCCACGGGCGGATTTCCGCACGAAATCCAAAGAGGCTGATTCGCGGTAGTTTTCGCTGCTGGCGAAAGCAGAGGAAAAGTAAAGGATCCGTCCGGCGGGCGGCAGTGGTTGAAGATGCCCCCGGATCGCCAGTATCAACATGGAGCGCCAATATTGTAAAGACGCCTCCTCCGGCGTCACGAAAATGTCAAGCGTGCGCGCGTAAAAGCTCGTAAAAGCGAATCCTGGGGCAGTCCGGTGTTACCTGAGGAACGCCTCGACAGTCAACTATTCTTTAAGGCAAATGCGGTCTGAATGACGACGAATACTACTCCAACCGACCTGAAAACTTCACCGGACGAGACTCGCCGGCCGTTCACCGAACCTGGGCATCGCATGCCGGATGAGCACGGCGCTCCCGGCGATCGAGGTCCAAAGAAGCGTCACCCGCTGCGCTGGGTTCTGGTACTCCTGGTCATAGCCGGCGTCGCCGCATATGTCGTTTTTCAGGCTGGCCATCCGGCTCCGACAAAGAAAGCTGGTGGCGGCCGCGGACGTGGAGCAGGCGCCGGCCCGATTCCGGTGGCTGTCGCAACGGCCGTCCGCACCAGCGTTCCCGTCTATTTGAACGGCCTCGGGAACGTGCAGGCGTTTTATACCGTCACGGTACGGTCGCGCGTTGATGGGCAACTCATGTCCATCATGTTCAAGGAAGGCGACTACGTCAACGAAGGCCAGGTTCTGGCGCAGATCGATCCCCGGCCCTTCCAGGTGCAATTGGAGCAGGCCGAAGGACAACTGGCGCACGATCAGGCGCTCGAGGCGGACGCGAAGCTGGATCTGGAACGATACCGCACTTTGCTCGCCCAGGATGCGATTCCGAAACAGCAACTCGACACTCAGGTCGCAACCGTCGGCCAGTATGCAGGCAGCATCAAGCAGGATCTGGCGAATATCGACAACGCCAAACTGCAACTGACGTATGCGAAGGTGACGGCGCCGATCAGCGGCCGGATCGGGTTGCGTCTGGTCGACCCGGGCAACATCGTGCATGCGAGTGACGCCAACGGCATGCTGGTGATTACCCAGATGCAGCCGATCACAGCAATCTTTACGATTCCCGAGGATAATCTGCCGGAGGTGCTGCAAAAGCTCCACGCGGGCGCGCGATTGCCGCTCGAGGCCTGGAATCGTGACAAATCCAAAAAGCTCGCGTCCGGTTATCTGCTGACCGTGGACAACCAGATTGATCCGACGACGGGCACGTCGCGTCTGAAAGCCGTTTTCCCCAACAAGGATTTCACGCTGTTCCCGAGCCAGTTCGTCAACGTCCGGCTGCTGGTGGATACGCAAAGAAACCAGGTTGTGATTCCGACGGTGGCGATACAGCGGGGCCAGCAGGGCACCTATGTCTACACGGTAGTGAACGGCGTCTCGCACCTGCAACTGGTCCAACCCGGGATCACCGAGGGGACAAATACGTCTATCCGGTCGGGATTGAACGGCGGCGAGCAGGTGGTGATCGATGGATTCGACCGGCTGGCTGACAATACAAAGGTTCGCCTCCGGCCGCCCACGGGTTCGGCGACTCTGACTCCCACGGGCGTAAGCAATCCACCCGATGAGGATGAAGCACCCGCGCCCGGAGCGAACGGTGCCAGACGGCCTCATGGGGTGGGAGCAGGGGCTCCTCCTGCGGGCACAGGTACTCGCGGCAGTCGAAAGGGCACGGAAGGCAAGACCCAGTGAGCCCGTCCCGCATTTTCATACTCCGGCCCGTGGCGACTTCGCTGATGATGGCCGGCGTGGTGCTGATCGGCGTGGTCGCGTTCCGGCAACTGCCGGTCTCCGCGCTTCCGCAGGTCGACTATCCAACCATTCAGGTCCAGACGTTTTATCCGGGTGCAAGCCCGGAGGTCATGACGTCGGCCGTTACTGCTCCCCTCGAGAAGCAGTTTGGCCAGGTTCCCGGACTCACCCAGATGACCTCGATCAGCTCGTTCGGGAGTTCACTGATCACCCTGCAGTTCAACCTCGATCTGAACATCGACGTAGCTGAGCAGGAAGTGCAGGCGTCGATCAATTCCGCAACGACCTATCTGCCGAGGGATCTGCCGTCGCCTCCGGTTTACAGCAAGACCAACCCGGCGGATGCGCCGATTCTCACGCTCGCGATAACTTCGCCGACGATGCCGCTGCCCTCTGTCGAAGAGCTCGCTGAAACGCGGCTCGCGCAGAAAATTTCACAGCTTCCGGGAGTGGGACTTGTCAGCATCAGCGGCGGACAGCGGCCGGCAGTTCGCGTTCAGGCGAATCCGACGGCGCTCGCAGCCTATGGCATGAGCCTCGAGACGCTGCGAGCGGCGCTGGCCAGCCAGAATGTGAACCAGGCCAAGGGAAATTTTGACGGCCCCACGCAATCCTGGACCATCAACGACAACGATCAGCTTCAATCCGGAGACGATTACAAACCCATCATCATCGCCTACCGCAACGGCGCGCCGGTGCGCCTGCGCGACGTAGCGACCGTGGTCGACAGCGCCGAGAACGTGAAGCAGGCGGCCTGGTACAACACGACGCCCGCCGTCATCCTGAACATCCAGCGGCAGCCCGGTACCAACATCATTGGCGTCGTCGACAGCATCCAGAAAATCCTGCCCCAGCTGCAGGCTTCGCTGCCCGAAGCCATGAAGGTCCAGATCATCACGGACCGTACGACAACCATTCGCGCCTCGGTTCATGACGTGGAATTCGAACTGGTGCTGACGGTCGCGCTCGTGGTCATGGTGATCTTCCTCTTCCTGCGCAGCCTCACCGCCACCATCATCCCGAGCGTCGCCGTACCGTTGTCTCTGATCGGCACCTTCGGCGTCATGTACCTGCTTGGGTACAGTCTCGACAACCTTTCGCTGATGGCGCTGACGATTTCTACCGGTTTCGTCGTGGACGACGCGATCGTCATGATCGAAAACATTTCTCGCTATATCGAGATGGGAGAGTCGCCGCTCGAAGCCGCCTTGAAAGGTTCGGCCGAAATCGGGTTCACCATCGTTTCGCTTACCGTATCGCTCATTGCCGTTCTTATTCCGCTGTTGTTCATGGCGGATATCGTCGGCCGCCTTTTCCGCGAATTCGCGATGACGCTTGCGGTAACGATCATGCTTTCGGCCTTTGTCTCGCTCACGCTGACGCCGATGATGTCGGCGCGGATTCTGCGCCACCATCCGGAATCGGAGCAGGGCTGGTTTTATCGCTGGTCCGAGTGGGTGTTCGTAAAGACGATTGAACAATACGGAAAGGCGTTGCGCGTCGTACTGCGCTACCAGATGGTGACGCTTCTGGTCGCCGTGGGAACGCTGGTGGCTACCGTATACCTGTTCATGATCGTGCCCAAAGGCTTCTTTCCGATTCAGGACACGGGCGTGATCCTCGGCATTTCGCAGGCGCCGGAAACGGTTTCGTTCCCGGCCATGGCCCAGCGCCAGCAGCAGCTCGCGCAGGTGATCCTGAAGGATCCGGCGGTTGAGAATCTATCGTCCTTCATCGGCGTGGATGGAACGAACACGACGGCCAACAGCGGGCGTATTCAAATCACGTTGAAACCGCTCGAAGAGCGGGACGGATCGGCTCTCGATATCATCCGGCGGCTGCAGCCGAAGGTCGACCAGGTCTCCGGTATCCAGCTCTATATGCAGCCGGTGCAGGATCTCACCGTCGAAGACCGGGTCAGCCGCACCGAATATCAGTACGCGCTCGATGCTCCTTCTCAGGACCTGCTGAACGTATGGGTGCCGCAGATGATGGCGAAGATGAAGCAGATTCCCGAACTGCGCGATGTCGCCACCGATCAGCAGAACGGCGGTCTCGGGCTGCAGCTCGATATCGATCGCGATACGGCTTCGCGGCTCGGCATCACGCCGCAAAACATCGACGACACTTTGTACGACGCCTTCGGGCAGCGCCAGGTCTCGACCATATTCACGCAATCGAACCAGTATCACGTTGTGCTCGAGAACCAGCCGCAGTGGCAGGAAACAGCCGACGCAATCAAAGATCTGTATGTGAATGCCGCCAATGTGGCCGCGCCGACCATTACGACCAGTTCGCCGAGCGCAGCCCTGAGCACCAGCACCAGCACGACGAACGGAAGGTCGCCACAGGCTCCCTTATCGGCAATTACGCGCGCGCGCACCGTCGAGACGCCCATCGCTATCAATCACCAGGGTCAGTTCCCCGCCGTAACGCTCTCGTTTAATCTGGCGCCGGGCGCGTCTCTGGGGACGGCGGTTGACCGCATCCGCGAGGCCACGCAGCAACTCGCAATGCCCGCGAGCGTCGAACCAACCTTCCAGGGCACGGCCCGCGCCTTCGAGAACTCAATCGCGAACGAGCCGATTCTGATTCTCGCCGCCATCATCACCGTTTACCTCGTTCTCGGCGTCTTGTACGAGAGCTACATTCACCCGATCACGATTCTTTCCACGCTTCCTTCGGCCGGTGTGGGCGCGATTGCGGCGCTCATCCTCTTTCATGAAGACTTCGACATCATCGCGCTGATCGGCATCATCCTGCTGATTGGCATTGTGAAGAAGAACGCCATCATGATGATCGATTTCGCGCTCGAAGCCGAGCGCATCGAAGGCAAGACGCCGGAGGAATCGATTTACCAGGCTTGCCTGCTTCGTTTCCGGCCGATCATGATGACCACCATGGCCGCGCTGCTCGGCGCTGTTCCGCTCGCCTTCGGCAGCGGCGTGGGCTCGGAGCTGCGCAAGCCGCTCGGCGTCAGCATCATTGGCGGCCTGGTCGTGAGCCAGGTTCTGACGTTGTTCACCACGCCGGTCATCTACCTGTATTTCGACCGGCTGGCCCATTTCGTGCGAAACCTGCGCGGGCATCACGCGGCCGAGCAGTTGAATCTGCCGGAGCTTTCGTGAGCCTGTCGACGCCATTCATTCGAAGGCCGGTCGCGACCACGCTCCTGACCGCGGCGGTGGCGCTTTCCGGCGTGATCGCGTTCCAGATGCTTCCGGTCTCGCCCCTTCCTCAGGTGGATTTCCCGACCATTTCCGTCAGCGCGGGGCTGCCGGGAGCCAGTCCGGAAATCATGGCCACCGCGGTCGCGACTCCGCTCGAGAAACAGTTCACGCGTATTGCCGGCGTGACGGAAATGACGTCATCGAGCGGTCTCGGATCCACGAATATCACGCTCCAGTTCGATCTGAACCGCGACATCAACGCTGCGGCGCGCGATGTGCAGGCCGCGATCAACGCGGCGCATGCCTACCTGCCGGCCAATCTGCCGATGAATCCCAATTATCGGAAGATCAACCCGGCCGACTCGCCCATCATGATCATTTCGCTGACGTCGGACGTGAATACGCAGGCGCAGATGTACGACATTGCGTCGAGCTTCTTCGCGCAGAAGCTTTCGCAAATCAGCGGCGTCGGCCAGGTCTTCGTGGGCGGCAGTTCGCTGCCTGCGGTGCGGGTAGAGTTGAACCCGCAGCCGGTGAACAATTATGGGCTGAGCTTCGATACCATCGCCAGTTTCCTTTCGAGCGCGAATGCGAATCGACCGAAGGGCGAGTTGATGAACGGCACGACCGCCATGCAGCTCCAGAGCACGGACCAGCTGCTGCAGGCGAGCCAGTATCAGAATCTCGTGGTCACGTACCGCAACGGCGCTCCGATCCGCCTTTCGGATCTGGGCCGTGTGGTTGACTCTGTTGAAGATCTGCGAAACATGGGGTCGGCAAACGGTAAACCCTCCGTGCTGATCATCATCAACCGGCAGCCGAACGCGAATATCATCGATACCGTCGATCGCATCCGCGAGGTTCTGCCGCAGTTCGAAGCCGCGCTGCCGCCGACCGTTAACCTGCGCGTGGATAACGACCGCACCACAACCATCCGCGCCTCGGTCAGTGATGTCGAAGCTACCATGCTCGCGTCGATCGCGCTCGTCATTCTGGTCGTTTTCGTCTTCCTGCGAAACGGGTGGGCCACTTTCATCCCAAGCATTTCTGTGCCCATCTCTCTCATCGGAACCTTCAGCATCATGTACCTGCTCGGGTACAGCATCGACAATCTTTCGTTGATGGCGCTGACGATTTCGACCGGGTTCGTGGTGGATGATGCGATCGTCGTCATCGAGAACATCACGCGTCTGCTCGAGAACGGCGAATCGCCCATGCAGGCCGCGCTGCGGGGAGCCTCCGAGATCGGCTTCACCGTGGTTTCGATGAGCACCTCTCTGATCGCCGTATTTATTCCCATTCTGCTGATGGGCGGCATCGTGGGGCGGCTTTTCCGCGAATTTGCGATGACCCTGTCGATCGCCATCATGGTTTCCATGTGCGTCTCGCTCACGACCACGCCCATGATGTGCGCGCGTCTGCTGAAGGTGAGTCACAATCACGGGCGGCTCTACAAAGCGAGCGAGCGATTCTTCAACTGGATCCTCAGTGCGTACGCTTCGGCCTTGCGCGTGGTTCTGAATCACCCGTCCCTGACGCTGGTCGTAATGATCGCCACCCTGGCGCTGAATGTTTATCTTTACGTGGCCATACCGAAAGGCTTTTTCCCCGAGCAGGATACAGGCAGGCTGATGGGCAATGTACAGGCCGATCAGAGCATCTCCTTTCAGGCCATGGTGCCGAAGGTCCGGTTCTTCATCCAGCAGGTGCTGTCGGATCCGGACGTCGAAAGCGTGGACGCTTTCACCGGCGGAGGACGCGGCGGAGCAACCAATTCGGCGCACATGTTCATTCAGCTGAAAGACATCGGGGAGCGCAAGGGCACAGTGGACGATGTAATCGCCCGCGTCCGTCGCAAGACGTCCGGAGTGCCGGGCGCCACTCTGTTTCTTCAGGCCTCCCAGGATATCCGCGTGGGCGGTCGGTCCAGCAGCGCTCTTTATCAGTTCACGATTACAACGCAGGATCTGAAGGTGCTGAACGAGTGGGCTCCGAAGGTGCTCGCAAAACTGCGGACCCTTCCGGAGCTGGCCGATGTCAACACGGACCAGCAGAACGCGGGTTTATCCGCGAACGTCGTGGTGGATCGCGATACCGCGGCGCGGCTCGGCCTTACTGTGGCGTCCGTGGATACGGCTTTGTACAGCGCCTTCGGGCAGCGGCAGGTATCCACGATGTATAAGTCGATCAACCAGTATCACGTGATTATGGAGGTCGCGCCCGAATACTGGCAGGATCCAACCACGCTCGACAAGATCTACGTCACTACCACGCGCGGCGCAAGTGTTCCCCTTTCCAGCTTCACCCGCTTTTCGCCGGGAAACACACCGCTTTCCATTCCCCATCAGGGCCAGTTTCCAGCGGTCACGATTTCGTTCAATCTGCGGAACAACGTCTCGCTCGGGCAGGCGGTGGACGCCATCAACAGAGCCGAGATTGAGATGGGAATGCCGGCCAACATCGTGGGGAAATTCGCGGGTACGGCTCAGGCTTATCAGGATTCGCTGGAAAACGAGCCGGTGCTCATCGCTACCGCGCTGATCGCCGTGTACATCGTGCTCGGCATGCTCTATGAAAGTCTGATTCACCCCCTGACGATTCTCTCGACGCTGCCGTCAGCGGGTGTGGGCGCATTGATCGCGCTGATCATCTGCCACGAGGAGTTGACGGTGATCGCTCTGATCGGAATCATTCTGCTGATCGGCCTGGTGAAGAAGAACGCGATTCTGATGATCGACTTCGCTCTCGCGGCTGAACGCAACGAAGGCAAGAATTCGCGCGACGCAATCTACGAAGCATGCATTCTGCGGTTCCGGCCCATCATGATGACCACCATGGCCGCGTTGTTCGGGGGCCTTCCGCTCGCTCTTGGAACCGGTACCGGGTACGAACTCCGGCGGCCGCTCGGGATTGCCATTGTTGGAGGATTGATCGTAAGCCAGATGTTGACACTGTTTACCACGCCCGTGATCTATCTCTTCCTGGATCGTCTGAGAGGCCACGCCGCGAACGTGCGTCCACGACGGCGCCGCCCGGGCATTCTGATTCCCGGCGGGGCTGCGGAGAGCGCCGATTGATGAAGCGCGTTCTCTGGTTTCCTTTCGCCATTCTGTTCTGTTCCGCCTGCTCCATCGGGCCGAAGTACCAGCGCCCCGCCGCGCCCACCACGCCTGCGTTTAAGGAATTGCCGGCCAGCGACCAATGGAAGACCGCCACTCCCAGCGACGCCAGCCTTAAAGGCAAATGGTGGGAGATGTTCGGCGACCCGCAGCTCAATCGCCTCGAAGAAATGGTCGCGGTGAATAACCAGACTGTGAAGCAGGCCGAAGCGCAGTTTCGCACCGCAGCCGCCCTTGTCCGTCTTGCGCACGCCGGCTATTACCCGACTATCGGATCGAGCCCCGGGTTCACGGCGAGTGGCACAGGCAGGGCGATTACCACTGCGACGGGAACGCGATCGGCCGGCGTTTCGCATCTTTTCCAGCTTCCGTTCACCGCGACCTGGGCGCCGGATCTTTGGGGACGCGTTCGCCTCGCCACCGACTTTCAGACCGCGCAGGCGCAAAGCGCCGCCGCACTGATTGAAAATGCCCGGTTGAGCATCCAGACCACGCTCGCGGTGGACTACTTCAATTTGCTCGGCACGGACATGCAGATTGCCCTGCTGAATGATACGATCGCCGGCTACGAAACCTATCTTGCGCTCACCATTAATCGTTACAAGGGCGGAGTCGCAGCGAAATCGGACGTAACTCTGGCGCAGACTCAGCTTGCAACCACGCGCGCCGAGGCCACGGATCTGTATCAGTCCAGAACGCAGCTTGAGCATGCGATCGCTGTGCTGACGGGCAGACCTCCCGCCGAGCTGGAACTCCCGCCGGGCAGAATCGCCGGACCTCCCCCGACGATACCGACAGCTGTGCCCTCCCGGTTGCTCGAGCGCCGGCCGGATATCGCGTCCGCCGAGCGAGTGGTCGCGGCGGCGAACGCCAATATCGGCATCGCGGAAACGGCCTTCTACCCGACTTTGACTCTTTCGGGCACCGCGGGCATTCAGAACACGAGTCTTGTGAACCTGTTCGGCTGGCCCAGCCGTGTCTGGTCCGTCGGGCCCTCGCTCGCACAAACCCTTCTCGATTTCGGCCGGCGCAAAGCCACCGTGCAGGAGTTCGAAGCCCAGTACGATGCGCAGGTCGCCGCCTACCGTGAGACTGTGCTTTCGGCATTTCAGGAAGTCGAGGATAACCTCGCCGCTTTGCGCGTACTGGCTCAGGAAGCAGTGGAACAGGACGCGGCGGTTGCCGCGGCGGAACAGTCGCTATCGCTCGAAACCGATCGCTACAAGGCCGGAACCGATACTTACCTGAACGTGATCACCACCCAGCAGCTTGCGCTTTCGGACGAAAGAGCATCCGTTTCGATTCTGCAGCGCCGCATGGTTTCCGCGGTTGCGCTGGTCGCCGCGCTCGGCGGCGGCTGGGATGCCGCTACTCTCCCTGACCGGCGCACAATCGAGAGCCCATCGCTGGCGGACCCCGCTAACACTCAGAAAATCGCGCAACCTGCGACCCCCTGAACAGGGTCCGTGTACTGCCCTCGACACCCGCTTCCCTCCGGACAGTAACAGGAGTAATATCTCGGTCGGGGCCGTGCAGCCCTCAAGGGCTCATGGCTCGACCTTTCGGGAGGCCAATGCATGTTCGAAAGTCTCGAAGATCAGATCAGGAACGACGATCTTAAGGAAGAATCAACGAAAGAACGCTGGACGCGCTACGCCATCATCGGCGCCGTCTCGATAGCGGCAATGGCGGGCGCATTCGCCGCAATCCAGTTCATTCATTAGACCGTTATGGCTGCCGTAACGAGAATTCTGTTCTCGTAACGATGGCGCGACGGCCCTTGTCTGGGTATCACGCCGCCCGCAGCGGAAGCCCTTCGATGAGCGCCGCGGACTTCGCCCGGATGAGTTCGACTACGCTCGCCTCTTCCGGGTGAAGACTTCGCGCGCCAGGTTGGTATTGCGCTTCGGAACCCGCTTCCGGCTCTTTGACGTAATCGAACAGAGAGCCATCCGCATACGCCTCGATCACCGCCGGGTGAACGTAATAGTTACGGCTGGTCGCTGGACGGTTGCCGAGGCGCTCCGCCGTCTCCTTGATGGCCTGAACGATATTCCGTTTCGCTTCCGTCTGCGTTTCCGCCCGGCCCATGGCCGCAAGCGTAAGAGCTGTCTGCACCGTGCCCGCCCAGGTGCGGAAATCCTTGGCGGTGAAATCTTCCTGCGTGATCTCCCGCAGATACCCGTTCACATCGCCCGAATCGATCGCATGAACTTCGCCGAATTCGTCGAAATACTGGAATAATTCGAAACCGGGAATGTCGCGGCACTCGCGAATAATGCGCGCCAGTCTTCTGTCTTCGAGAGTAATCTCATGCATCTGGCCGCTCTTCCCGCGAAAATGAAAACGTACCGACGCGCCATTGATGCGTACGTGCCGGTCGCGCAATGTCGTCAGCCCGAACGACGAGTTTTCCCGCGCGTATTCTTCGTTTCCCACGCGGATCAGCGTTCGCTCGAGCAGCGCCACCACCGTCGCCACGACCTTTTCGCGCGTGAGCGAAGGCTGCTTCAGATCGCTTTCAACGCGCGCGCGGATCGCGGGCAAGGCCTTCGCGAAATCCAGCATGCGGTTGAATTTCGTGTGATTGCGAATCAACCGGTACTGCGCGTGATACCGGTATTGCCGGCGGCCCCGCGCATCGACCCCCGTCGCCTGAAGATGGCCGTTCGGCAGCGGCGAAATCCATACCTGCTCCCACGCGGGCGGCAGAGCCAGTGACCGGATTCGCCGCAGCGTCTCCCGGTCCCGTATCGCCTTCCCTTGCAGGTCGAGATAAACGAAGCCCTTGCCCGCGCGCCGTCTTTCAAACCCCGGCCCGCCGCAGCGTACGTAACGCAATCCGATCAACAGGGCGGATTGCTCAGGGTCCGGGGGCAGCGCGGGAAGCGAACCGCGGCGCGCGCGCGTTCGTGGCATTTCGTGTCTCAGGAGCGCAAGACAGGCGCCAGTGTTTTCTTCGCCACAAACAAAGCTGAACTTCAAAGCTGCGGAAGAACGGCGGATCTTGCAGATCGAAGTGTGCGACAGGCTGCAACTATCAGACGGCGATGACGCCATCTTCCAGAATTCCGACTCTACGCAGAACACTGGGCCATGAAAAAGTCCGGAACGAGCGTTTCTCAGCATCCGGTCCGAAAACGGGCTTCGTGTAGCATTGGTCCGATGATCGGTGAGATGCTTGGCCGATATCGGATCTTGCGCAAGCTGGGCGAAGGGGGCATGGGCGCCGTCTACCACGCTCGAGACGAGCGGCTCGAGCGCAATGTCGCCCTCAAGCTATTGACACCCGGCACGATGTCCGATGATAATGCGCGGCGCCGCTTCCGCAAGGAAGCCATGCTGCTCTCGCAGTTGAATCACCCTAATATAGCGACGGTCCACGATTTCGACACGCAGGACGGAATGGACTTCCTTGTCCTGGAACTGATTCCCGGCGAGACGCTCTCTGAGGTGTTGGCCAACGGTCCACTTCCACCCGCCCAGTTCGCCTCGCTGGCGCTGCAACTGGCGCAGGGCCTCGAGGCGGCGCATGAGC
>Ga0157370_10007550_pt1 | contig 11814 bp, 9 predicted proteins | sample C35metaG_FD_113463 | JGI IMG/M metagenome (GOLD analysis project Ga0157370, IMG submission 113463) | Corn rhizosphere microbial communities from Kellogg Biological Station, Michigan, USA - C3-5 metaG | ecosystem: Host-associated > Plants > Roots > Rhizosphere > Soil | place: USA: Michigan... | reverse complement strand
CAGCCGTTACTTCACGCAAAAAGAAGCGAACGGGAAAAAAGTTTTCTGGAGCCGCGGCAATGGCTGGGTCATGGGCGGCCTTGTGCGCGTGCTCGAAATGATGCCTGCGGATTATCCGAGCCGGCCGCGTTATGAAAAGCAGTTCAAGGAAATGGCGGAAAAAGTCGCCAGCGTGCAACAACCGGACGGCCTCTGGCACGCGAGTTTGCTCGATCCCGCCTCTTATCCACTGAAGGAAACGAGCGGCTCGGGCTTTTACGTGTTTGCAATGACATGGGGCATCAATCACGGGCTCCTCGATCGCGCCACGTACGAACCTGTGGTCCAGAAGGGCTGGGTTGCGCTTGAAGGTTGCGTGACACCGGAAGGCAAACTTGGCTATGCCCAGCAAGTCGGCGCCGATCCGAAGTCATTCAAGCCCGATGATTACGAAGTCTACAGCGCCGGCGCGTTCCTGCTGGCTGGAAAAGAAATGTACGTGCTGGAGCACGGGAAGGTTAAATAGTTAAATAGGTCAAATCGTGATTGGTTAAATGAGTGGCACCCCAAACTGATTTAACAATTTAACCAATCACCAATAAAAAAATGCAAATCCGCTTTTCACCGAATCAAAACGATTACACAAAACTTTGCACCGACGGGCTGCGCGCCAATTTCCTCATCGAGACGCTGTTTGTCCCGGGCAAAATCGAACTCGTTTACAGCGACGCCGATCGCGCCATCATCGGCTCGGCGGTCCCGACTGGTTCCGCGCTGAAACTCAGTGCCGATGCCGAATTGCGCGCCGCGTTTTTCTGCGAGCGCCGCGAGTTGGGCATCCTGAACATTGGCGGCAGCGGCGCAGTGGAAGTCGACGGAAAAAAATACGAGATGAACAAACTCGACTGCCTCTACGTTGGCCGTGGCAGCAGGGAAGTTTCGTTCACGAGCAAGGATGCCGCGAAGCCCGCGGCATTTTATCTCCTCAGCTACCCGGCGCATGCGGCGTATCCGACGACGCTGGCCACGATGAAAGATGCCGCGCCGGTCGAACTCGGTTCGCTCGCCGATGCAAACCGCCGCACGATTTACAAATATATTCATACCGACGGCATCAAGAGCTGCCAGCTTGTCATGGGCTTCACCAAATTGCAGGAAGGCGCCGTGTGGAACACCATGCCACCGCACACGCACACGCGGCGTTCGGCGGTTTACATTTACTTCGATGTCGACCCGAAACGGCGCGTGATGCATTTCATGGCACGCCGCAGCAGACGCGGCATCTCGTTGTCGCCGATCGACAGGCCATTATATCTCCGAGTTGGTCCATTCACTGCGGTTGCGGCACTGGCGCTTACACGTTCTGCTGGGGCATGGGCGGCGAGAACCAAACTTTTGATGATATGGATCCGGCGCCGATTGTGCAGTTGCGGTGAAGAATTAACGCAAAGGCGCAAAGAAGCAGGGGCGCGGGATGATGAATTGATGTTGCAAGTTGCGTCCTTTGCGCCTCCGCGTCTCTCCGTTAAAAATAAAAATTATGATTCTCGACAAATTCAAGCTGAACGGAAAAGTCGCCATCGTCACCGGCGCGGGACGCGGGCTGGGGCAGGGCATCGCTGTTGGTCTCGCTGAAGCGGGCGCGGATGTCGCGCTGGTGGTTTCCGCGACCACGCACGATGAAACCGCCAGGCAAATCAAAGCACTCGGGCGGCGCGTTTGCCAGATTCAAGCGAATCTCCTCCATAAGGATTCCATTGCGAAGATTGTCGACACCACGGTGAAGGAACTCGGCGGCATCGACATTCTCGTGAATAATGCGGGCATCATCCGCCGCGCGCCGCTGTTGGAATTTACAGAGCAGGATTGGGACGATGTTGTTCAAATCAATCAGAAGAGTTTATTTTTTCTGGGGCAGGCCGCCGGCAAACAAATGGTCAAGCAGGGCAGGGGCGGGAAGATCATTAATGTTGCCTCGATGCTTTCGTTTCAGGGCGGCATTCGCGTGCCTTCGTATACCGCATCGAAAAGCGCGGTCATGGGCCTCACGCGCATCATGGCCAATGAACTCGCCGCGCATAACATCAACGTGAATGCCATCGCGCCCGGCTACATGGAAACGGACAACACCGCCGCCCTGCGCGCGGATGCGAAGCGCAACGCGGAAATTCTCGCGCGCATTCCCTCCGGCCGCTGGGGCACGCCGGAGGATTTGAAAGGCGCCGCGGTTTTCCTGGCTTCCGCCGCCTCGGACTACATGCAGGGCTATACGATTGCCGTGGATGGCGGCTGGCTCGCCCGGTAATTTACCATGTGCGATTTTCGATTTACGAGCGCGTGAAAGAGGATGCGGTTCGTAAATCGTATATTTCAAATCGAAAATCGATTGACCGTGTGGGCTCAAAAAGTCCAATCTGGCAAACGGTTCTGAATTTTTCGGAGCAACACTTTGAAGAACCACTGCAAAATGAAATTTCCGGTTGGGCCGGCTCACCGAGGCGGCTGCGGCCGGAGATTTTGCAAAACCATCCTTCCTGATTATGCCTACTGAATCGTTACCTGCCGGCCAGAGCGCCTCTCCCAGCATTCCTGCCCCGGGTGTGCGGACCAATTATCGATGGGTCATCTGCGCGCTGCTGTTTTTTTCCACGACTGTCAATTACATGGACCGCCAGGTCATCAGCTATTTGAAGCCGTTTTTTTGCATGGCGGTGGATCACGGCGGTTTTGGCTGGACCAATTCGCAGTTTTCTTATCTTACCTCGTTTTTCACCGGCGTGTACGCGTGCATGACGATATTTGCAGGGTGGTTCATTGACAAAATCGGCACCAAGCTCGGCCTGGCGCTTTCGCTGATAACGTGGTCAATCTTCGGAATCGCGAACGCATTCGTCGGCAGTCTGCTCTCAATGCACATCGCCGTGCGCAGCCTGTTTGCAATCGGCGAGGCCGGCAACTTCCCCGCGTCCATCAAGACCGTCGCGGAATGGTTTCCAAAACGTGAGCGCGCGCTGGCAACGGCGATTTTCAACGGCGGCTCCAACGCCGGCGCCATGGTCGCGGCCTTCGTGGTTCCGTCGATCATGGTCTGGTTCGGCTTCGAGCGTGGCTGGAAAATCGCCTTCATCGCCACGGGCGCGATTGGTTTCTTCTGGCTGATTTTTTGGTTCGCTTTTTACAACCCGCCCTCGAAACATCCGCGTATTTCCAAGGCGGAACTTGATTACATTCACATTGATGACGAAACGGCCGCCGATGTGCCGACGGGCGACAAGATCGAGAAGGTTCCGTGGGCTCGGTTGTTCGGTTATCGCCAGCTCTGGGCATTTTTCGCCGGCAAATTCATGACGGACGGCATTTGGTGGTTTTATCTGTTCTGGCTGCCGGACTATTTGATCAAGCAATTCAACATGACGGAGAAGGACGTCCGCCTCCCCACGTTCATCGTCTACGGGGTGTCGATCGTCGGCAGCATTTATGGCAGCAGCATTCCTTTGATGCTCATCAAGCGCGGCATGCCCGTTTACAAAGCGCGCATGACCACGATGTTCATCATAGCGGTTTTTCCGCTGGCCGTTTTGCTGACTCAATACTTCGGCAACGTCAATCATTTCGGGCACTCGGCCGCTTTTCTCGCGGTGGCGATGATTGCCATCGGCGCGACGGCGCACCAGGCGTGGTCGGCGAATTTGTTCACCACCGTTTCGGACATGTTCCCGAAAAAGACCATCGCTTCCGTTGTTGGGATCGGCACGATGGCCGGCGGCATTGGCGGTGTGATCATTCAACTGCTGCAGGGGAAATTGCGCGACGCTTTCATCCAGGCGCCGCAAACCGCGTATTTCATCATGTTCATTGTCTGCGCGCTGAGCTACCTGATTGCCTGGGCGATGATGAAGGCGCTTGTTCCGCGGCATAAACCCATCACGGATCTTTAATCGGCAATGAGCCAGCAAGTGTATTTGGGCGTCGACCTCGGCGCCGAAAGCGGCCGTGTCATGGCCGGGCTTTGGGATGGGAAAAAAATGCAGTTGCAGGAACTGCACCGGTTCTCAAATGGCGGCGTGCCCATGGCCGATTCGCTTCGGTGGAATACGGTCGGACTTTGGAAGGAGATCCAAACCGGCCTCGGCGTGGCAGGGAAAAAATTCGGCAAATCCGTTGTGTCCGTCGGTGTGGATACATGGGGTGTTGATTTTGCTTTGCTTTCCAGGAGCGGCGAACTGCTGGGTCTGCCGTATCATTATCGGGATGCCCGCACGCGCGGCATATTGCCCAAAGTATTCGCGAGCGTTCCGCGCGAGGAAATTTTTGCGGCCACCGGCCTGCAGTTCATGGAGCTCAACACGCTTTATCAATTGCTCGCGCTCCAAAAGCACAGCCCGGAATTGCTGGCGACGGCTGAGACGCTCCTGATGATGCCGGATTTCCTCAACTTCTGCTTGTCCGGCGCGCGCGTGAGCGAATTCACCATCGCCACCACGAGCCAATGTGTGAATCCCAGGAAGCGCGCCTGGGCCACGGACCTGCTCCAGAAATTCGACCTGCCCGCAAAGATTTTTCCAGACATCGTGCCGCCCGGAACGCGCGTCGGCCAATTGCGCGAATCGCTCGCCGAACGCACTGGTCTGGGGCCGATCGCGGTTGTGGCCCCGGCCACGCACGATACCGGCTCCGCCATCGCCGGCGTCCCCACAAAAAACACCGGCAAGCCGAATTGGGCCTATCTCAGTTCCGGCACGTGGTCGTTGCTCGGCGTCGAAGTGCCGGATGCGGTTCTTTCGCCGCGCGTGCTTGAATTGAACCTGACGAACGAAGGCGGCATCGATGGCACCTATCGCCTCCTGAAAAACATCATGGGCCTCTGGCTCGCCCAGCAATGCCGCCGCGCGTTTACTGAGAAGGGCAAAGAATATTCCTACGAGCAACTCGTGCAAATGGCGGTTGAAGCGCCTGCGTTCCGCTCGCTCGTGAATCCGGACGATGACCGTTTCCTGAATCCGCCCGACATGTCGAAGGCCATCCAGGATGTCTGCCGGGAAACCGGCCAGCCGGTGCCCGAGACCGAAGGCCAATTCATGCGCTGCGTTTTCGAAAGCCTCGCGCTCACTTACGCGAATGTGCTTGAAGGCCTCGAGGAACTGGCCGGAACGAAAATCGAAGCCGTCCACATCGTCGGAGGCGGTTCGCGCAATAAAGTCCTCAATTCATTTGCCGCCAGCGCATGCGGCCGGCCGGTCATTGCTGGGCCGGTGGAAGCGACCGTTCTCGGCAATCTGCTTGTTCAGGCCCGTTCGCACGGAGAAATTCATTCGCTTGCCGACATCCGCGCCGCCGTCCGCGAATCCAGCGAAGTGGTCCAATTCGACCCCGAAAACACCTCGGCGTGGAAGGATGCGCGCGGACGCTTTGCGGAATTATCGAAGCGCAAAACGTGATTGGTGGAGCGGCGGCCTGTGACCGCCGCCGATTTGGTGGGGCCAGATTCCCGGCGAGCCGCCGTCGGGTTAGTTCATCTTCGAGTTTTGGCTCGCGAGTACGCTCGCCCCACCAACCGTTGTGAGCAACATTGCCGCAAACTTCATTGACGGCGCCACCCCAGGCCCTTCAAATTCTCGCCTGTATGAAAGCCGTTGCGAAGGCCAATTCTGTTTTCCCACGACCCACGACCCTCGACGCCCGGCTTCGTTCCGTTCCCACCGTCGACGCCATCATGGCCGAGGAGCGCGCGGCTGCGTTCACCAAGCGCAGCATCAAGACCAGCGCGAAGCTCGCGGGGTTGAAAATGTCCGTGAGCATGATGGACCTCACGACGCTCGAGGGCAAAGACACGCCCGGCAAAGTCGCTTATCTCTGCCGCAAAGCGCTCCAGCCCGCCGAGCCGAAATATGGCGTGCCGAGTTGCGCGGCGGTTTGCGTGTATCCCAACATGGTGAAATACGCGCGCAAATTTCTCGGTGAAAATTCCCACGTGCATGTCGCCTCTGTCGCGACGGGTTTTCCCAGCGGCCAATATCCATTGCGCACCAAACTCGAAGAGGTCCGCCGCGCGGTCGGCGAAGGCGCGGATGAAATCGACATGGTCATTGACCGGGGCGCGTTTCTCGATGGCGATTACGGCAAAGTTTTTGACGAAATCGCCGCGACGAAAGAAGCCTGTGGCCCCGCGCACTTGAAAGTGATTTTGGAAACGGGTGAACTCGTCACTTACGACAACGTCCGCCTTGCCAGCCAGATTGCGATGGAGGCCGGCGGCGATTTTATCAAGACCAGCACCGGCAAAGTGAATCCGGCCGCGACGATGCCCGTCACGCTCGTGATGCTTGAGGCCATCCGCGATTATTTCTTTGCGACTGGTATTCGCATTGGCATGAAACCCGCCGGCGGCATTCGCAATTCCAAAATGGCGCTCGCGTATCTTGTGATGGTGAAGGAAACGTTGGGCGATGACTGGCTCACGCCCGGCTTGTTCCGCTTCGGCGCGAGCACGCTCGTGAACGACGTCCTCATGCAAATCGCGAAAACAATGGAGGGCAATTATCAGGGCGCGGATTATTTTTCGCTGCCATGAAGATTTTCCAACCGGCTGGGTGGTGCTGCCGCGCTGCCTTGTTTTTTTTTGGCGTTGCTGTGTCTGCGTTCGCTCGCGGGTTTTGCTGCTGATGCCCGTGCCGCTGCAAAATTTCCGGGATCGACGACCAATTGGCAGGGTTTCGAGCGACACGATTTTGATTTTGAAGGCAAATCAGCGATCGTGGTTGTGCCGCTGCATCCGCTCCCTGGCAATCCGTGGGCGCGGCGAGGGGACTTTTTCGGTGCGTACGCGAATGCTGATGCTGAACTCGTCGCGAAAGGTTTTTATCTCGTTTATCTGCGCGTGCCGGATTTGTTCGGCAGCCCGACGGCGGTGAAATATTGGGATGATTTTTATGCCGAACTTACCGGCAAATACGGCCTCGCCAAAAAAGTTGCGCTCATCGGTCTGAGCCGCGGCGGTTTGTATTGTTATAATTGGGCTGAGGCGAACCCGGACAAGGTCGCGTGCATTTACGCCGACGCGCCCGTGTGCGACATCAAAAGCTGGCCGGGCGGCAAAGTTAAAAATCTCGGTAAAGGCGAAGGCTCCGCCAGCGAATGGTCCAAGATGCTCGCCGCGTATGGCTTCAAATCTGACGCCGAAGCCATTGCATTTCGCGGCAATCCAATCGATCACCTTGAACCGCTGGCGAAAGCGGGCGTCCCGTTGCTGCACGTTTATGGCGACGCCGATAAAACTGTGCCGTGGAATGAAAACACCGGCGTGCTGGCCGAGCGCTATAAAAAACTCGGTGGCAATATTACGTTGATTGATAAGCCCGGCGGGGACCATCATCCGCACGGCTTGACGAATCCCGCGCCGATTGTGGATTTTATCCTGAAATACGCCGCGACGAATTCCTGAAATGAAAACGAACTCCGCATCGCTGAAAAAATCTTCGCGTGTCAAAACCGCCCGGCTTGAATTGGTCAATGCCAATGGCGGCCACGCGGTCGTGCCGGTCAAAGAGCGCCGGCTCAATTTCGGCGGCAAATGGGATTACGCGCCCGCGCCGGAGGATGCCAAGAATTACGTCATTGCGCCGCGGCATGAATTGTTCATCAACGGAAAATTCGTTGCGCCGCGTTCGAAAAAATATTTTGAATCCCTCAACCCCGCCACCGAGCAGACGCTGACGGAAATTGCCGCGGGCAATGCCGCGGATGTGGATAGCGCGGTGAAGGCCGCGCGGCGCGCTTACGAAAAGGTCTGGGGCAAAATGCCGGGGCGTGAGCGTGGCAAGTATCTGTATCGCATCGCGCGCATCATTCAGGAAAAATCGCGCGAACTCGCGGTGCTCGAAACCATGGATGGCGGCAAGACGATCAAGGAAAGCCGCGATGTCGATTTGCCGCTCGTGGCCGCGCATTTCTTTTATTACGCCGGCTGGGCGGACAAGTTGAAATATGCCTTTCCGGGAAAAACACCGCAGCCGTTGGGCGTGGCCGGCCAAATCATCCCGTGGAATTTCCCTTTGCTGATGGCTGCGTGGAAAATTGCTCCCGCGCTCGCCTGCGGCAACACCGTGGTGCTCAAACCCGCCGAGACGACGAGTCTCACCGCGATGCGCCTTGCGCAAATTTTCCAGGAAGCGGAATTGCCCGAGGGCGTGGTGAACATTGTGACTGGCGCGGGCGAGACCGGCGCGGCGCTCGTCAATCATCCGGATATCGACAAACTAGCCTTTACCGGCAGCACAGAAGTGGGCAAGCGCATCGCTCAGGCCATCGCCGGGACGAAAAAGAAATTAACGCTCGAACTTGGCGGCAAGGCGGCAAACATTTTGTTTGAGGACGCGCCCATTGATCAGGCCGTTGAGGGTGTCATCGCCGGAATTTATTTCAACCAGGGCCATGTCTGCTGTGCCGGGTCGCGGTTGTTCGTGCAGGAAGGGATTTATTCCACGGTCATCAAAAAACTCCGCGACCGCATCCAGACTTTGCGCGTGGGCAATCCGCTCGATAAAAACACGGACATCGGCGCCATCAATTCCAAGCCGCAGCTCGAAAAAATCAAAATGCTCGTCCAAAGCGGCGTGGATGAAGGCGCGGAAATCACCCAGTCGCAGTGCACACTCCCGGCCAAGGGCTATTGGTTCCCGCCGACGTTCCTGACCGGTGTCACGATGGCCAACCGCGTCGCGCAGGAGGAAATCTTCGGCCCGGTGCTGAGCGTGATGACTTTCCGCACGCCTGAGGAAGCCTTCGAGCGCGCCAATAATATCCCTTACGGGTTGAGCGCGGGCGTGTGGACCGACAAAGGCAGCAAGATATTCAAGATGGTCAACAAGCTCCGGGCCGGCGTTGTCTGGGCGAATACCTATAACAAATTCGACCCGACCAGCCCGTTTGGCGGCTACAAGGAAAGCGGCTTTGGGCGCGAAGGCGGGCTGCAGGGGTTGGCGGCGTACGTGAACTGCGCTTGAATCGGCCATTCTAAAAGATTATTTTTCTGATGTGAGCACGGCGGAAAAAATCTTTCAGAAAGCGCAGAGTTTGCCGGAGCAGGCTCAGGACAAGCTGCTGCACATTGTTGAGGAGCTCGCGCGGGAATATCAGCCTGAAGGCTCAAACCTGCTGACCTTGCGCGAGTCCGCTGAACTTCGAGGCAAGCTTGCTGCATGGGAAGAAGATTGGAACGCTCCGGGCATGGAGGCCTATGACCGGCCTTAAGCGCGGTGACGTCGTTCTCGTATTGTTTCCGAATTCTGATTTAGTCACTTTCAAACGCCGCCCCGCTTAAGTGGTTCAGGCGAACGATCTCGATACTGGCTTGCCACAAACTGTTATTGTGCTGATTACAAGCAATATTGCTCGCAAGGATCATCCGAGCCGCGTGTTCATTCCTTTGGCTTCTTCACAAGCGAAAGGGGCTGGTCTGCTGACGGATTCCATCATTATGGCGGACAATTTGGCGACCGTCCTGGATAAAGCAATCGTCAACAGGCTTGGGCAACTCGCGGATATGAAGACCGTAGACGCCACATTGCGGGTGACGTTGGCGCTCTGATTTCGCCTCCTTTCCGCGGACATTTTCATTAGCAATCGGACTTGGGATTTTTCTCACACAATCGTCAGTCCCCATTTGACAATGTCATTCACACCATTACTCTGTTTTGGCTGCTGCATTCTGCAACGGGATGCGGCGCAAGACCAAACGTGGCAGAGAAAGACGATTATTTGGTGGACATGCTGGTGGATCTCGGTTTCGTAACCGCGCCACAGGTCCAGGCACTGCGAGCGGAGGCAAATGCCGCTGGAGTCGGCACTGTGGATTTGATGCTGGCCAACAAGATCATCCGGCCGGCAGACGTGACACAGGCGAAAGCGGCGCACTTCGGCGCTGAAGTGGTCAACCTTGGCGAAGTCGCCGTTGCGGACGACGTCATTGCGACCGTCCCGCGCCACATCGCCAAAAAATATCGCGTCGTTCCCGTTTTTAAACACGGCGATACCCTGACCATCGCGCTGGCTGATCCTTCCGACCTCGACACCATCGACACCCTGAACCATTTGCTGCGGATGGAAATCGTCCATCAGGTCGCCTCCGAAGCGGACATTGAAGCGGCGCTGAATAAATATTATGGCGCGGACAAGCACGGTTTGGAGCAAGACGGCCGTTTTAAGGAAGTTGTTGACGAATTGACTCGCGAGCATGTCGAAGCCGTGACCGATGAAGCCGCCGTGGTCGAAGCCGATGCTCCCCTCATCAAACTCGTCAACCAGATCATCATCGAGGCGTTCAAAATGCGCGCGTCGGATATCCATCTGGAACCGCTCGCCAAAAGATTTCGTTTGCGTTACCGCATCGACGGCATGATGCACGAGGTGAAGTCGCCGCCGAAACGTCTGCAGGCGGCCATCATCGCGCGCCTCAAAATCCAGTCGAACATGTCCATCGCGGAACATCGCATTCCGCAGGATGGACGCATTCAATCACAGGTCGGCGCCAAGGTCATCGACTTGCGCGTATCGTGTCTGCCCACGAACCATGGCGAAAGCATTGTCATGCGTATTCTGGACAAGGAAGGCCTGAAGCTCGGACTGCCCGAACTCGGCTTTTTCACGGATGACCAGCAGACCTTCGAAAAACTGATCGGCCTGCCCGACGGCATCCTGCTCGTTACCGGTCCGACCGGTTCCGGCAAAACGACCACGCTTTATTCCTGCCTCCATTTCATCAATCGTCCCGACCGCAAAATCATCACGGTTGAAGACCCGGTGGAATATATTTTGGCGGGTATCAATCAGGTGCAGGTCAACGAAGGCGTGGGGTTGTCCTTCAGCGCCGCGCTGCGCTCCATCCTCCGCCAGGCGCCGAACGTGATTATGATCGGGGAAATTCGCGACCTGGAAACAGCGTCCATCGCGATCAATGCCTCTCTCACCGGTCACCTGGTGTTCTCCACGCTGCACACGAACGACGCCCCCGGCGCCGTCACGCGGTTGATTGATATCGGGGTGAAGCCCTTTTTGGTCGCTTCCTCCACCCGCGCGCTCATGGCGCAACGGTTGGTGCGAAAAGTCTGCCGCAAGTGCGCCGCGCCTTACATGCCCACGGAAGCGGAATTGCGCGCGTTGAACCTGGACTCGGCGACCGTCCAGAACGCCACGCCCATGAAGGGCAAAGGCTGTGCGGATTGCTCGAACACCGGCTGCCGCGGCCGTTTCGGCGTCTTTGAGATTTTCGTGATCGACGATGAGGCGCGGAAATTGATTTACGAAAAGGTTCCAACCTCCGTTCTCCGCTCCCGCGCCAGGGAAATGGGCATGCGCACGTTGCGCGAAGATGGCATCCGTAAAGTGCTGGCCGGCCTTACGACGCCGGAAGAAGTCATCCGAGCCACGGTGGGCGACTCGGACTAAATGATGATGAGGAACCTGCAGATGCGAACGTCAGTCAAAAAACGGCCTGGTTGTCACCATCCGGGTTTCCCGGCCTGAAAATCTCTTTCCCGCGTGCGAATCCCGATGTTAAACTGTCCAAACCTAAAGCCAATTTAGCATGTCCTACTCGATGTCAGATTTGTTGCAGTTGGTGGTGTCGGAAGGTTCTTCCGACCTCCACATCCGCGTCGGCATTCCTCCGACCATCCGCGTGCACGGTATTTTGCACCGTGTCGAAGGCCCCAGCCTGACGCCGGAGGACACCGAGGAACTGATGCGCAGCATCACTTCCGAAGAACACATCCAGCACGTGCGCGAGCGCGGCGGCGCGGACTATGGTTTTGCGTTCGGTGAAGCGGCGCGTTTCCGCGT
>Ga0157370_10007549_pt1 | contig 11814 bp, 7 predicted proteins | sample C35metaG_FD_113463 | JGI IMG/M metagenome (GOLD analysis project Ga0157370, IMG submission 113463) | Corn rhizosphere microbial communities from Kellogg Biological Station, Michigan, USA - C3-5 metaG | ecosystem: Host-associated > Plants > Roots > Rhizosphere > Soil | place: USA: Michigan... | reverse complement strand
TCCCGCGGCACCGTGGCACCGGTGCACACCACGACGGCGTCGTACCGGCGGCGCAGCTCGTCCCAGCCAATGTCCTTGCCCACTTCCACCCCGGTGCGGAAGCGGGTGCCCTCCGCCTTCATCTGTTCCAGGCGCCTGTCCAGCTTGTCCTTTTCCAGCTTGAAATCGGGGATGCCGTAGCGCAGCAGCCCGCCGATCCTGTCGTCACGTTCGTACACGGCCACCGTGTGGCCGGTGCGGGTCAGCTGCTGGGCGGCGGCCATGCCGGCCGGGCCGGAACCGACGACGGCGACAGTCTTGCCGGTGAGCCTGGCCGGCGGGAGCGGGTGCACCCAGTCCTGGGCGAAGGCCTCGTCAATGATGGAAACTTCCACCTGCTTGATGGTGACAGCCGGCTGGTTGATCCCCAGCACGCACGCGGTCTCGCACGGGGCCGGGCACAGCCGTCCGGTGAATTCCGGGAAGTTGTTGGTGGAATGAAGCCGTTCTATTGCCTCCTCGCCCTTGTCCCGCCAGGTGAGGTCGTTCCACTCCGGGATCAGGTTTCCCAAAGGGCAGCCCTGGTGGCAGAACGGCACGCCGCAGTCCATGCACCGCCCGGCCTGTCCCTTGAGCACCTCGTGGTCCTGGTTCTCGTACACTTCCTTCCAGTCCATGATGCGGACCGGCACGGGACGCCTGGCCTGGGTGATGCGTTCCCGGTTCTTCAAAAAACCGCGGGGATCAGCCACCGGTTACCTCCAAGATTTTGTGCCAGACGGCGTCGCCGTCGGGGTCCTCGCCCAGCTCGGCTGCTGCCAAGCGGGTTTCCAAAACTGCTGCATAGTCCCGCGGGAGGACCTTTGTCAGGCGCCCAACCGTGCCCGGGAAGTCGGCCAGCAGCGCGGCGGCCACCTCCGAGCCCGTCTCCTCGACGTGCCGGGCCAAAAGCGCGTGGACAATGTCCGCATCCTCGGCGTCGAGCGGGATGAGGGACAGCTCCCCCGAATCCAGGGCCGTGGTGTTGACGTTGCTGCGGGCCAGGTCCAGCACATAGGCGGTGCCGCCGGACATGCCGGCGCCAAAGTTGCGTCCCGTGGGCCCGATGACGAGGGCCTGGCCGCCGGTCATGTACTCGCAGCCGTGGTCGCCGATTCCTTCCACCACCGCGGTGGCCCCGGAATTTCTGACCAGGAAGCGTTCGCCCACCTGGCCGCGGAGGAACATTTCCCCGCTGGTGGCCCCGTAGCCGATCACATTGCCGGCAATCACGTTGTCGGCTGCCACGAGGGAGCTGGCGCGGTCCGGCTGGGCGGTGATGCGCCCGCCGGAGAGGCCCTTGCCCACGTAGTCGTTGGCGTCGCCGAAGAGGCGCAGTGTGATGCCGGCCGGCATGAACGCGCCCAGCGACTGGCCGGCCTGGCCGGTCAGGGTGACGTCAATGGTGTCCGGCCCGAGCACGTTCACGCCAAACGCCTTCGTGACGTGGTAGCCCAGCAGCGTGCCCACGGAACGGTCGGTGTTGACCACCGGCACGCTGATCTTGACGGGCGTGCGGTCGCTGAGTGCCTCGGCCGCCATGGTGAGCAGCTGCTGGTCGAAGTGCTTGTCCAGCTCATGGTTTTGCGTGGTGAGGTTGCGCACCGGCGTCCCTGCCGGCACTCCGGCGTCGGACATGATGGGCGAAAGGTCCAGGCCCGCCGTCTTCCAGTGGTCCACGGCTTCCCGCGTGTCCAGCAGGTCCGCGTGGCCGATGGCCTCCTCCAGCGTGCGGAAGCCGAGCCCGGCCAGGATTTCCCTGACCTCTTCGGCCAGGAACTCAAAGAAGTTGACCACAAACTCGGGCTTGCCGCTGAAGCGCTGGCGCAGCTCCGGGTTTTGCGTGGCCACGCCAACGGGGCAGGTGTCCAGGTGGCACACCCGCATCATGACGCAGCCGGAAACCACCAGCGGGGCCGTGGCAAAGCCGTACTCCTCGGCGCCCAGCAGGGCAGCCACCACTACGTCGCGCCCGGTTTTGAGCTGGCCGTCGACCTGCACCACCACGCGGTCGCGGAGCCCGTTCAGGCGCAGCGTCTGCTGGGTTTCGGCCAGGCCCAGTTCCCACGGCATGCCGGCATGCTTGAGCGAGTTCAGCGGGCTGGCGCCGGTGCCGCCGTCGTGCCCGGAAACCAGCACGACGTCGGCCTTGGCCTTGGTCACGCCGCTCGCCACTGTGCCGATCCCCATCTCGGAGACGAGCTTGACGTGGACCCGGGCGGCCGGGTTGGCGCGCTTGCAGTCGTAGATCAGCTGGGCCAGGTCCTCGATGGAGTAGATGTCATGGTGCGGCGGCGGGGAAATCAGCCCGACGCCGGGCGTGGAGTGGCGGGTGGCTGCGATCCAGGGGTAGACCTTTTTGGCCATGAGCTGCCCGCCCTCGCCGGGCTTGGCGCCCTGGGCCATCTTGATCTGGATGTCCTGTGCGCTGGCCAGGTAGAGGCTGGTGACGCCGAAGCGGCCGGAGGCCACCTGCTTGATGGCGGAGCAGCGCTCCGGGTCCAGCAGCCGGGCCACGTCCTCCCCGCCCTCGCCCGTGTTGGACTTGGCGCCCAGCCGGTTCATGGCAATGGCCAGGTTCTCGTGGGCTTCCTGGGAAATGGAGCCGTAGCTCATGGCGCCGGTGGAAAAGCGCTTGACGATGCTGCTGACTGCTTCCACTTCCTCCAGCGGCACCGGTGGCCGCTGGCCGTCGCGGAACTTCAGCAGCCCGCGGAAGGTCATGAGCTTGCCGGCCTGCTCGTCGATGCCCTGCGTGTATTTCTTGAAGATGTCGTAGCGGCGTTCCCGGGTGGCATGCTGCAGTCGGAACACGGTGTCCGGGTTGAACAGGTGCGGTTCGCCGTCGCGGCGCCACTGGTATTCGCCGCCGCCCAGCAGCGGGCGGTGGGGCACGTCCACGCCGTCGACGGGGTAGGCCAGGGTGTGGCGGGCCGTGACCTCGGCGGCAATGACGTCCAGGCCCACGCCTCCCAGTTGGGAGACGGTGCCCGTGAAGTAGTCGTTGACCAGTTCCTGGGACAGTCCCAGCGCTTCGAAGGTCTGGGCGCCGCAGTACGAGGCCACGGTGGAGATGCCCATCTTGGACATGATCTTCAGGACGCCCTTGCCCAGGCCCTTGATGAGGTTGTGCACGGACTGTTCGGGGGTGACCCCCACGACGTCGCCGCTGCGGACCAGCTCCTCCACGGATTCCATGGCGAGGTAGGGGTTGACGGCCGCGGCGCCGAAGCCGATCAGGACGGCAACGTGGTGGACCTCGCGGACGTCTCCGGCTTCCACCACCAGGGAGATCTTGGTGCGGTTGGCACTGCGCAGCAGGTGGTGGTGGACGGCACTGAGCAGCAGCAGGGAAGGGATCGGGGCCCAGGCAGCGGAGGAGTCGCGGTCCGAGAGCACCACATATTGCACGCCCCTGTTGATGGCCCCCGAAACCTGCTCACAGATTTCGGTCAGCCGGGAGCGCAGGGCCGCCTCGCCGCCGTCGAACTTGTACAGGCCCCGCACCTTCATGGCGATGCGCTCCCCGCCGGTGCCGTCGGCTGCCAGGGGGGTTTCGATGTTGGCGATCTTGGCGAGCTCGTCATTGTTGATGACGGGGAAGGTCAGGGCCACCTGCGGCATGGCCACCTTGGCGCGGGAGAGCAGGTTGCCCTGCGGGCCGATGGCGGTGTTCAGCGAGGTGACCAGTTCTTCGCGGATGGCGTCCAGCGGCGGGTTGGTCACCTGGGCAAAGGACTGGACAAAGTAGTCAAAGAGCAGGCGGGGGCGCTTGGAGAGCACGGCGACGGGCGTGTCGGTGCCCATGGCGCCCAGGGGTTCGCCGCCGGTGCGGGCCATGGGGCCGAGCAGGATTTTCAGTTCCTCGGTGGTGTAGCCGAAGGTGCGCTGGCGGTGGATGACGGAGGCGCTGGTGTGGACCACGTGCTCGCGCTCGGGCAGGTCCGCGAGGCGGATGGTGTTTTCCCGGGCCCAGTCGGCCCAGGGCCTGCTGGCGGCGGCCTGCGCCTTGACCTCGTCGTCGCGGACCAGGCGGCCGGCCTCGGTGTCGACAACAAACATCTTTCCCGGCGCCACCCTGCCTTTTTCCACGATCTTTTCCGCTGGGATGTCCAGCACGCCCACTTCGGAGGCAAAGACCACCAGCCCGTCCGCTGTCACCCAGTAGCGGCAGGGGCGCAGGCCGTTGCGGTCCAGGGTGGCACCGACCAGGGTGCCGTCCGTGAAGGACACGGCCGCCGGGCCGTCCCACGGCTCCATCATCAGGGAGTGGTATTCGTAAAAGGCCCTGCGGTCCGGGTCCATGGTGGTGTGGTTTTCCCACGCCTCCGGAATCATCATCATGACGGCCTCGGTGATGGGGCGGCCGGACAGCCACAGCAGTTCCGCGACTTCGTCAAAGGATGCCGAGTCGGAGGCCCCCGGTGTGCAGATCGGGAACAGTTCCTCAGGGGCGTCGCCCAGCAGGGAGTGGGACATGGTGGATTGGCGGGCCCGCATCCAGTTGCGGTTGCCCTTGACCGTGTTGATTTCCCCGTTGTGGGCGATGGTGCGGAACGGCTGCGCCAGCGGCCATGACGGGAAGGTGTTGGTGGAGAAGCGCGAGTGCACCACTGCCAGCTTGGTGGCAAAGCGCGCATCCGAAAGGTCGGGGTAGAACGGTTCAAGCTGGGCGGTGGTCAGCATGCCCTTGTAGACAAGGGTCTTGGAGGACAGCGAGGGGAAGTACACGCCGAACTTGTGCTGCGCGCGCTTGCGGAGGCGGAAGGCCTTTGCGTCCAGTGCGTCCAGCGCATTCACTTCTTTTCTCGACGCGTCCTCGCTGCCGGGCCGGATCGCCAGAAAGAGCTGGCTGAAGTGCGGCATGCAGGCCCGGGCGCTGGCCCCCACCAGGTCGGCCACGATGGGCACCTCGCGCCAGCCCAGGACATCCAGACCTTCACGTTCGGCCAGTGCTTCCAGGCCGGCACGCGTCGCTGCCAAGTCCTTGGGCTCGGTGGGGAGGAAGGCCGTTCCGACGGCGTAGCTGCCGGCGGCGGGCAGTGGAAAGTCCACCACGGCGCGGAAAAACGCATCGGGGACCTGTGTGAGGATGCCGGCGCCGTCGCCGGTGCCTTCGTCCGCGCCCACTGCGCCGCGGTGTTCCAGGTTGCGCAGTGCCACGAGGGCGCTTTGCACAATGTCACGCCGGGGCTCGCCGCGCAAGGTGGCGACGATGGCCAGGCCGCAGGCGTCTTTTTCGGACTCGGGCCGGTACAGCCCCTGCTGCGCGGGCAGCTGCGCAAAGCGCGTGAAGGGTGACTGGGCGAGCGGTGAAGTCTGAGTCATGACGGTGAAGTCCTTCCCCTGGTCGAACGGTGGATGGGGACGGCGGTGGCCCTCGGTCTGCGGGTGGCAATCTCCCGCGCAACTGTATTGGTTGGTGCATGCCGGTTGTGCTCCGGCGGGTTGCATGCCCGTCCCGGCGGCACTGGTGGCAAATACACACGGGCTGTATTCCTGTAGTGCAAATGCACAACATCCCCCAACGGTGGTTGCGGGCCTGTCTGCGCGGCGATTTCCACTATATAAGCCACCCTGACCCACAGAATACTTCGATCTCGAATCATGAAATCATATGCACGATCAGTAAGATTATTTGATGTGTGGCATCTTCCGGCACGAATTTCAGCGTTGTCCGGTCAACCGTGCCGTGGCAGGGACCATCGGTGCCCTGCCATCATTCAACATCCACATCGACGGTGCAGCTCCTGCGGGCACAGACACCCTGCAGCATTCGATGGTGCAGCACCTGCGGCCACAGGCCGGGAAAGGTCGCAGGACCTGCACCGCCGATTGCCGGTGATGGCGTGCCGCCGGCCGGGTGGGGGCGGGAACCTGGATGGGCAGGTCCCCCACAGCAACTGGTGCCGTGCGATCGGGACCGGACCCGGAGAATCGCCCCGCAGGCGCGAAAAAGGGCGGCCCCGGCAATGCGGGGCCGCCCTTTGCGTCGCAACTCGATCGCCCGGGCATCACGCCCACGGCTTCATGTCTGAATCCGAGTCCCTAGGACTCGGGCTTGGCGGATGTCTCCGGCGACGAGCCGTCCAGGCCAAATCGGCCGGGGGCTGGCTTGCCCGCGACTTCATGTTCCGCATTGGGCCCGTCCTTGGGCTCGTCCGCAAGAGCCTTGTCGGTGCCGGCGAGCTCCACCTCCGACTCAATCGTCCGCGCCTTGCCGCCACCATTCGCAGCGTTTTCACCGTCCCCGGAATCATCGTCCCCAGCCGGCCCGGCGCCGCCATCTCCGCTCTCGGCTGGATCATCGGCCGCGGGTTCGCGGCCGGCCAGGTAAACGGAAGTGAACGGCTTCCCGCGCCGCAGGAACGTGATGATGAGGAATAAGATCAGCGCCGCCACAAACACCAGGATGCTGGTCCACACGTTCAGGCGGGTGGTGATGCCGAAGAACGTGATCTGTTCGGCAGCGTCAATGCGGAGCATTTCAATCCACACGCGCCCGGCCGTGTAGACCATGGCGTACAGCAGGAACAGGCGGCCGGAGCGGAGGCGGAACTTGCGGTCCACCAGCAGCAGCACCACCACGCCCAACACGTCCCAGACACATTCGTAGAGGAAGGTGGGGTGGAACAAGGTGTCGGGGCTGAACCCCGCGGGCACGAACTGTGGGTCCACGTGAAGTCCCCATGGGAGCGTGGTGGGCCCGCCGAAAAGTTCCTGGTTGAAGTAGTTGCCCCAGCGCCCGATGGCCTGGGCCAGCAGAATCCCCGGCGCTGAGGCGTCAATGAACGCTGAAAGCTTGACGCCGGCGCGGCGGCAGCCAATCCAGGCACCGACGACGCCCAGGACCACGGCGCCCCAGATGCCCAGCCCGCCCAGCCAGATTTGCGGGATCAGGGCCAGGTTGCCATGTCCGTTGTAGCCGGGGCCGAAGTACGCGTCCGGGGAGGAGAACACGTGATAGAGGCGCCCGCCGATGATGCCGAAGGGGATGGCCCAGATGGCGATGTCCCAGATGGATCCTTCGGGCCCGCCGCGGCGCTTCCACCGGCGGTCGGTGAGCCAGATGGCGGCCACGATCCCCAGGAGGATGCACAGGGCATAGGCGTGGATGCGCAGCGGACCAATGTCAAAGCCGGACCAGGCAGGTGCGGGAATGGCGGCACCGAGGTGCGTTGCAGCTGCCGTGGCAAGCGTGGGAATTGCAGCCATGGCGCCTACTCCCCCGCACCCGTGCGGGAAACGTACGAGCCCACGGCGAAGCCGGTGCTCAGTTCCGCGGCGAGGGCACCGACGGCGGGCACGCCGCCGTCGCGCAGGGCAGCGACCAGCGCTGTCCCCACGATGACCCCGTCGGCATACTCGGCAATCTCGTGGACATGTTCGGGCCGGGAAACGCCCAGGCCCACGCACACGCGTTCCGCACCGGCACGGTGGGCGGCCGCCACCACGGCCTCGGCCGCACTGGACACCGTGCTGCGCGCACCCGTGACACCCATGATGGACACGGCGTAGACAAAACCGCGCGTGGCCTCCACTGTCATGGCCACACGTTCCGGAGACGACGACGGCGCCACCAGGAACACACGGTCCAGCCCGTACTTGTCCGACGCGGCAAACCATTCGGCGGCCTCGTCGGGGATCAAGTCGGGGGTGATGAGCCCGGCTCCCCCAGCTTCGGCGAGGCAACGGGAAAATTCGTCCACGCCCATGCGCAGCACCGGGTTCCAGTACGTCATGACCAGCACCGCGGCATCGGTCTCGGCTGTCACGGCCGCGACGATGTCAAAGACATCGGCCACGCGGAAGCCGTTGGCCAGCGCCTCGGTGGTGGCGGCCTGGATGACGGCGCCGTCCATGACCGGGTCGGAGTAGGGAATGCCTATTTCCACAATGTCGGCCCCGTTGCGGGCCACGGCAATCGCGGCGTCAATGGCAGTTTGCTTGTCCGGGTAGCCTGCAGGCAGGTACGCGATCAACGCCTTGCGGCCGGCCGCCTTGGCCCGGTCGATGGCGGCCGCCGACTTGCTGGCCGCCGGCTGCCCGCCGTGGCGGGGCGGCAGGGTTGCATTACTCATTGCTGGCATCCTCTGCATTCGGGTCCGCGGCGTCGGCGTTGGCGGTTGGCGCTGTGTCCTTGGCGGCCCGGGTGGAGAGCGTGGTGCCCTTGACCTGGCCGTTTTCATCCAACATGCCGAACCAGGCCGCCGCGGTCTCCACGTCCTTGTCCCCCCTGCCGGACAGGTTCACGATGATGGCAATGTCCGACGGCGTGGCGAGGCCGGCCGTAAGCCGCTGCCCCACCTTCATGGCGCCGGCCAGTGCGTGTGCCGACTCGATGGCCGGAATGATGCCCTCGGTCTGGCTGAGGAGCTTGAAGGCATCCATTGCCTCGGTGTCGGTGATGGGCTCGTAGCTGACCCGCCCGATGTCGTGCAGGTAGGAGTGTTCCGGCCCGACGCCGGGGTAGTCCAGCCCGGCCGAGATGGAATGGGACTCGACGGTCTGGCCGTCGTCGTCCTGCATCAGGTAGGAACGGGCGCCGTGGAGGACACCCGGGCGGCCCAGCGTGATGGTCGCAGCGTGGCGGCCCGTCTCCACGCCGTCGCCGCCGGCCTCAAAGCCGTAAATCTTCACGGAGGCATCGTCGAGGAAGCCGTGGAAGAGGCCGATGGCGTTGGAGCCGCCGCCAATGCAGGCGCAAATGGCATCGGGGAGGCGCCCGAGCTGGTCCAGGATCTGGACGCGGGCCTCCTCGCCGATCACTTCATGGAAGAAGCGCACCATGGCCGGGAACGGGTGGGCCCCGGCCGCGGTGCCGAGCAGGTAGTGTGTGTTGTCCACATTGGCCACCCAGTCCCGGAGGGCGTCGTTGATGGCGTCCTTGAGCGTCTGGGAGCCGTTGGTCACGGGCACCACCGTGGCGCCGAGCAGCTGCATCCGGGCCACGTTCAGGGCCTGCCGGCGGCAGTCCTCGGCGCCCATGTACACCACGCACTCCATGCCCAGCAGGGCTGCGGCCGTGGCGCTGGCCACGCCGTGCTGGCCGGCGCCGGTCTCGGCGATGAGGCGGGTCTTGCCCATGCGCTTGGCCAGCAGTGCCTGGCCCAGCACGTTGTTGATCTTGTGCGATCCGGTGTGGTTCAGGTCTTCACGCTTGAGGAAGATCCGTGCGCCGCCGGCGTGCTGGCTGAAACGCTTGGCCTCGGTCAGCAGCGAGGGCCGGCCGGAGTAGTTCTTGTTGAGCTCGGCCACCTCGGCCAGGAAGTCCGGGTCCACCTTGGCTTTTTCAAAGGTGTCTTCCAGCTCGTCGAGGGCGGCAATCAGCGATTCGGGCATCCACCGCCCGCCGTAGCTGCCAAAGTAGGGGCCCGGAGCATGGCGCAGGGAATGTCCCGCGTCCGGTTCGGGCTGTCCGTGGCCTCCTGCCAGGAAGGCAGTGGCGGCGTCTGCCATGCCTTCGTCATTGCCCCCTGCGGGCTCTGGTGACGAAGCTGTGGGCACATGGGCCATCAGTTCCACCGTCCTGTTCCTGTGTTGGTCATGCAAGAAAAAAGTGATAGTTCCGTGCCGGTGGAACGGAACACGGCCTAGCGTGCGCCGATGGCGGCTGAGCCGGCGGCCTTGAATTCGGTGATGCGCTCCAGCGGGGTGGCGTCCGTGACCAGGGCCTCGCCCACCAGGATTGCGTTCGCACCGTGTTCGGCGTAGTGGTGGACGTCGGCGGCGTTCCGGACACCTGATTCAGCAATGACCACCGGCCCCTCGGGGATGGAAGGGGCCAGGGCGGCAAAGACGCCCCGGTCCACATCGAGCGTCTTCAGGTTGCGTACATTGATGCCGATGATCCTGGCACCCACGGCAACGGCCCGGGCAACCTCACCGGCAGTGTGCGTTTCCACGATGGCGTTCATGCCCAGCTGGTGGGTCAGGGCCAGGTATTCGGCCAGCTCAGCGTCCGTCAGCGCCGCGACAATCAAAAGCACTACGTCGGCGCCGTGCGCGCGCGCCTCCCAGATCATGTACGGGTCGCAGGTGAAGTCCTTGCGCAGCACGGGGATGTCGACCGCCGCCCGCACGGCATCCAGGTCGGCCAGCGAACCGCCAAAGCGGCGTTCCTCGGTGAGGACGCTGATTACGGAGGCGCCGCCGTCGCGGTATTGGGCGGCCAGGGCCGCGGGGTCTGCAATGCCTGCCAGCTCGCCCTTGGAGGGGCTGCGCCGCTTGACCTCGGCAATGACCCGCAAGTCCGGGCGGGCGGGATCGTTTCCACCCAGGGCAGCAAAGGCGTCCAGCGGCGGCGCCGCCTGCGCGGCACGCTCCTGAAGCTGGGTCAGGCTGACTGCCTGCCTGCGGGCGTCAAGGTCCTCCCTGACGCCCGCGACAATGTCCTGCAGAACGCTCACGCCTAGTGGCCGTTGTTCTTCAGCTTGCTTCCATCCACGCCGTAGCCGATCTTCTTCATGACCATGCCCGTGACCAGGCCGATGACCATGATGGCCACGCCGGCCCAGAAGACGATCGTGGCACTTTCGCCGATGACGAAGGCGATGCAGCCGACAATGCAGCCGAACAGCATGATGGCCACACAGGTCCAGGCGGCGGGGCTGTTGCCGTGGCCCAGCTCAACGCTGTGGTCCATGGGTTCCTGGACTGTCGCTGCCACGGAGGAGGTGGCCGACTTGTTGCTCATGGTAATTCTCCCTTTGATGCGGATACTGCAATACATTCTGCCATTAGTTGCCTGTGGAAGCGGAAACCCCCACGCCCCGGGGGGCAAGTTGTGATGTTAGAGCGTGGGGTCCTCGCCCCGGGTGAGGCTGTCCCAGCTGTCCACCCCGTCCAGGGCGCCGCCGCCGTCCGGAGTGGAGCCGGCCGGCGCGGCGTCGTATTTGGTGCGCACGTTCCAGTTCCGGCCAAACCACAGGATCAGCACGGCCGCAACGGCCAGGACCACTGCTGCCACGACGGCGGCCACGGGAAACCAGGTGGTGGTGGCGTTGCTGGCCACCCCCACCACGCCGGTGGTCTTGCCCACTTCCGCCATGGCCGCCGCCGAAGGGTCGGCGAGCAGGCCGGTGACGACGGCGACAATCCCGGCCGCGCCCAGCAGGACAATGACGCCGGTGATGATCCGGGAGATCTTGCCGGCGATGGTTGCCGCCAGTGAACCTGCCAGCGCCACGAGGGCCAGTGCCGAGACGGCGACGGCGGCCTTGCTGCCGGGTATGTTGAGGTCGGACTGCTGGACCGTGGTCTGCCCGAAGGAGACGTGGATCCAGGTCTGGGTAGTGGTGCCGAAGACTGCCAGGGCGGCCAGCACGGCGAGGAGGATCAGCGGGGACTTGCGCTGCCAGGCTGGCGTGGACGACTTTCCGGTGCTCATGCCAGGCTCCCTTCCGCAAGGACCGGCGCATCGTCCAGGGCCTTGAGGGACGCCGCGGCATAGACGGCGCGCAGGGGTGCTGCCGCCTTGTTGACGGTCTCCTGGGCCTCCGTTTCATTGACCGAGTCGGCCACGATTCCGCCGCCTGCCTGAACGTAGGCCCTGCCGTCCTTCAGCAGCGCCGAACGGATCGCAATGGCCATGTCCATGTCCCCGGCAAAGTCCAGGTAGCCCACCACGCCGCCGTAAATGCCGCGCCGGTGCGGTTCCAGTTCATCCAAAAGTCGCAGGGCCCGGGGTTTGGGCGCACCGGACAATGTGCCGGCCGGGAATGTGGCCGCCAGCACGTCGTAGGCGCTCCTGCCGGAGGCGAGGGTGCCCACCACCGTGGAGACCAGGTGCATGAT
>Ga0157370_10007546_pt1 | contig 11815 bp, 10 predicted proteins | sample C35metaG_FD_113463 | JGI IMG/M metagenome (GOLD analysis project Ga0157370, IMG submission 113463) | Corn rhizosphere microbial communities from Kellogg Biological Station, Michigan, USA - C3-5 metaG | ecosystem: Host-associated > Plants > Roots > Rhizosphere > Soil | place: USA: Michigan... | reverse complement strand
GTGAACCGCGCCAGGGTAAATATAGCCTTCGTGCGGAACACCGGCTGTCTTCAGGGCCGCGTCGTACGCCGGCCAGGTCGCTGCCAGCCGCGTGTCGAGCTCCCCATGATGGACCAGAATCGCCGCCTTGATTTTCGGGATGTCGTCGTTGCCTGGAACAGCGCCGTAGAACGGAGCCGCCGCTGCGATATCGGCTCCCAGCCTTACCGCTAGGGTGTTGGCGACGCCGCCGCCGTAACAGAAACCGGTGGCGCCGATCTTGCCGGTGCAATCCGGGCGCGCCTTCAGCCATCTGGCTGCGGCGATCATGTCCTCCAACATCTTCGGGCCGTTGACCTTGTTGAACAACTGGCCGCCTTGATAGTCGTCGCCGGGAAAGCCGCCCACCGAAGTGAGCCCGTCCGGCGCAAACGCCATGAAGTTAGCCAGGGCGAACCGCCGCGCGATGTCCTCGATATGAGGATTCAAGCCGCGATTTTCGTGGACCACGATAATACCGGGCAATTTCGACGGCGTTTGGGACCGCGTATCGGCGCTTACCGGCCGGACGAAATATCCCTTGATACTTCCGTTCCCCTGCGGCGACGGGACGGTCTCGTAAGTGGCCTTGATGCGGTCATCGGTCTTGGACACCTGCTGACCAAGAGCGTAGTTCGGCATCAGCGCCTCGACGATGATCGCCGCCGTGAGGCCGCCGATTGCAAATTTCTGTACGCCTTCCATGAAAGCTCGGCGGGTGATCTGGCCGTGGATAAATAGGTTGTAGAGTTGGATAGCCTCTTTGGGCAGTTTGGGTCTGGCTTGGTCCATGGCTCGCTCCTTTCCGGTGAATATATCAGTTCTGTGCGAGTTCTACCAGAATGCCGTTAGGGTCGCGCACAAAGCCGACCTTGCCGTTGCCCAGCTTGACGTTGCCACCTTGGGTAACGGAGGAGCCACCGGCTGCCTTCACTGCGGCGATGGCCGCATCGATATCGCGAACCTGCATGCCGATCGCGGGCGCGCCGGGGTCGGGAATCCGAGGGGCGTAAGGCTTGCGGTCCACACCCTTGAATTCCACGAATCGCCAAGAGAGAGTTGTACCGGGAATCGTCACCTCCGCCGTTTGGACTTGGGCGCCCGGAGTTCCGAGGTTGCCGTCGTAATTCGAAGTCCAGGCATTCGTCTTGACGGCGAAGCCGAAATGATCCCGATAGAACGCGGCCGCCTTTTCAGAGCTGGCCACCACCATGGAGCCAAACGTGGCGCCGATCACTTTGCCGCTGCCCGATCCCGTGGCGGTGGTTTGCGCCAGTTCGACATAATAACCATCGGGATCTTTCACTGTGACGACGCGGCCCGGTCCGCTGGAGCGCTTGACGGGTGAACCGCCCGCGGTAACCACTTCGCCGCCGTTCTTTTTAGCGGTGGCCAGCGCGTCGTCCACGTTATCTACGTCCAGTACCAGCAGCGACGCGCCAGGATCCTGAATGCGCGGCTTCGCCGGATGCACATCCATGTTGGTGAACTCGGTGACCTCTATCGGCAATTCCGCGCCGGGGATCTTGAGCATCATGTTGCGGAACTTGGTGCCGGCCGGCACATCCACTAGGCCTCGAAGCGCGTCGTTCAGCGTGTTGGGTTTGGCGGTAAGCGAAGGGGCATTGTTCTGCAGATCCAAACCGAGCGCGTGGTAGAAAGCGTAACTCTTATCCAGATCGGCGACCCCCAGGATGTACTTGGTCAACTTGATGGCATTGGGTTGAGTCTGGCCGGGCGCGAGCGCGGTGAAAAACAGACACGCGGATACGAAGAGTGATCGCATAATCAGATCGAGGATATCACCTCGTGCGCCCGTTTACTCGTAGCGGAGGGATTCAACTGGCGCGATCTTTGTGGCGCTGCGAGCCGGGTAAATCGTCGCGATAAGGCTGACCGCCATGGCCGCCGCCGCGATCCACACGCCATCCACCCAGCGCGTTGTAAAAGGCACAAACGAAATCGAGTAAACCTGCTCGTCCAGACGCAGCCACTGATATTTATCGGCAAAATAGCAGATGGTATACCCGACCGTCAGACCGATCACCGTGCCGACGGCGCCAATCATCGCGCCTTCCCAGACGAAGATCCTGCGAATCTGCTGGGCACGCGCGCCCATCGACATCAGGATCGCGATATCGCGGTGCTTTTCCATCACCATCATCACGAGCGCAATCAGGATGTTCAGCGCCGCGACCACCTGAATAAGCCCGATGCTGACCACGGTGACCACGCGCTCCATCTTTAAGGCGTTCAGCAGCTGGCGATTCTGTTCCTGCCAGGTAGAAGCGGCGAGTTTGGGCCCAATCAACGGCATGGCTGCAGCGGCCACTTGCGGGGCGGCGTCGACGTCGTCCAGGTACAGCTCAATGCTGTTTAGAACGTCCCCTACGTCGAAAACCTTCTGCATGGGGGCGAGATCCATGAAGCCGAACGAATTGTCAAACTCGAAGAAGCCGGATTCAAACACACCGGCTACGCGCATCGATACATTGCTGGGACGCGTACCGTAAGGAGTGATGTGGCCATTGGCGATGGTCAGCGTGACCTGCTTCCCGACAACTGCCCCGATCCGCTCCGCCAGACGATAGCCCAAAATAATTCCCGGCCGCTCGCCTTCTTCGTTGCGTAACGCGTCAATCGAGCCGGCTTTAAGATGCAGAAGGGCTTCGGGAACGCGTGCCCCTTTCGCGATGGAGATGCCTTTGATCGAGATGCCATCGCCGCTGAGGGGTCCCATAAGAAAGCCGACTTCGTAGAGCGCCGGCGAGACGCTCTTCACGTGAGGCAGCCGGGCGAGTCGCGAAGAGAGCTGCTCCCAGCCCTCGATACCAACGCCGGCTTCTTTTTCAAGGATGGAAACGTGGGCGGTCAGACCCAGGAGATTCCGTTCCAAGGTGCTCCGAAATCCTGTGTTAATCGCCAGTCCGATTACCAGCGCCATGACGCCCGCAGCTACGCCGATGATCGAGATCACCGTGATCACGGAAATCACCACCTGCTTGCGCTTCGCCCGCAGGTAGCGCTTCGCGATGAACAGTTCAAACATCGCCGCGCAGCTTCTCCGCGATTCCGATTTCACCCTCCGGTCGCAGCAGCGGGAACAGAATCACATCGCGGATGGATTTCGAATTCGTGAGGATCATGGTCAGCCGGTCGATGCCGATGCCTTCGCCTCCCGTCGGCGGCATCCCGTAAGACATGGCGCGCAGATAATCCTCGTCCATCTGATGCGCCTCTTCGTCGCCGGCCGCTTTCAGCTCCAGTTGCATTTCGAAGCGACGGCATTGCTCCTTGGGATCGTTCAACTCGGTATAGGCATTCCCGATCTCCATGCCGGCGGCATAGATTTCGAAGCGTTCGACAAAGGCCGGGTCGTCGCGCTTGTGCTTGGAAAGCGGCGAGACTTCCACCGGATAGTCGTAGATGATAGTTGGCTCGACCAGAGTGGGCTCTACCTGCCGCTCGAACGCCTCCACCAACGCGTGTCCCCGTAGCGAAGAATTGCCTACCGCTTCCTGCATGGAGAGTCGCCGGATGTTGCCAAAGTCGAGTTTGGTTCCCTGGTATTCGACAACGGTTGATCCGGTGGCGTCGACAGCGGTTTGCTTTAGCAGGTCCACCGTGAAATCCATCAAGCCCTGGTAATCGGTGTAAGCCTGATAGAACTCGAGCATGGTGAACTCCGGATTGTGCTGCGTCGAGATTCCTTCATTGCGGAAATTGCGATTGATCTCGTACACGCGTTCCAGGCCGCCGACAATTAACCGCTTGAGGTACAGCTCCGGTGCGATGCGCAGGTACAGATCCAGGTCCAGTGTGTTGTGGTGGGTCACGAACGGGCGCGCGGTCGCGCCGCCGTAAACCGGCTGCATCATGGGAGTTTCCACTTCCACAAAGCCGCGCTCCTCAAGTTGTCGCCGCAGGGAAGAAATGATCTTCGCGCGTGTGACGAAAATCTTCTGCGATTCCGGATTCGCGATGAGATCCAGGTAACGCTGGCGGTAGCGGATCTCGACGTCTTCCAGACCGTGCCATTTTTCAGGCATAGCGAGAAGGATCTTAGAGAGAAACGTGAGTTTTTCGGCGTGCACCGAAAGCTCTCCTGTACGGGTTCGGAAGAGGTAGCCCTCCACGCCGACGATATCGCCCAAATCGAGTCCCTCGTACAACGAGTAGTCGGCCTCCGGCACCGCGTCCTTGCGCACGTAAACCTGCAGCCGTTCGCCCGATTGCATCAAGTGCATGAAGCCGGCCTTCCCCATGCGGCGGATGGTTAGAATCCTGCCGGCGATGAGAACTCGCGGCTGGGTCTCCAACGCCTTCGCTTGCTCATCGGCCGTCTTCGACGCATAGTCCGCCAAAATCTGCGGAATTGAATGACTCGAATCGAACCGCTGGCCGTAAGCGCGGAAGCCCAACGCCTCGATTTCTGCAGTGCGGCGCAGGCGCTGAGCGAACAGATCGTCTTCCAGGGACAAGAATGAAACTCCTTAGATGGAGTATAAAGGACTGCGTCCGAAGTGACCTACGGCTACCGGCGCACGATCACTTCCCGCAAGTGGTCACGCGTTAGAAAGAACTTCACAGAATCAAAATCGCTAAACAGTTTTTCCAGGCTGCGGTTATTGAAAAATTGGGCTGGCCGGCGTCTCCCGCGGGGAGCGAGTGTGATGGTCTTACGGTCCTGAATCCGATAGGAATATGTAGGGATGGTCTCGGCGCGCTCCTCGGCATGGAATAGCGCCAGCATGTAACTGCCCGGACGAAGCATGGTGCCCAGCCGCTGGACCACAGTTTCGAGTAGCGGCCCGCTCAAGAATTCCAGCGTGTCCCAGACGAGCGCGCCATCGAAATGCTGTGCGGGATAGTCCAGCGCGGCATCCAGGAACTGGGCTGCCTTTTGCGGATCTGCCTGGTTTTCGTAGAAATCGCCATCCCCGAAACAGCGGTCCATCTGCAACAGGAAATCGTCGGAATAAACTCGATGTCCCAGGTTGGTCAGGAACGCCATGGTGCTCTGGTTGGCGCCCGCCAGATCTAAAAGAGTTAGTCCGGGCCGCTCGACCAGCAAAGAGCAGAATTGATCCAGACCGCTGCTGTTGCGGGTTTCCAACCTGATCTAATCCAACATGCTTAGCGCTTGATTTCGCCGGCGCCCGCAGCCATCGCAGGACTGGCCGTTGTGGGAGACGCTGAAGTAGTCGCCGGTCGGGGAGACGCGGCAGCGGGAGTTGCGCTCGCGGACTTCGGGACCTCGGCGCGAACGATATCCACGTTGCCCTTGAAATATGCGCCGTCTTCGATCACGATGCGCGCGGTGCGGATATCGCCCACCAGCTTGGCTTCCTTGCGGATATCAATCCGGTCGCCGGTCTCCACGTTTCCGTGCAAGGTGCCCAGCACAATGACTTCGCGCGCCTTGACGCTGGCTCGGACTTTACCGCTCGGTCCGACCGTCAGACGGTGTTCCTGCATCTCGATAGTGCCTTCTACCTCGCCGTCGATGGTCAAATCTTCGCGGCTAAGGATCTGCCCTTTCACGACGGCCGACTTTCCGAGCACGGCATTACCGGTGCGAGTCGCTTCAAAGGATTCAGTGGGGCGATTGGGAACACTCGACATTGGACTTGTCTCCTTGGCGGGTAGCGGCTTCACGGGTTGCGTCACGGGCGGCTGAGCCGCAACTGGCTTGGGTGGTGGTTGTTGTTCGTCTTCTTTGCGCCGATTCCACATCTTCGGGGCGCCTCCTTCTTTGAACTGCTCTAACAATCCTACTACGGTAACTGAGTTTGGGGAGATGCTTCTGCGGCCAAAAGCGTTACGTCATGTAGTCTCAACGACCTACAATGGAGACGTGGCGGCTCCCCCCACTGCCAAGACGCCGTTCCGCACTTTGAGCGGATTGCCTCTGGATCCGGTCTACACGCCGAAAAGTCTGGAAGGATTCGATCCCGCGCGCGATCTAAGTGCGCCCGGCCAGTTTCCGTATACCCGCGGCATTCACGAATCGATGTACCGCGGAAGGCTCTGGACTATGCGTCAGTTCGCGGGTTTCGCAACCGCTGAGGAGACCAACGCGCGTTTTCGCTATCTGCTCGAACAAGGCCAAACGGGATTATCGGTAGCGTTCGATTTGCCGACGCTGATGGGCGTCGATGCCGATCATCCTACGGCGCTGGGCGAAGTCGGCAAGTGCGGCGTCGCGATTTCATCGTTGGCCGATATGGAGACGCTGTTCGAAGGAATCCCGCTGGGCGACGTAACCGTCTCCATGACGATCAACTCGCCGGCCTCGGTCCTTTGGGCAATGTACTTGGCCGTGGCCGAAAAACAAGGAGTCGATTGGACACGGCTGTCTGGGACGCTCCAGAACGACATCCTCAAAGAATACATCGCGCAAAAGGAATACATCTATCCGCCGCGTCCATCCATGCGGCTGGTGACGGATTCCATAGAGTTTGCGACCCAGCGCGTGCCGCGATTCAACCCGATCTCGATTTCCGGCTATCACATTCGCGAAGCCGGATCGACGGCGGTTCAGGAGTTGGCCTTCACCCTGCGGGACGGCATCGAATATGTGGAACACATCCTGGCTCGCGGGCTACTGGTGGACTCTTTTGCGCCGCGCCTGAGTTTCTTTTTCAACGCGCACAATGATTTCTTCGAGGAAATCGCTAAATACCGTGCGGCACGGAAGATTTGGGCGTACGTGATGCGCGACCGCTTCCACGCTAAGAACGAAACCAGTTGGAAACTACGCTTCCATGCCCAGACCGCGGGATGCTCGCTGACCTGGCAGCAGCCGCGCAACAACATCGTACGGACCGCGATCCAGGCGATAGCGGCAGTGCTCGGCGGATGCCAGTCGCTACACACCAACTCGCTCGATGAAGCTTACGCGCTGCCGTCCGAGGACGCCGTGACTCTGGCGCTGCGTACGCAGCAGGTAATCGCCTACGAGACCGGAGTAACAGCTGAACCCGATCCTCTTGGTGGAAGCTATTTCGTAGAACGCCTGACCCTCAATGTGGAAGCGGCTGCCAACGACTACATCCGGCGTATCGACGAAATGGGCGGGATGATACCGGCCATCGAGCGCGGCTTCCCGCAATCCGAGATCGCGCAGGCCAGCTACGAATACCAGCGTGAAATCGAGCGGGGCGAACAGGTAATCGTGGGCGTGAACAAGTTCACTGAGCACGGAGAGCAGCCCATTGACGTATTGCGGATTGATGCCACCGCGGAGACAAAACAAATCGAGCGCTTGGATGCCCTCAAAAAGCGGCGAAGCGCTGCCGGAGTCGCGAATACCTTAGGAGCCTTGCGCCGGGCGGCAGAGGGCAACGAAAACACCATGCCGTACATCCTGGATGCCGTTCGGGCCTATGCGACGCTGGGGGAAGTCTGCGCGGCGTTGAAGGACGTTTTCGGCGGCTATACGGAAACTAGCTTTTTATAACGATAGATAGGAATGTCCCTGACCCGGCGTGCCGGCCTGGTGTTCCTCTGCGCCTTTGCGTACTTGGGATGGCAGGCGGCCTCGCGATTTGTTCTCACCTTGAACGATGAGGGCATTTACCTCGACGGCGGCCTGCGCGTTCTGCAGGGGCAAGTTCTTTACAAGGATTTCTTCGCACTAACGGGACCTGGGACGTTTGTGCTGGAAGCCGCAAGCCTGCGTATTTTCGGCTCGACCCTTGCGGCCGGACGAACGCCAGTGGTGTGGGACATTGCCATTCTGGCGGCGTGCCTCTTCTGGCTCGTGGCCAAATTAAGCGACCAGTTGACCGCGGCCTTCGCGTCTTTCACATTTCTTGCGTTGGTTACGCTCGGCGACACGGCGGTAGTCGCCAATCATCGGTGGGATTCGAGCGCGTGGGCCGTATTGGCCGTGACACTCATTATCGCTGCGGACGAAAAGTCAAAGCTAACAACCTTCGCGGCCGGAATCGCCATTAGCATCGCTGCATGGTGTACGCCTCCTGTGGCTTTGGCGGCCGTCGCGCTTGGGACTTGCCTGGTTGTCTATCGTGCGACGCGACACTTGGTCGTGGCCTACGCAGGTGGCGTGGCCGTCACGTTCGGCGCTGGACTAATCTGGATCGCCTACATGGGAGCACTGCGATCGATGTTCAATTCGCTCCTGTGGAGCGCCTCCAATTATTCGGGTGCCAACCGGGTCTGGTATGGCTCAGTGACGGGCGGCTACGCCAATCTTTTGCATGGAGCGTCAGCTATCGATACAGCGATGACGATCGGGCTGCTGGCTTTTCTCACCCTGCCCGCAACGCTGCCGTTCTTGAGCGCGATCTGGCTGTGGAAGCGTCGCTCGATGAGCGTCGTCCTATTGCTGGCAACGGGTTTCGCGTTGATTCTCTCGACGTATCCTCGTTGGGATCTGAATCATTTGACTTGGATCTCGGCTCCTTTCTATGCGCTCACGGCCGCGCTGATTGCTCGGACGTCATTTAAGAAACCAGTCGCGGTGGTCGCGTTGATCGTCGCGGGCTCGTGCTTCATGGTCAGCATTCAGCAGCGCCTCCATGAGGCCATACGGGTCACCAGAATCGGAACAGTCCATGGCAAGCGGGCGGATCTCAATGTTCTCGATATGATCCAGGCGCGCGTCAAACCTTCGGACACATTGTTCGTCTTTCCGTACCGGCCGCTGCTCTATTTCGTCACCGGAGCGCACAACCCCACGCGATATTCTTTCCTGCAGCCCGGAATGTTTTCCGAGAGCGATGAGGCAGAGGCACTGAGTGAGTTGCGCACGCATCCTCCGCGATGGGTCTTCTATACGCACGTTCCACCGGAAGCATATTTGCGCATGTGGCCCGGCAGCGATCCACGGCGATTACAAATGGCGGGTATTGAAAATTTCCTGAAGGAAAATTACGGGGGAACGGAACAATGGGCGGACTTCACGCTACTAAAGCTCGCTGACGCCCGCAATTCAGTGCAAACTGCCTCGCACTGAACGACGAGCATCAGCGAGCGGCTTGGGCGGACTTGTTAGAACCGCAAGCCGAAACCGATTGACGGTTCGGCGCGATGCGTCAGGATCTCCGCGCTTAATGTGGATACCGCCAGCGTCGGACTGTTATAAACCAGCCCGCGATACTGCGCCCGCACGAACCAGCGGTTGCCAAGATCGATATCCGCACCAGCGCCATACACAAATGTCGGACGAGCCAGGACATCGCCGCCGATGTCTTTCGGATCGAACACCAGGCTGCCCGCTCCAGCCAGCGCAAACGGAGTTACGCGATGAAGTGGCAGGCGCCAGACGTAGGCCGCGGTCGCTTCATACGAATACGCCTTGGTGCTTGAGGTGTTTCCATCCAGCGCGTACTGTTGCGAGTTGAGCGTGTAGCCGTAATTGAATTCCACCCCGTTATGCCGACCGAAGTAGTAGCGATAAGTACCCAAAACGCCGCCACTGTTAGTGGCCGAATGGGTTACACCGTTGTCGGTTGTATCTTTCACGAAACTGCCCAACGCTTGCACAGCCACGTCGGACTTAAACTCCTCACTCTGCGCAAAGGCCGGTAGCCCCAGTACCGACGCTCCTAACATGAGTGCAACAACACCTTTATTTGCGAACATATGCGAGCTCTCTCCTTTGCCGGCAACCCGCCGGCCCTCATTTGCATCTACACAGCTATGGATGTACAGGGGCGGTTTCCGGCACTGATCGTTAGTCCATAGATTCTGTTCGATCGTCCAAAAACGAGATGGATCCCATCGCAGATCTGCTGAGCGCTGTTCGTGTGCAGGGAGGGTTCTACGGGCGCATCCACATAGACGCCTCTTGGGTCCCCCCGAGGGAACCGGGGTCGCATGCCCGATTCGGGTTGATTACATGCGGTCAGGCTTGGCTTAAGGCGTCTGACCGCACGCCGATCCAACTGTTGAGTGGGGATTTTTTCGTATTGGCTCCCGGCAGAGAATTCGTAGTCTCCCCAGAAATCGGAGGCGCTCTCACCTCGGTCGTCGCCGGCCGGTTCAGTTTCGACGTTGGGCACGGCAGACCCCTGATTGACTGGTTTCCACCGTTGATATTGATCCGCGGAGGCCAGCCACAGATGCTTCCACTCAAGAAGACGCTGGAATTGTTGGTGTCAGAAGTGGACGCCTCCACCCAAGGCTCCGAGATGGCCGTGCAGCATTTAGCGAATCTGCTATTGATACAGGCGCTCCGCTCTCACACCGAGACCGTGCCGGAACAACGCAGCGGTTTGCTGCACGCGCTCGCGGATCCGCATATCGGCGCTGCGCTCAATTCGATGCATAAGCGCATCGAACATCCCTGGACGGTGGCCAGCCTGGCTTTGGAAGCCGGTATGTCGCGCTCGGCTTTTGCGCAGCGCTTCAAAGAGCTTGTGAGCGAATCCCCGCTCGAGTATCTGACGCGCTGGCGGATGTACCGAGGCCGTGACCTATTGCGCGAAAGCGACCGCAAGCTCGCGGACGTGGCCCAAGCGGTCGGCTACGACTCCGACGGGGCCTTCCACAAGGCTTTCAAACGTGTCCTGGGAATTGCACCTGGGGAGTACCGGCGATCGGTGGGCGGTCGACCCTTGACTCTGGGTGGCGCTAACGTCTAGATAGTCTTACAGCGCGCGGCAAGGAGGCCAGTGGCCGCGGCAATGTCGATATCCGCGATGAGCAAGCCTTCTTCGCCATAGGGCTGGTAACAGAGCAGCGTTCCGTCGGGCCGCACCACTGCCGAAGTAGTCTGCGATCCAGCGCTCGCACAGTTTACACTTGCGAAGTAGCAGGTGTTCTCGGCGGCGCGGCACAAGGCTGCTTTCTCATGGAATGAGTTGGCAGGATCGGCGAAACTCGAGGGCGCGTAACCACCCGGCTCGGCTTCGTGCAAATGAGGGTGGAATACGATGTGCGCACCATGCTGTACGGCCCAGCGGACCGTTTCCGGATAACGCCAGCCCTCGTGGCAGATGGCGACACCAAAAGTCAGCGGACCGGATTGAAAAACGCGCCTTCCGGAACCGGGCGAATAGATAGTGTCCTCAGTGGGGTCGAGTTGAACTTTGTCCTGGAAGCCGGCGATGAACAACCGCGAGATTTGCTTTCGCGGCTGCTCCTGCAATGATGGACCAGGCGCGTTCGAGGAACGCCGCATCGGGGGGTGGCACCGCCTTTCCCAGGCCGCGGTAGCCGGGAATGAAGCATTCGGGAAAGCAAATCATCCCGGCGCCCTAAACGGATGCCTGAGCGATGGCTTGTTCTGTCAGCGCGACCGACTCCTCTGGAGTAGCCGGGAACCGGAGGTTTGCTAGGGCAATTCGAAACATCCGCACCTGATTACCCCAATCTTAGCTTCATTCCCGAATTAGGCAGATTTGCGGCCCAGGGCCTGACCCACCCCCGCCCGTGATATGCTCAAGCCAAGGATGCACCGCTGATGCCGGATAGGCAACAGGGGCGTATCGGAGTCTTAATCGCAGTCTTTTATGGATCATAGAATCCGGGTCTTGGTAGCCAAGCCCGGCCTCGACGGACACGACCGGGGCGCGAAGGTGATTGCTCGCGCGCTGCGGGATGCAGGTATGGAAGTTATCTATACCGGTCTCCGGCAAACCCCGGAAATGATCGTCAACACCGCGCTGCAGGAGGATGTGCAGGTTATCGGCCTGTCCATTCTCTCCGGAGCGCATAACGCCATCGTGCCTCGTGTGATGGAGCTACTTAAGGAACAAAAGATGACCGATGTGCTGGTCATCGTAGGCGGCATCGTACCGGACGAAGATGCCGCGCAATTGAAAGG
>Ga0157370_10007545_pt1 | contig 11816 bp, 12 predicted proteins | sample C35metaG_FD_113463 | JGI IMG/M metagenome (GOLD analysis project Ga0157370, IMG submission 113463) | Corn rhizosphere microbial communities from Kellogg Biological Station, Michigan, USA - C3-5 metaG | ecosystem: Host-associated > Plants > Roots > Rhizosphere > Soil | place: USA: Michigan... | reverse complement strand
GGCGCGTCGAATGCGTCCACTATCACCGCCTCAGCTCCCTGGGCCTGCAGATTCCTCGCCCGCGCCTCGCTGGTTGTCATCCCCACCACCGAGTGTCCCCGTTCCAACAACTCCGTAATCAACGGTTCGCCAATGGCTCCGCTCGCGCCTGCCACAAAAACTCGCATCGTCTGCTCCTCTAAACTCCATCCCCTAAAAACCAAATCGTCGCTACGTATGGTACGACCTTGCTGGCCATTCGTACGCTACCGATAATGGCTGACATCAGGCAGTAAGAGCCATTGCTTCGATCGGACTTCCGGCCACACTTCTCGACACCATCCCTGGTCCCCCTAGCCATGATCTTCGATTACCGCGGCAGCGCGCTTGGCCAGTTCAGAATTACCAAAGGGTTCGCGTTGAGCGCCTCGCCTACCAATTCGCCGATCAGAAAGCGTTGTCCGTCCGGGGCAACATCGTAGCCTCCGAGCTGATGCCCTGCCGCCAGCATGTTGCCGGCGGTGTAGCGAAAAAGCGGATACCGCGTGGCCGCCGTGGAGCCATCCGGCCCCGACCCTGCGCCAATTTCTTCACGCTGGACTCTCATCAGCGGAAGAGCCGGATGCCAGGTCGTTTCCCCCTTTTTCCGGTATGAGGAATCAACCTTTGCGTTCCGGTTGTCATCACCAGTGATCGTCCACTCGAAGCCGAGAGAAACAAGTGTGGGAGGTTCTGCCGTGAAGTGCCCTGAAGTCGTTGTACTCTGCGCCGAAAGGACAGCGCCAAAAATCAAGCCTAGTGCAAGTGGGCTTATATGTTTTTCCAGCATCCTACATATTCTAGTCCTCAAAAGACTACTGTCCCGGCTCGGTGACCATGCCCGAACTCCACTGTTACAAAGATCGCGGTCGCCAGCGGTATCCAGATCTGAACGGACGCCATGAAAAGCTACCGATAATGATAACGGGTCGTTCGCGAACTCAAAGATTGAGAGCCACAGGGGAATTGTTTGGCTAAGGCGCTAGAATAGCTGTAGCGTCGGCGTGGCCGCCGCAATGGGGGATTAGAGGATGAAAACGTTTTCCGCTGTTATCGGCTCCTTCTTGCTTCTAGGCTTGGCTTCCTGGCTTGCTCTCGCAGAAGAGCCGGATGGCTTGACCCTGCCGCCAGGTTTTCACGCCACTGTCGTGGCTGAAGGTCTGGGCCCGAGCGTACGGCATGTGGCTGTTCGGCAGAATGGCGACGTTTATGTCTCGACCCTCGGTGGCGGAATCATCGTTCTTCATTTGGGAGCCAACCACAAGGCCGATCAGGTCCAGCATTTCAGCGCTGTGGAGGGCGGCACAGGCATAGGTTTCTATAATGGCGCCCTCTACGCCACGACAGGTTCGAGGGTGTATCGCTTCACCTTCAGCAGCAGCAATGCGCTGGTGCCAGAGGGCGATCCGGAGGTTATCGTGGATGGTATGCCGGAGACCCATCCCGGTTTCAGGCGTGCGAACCGTCCGCTGGCGTTCGATGGGAAAGGCGATCTATTTGTCGCTCTCGACGACGGCGTCAACGATTTCTGCGTCAAGCCGGATACGCCCGCGGGTGCGCCTCTCGTCGAAGTCAAGCCCTGTCCGGCTTTGATGAATCGCGCCGGTATATGGCGCTTCCACGCGAACCAGGTTGGCCAGAAATTTCCCGGCGATGGCGAGCAGTTGGCCACCGGAGTCCGCGACATGACCGCGCTCGCCTGGTCGCCCGCGGATCGAAATCTTTACGGCATTATGCACGGTCGGGACAACATGCACAAAACCTGGCCGAACCTCATCAGCATCGAAGATGAAAGCCAGATCGCCGACGAGATGGATCGCGTCGCCAAAGGCACTGATTTTGGTTGGCCCTATACCTACTATGACGGCGTGCGGAAGGTGCGGCTGGTCTCGCCGGGATATGGCGGCGACGGTAAAGCGGTGGCGCCGGCCGGCGTCTATTCTACCCCAGTCGTGAGCTTTACCCCGCGTTCGGCTCCGGTGGGCCTAGTCTTCTATGCCGGCGACAATTTTCCGGCGGCCTATCGCGGGGGTGCCTTCATAGCATTGCACGGCACTCGCGGCAAAAGCGGCTATGACGTGGTCTTCGTGCCCTTCAACCGCCAGGGTGTAGGCGGGCCGCCTACGGTCTTTGCCAACGGATTCGCGGCCTTCGATTCATCCGCGAACACCTCCGTAAGCGCGAGATATCGCCCTGTCGGCCTAGCAGTTGGGCCGGATGGAGCGCTCTATGTCTCGGACTCGCAAAAGGGCCGCATCTGGCGCATTGCCTTCAGGGCGGGTCGATCATCTGTCGAGTGACGTCCGTCGCCTCCAATCGCGGCGACCTTCGAGTCTCGCCTTTTGCTGCTGTATCACCTCCGTCGTGTTGACGAGTACATGCCGGGCCTGAGGATCTTTCAGTGAGATCCGATAATGATGATTATCGGGAGCATGCAAATACCCCTAAGTGAACGGGGGCTTGAACCACTTGTACTGTTCGCGCGTTTTAGGTCCAAGTGACTGCCGCCCGAATTACCGGCAAGAAGCCGCCTGATCCCAGTGATCGACGGACTGTCCGCTAATTCAGCCAACCTAAGTAAGATCTATCGGTAAACTCGCCATCGGGGCGACCGGATGGGATATTCTTAGTGAGTAGACCTCGCTTAACCTGTTTTTTAGGGCCGAAGCGTCGCGTCAGTTCTTCTTTGCTTACACCGACATCTTCGATGCTGTCGTGAAGCAGCGCGGCGATGACGAGACTCGGATCAGGCTCAGAACTTGCGGTGGTTCCCACGAGCCTAGTACTAGTACTTTATCCAGCTAGTACTGATCATTAATTGTGGTTAATCTTGTCCTTCGGAGGAGAGGAAGGCTGCGGACCGCACCGTATCCTCCTGAAGGGGCGGTGAAGTGAGGAACAAAGCCTGCTTCGCCGACGATGGCGGCAGGAGCTAATCGATGACCGAACAAAAACTCCCCTTGTTAGCGCACATTGTGGATCCCATTCGAGGAAGAATCCACGACTACGAGACCCAAGAACAACGGCAGCTCAAATTTCAAGCGGCGATGGTGGCTAATATGGCCAATGCCGTGATCGGGATAGATCCAGGTTTTAGAGTTAGCTACTGCAATGCGAGCGCGGAGCGAATGTACGGCATTCGCAGCTCGGAGGTGGTGGGAAAACCGCTGGCGGCAATCAGCGAATTTAGTTGCCTGAGCCTGAAGCTAGAAGAGGCGCTGTGTCCGAAGAGCGCCGCCAAGGGCTTATTCGAGCTACTGGAAAACGGGAGTTGGACGGGCGAAAATAGTGAACTTCGCGAGGATGGCTCGAGTTTTACGGTGAGTTGCAGCCTTACTCCGTTGCCGCTCGAATTTGGAGGCGGGATGGTGGCGGTGATTTGCGATATTAGCGAGTCCAAAGGCAAGGAGTTGCAGATGCAGCAAAATAACGCACGCCTGGCGCGTGCCAACGAGGAACTGCTGCATTTCGTCTACGCGGTAGGCCACGATCTGGACACGCCGCTGCGAACGGTGATGGCGCTCTCGCAGTTGCTACATCTCAAACATCGCGCAGGACTGGATGGAAACGGCCAACAACTCATCACGCTGATCGTAGAAGCGGGTTCGCGCATGGAGATGATGTTCCACAATCTCCTGGAGTTTGCGAAGCTGGCGGGAGGCGACGCAGGTTCCGACGAGGTGGCTGATTTAGAAGAGTGCCTGGCAGCCGCGCTCAAAAATTTAGGCAGCGGGATTGTGGAGAATAGCCCCATTATCACGCACGATACCTTGCCGGTGACCACCGGCAATGAGCTGCAACTAACGCGGCTATTTCAAAACCTAATCGGCAACGCTCTCAAGTACCGGAAACCCGAGGTGCAACCCAAGATCCACATTTCGGCTCAAGCGCGGGGAACGGAATGGATCGTTGTCGTTAGCGACAACGGCATGGGTTTCGAGCCGGAATACACCGACTCCATTTTCAGAGTGTCCCGCCGCTTGCATGGCACGGAGGTTGCGGGCGCCGGCATGGGTTTGCCGATCTGCAAGCGCATCGTCGAGCGTCTGGGGGGCAAAATGTGGGCGACCGGCTGGCCGGGCAAGGGAGCGGAATTTTACTTCACACTACCAGCAATTACCTCCCTAGCAAGAATAGGTCGCCAGGAGACAAGAGCCGCGCTGTGCGAGCTGCCGTAGTCAAAGCTTTGGGAGAGCGAGGGAATCAGAACACAATTTCGAAACTCCTACCGTTGCTGAGGGACGATCGCGATTTGGTCCGCAGTTTGGCGGCAGCCACGGTCATCAAGCTAGCCAGTCTGGTCCGCCCGAGGATTCTGCAATACACTAGCGACATTTATCATTTTTGACCGATGTCCGGATACTAACTTCGAGACTACCGTTAATGGTGGACATCGGACGGTGAATTCGGCCAGTCACTTCAACGGGTTGCCGACAACACAGCCAAGTGGATCAGTAAACGCTACGGTCAGGGAGGAGTGATTGCCACCTGGCCTTCTGAATTCTCACATTCGAGACGTCGACAACAGACCAAAAGTGAAAGGGTCCCCAACCGACTCCACAGGGCAGCGAACATCCCGCAGAGCGATGAAGTTATAGCAATGTAGCGCCCGATTCACCGCCGAAGCGTTGAGGACTGGTCTATAACGGTGGGAAGCGATTTCTATTTCCCCGCGGGTGGCTTCAACGTGACTACAGGAGATGGCAACCGGGATCCCACTGGACCCGTAAACTTCTTTCGTTCCGTCATCATAATATTGGACGAACTTCCATACAAGGTCCGTGGCTTCTTTGGGGTTAATTCCGAGCATTCCGAACTCGACAAATTCGTAAGGCTGCATCGTTCCGGTCCAGGTGGCGCCAATAATTTTGCCCGCGTCGTTCTTCTTGAATTCAATCTTCCAACCCAGCTTGAATTCAAAGTCGTAGATGTCGAGCCCCGTCGGAAACTCGCCTTCGATCCTTGAGCAGGTGACTTTCTTTTCATTGGGAACCCGCATGGTGTACTTTTCGCGTGCTCCGGCTGTTGACTCCGTCGGTGCAATTCGAATATGGCCGAGTGCCAATGAACCGAACGCCACTGTCATAGCGCTACCGAGCAGAAATCGATTCATGAATGGCTGCTGCATTTGATTGTCTTCCTTCTCTATGCTTGGGAATCCGCTTCACTATAATCCTGCTGATTCTCCAAAGCCAGCCAATCCTCTAATAATCGCGCCCGGTATACGGCCCCGAAGAAACAGAGTCGGAATAATGCTAGCTGATTCGCGCCCGATGCAGAAGTCGGATCGTGGGAAGTTTCACCGGATTAGTAATGCCTTCCGATAATACGTGTTAACGGGACTTGAATGTCCGAACAACTGGCTACGCTTCAAAACAGATCCCCAACGGGAGACCATGCGATCTATTTTTACCGTCCCTAAAGTATGCCATGCTAAAGTCGGCGAGTTCGGAGTAGGACCATGCCGCTGAAAAAATGGGCTGATTACGGCGCCTGTAGTGCGAGGGGCTTAGCCTTATGTGTGCTATTTTCGGGCTGGACTCTCGGCCAGGAAGCCGCGGGAGCGAAAGCCGGCCAGCCGGATACTGCACTCAGTCTGCGCGTAGACACTACGTTGGTGCTGATTCCCGTAGCGGTGACCGATTCCCTGAATCGTTTCGTTCTCGGGCTTCAAAAGGAAGATTTCCATTTATCAGAAGATAACGTGGAACAGAACGTGGCGCACTTTTCCGGCGAAGACGCCCCGCTCTCGGTTGGCTTGGTGTTCGACGAGAGCGGCAGCATGGACTACAAGCTTAAGACTTCCCAGGCAGCGGTCGCTCAATTTTTGAAGACCATGAATGCCGACGATGAAGCTTTTCTGGTGGAGTTTAACGACAGTGCCAGACTCTCAGTAGGACTTACGACGCACACCGACGAGATTGAGGACGCGCTGAAGAAAGCTCAGCCCGGTGGCCTGACAGCGCTGCTTGATGCCGTCAGGATGGGCCTGGCCGAGATGAAAAAGGCCCGCAACTCTCGCAAGGCAATGGTAATCATTTCCGACGGCGGCGATAACCATAGCCAATACACTGCTGCCCAAATCGAGTCATTGGTTCGAGAAGCGGATGTCCAAATTTACGCGATGGGTGTGTTTGAACCCACCCTGTCCTTAGGGTTGCCCCCCGAGCAAGTCTCGGGGCCGCGGCTGTTATCGGAAATCGCAACGCAAACCGGCGGGCGTGCTTTCGCAGCAGCGCTCACCAGCGACTTGCCGAGCGTCGCTGCTAGAATTGCGGTCGAGTTGCGAAATCAATACGTGGTCGGCTACTACCCGAAGAATCAAACCAGAGACGGAAAATATCGCCACGTGGAAGTGAAGCTTGCACAACCACGAGGCATGTCGCCGCTCAAGGCGCATTGGCGCCTCGGCTATTACTCTCCGACGCAATAACTCCACTCAATTGACTAACGATGAGCGCCACCGCGTACGCCGATCGCCGGCGGCGCGTGTGTAATCCCGGGACGCGCTACTGGCACTCGCGGAAGTGGGGTGATGTGACCCGCCCCGGGTGCAACCCCGACTCGTGGAAGCGGGGTAATATAACCGGCTCCGGGTGCACCCCGGACTCGGGGAAATGAAAGTGGGTACGTAGGAAACCGGTGCCCAATTGGTCCCAGCCCGACAATTCCCAAGAGGGGAGGGCGGTAGGTATATCCAGGCAAGTAAATAGAACTGAACCCCGGCTGGCGGGGAAGATAAGAGTTGTACGAGCTAAGCGGACTCAATCCCACGAGAGGCAAGCCGAGGAATGGATAGTAAGTGAAACCGCCTGTACCAGACGTTCCCGCAGATAGGTCCTCGTCAAGCTGCGCCGTAATCGTATTGTCCGCCGTGATCGATTCGCCTCTGCCCGTAGACCATTCGCTGAGTGCATCCTTGGACTGCTCGCTCGCCCGCTCCGGCACCAGCACGCCTGCAAACGGAAGACTCATCCCCTGTTCCACGGATACCGATTGTCGATTAATCCCAGAGAAGACTTCCGCTTGACCCTGGCTGACCCATAAGTGCGGCGGATCAACATCGATTCGGTAGACGCCCTTCTGGAGGAAGTGGACCCTCCAGTTCTGGTAAATCAAGGTGACCGATGTATTTAGATTCGGTTCTCCCGAATCTAAGACCACCGAGCCAGTCTCTAACTCCACCTGGGTGTCCGCGAGATTGTTTGCAACCATGCGGATTGCACTCCGATTACCCATACGAAGGAAGACGCCCGGAGTAAGCAATACCTCCGCCCGGCCGCCTACCGTGCGTAATTCGGCACCTTGGGGCACGGTTGGGAATCTGCCCAAATGAGATTGGAGGGACTGATCCCCCAAGTAGACAGCCCCTTCAAAATAATGGATGACGCCAGAATGAGTGGAGATCACCGATTGCGCGCCGGCCGGGAGCAGTACCGCGGCGAAAGCAGCCAACTTCGATAAAGTACTCGCCCGGCTGAACGACATTAAGCAGCCTCAAGACGAGTATGTGCCCGTCTGCGATTCTGGTCAAGTACCGTGTTGTCAGTGAAGCTTTCTCCGCAGGAGAATCACTGTTATGTGTGGAGGCGTGAGGAAGTCCTCAAGTATAACGTTGACGCTGGTTGCCTCGGTGGCGGTCACCACCAACGTGAGCAGGTTCGTGTCGCACGTGTGTGGATACAGTATTACCGCCGCACTCACCGTCGGCTTGGTCCCACTTATCGCGACTTGCGATTTGGACGGGACCCGTTGGAGCGCTCCCGATAATTAGTACTTATCGGGCAGTTGTCCGGTTAGCGTGCCGACCATCCGGGCGCTTAACGGCTCCGAGAGCTCATTATGCGGTCACGTTACGCGGTTTGGGACAGTTTGGCGTTCCCGCTCTCAATCCTGCCGGCCAGCTCCCGTAGGAGTGCGGTGCCGTCGCCACGATAAGCGCTCACATGTTGACAGGCGAGCATCGACGGATGGAGCCCAGCTAAGCGTTCTAGAATCGCCGAGGTGCTGGTCGCATGGGCGTAGTAGTCCATCATCCCGCGCATGCCTTCGCCGGCCGTGAGCACTTCCGATTCGGTTACCGGCGGCGTGTTCGCGCCAGGTTGCGTGAACAAATCGCCGCACAGCAAAGTTTTGGTGGTTAGATCGAACTTGATGCCACAATCCCAGCCATGCGGAACGTGTGGCGTGTAGAGCCACTTCATCCGGCGGCTCCCGATGGAAAAGTCCTCGCCATCCCCGAAAATGCCGCTGTTAGCATAGTCGCTCATGCTGGACCCGCCCTCGAAAACACGAGCACAAATCATTGCGGTTTACGAGAGGCTTCGATCAGGTCCAAGATTCCGTTTACGATGGCGGATTCCGCGCAGCCGGGATGCAGGCGCGAAGAAAGCACTTCAAAGGTGTTCATCCCGAATGCTGCGTCGTCGGGAATATAACCGGAAGAGGCCATGCCATTGGTGAGTGTCGCCAGCATGGTTGCTTTTAACGGAGACTCCCGTTTCAGGCGCTGCGCGATCAGGTTGAAAACTTCGGCATTCACCGCACCGATGGCTATGTCGCCCACTCGCAGCAGGCTTAGGTGAATCTCCACCGGGTCAGCGTCTTTGTAGGTTCCCGGATCACCTGCGCGTCCCGTATTCGTCCGTTCGCGGCCCGGGCACTGAACCGTTTTCTGCCTTCCTAAAATCTGTAGGGCGGACTCGGTGCGGTCCATCCCCCGCATCACGTGAAGCACCTCTTCGCCTAGAAATTGCCCCGTGGATACGACCATCTGCTTTTGCTGGTTCATGAGCTTGGCGACGGTTGCGTCGTTCCTGTTCAGGCCCTCGCCGCCAGGCGGCATGGAGTTGCTGATATCGATTCCTCGCTTGGCATAGTCTTGGATCCGGATCTCGCGCAAGTCGTATGTCTGCTGGTAATAGATCGGGTTCTGGTCGCCTGACGCTCCGCTCGACCACAGCGCTATGATTTTGTCATCCAGAGAATCTTCGATGTAGCGCGAGACCGCTCCCGGAATATCCGCGCTGATCATATCCAATTGGCCCACCAGTACCGGGTGCACAGCATAGTTGTAATAGACCGCGATAGGCTGCCCGCTCAAGCTTTCGATTTTGATCACGGCCACCGTTTTATCGGACGGACCATCGTAATTAGGCTCCTCCCACCAGCGCCGGGTCTTGGGGTCGATCATGTTGCGGTTGACGTTAACGTAGGAGACTCCCGTGCCGTAGCCTAGGCGCGCGGGCGCCAGGTTTTGCTGCGCGAGTTTCACGGACTCGAATATTTTTTGCGGATAATCTGGTCCCCGTTGCCTAAGGGCGGTATGAGTGTGGGTCGCGGTCAATAATATGTTCGATGTGGGAATGCCCAATTGCTTTTCTACCCGCTCGGTGACGGTTCGCCACGTCGCGTCAGAAACAGCCCCGTCGTCTACCGTGATTAACGCAGCACGCGCAGCGCCGTTGTCGAGAACGATCGCCCTCGAGTACAGCCGGTCGAGGATGCCGTGCCAGTTTTTGGGAAGCTCCTTCTCGGACGGTGTCACATCGATCTTGGCGGCTCCCGCTCTAAAGGAAGAGGGCCGCAGGTTTTGCGCCACGACGGCCTGCGGAAGGCTCGCTGCAAGAATCATCGATAAAAGAATCTCGGTTCTCATTCGGCGTCTCCTTTGCTACTTGACGAAAATGGCGAGATCAATCGCCTGCGCCATTCTTTCATTTCCTTTATCGTCGGGATGCACGTGATCACCCGGATCGAATTCCGGGCGGAGTCTCTTGGAATCCTCGGGGTCTCTCATCAACGCGTCGAAATCGATCACCGCATCAAAGGCGCCGCTGCTCCGAATCCACTGGTTTACGGCTTGACGCACGGCTTCGCCGGACTCGCGATAAGTCGAGACGCCTCCCACCGGCATGATGGTGGCACCGGCCACCTTGATGCCGTGCATATGCGCCCGTTCGATGAGCTGCCGATACCCTCCGATCAGGTCTTCCGCCGTCACCACCTCTGTAGAAAAGACCGGCAAAGCCGAGAATGTAATGTCATTGATGCCTTCGAGTAAAGTCATCCAGCGAACACCGGCCCGGCTTAGTACATCGCGATCGAAACGGGCCAAGGCACTCACGCCAGCCCCGTCCCGCAGCACGCGATTCCCCGCGATACCTAGGTTCAGTACACCCAACATTTCGGTGGACTTGGTTGCCGCGAGCCTCTTCGCAAGCAAAGTCGGCCATGCTTGATCTCTGTCGATGGTAGTCTTGAATCCGTCAGTGATCGAATCGCCAAATGCGACAATTGCGCCCGTGTTCGCCGGCGCGAGCACGTCGACGCTGGAGAGCCAAAGATAAGCCGTGGTGGTCGCTGAGGCATCGAGCGAGGTCTTGCCAGTTACGTTCCCCTCCACGACGTAATTGGTATGGAGGCCTATGGGGTGAATCGAGGGCGTGCCTGTGTCTTGGGGTAGATAGAGGGAAATGGCAAGGTCCGTAAGTTTCGGAACCGCCAAGTCCGCGGGATCGCTCACGATCAACGCTCCGGGAGGAACAGTGATCGTGGACCTGCCTCCGAAGGTCAGCGCCCGGTCGGACTTTGGGACGATAGCGGCGGCTTTGTCGCGCAGCGCAATGTGGGCGTTGCCAATCACCAGGGGCTTGCTCCCGACGGCATTGGAAACCTGTATGCGAACGCGCCGCCCACCGAGGCTGGTTCGAGCGACCATGCGCACCGTCTGGTTCTTGAGCGTCGCCGGCACCTTCGGCCCAGGTTCAGGCAGCGGTGGCTGAGGGACCAATTGTTGCGCTGTCGCCCAGGTAGTGACCCAATGTTCCGTATTCTGAGCGGCCGCGATAGCGGCGAAACACTCTAACATCAAAATGGCGGCTGTGATTCTCATCACGGCAACGCTTTCTCGATTGCAGAAGCCACAATCGGCGCCATTACTTTGTATCCTTCAGCATTAGGGTGCAGGCCATCGCCCGAGTAGGCGTCCTTGAGCCAACCTTTTTCGTCCACCATCGAGGTGAAGTAATCCACGTAGATCGCGTTAACGCGCGCTGCGTAGCTCTTGATCCACGCGTTCAGCTTCAGGATGTCGGCGGGGGGACGTCCGACGGTCATTTTGATCCGGGGCGGAGCATCGTTTTGCTGCCGTAAAAAAGGATAGTCACTGACGGGCAGAATGGAACACAGAATCACCTTAATGCCGTGAAGTTGCGCTAGCTCGGTGATGGCCATGATGTTCTGCTCGATCATTTCCGCTGTGGCGGGGCCGGTGTTGTGAGCAATATCATTGGTGCCTGCGAGCAAGACCACCGCCGCCGGCTTAAGATCGATCACGTCAGGATACATGCGTACCAGCATCTGCGGAGTGGTCTGGCCGCCGATGCCGCGGTTTACGTACGGCTTGCCGGGAAATGATTCCGCCAGTTTCCAAAAATCAGTGATGGAGTCGCCCAGAAAAACCACGCGCTTGGGATCGGCAGATTGCTGCATCAATTCTTCGTCGACCCGGTGATAGCGGCCCAACTGATTCCAGTCTTGAAGCTGGTCGGCAAGCCCTTTGGCGAACGTGGCCAGACAGCAATTCGCCCGCGGCGGGTTGAACTCGTCGGCTAGTTGAGCACGGGCGATATCCGTATAAAGAAAAGCTCCGATGATGAGGAGCACTGTGCGGAACTTCAGTACACAATTCGACATCCTGAACCTCCTGATTGCAAGGGCCACTATACAAGAATTTGACAGATCTCGCGGAATGCTGCTAGTAATCTTGTGTGCCCCTGCCCAACTTGCATTTACCG
>Ga0157370_10007544_pt1 | contig 11817 bp, 9 predicted proteins | sample C35metaG_FD_113463 | JGI IMG/M metagenome (GOLD analysis project Ga0157370, IMG submission 113463) | Corn rhizosphere microbial communities from Kellogg Biological Station, Michigan, USA - C3-5 metaG | ecosystem: Host-associated > Plants > Roots > Rhizosphere > Soil | place: USA: Michigan... | reverse complement strand
CCTTCTCCGCGCCCATCGGCGTGAGGGTGGTGCCGAGCTTCGCGAGCTCCGAGGCGGTGAGCTCCGCGGAAGCGGGAAGCGCGAGGGCGGCGCCGACCGCGATCGCGGCCCAGGTTTTCGTCGAATTCATTGATTCCTCCTGTATTGGTCTTGGGTCGACGCGCGTCAGAACGAGTAGCTCACGACCAGCGAGTAGAAGTCGCGGTCCTTGAGCGGATTGGCGCTCGCGCACCAGCTGGCGGGCTGCCCGGGCGTGACGGAGCTGCCCGGCGGCGGCTGGTCGGTGCCGCAGTAGGTGCGCCCGCCGAAATAGGTCGTGTACTGCGCGTCGACCACCCACTTGCGCTGGTATTCCCACGAAGCGCCGATGGAGACCGACTTCGTGTCCTCGTTGAACGTGGGCCCGACGCCCTTTACGTCGTGGGCGAAGGCGATGCGCGGCGCGACGTTGCCGGAGAAGAGCAGGTTGCTGTACTCGAGCCGGCCGAGCAGGCGATAGCCCCAGGAGAAATTCGTGAGGAACCCCTGCGTCTGCACCGAGTACGCCTGCCCGACGAGCGCGCCGAACGCCGTCGCCGGCAGGTCCACCGCCGGTCCCGCGAACTTCTGGTCGCTCGGCAGGTTGTGGAAATAGTCCGCGCCCACCTCGGCCACGACGACGAGGTTGTCCGCCCGGGCGACGTTCGGCCACGACTTGGTGCCCGTCACCGATGCGTGGCTCATCTTCACGCGCTGGTAGCCCGGGATGTAGCTGCCGTCCGGGACCAGCGCGGCGGCGGTCGCCCCGGCCGGCGCGCCGGGAATCTGCGTGAATCCGGTGATGAGGTTCGGAAGCCCGAGCGTCGCGAGGATCACTTCCGGTCCCGAGAGCTGGACCGGCTGGTTCGGGCGATAGGCGTACTCGCCCTGCAGCGCGATTCCATACGGCCCCGACGTGTTGAAGCTCACGCCGAAGAGCCGGATGTTCTCCGGATACTCGGCGAAATAGCGCGCGGTGCCCGTGGTGCACAACGCCACCAGCGCCGGCACGCCGCAGATCGGTTGCACCAGCGGCCCGCCCGTAAGGACCGAGGCGTACTTGCCCTTCGTCCCGCTCAGGATCGGCGTGCGGCTGTGGTAGTTCTCGAAATAGAAGCCGAACTCCGTGTCGTTCAGGTTCGACGCGAAGTAGCGGAACGCGACGCCGTACTGTCCCCAGTCGCTCGGGTTCTTGTCCGGCGCGCGCGGCACCCAGATCGAGGCGGCCGGATCGAACGGGCCGTAGAGCGCCTGGGCGGTCGCGCTGATCACCGGGATTCCCGGCGGCACCGGGTTCGTGGGCGGGAAGCGGTCGTCGCGGCGGCGGCCGAAGGAGACGATGAGCCGATCCGCATCGTCGCTCACCGTGTCGTTGTTGGAGAAGAACGAGCCCTTGGGATCGATGCGGGTCTTGTCCCAGTTCGTGAGGTAGAAGCCCTCGAGGCTCGCGGACTTCGTGAGCTCCTGGCTGAACCAGACGCCCGCCGTAGGAAGCAGCGCCTCCTTCAGCTCGGCGCCGGGGGAACGCAGCGCCGATACGTCCAGGGGGTTGATCGAGTTGATGCCGTTCGGCAGGAACGTGCTCTCGCCCCAGTTGATCACCTGGCGCCCCGCGCGCAGCCGCAGGTTCTTGCCCATCGGCTCGAACGCCGCGCTCACGAAGCCGTCGAGCCCGACCACGTCCTGCCCGAGCCGGTCGCGGCCTGTCGGCCCGAGCTTGTCGCTGTCGTGCAGGTCGAAGTCGTAGTACGCGGTGCCGCGCCCGAAGAAGCCGAAGTTCTTGTACTTGAGCTCGAGGTCGCTCGTCGCCCGGGCGATGTTGGCGAACGGCTTGTTCTTGTCGAAGTTGAGGTCGCCGTTGTCCCCGTTCGCCGAACGCGCGGTCCCGCCGTTGGCGATGCCGATCAGCTGCGGGTCCGGCGATTCTGTGCGCACGGACACGCCGTAGCTGATCGTGGTGTCGAGGCTCATGTCGAGCCCGTTGTCCCACGAGAACTGCAGCGCGTGGACGGGCACGGTTCCCAGCATGGCGAGCGCCAGGGCGAGCGGCTTTGCGGCAAGGCGAAAAGCGGGACTCATGGGGCGATTCTCCTCTCTGGTTTGTTCGTTCTTTCGGCCGCGCTCGGGGCGCGGCCGGGTTCCTGGCGGCGGCTATTGTCGCAATTAATGCAGCATCTCGAAAAGGCCCGCCGCGCCCATACCGGTTCCGATGCACATCGTCACCATTCCATACTTCCCCTGGGTGCGGCGCATGCCGTGCACGAGCGTCGCGGTGCGGATCGCGCCGGTCGCGCCCAGCGGATGCCCGAGCGCGATCGCGCCGCCCTGCGGGTTCACCCGGGCGGGATCGAGGCCCAGCTGGCGGATCACGGCGAGCGACTGCGCGGCGAAGGCTTCGTTCAGCTCGATCCAGTCGAGGTCGTCCTGCTTCACGCCGGTCGCCGCGAGCACCTTCGGGATCGCCTCGATCGGGCCGATGCCCATGATCTCGGGCGCAACGCCCGCGACCGAGAAACCGACGAAGCGGGCGAGCGGCGTCAAGCCGTGGCGCTTCACCGCCTTCTCGCTCATGAGCACCACGGCGGCCGCTCCGTCGGACATCTGCGAGCTGTTACCCGCGGTGACGCTGCCCTTGGCCGCGAAGACCGTCTTCAGCTTCCCCAGCGTTTCCAGCGTGGAGTCCGGCCGCGGCCCCTCGTCGTTTTCCGCCATGCGCTTTCGATGCACCACCTCGCCGGTGGAAAGGTTCGGCGTCGCAGCATCGATCTCGTAGGGCAGGATCTCGTCGCGGAAGGCGCCGGCCGCGATCGCCTTCGCCGCCTTCTGGTGGCTCGCCACGGCGAACGCGTCCTGGTCCTCGCGCGAGACCTTCCACCGCTCGGCCACCTTCTCCGCGGTGATGCCCATGCCGTAGGCGATCGCGACGTTCTCGTCGTGGCGGAACACCGCGTCGTTGAGCGCGATCTTGTTGCCCATCATCGGAACCATCGACATCGATTCGGTGCCCGCGGCGATCACGACGTCGTCGTCGCCGGTGCGAATGCGATCGGCCGCGAGCGCCACCGCCTGCACACCCGAGGAGCAGAAGCGGTTGATGGTCATCGCAGGAACGCTCACGGGGAAGCCCGCGAGGAGCACGCCGATGCGTGCGACGTTCATGCCCTGCTCGCCCTCGGGCATCGCGCAGCCGACGATCACGTCGGCGATTTCCTTCGGATCGAGGCCCGGCACCTTCGCGACCGCGCCCTTGAGCACGTGCGCGAGCATGTCGTCGGGGCGCACATGGCGGAACATGCCGCGCGGGGCCTTGCCGACGGGCGTGCGAACTGCGGCGACGATGTACGCATCCTGCAATTGCCTGGCCATCTCATCCTCCGTCATTCAATTGCGCAGCGGCTTTCCGTTCTTGAGCATGTAGCGGATGCGGTCCTGCGTCTTCGGCATCTTCGCGAGCTCGACGAAGTTGCGGCGCTCGAGATCGAGCAGCCACTTCTCGTCGACCGCGCTGCCCGGGTCCACCTCGCCGCCGCACAGCACCTCGGCGATGCGCGAGGCGATCTCGTAGTCGTGATCCGACACGAAGCCGCCTTCCTTCATGTTGACGAGCATCATCTTGAGCGTGGCGATGCCGGTGTCGCCGGCGGCCGGAATCTGCGCCGGTGGAAGCGCGGGACGAACGCGCGCCTGCGCCATCGCGCGCGCCTCGCGCTTGGCGACATACAACAGCTCCGCGGGGTGGAAGACCACGACGTCGGAAGGCTTGAGGTAGCCCATCTCGCGCGCGTGCTCGGCGCTCTTCGACACCTCGCCCATCGCCACCTGCCGGAAGAAGCGCTGCAGCTCGGGGAACGCGTCGCCGCCCTTCGACCATGCCGCGCTTCGCGCCGCGAGCTCCTTCAAGCCGCCGCCCGCGGGCAGCAATCCCACGCCCGCCTCGACCAAGCCGATGTAGCTTTCGAGCGCCGCGACCACGCGCTGCGCATGCATCACGAACTCGCATCCGCCGCCGAGCGCCATGCCTTCGACCGCCGCGACCGTGGGCACGAGGCTGTACTTGAGCCGCTGCGAGGTCTGCTGGAAGAGCGCGATCATCGCCTCGACCTCGCCGTAGCGCGCCGCCTCGAGCGCCTCGATCGCGGCCTTGAGGTTCGCGCCCACCGCGAACGGCGGCTCGTGCCAGATCACCAGCGCGTCGAAATGGCGCTCGGCCTCGTCGAGCGCGCGGTTGAGTCCCCCGAGGACCTCCACGCCGACCGAATGCATCTTGCTCTTGAAGGAGACGATGGCGATGCCGTCGCCCTGGTGCCACATGCGCACGCCCTCATCCTCGAACACCGTGGTGCCGCGTTCGGCCGGCTTCTCGCCGAGGACGAGCTCGGGGAAGAGCTGGCGCTCGTACACGGCGAGCGTGGAGCGCGAATGCAGCGTGCCGTCTTCGGCCGAGAACGAGCCCTGCGCAGCGTGCACGCCGTGGCGGCCGTCGCTCACCCACGCGGGCAGCGGAGCCTTCGCCATGGTCTTTCCGGCGGCGAGGTCCTCCTCGATCCATTTCGCGACTTCGCGCCAACCCGCGGCCTGCCACAGCTCGAACGGGCCGCGCTGCCAGCCGAAGCCCCAGCGGATCGCGAGATCCACGTCGCGCGCGCAATGGGCGATCTCGGCGAGGTGCACGGCGCAGTAGTGGAAGAGGTCGCGGAAGATCGCCCACAGGAATTGCGCCTGCGGATGCGGGCAAGCGCGCAGCTTCGCGAGCTGCTGCGCCGGGTTCCTCTCCTTGAGGATCGCCTGCACTTCCTCGGCCACCGCGCCGGACGCCGTCCGGTAATCGCCGCGTGCGAGATCGAGGACCTGGATCTCCCGGCCTTTCTTCACGTAGATGCCCGCGCGCGTCTTCTGGCCGAGCGCGCCCTTCGCGATGAGCGCCGCGAGCCACTCGGGCGACTCGTAGTAGCGCCGCCACGGATCGCCGGGAAGCGTGTCGGCCATGGTCTTCACGACGTGCGCCATGGTGTCCAGCCCGACCACATCCGCCGTGCGATACGTGGCGCTCTTCGCGCGGCCGATCGCGGGGCCCGTCAACGCGTCCACCTCGTCGAAGCCGAGCTTGAACGCGAGCGTGTGGTGCATCGTCGCGAGCATCGAGAAGACGCCGACGCGGTTCGCGACGAAGTTGGGCGTGTCCTTGGCGCGCACCACGCCCTTGCCGAGCGTCGTGGTGAGGAACGCCTCGAGCCGGTCGAGGACCGCGCTATCGGTCTCGGCGGTGGGAACGAGCTCCACCAGCCGCATGTAGCGCGGCGGGTTGAAGAAGTGCACGCCGCAGAAGCGCCGGCGCAGCTCCGGCGGGAGCGTCTTCGAAAGCTCGGTGATGGAAAGGCCCGAGGTATTGGTGGCGAAGATCGCCGACGGGGCGATATGCGGCGCGACCTTCTCGAAGAGCGCCTTCTTCCAGTCCATGCGCTCGCTGATCGCCTCGATCACGAGGTCGCACTCGCCGAGGAGCGCGAGGTGCTCGTCGTAATTGGCGGGAACGATCTGCTGCGCGACCGCCTTCGTCGCGAGCGGCGCGGGCTCGAGCTTCGCGAGCCCCTCGATCGCCTTCCGTGCGTTGGCGCTCTTGTCCTTGCCTTCCGCGGCGAGCTCGAAGAGATACGGCTTCACGTTGGCGTTTGCGAGGTGCGCGGCGAGCTGCGCGCCCATCACACCGGCGCCGAGCACGGCCGCGCGGCGCACGAGCATGCGCCCCTGCGTCGGCATCCCGCCTTGCTGCGGCCGGGACTTGCGTTCGCCCGCGCGTGCCGGCTCCAGGGTCGCTTCGCTCATGTCACACCTCCACGAGGCCGTCGCCGGGCGGGACCACGCGCGGCCGGCGCTGGTCGTCCACGGCGACATAGGTGAGTTGCGCTTCGGTCACCTTCACCACCTGCTTCCTGCCGTCGCGGCGGCGCTCCGCATACACCTCCACGTCGACGGTGATCGAGGTGCGGCCCACCTTGAGCACGCGCGCGTAGAAGCTCACGACGTCGCCCACGAAGACGGGCTCCTGGAAAACGAAGGAATTCACCGCCACGGTGACGATGCGTCCCTGGGCGCGTTCCCAGGCGGGGATGCTGCCCGCCACGTCCACCTGCGACATCACCCAGCCGCCGAAGATGGTGCCGTGCGCGTTGGTGTCGGCCGGCATCGGGACGATGCGAAGGACGGGCTGCTCGCGCTCGGGAAGGCTCGCCATCGGGACGGGAAAGATTCCGGACGTTTCAAACGGGCGTTTGAATACTACTCCGGATCGGGAAACGGCGCTCGCGCGCCGCCGCTGCTACTCGCAGATGGGCGTGGCGGCGGCCGCGGCGTAGCGCGCGATCGGCGAGCTCACGGACACGCCGTCGACGGTGTACGAGAGCGAGCCGGTCCCGCCGTCGACGAAGCGAAGCGTGAGCGTACCGACCGCGGCGGCTGACACGGCGTGCGAATCGCCCGTGTCGCTTGCGGCATGGGTCCGGTACAGCGCGCCCGTCGAGGTGCCGTCCGCGTTCACACGGACGTCCGGAGCGACGAGCCAGAGCGGGCGGCCGGAGGCGTCGTACACGAAGAGAACCGCGAAGACGATGCCGCCCTGCTCGGCGATCGACAAGCCCCAGCCCGATTGCGACGGGTTCCACCACTCGCCCTGGTGGTTGCCGTCCGCGGCGCGGCTTCCCGTGGTGAGCGTGCACGACGCCGGTCCCCCGGGCCCGAACGACATCGGCACGATGGTCTTCGTGACGGTCGCGCCGTCGGCAACGTAAGTGAGCCGCGCATCGCCCTTCGTGGAGAAGGTGATCTGCATCGTCCCGGCCACGGACGCGCCGATCGACGGCCAGCTGCCCGAGGCGAACGACGGTCCCGTCGTGCGATAGAGAACGCCCGAGTAGCTGTCCGCGGATTGCTCGAGCAGCGACGAGGCCGTCAACCATGCCGGCTCACCGTTGCCGCCGTACGTGAAGAGCGTCGCGCCGATCACGCCCTGCTCCTGGTCGAGCGCGATTCCCCAGCCGGGCTCGTCGGGATCGAACCAGATTCCGGTGTGGTTCGCCTGCACGCGGTCGGCACTCAGATAGGGCGCGAGCTCCGGCCATACGCGGTCGAAGCGGGAGTAGACGTCGAACGCATTCGCGGGAGCGCCGGTGCAGGCGCTTACGCCGCCGTAGAGCGTGCCGCGCAGCAGGTAATCGCGCTGGGAACCGGACGCCGGCGTGAAGAGCCCGGAGCCGCTGCTGCCTCCCTCCGTGACTCCCATCGACCATGTGACGCGCAGGAAGTCGTCGGCCGGGTTGTAGGTCGTCACGCCCTCGCTTACCTTCTTCAAGCCGCCGCCGGGATGGTGGATGCCGACGCTCGTCTGGCCGAAATCGATCGGGCTGGAATCCCAACCGCTGTAGACCGCGCCCTGCGGCGGCATGTCGTTCAGGCGCAGCAGCGTCGCGTCGCGCGCCGTGTCGGTGACGACGATCTTCGCGCCGCCGGAAAGCTGCACGCCGGACACCCGCGCGTCCGATCCGCACGCCTGCTCCTGGTAGAACCACAGCGTGGCGATGCTCGCGGCGGTCTCGGCATCGTGCACGCAATGCGCCGCGGTGTAGAAGTACGGCGTGAAGGATCCGTCGCCGGGACGAAGCAGCGTGCCGGTGCACGCCCACACGTAGCCGTCGCTCTCGTACGTCATGCGCGCGACCGAGGCGCCGGCGCGCTTGAGCGCGTCGTCGCTCGACGCGGCGCAGGCGAAATCGACTTCGCAACTCCCGGCCGATCCGCCGGTCGCGTCCTTCTCGAAGCCCGCTTGCGCCGGGTTCGCGATGTGATCGGCGATGCGCGCGACCGAGACCGACATGCCGGGGCCGCTCGATCCCGGCGCGAAGAGCTCGACGATTGCCGCATCGCCGTCGATCACCGGGCTCCACGCGCGGCCGGAACCGGGAAGCGCGAACTCCTGCGCATGGGAAGGATCGTTCGCCGCCGAGTAGCGCACCGTCGCGCCGGCAGCGGCGTGCACGATTGCGAGTTGGACGCGAAGGGCACGCGCACCGTCGATTTCGACCCGCCACTGCGCCGCCATGCCTCCCGCGACCGCACGCCATTGCAGCGCACCGGATTCCCGCGCGCCCTCGGGCGCCTCGCGCACCACGCCCAGCTTGAGCGCGCGCAAGCCGCCAGCCGCGTTCTCGCGGGTGATCGCATCGATGGTGGCCGCATCGAGGGCCGGAAGCCGGACCTGCGCCGCCGATGCACCGGAGAGCCGCAGGCCCACGGCCGCGGCGGATTTCGCGTGCAGTCCCTGGGGTGCCTCGGCGGAGTAGACGCGTTCCGCGCGAGCCCCCGGAGCCGCGAGCACGAATGCCGCGAGCACGAGCAGGAAGCGCTGCGCCATGCCTCGTCCCATGAACACGCTCGTCCGATGCATCGTCGGCGCCGCGCACTTGCGCCTGTCATGGATTTGTGGGGACCGGCCGATCGCCCTTGCCGGCCCGGGCCGCCTCTGGCGGGCGGTCGGATGTGTCGTGCGGCCTTGCGGGGCTTGGATGGAGCCCGCGGCCATGATGCGGGCGGGGCGACGGGCAAGGCCCTACCCGGGGATGTGGGATCGGGAACGAAAAAAGGCGGGGGAGGCCCGCCTTTTTTCGCGGAGTGGAACGACCTTCAGCCCTTCAGGCACTCCTTCATGAACGCCTGGCGCTCGTCGCCCTTGAGCTTCTTCCCGCTCGCCGTCGCGTTGCAGGTCTTCATCTTTTCCTGCTGGCTGGGCTTCTTGCCCATCGCGGCCTTCACGTCGGCGGGCGGCTCCTTGCTCTTCAGGCACTCGCTCATGAACTTGTCGTGCTGCTCTTTCTTCATGCCCTTCGATTCGTGCGCGCAATCGGACATGCGCTGCTGCTGCGGGCTGAGCTCCTTCTTCTTCGCGGCGTCGGTCTTCGAGGTATCGGCGGCCCCGGCGGCGAGGGCGGTCGCGGCGGCGAGCGCCGCCAGGACGAGGATCGGGGATTTCATGGATTCTCCTGTGGGTGGATGCCTCTTCGGGCGAGCGGATGGTATCAGATCGACTGCCAGCCGGGATCGGGCGAGAAGCGCGCGCCGTGCTTGCGCTCGAGCTCGGCGAGGATGCGCAGCCATTCGTCCGTGCCGCGCTCGCGGATCGTCTCGATCGGCCCGCCGCGGTGAGGCGCGAAGCCGGTCCCGAAGATCATGCCCGCATCGCACAGGTCGCCGTCGTCGACGATGCGCTCGCGCACGCACGCCACCGCTTCGTTCAACGCCGGAGCGACCATGCGATCGGCGAGCGCCTTGAGGTCCGCGCTCGTATCGGCGCGGCCCTTGCGCGGCTTGCCCTTCACCCAGGTGTAGAACCCCTGTCCGGTCTTCTTCCCGAAGCGCTTGGCCTCGACGTTCTGCTGCAGCCTCTTCGGAACCACCGCGCCCGGCTTCGCGAGCTCCTGGCCCACCGCCCAGCCGACGTCGAGCCCGACCATGTCGGCGAGCTCGATCGGGCCCATCGGCATGCCGAAATCCTTCGCCGCCGCGTCGAGCGTCTCGGGCGCGAGCCCCTCGTCCATCATCAGCATTGCCTCGTTGAGGTAGGGCGTGAGCACGCGATTCACGAGGAAGCCGGGAGCGGAAAGGCATGGCAGCGGCAGCTTGTCGACCTGCTTCGCGAACGCCTGGCCGATCGCCATCGCCGTGCCCGAGGTCTGCGGCCCGCGCACCACCTCGACGAGCATCATCTGCGCGACCGGATTGAAGAAGTGCAATCCGACCAGGCGCTCGGGCCGCGAGAGCGCCGAGGTGAGCTGCTGCAGCGGGATGCTCGACGTGTTCGAGGCGAGGATCGCCGAATCCTTCAAGCGCGGCTCGACCTGCGCGAAGAGCTTGCGCTTCGCCTCGGCGTTCTCGACGATCGCCTCGATCACGAGGTCGGCCTTCGCGGCGCCTTCCCCCTTCACGTCGGGGATGAGGCGATCCATCGCAGCCTGCACGAGGTGCGGCTGGCGCAGGCGCTTGCGGTAGAGCTCGGCGGCGCGCTTCACGGCGGGCGCGATGCGCTCCGGCGCGAGGTCCTGCAGCGTCACGGTAACGCCCTTCAGCGCGGCCCACGCCGCGATGTCGCCGCCCATCGCGCCCGCTCCGATGACGTGGAGGTGCTTCACGGGAGAGGACGCCGTTTTGCCGAAAGCCTTCAGTCGCTCCTGCAGCTTGAAGATGCGGATCAGGTTGCGCGTGGTCGGATGCGCGAAGAGGCTCGCGGTGGAAGCCGGGTGATCGCCGGGAATGTTGCGCGGATCGCCGCCGAAATCCTTCCACGTGTCGAGGATCGCGTAGGGCGCCGGATACTGGTCGCGCCGCACGCGCTCGGCCACTTTCCTCGCCGACATCCGCGCGACCAGCGAGCGAAGCAACGGCCAGTCGCCGGCCGCCGCGGCGAGCGACGGATGATGGACCGGCGCAGCCTGCAGCAGGAACTGCCGCGCGGCGTTCGCGAAGTGGCGGCGCGGCGTGAGCGCATCGACCAGCCCCAGCTTCTTCGCGCGCCGCCCGTCCACGCCGCGCCCCGTGAGCATGAGATCGAGCGCCGCCGCCGGGCCGATCAGCGCCGGCATGCGCCGCGCGCCGCCCCATCCGGGCGTGATGCCGATCATCACCTCGGGAAGCGCCATGCGCGTCCTGGGCCCGTCGTCGGCCACGCGATAGCGGCAGGCGAGCGCGAGCTCGAGACCGCCGCCCATGCAGAAGCCGTGGATCAACGCCACCGTCGGAAAGGGCAGCGCCGCGACCTTGTCGTACACCTCGTTGCCCAGGCGCATGAACGCGACCGCCTGCTCGACGCTCGCGATCGAGGTGAACTCGTCGATGTCCGCGCCCGCCGCGAAGCCGTTCTCCTTCGCGGAGAGGATCGCGAGCCCCTTCGGCGGCATCGCGGCGAGGTGCTCGACCAACTGCGCGAGCTCGTGCAGGACCTCGCTCGAGATCGTATTGGTCGCCTCGCCTGCCCGGTCGAACGCGAGCCACGCGAGGTTCTCGCCGTCGACCGTGAGCTTCCAGTGCTTCAGCTCCATCGCGTCGGCCCGCTTGCGCCGGAAGTCCCGCCGAGGTCCAGCCGCTGCAGCTCGGCCGCGGAAACCGATCTCGATCCCATCAGCAACGCCATCATGGCGCGCTCCTTCGCTTGCGGATGTAGAGGGTCTTCTCGACGTCCGCGACCGTCGCGCCGTCGGCGTCGACGATGTCCACGCGGAACGTCGGCTCGAACTTCTCCCCCGCCGCGGTCGCCGTGCGCGCCTCGTGGATGCGCTCCTCGGGCAGGACGAAGCGCGCCGTCACGGTACCGCGCGCGGGCTTGAGGAAACGCACCGTGGCCTGCTTGTCCCACACGATGTATTCGGGGCCGAGGTTCTTCATCATGAGGATCATGAAGAACGGATCGGTCATCGCGAAGAGCGAGCCGCCGAAGTGCGTGCCCACGTAGTTGCGGTTGAAGAGGCGCATGCGCAGCTCCACGGTGGCCGAGCGGAAATCCGGCGAGATGCTGCGCACGCGGATGCCGGCCGCGCGGAACGGCGGCCACCAGTTGAACAGCCGGCGCATGCCGCCGGCGCCGAACGAGATGCGCGAAAGGAATCCCTGGGACACGGGCGCGTTATGCCCGCTCGACCAGCATGGCGCCGCCTTGTCCGCCGCCGATGCACAGCGACGCGACGCCGCGCTTGCCGCCCGTGCGCTCGAGCACCTTCAGCACGTGGAGCAGCACGCGCGCGCCGGAAGCACCGATCGGAT
>Ga0157370_10007541_pt1 | contig 11819 bp, 11 predicted proteins | sample C35metaG_FD_113463 | JGI IMG/M metagenome (GOLD analysis project Ga0157370, IMG submission 113463) | Corn rhizosphere microbial communities from Kellogg Biological Station, Michigan, USA - C3-5 metaG | ecosystem: Host-associated > Plants > Roots > Rhizosphere > Soil | place: USA: Michigan... | reverse complement strand
CGTCTGGAAGCCGCCGTTTAAATGGTGCGCCGGAACCGATGCCTGCTTGGCCAGCGCGGTGCGCAGGGATTGAACCTCCAAAGTCAGGGCGTCGATGCGCGCCTTGTCCTTGATCGCCGTGCCCCAGCTGTTACGGCTGGTGCGGGCTTCCGCCTCCCGGCATCGCGCGGTCAGCGAAGCAATCTGCGCCTCGGCCTGGGCCTGAGCTGCGGACAATTGCTCGCGCAGGGAATTTTCCTGGGCGCGCCAATTGCCGCGCTCCTGCTCAAGTAACTGGCCGGCTTTCTGATCGGCTTTCTGGCCCGTGCGCTCCTTGTCCAGTTGTGCCCTGGCGTCTTCCAGCTCGCGCTCGCGGTCGGCCAGGGCGCGCCCCGCGGCCGCAAGCTGGTCGTTCAGGGAAGAAAGCGCGGCCGCGTTGTGATCAGAGCCACCTCCCTGCGCGGTGGCCAGCGCCGCTTCCAGGTTCGCGATCTTCTCTCTTTCGCCGGCAACAAGCCGTTCGTGCTGGCCCCGAAGCGCCTCAAGGACCCCGTCCTGCTCCCTGCTCCAGTCCTCCCGCGCCTGCTGGACCGCGCGGATCAGATCCGCGTTCCAGCGCTCCCGTGCGGAGCGCAGATTTTCCTCCGCCTCCGCCGCGGCGGCCTGGCGAATATCTTCCAGCTGCTGCTGGGACAGAGCCTGCTGGCGGCGCTGCGCCGCCTCCGCCTGCTGGTCTTGGACGGCGCGTTCCGATGCATCGGCGCGCGCGATCAGCGATGCGATTTCCGCCTGCAGGGCTGCACGTTCGGCCTCCAGCTCCTGCCGGTGCAGGGCCGCAGCCCTGGCAAATCTCTGATCAAAATCGTTCTGAACCTGTTGCCGGATGAGCTCGATGTCGCGCTCTTTTTCACCCGGCGCCGGAATGCGCGCGGTCAGCTCGGCAATCTGGGCCCCAAGCGCGGCACGCTCGGCCTCAAGCTCCTGCCGGTGCTGCAAAGCGGCCTTGGCCAACCCCTGGGCCAATCTCTGATCGAAATCCTTCTGCAGATGCTGCCGGATGATCTCGGCGTCGCGGTCTTTTTCACTCTGCGCCGGGATGCGCGCGGTCAGTTCGGCAATCCTGGACTGAAGCGCCGTGCGCTGTGCCTCCAGCTCCTGCCGATGCTGGGCGATCTGCGCCCCAAGCGCGGCGCGCTCCGCCTCAAGCTCCTGCTGATGCCGCAGAGCGGCCTGGTCAAATCCCTGATCGAACGCACTCTGCAGGCGCTGCTCTATAAGCCCCGCATCGCGGGCCCTTTCACGCTGCTCCTGTTCAAGCTGCGCATGCAGCAGCCCCATCTCGGCTTCCCGAAGGGCAACCAGGGACTGCATATGTCCTAACTGGTTGGCCACACCGTGCTGGTCTGTCCCCGACGCGTTCGCGACCGGAGCCACGGCCGGGGTGCGGAACGAGACCGGGAAGTCCAGCACCTTCAAGGTGGTGGCCTCGCCGCCGTCCAGCGCGGTGACGCGGATCGTCAGGACATGGTCGCCGGCCGCCTGGGGCGGAACCTGGTATGTCACATCATCCAGTTCATCGGACGCCAGCGACCAGGACCCGTCGCTGTTGCGCTTGCCCGCGGACAAGGTCGCGCGCTGCGGCAGTTTCTCCAGTCTCAGAAACAGGCGCCCCCGTCCCTTGAAGGGCGTCAGGAGTGGACGCAAGGAGAGCGATGTCGACTGTTTGCCGCCCGGCGCGCGCGAACCGGCCGGCGAGCCGGCGAAAGCCGTTGAATCGCCGGCGTCCAATATTTCTGCCGCAAGCTTTGATCGTGCCATGCCGATGGGTCAAAAGAGGCCGCTACGGCATATCCTGCTTGTGTACCGGTAATATTGAAGCAAGCGCGGGCGCGGCTTTTGTCTCAAGCTTTATGCATTGGCCCTGCCGGCTTGGGGTTTTGCGGCCGAAAGTTCCGCTGTTTCGCGCTTCCTTGCCCTGAAGGCTCGGCTGTTCCGCCCTCTCAACTATCGCGACTTGAGCGATAGAAGATGTGCCGGCCGATATGGGCGGTCTTTTCCAGCGCGGGGGCCCAGAAGGGGCGCACATAGACGGCGTGATAATGGGTGGCGCCGCCGGTCGTGTTGCCCAGACGCTCCTCGCCGGTGAGTATCTGCGCCGCCAGCTCTTCGGATTCGAGCCAGGCCGCCGCCTCGCGCGGGCGGTTCAGGTCGCCGTTGCAATTGAAGGAGAACTGGCAGCCGTGACGGCCGGCGCCCTCATGGACCACGGCGCAAATGGAATGGCCGAAATTGCCCGCTTCCATGCGGTGAAACACGACTTCGGCGACGGCCTTCTTGCCGGTGCGGTTCTCGCCGCGGGCTTCGTAATAGAGCGCCTCGGTCAGGCAGCGATGCTCGGCGATCAGCTGGCCCAGCACCATGTCCTGGGCGGCCGGCGCCGCCGCGATCACCACGGGCGCGGGCGCCGGGCGATAATTCGCGGCCGCGCCGACAACGGCGCTGACGGTGGCCAGAACAACGGCCATGACCGTGAGCATCACGCGGTCGGCACGCGATATCTGCGGGTTGCGAGACATTTGCATTCTCTGACGGCCTGTAGATCCGTCAGGGAAAGTGCATGCCCCGTGCCAGCGAAAACATGTCCCGCCGGGCAAAAATCAGGCAGGAAAACCGCGGGATTTTATGGTTAACGTCCCGCTAACCGACCAATCGGTTAACGGGACGTCCTAGACCCGGACATTAGGTATGACCCCCTCCGCCCTACGCATCCCAAGGCATGCTACGGGCACCTCCCCCTCGCATGTGCCTTGCACGCGAGGGGGGAGGAAGCTGGCGGATGCTGCGCGTCGCGCCGCGATGTGCGGCGCTCGAGCCTAGACGCGCACATATTCCGGACCTTTGGTGAACTTGGCCCAGTCATAAAGCGGCGCATTGGCTTTTTGCCAGTTGGGCATCGCTTCCATCCGCCGGTACCAGCGCTCGACATTCGGCCAGCTCGCGAAATCGCAGCCGGTCAGCTCACCCAGCGAGATGATGCCCGAGGCCTGATAGTCGGCGATGCTCAGCACCTTGCCGCACAGGAAAGTGTTATCCCCGCCCAGCATGGTGTCGTTCATCACACCCAGCAGCTTGCGCGAGCGTGTCTGCCCGCGGCTCAGCACGGCCGATTGCGCCTTCTCGTCTTCCCATTTCACATTGGCCAGCACCTGGGGATAGCAGAGATTGTGCCCGAAGGCGGGATAGAGCCCGGTATTGACCCAGTCCATCGCCGCATTCACGCGCGCCCGCGCTTTCAGGTCTTTGGGATAGGCGGGCGTCACCACCACATCGGCCAGGTATTTCAGGATCGCCGAACATTCCGGCAGGATCAGGTCGCCGTCTTCCAGCACCGGCACCGCATTGTTTGGATTGATGGCGGTGAAGGCCGGGCCATATTGCTCGCCGTTCATCAGGTCGACGACCTGTTCTTCCACTGTCATGCCGTGGTCGAGAATGAACATGGCGATCGGCCGGCAGCCGGGCGATGCCGGGAATGTGTAAAGCTTCATGGGACGCTCCTCCTGTGCGCTTGGCCAATACGCCGGATCGATCCAGGCTACAAGAGTTGAAACTGCAAGTCGTGAGCCCACCCACGCAGACCAGATGAAATCACGATCACCATCGCAAACGCCAAATCGCCGCCGCCCGTTGCAACCGGGGCCTTGTCGCACCAAGCCCACTGACACGGGTGCCGGGCTGACCCGCGCGGCATATCCAAGGTCACGTGCAGATGATAATATTGGTTGTGCGTCGGGGTTTGCCCGGTATTACTGGCTGGCATGAATAAAGATGCCCTGCGGGAATCTCTGGAGCGGCGCCTGGGGCCCGAGCGAGCGCACCGGCGCATGGCAATGGAACGCGACCATGAGGCCCAGGTCTTCGGCCAGGGCCTGAATTGGTTTCATCCAGAGAATCTTGCCTTATCGCGCCATCTGATCAAGGCGGCGCTGGTGGCAACCGGGCTTTACAGGCGGGGCCTTGAGAATGCGCGCGACGTTCGCGTGACCCGCAATGTGGTTTCGTCCACCCGGCTGCCCGCGCCGTTCGATGGATTTGCGCTTCTGCATTTGAGTGACCTTCACCTGGATTTGTCGGAAGGCATTACTGAGCGGATTCTGGCTCTGGTTGAGGGATGCGCCTACGATGCCTGCGTCCTGACCGGAGACTATCGGGCGGGGACTTCGGGTCCCTGTGACGCGGCGCTTGCTGGCATGAAACGGCTACGGCAAGTTCTGCGCGGCCCGGTTTTTGCCGTTCTGGGTAATCACGACAGCGTTGCCATGCTGCCCGCGATCGAAGGCCTGGGGATCAGGGTCTTGATGAACGAATGCGAGCGCATCGAGCACAACGGCGCCACTATTGTCATGGCAGGCGTGGACGACGCGCATTTCTTCCGCGCCGATAATGTCGAAATGGCCGCGTCAGGGCGCGGGCCGGCGGATTATTCCATACTCCTTTCGCACACCCCTGAGATCTACCGCCGCGCCGTCGAGGCGGGGTTCGACCTCATGCTGAGCGGCCATACGCACGGGGGACAGATATGCCTGCCGGGGCGCGTGCCGCTCACGCTGGATTCGGACCTGCCGCGTCGTTACGGCGCCGGCGCATGGCGGCACAACGGGATGGCGGGCTATACGTCGCGCGGTGCGAGTTGTTCCATCATTCCGGTGCGCTTCAACTGCCCGCCGGAAATCACACTTCACACCCTGCGTGCCGCCGGAACCGTCAATCAATAGGGGCGGTCACGGACACCGGCCCGAAAGAGCAGCTCGGACAAAATAACCTCGCCGCCAAAGAAGAGCAGGACAATAACCGCGATATCGCCTGCCGTCAGGGGAAGAATTGCGGACAACAGCAGACACGGCAGGAGAGCCTCTGGAATCTGGTCCAGCCCCGTGGCCTTGCTGCTCGGCTCCAGACCCAGGCGGCGCTTGACGAAGCTCGATGCCAGATCGCCCCCCATCGCGCCCAGCGCAATGACCGCCCCGGCATAGACTGTGAGCCCCACCGCGGCAGCAATTAGCGCCGTCGCGATGACCGAGGAAATAACGCCGCGTATGGTTTTGGAGGGGCCGAACATGAACCGTCCGTCCGCCAGCCGCACGCCGCAATCGATCGCATGATCGGCCCGGGCGCCGAACACGCGTTTGACGATCACCGGGGTGCCATTGGCGACCGCAAGCAGCACCAAGGTCCGGAATATCAATGCCATGTTCATGGTGTCGGCCCACCATACCAGCGCGGCAGGCTTTCGTCGCCCAGCCTTGTGGGCGGCTGTTTCGCTGGATCGGCCCAGGCTACAACGGCGAAGCTTCCGCTCTGAACCGGATCAGGGGCTCACCCGCCGCTCACTCGAACCGCAGCGCCTCGATCGGATCGAAATGCGCCGCCTTTCGCGCGGGATAGTAGCCGAAGAAGATGCCCACCGCGGCCGAGAACAGGAAGCCGCCCGCAATGGCCGGCCAGGCAATCGGCGTCGCCCACCCCGCTAGCTTCGAGATGACGAAGGACGCAATCAGTCCGCCCAGGATACCCGCCACTCCGCCCGCGACACTCAGCAGCGTGGCTTCCGCCAGGAATTGCAGCAGCACATGGATGCGCCGCGCCCCGATCGCCATGCGCAGGCCGATCTCGCGCGTGCGTTCCGTCACCGACACCAGCAGGATGTTCATGATGCCGATCCCGCCGACCAGGAGCGAGATGGAGGCGACGGCAGCCAGAAGATAAGCCATGGTCCGGCTGCTGCCCTGCGCGGCGTTGGCGATCTGGCTGAGATTGCGGACGGAGAAGTCGTTGACCTCTCCGGCCCGGATGCGGTGGCGCATCGCCAGCGTATGCGTCACCTGGTCGGCGGCCTCCTGGACCAGCGACGGGGCCGCCGCCTGGACATAGATCTGGTTCACCAGGCCCGTCATGCGCGGCTGCAGGCCATAGGGATTTGCCATGGTCCCATAGCCGCCGGTGGCGGATGCAAGTTGGGTCGGCGCGGCCACGCCCAGCACCTTGCGTTCGGCCGTGGTGAAGGGGATCATCACCAGATCGTCCTGGTCCATGCCGAATGAGGTCTGGCCCTTGGAATTCAGGATGCCGATCACGCGCAGCGGCGTGTTCTTGACGATGATCATGGCGCCCAGGGGATCGGCGGTGGGCCCGAACAGCTGGCGCGCTACCGTCTGGCCGATCAGCACCACCAGCGCGGCATTGTCGAGATCGCCCTGGGAAATGGCGCGGCCCCGGGCGATGCTCCAGTTGGTGATCGGCGGATAGTTCGCCGCCACGCCCTGGATGGATGTGGTCCAGTTCTGGTTGCCGTATTTGACCTGGCCGCCCTGGCGGATGAGATAGCTTACCTCGCCCACGGCCCGGTCCTCGCGGCGGATGGCGCGCGCATCGGCCACGGTGAGGGTGGAGGCGCTTCCCGATCCCGAGCGCACCCCGCCCGATGTCATGGCGCCCGGCAGAACGACCAGCAGATTGGTGCCCAGGCTCTCGATCTGCTTGCGCACGGCGTCGTTGGCGCCCTGCCCCACCGCGACCATGGCGATCAGCGCCGCCACGCCGATAAAGACCCCCAGCGTGGTCAGGGCCGAACGCATCTTGTTGCGCAGGATGGCGACAAAGGCGGCGGACAGGACCATCTTTCCGAAGGCTAACGGATGGCCCGGATCGGCCGGCGCGGCCGCTCTCTCCTCCGCCTTGCCCGGCGCCTGCGCCGCCGTCTGCGCCGGCGCGCGTTCCGCCCGCCGCTCGTCCGACACGATCCTGCCGTCGCGCATGGTCACGACGCGGCCGGCATAGGCCGCGATGTCGCTTTCGTGGGTAACGAGCACGATGGTGAGGCCGCGCGTCCGGTTCAGGCCCGTCAGCACATCCATGATCTCGTGCGAGGTGCGGGTGTCGAGATTTCCCGTCGGCTCATCGGCCAGAAGCACCGCGGGCTGGTTGATCAGGGCGCGCGCGATGGCGACGCGCTGCTGCTGGCCGCCGGAAAGCTGGCCGGGGGAATTGCGCTCGCGGTCGCCCAGGCCCAGAAGCGCCAGCGACTGGCGGGCCCGCTTGCGCCGTTCCGCCGACGCGGTCGCGACCTGCGCATAGATCAGCGGCAGCTCGACATTTTCCAGGGCGCTGGTGCGCGGCAACAGATTGAAGCTCTGGAAGACGAAGCCCAGCTTGCCGCTGCGGATGGCCGCCAGCTCGGGCTCAGGCAGCGTGCCGACATCGGTGCCGTCGAACAGGTAGCGGCCGGAGGTTGGCCGGTCCAGGCAGCCCAGGATGGCCATCAGCGTGGACTTGCCCGATCCCGACGAGCCGACAATGGCGACGAACTCGCCGCGCTCAATTTCCAGGTCCACGCCGCGCAGCGCCAGAACGTCGATATCCCCGGCGCGGTAGGTGCGCGTGACATTGTGTACGGCGATGAGGGGCTGGCTCACGGGAAGCGCAAGGCCGGACTTGCCGCCGGCCCGGCGCCGGCGCGGGCCTGCTCGGACACAATGACGTCCGCGCCCTCGCTCAGTCCGCCGGTGATCTCGGTATAATTGTCGTCATCCAGGCCGGTGTGCACCGCTACCGCCTTCGGTCGGCCATTTTCCAGCAGCCAGACCTGCGATCCGGGCTGGGTCTGGCCCCTTGTGCCGCCGGGCCCGCCGGGCGAATAGCGCAGCGCCTGGTTGGGCACGCGCAGGACATGATCGCGTCTGTCGGTGACGATGCGCATGGTCGCCGTCATGCCGGGCTTGAGAAGCTGCTCCTGGTTGCCGACCTGCACGACGACATCATAGGTCACGACATTCTGGACGGTCTGGGGCGCCTGGCGGACCTGTATCACCTTTCCCTCGAATATCCGGGTGGGGAAAGCATCCACGGTAAAACGGGCTTTGTTGCCGGTTCGAATGCCGCCGATATCGCTTTCGCTGACATTGGTATCCACCTGCATGGTGGAGAGATTGGTGGCGATCAGGAACAGGGTCGGCGTCTGGAAGCTGGCCGCAACGGTCTGTCCGATGGTGACGTTGCGCGAGACCACGATGCCGTCCACCGGCGCGACGATGCTGGTATAACCCAGATTGATCTCGGCGGCATCAAGCTGGGCCTGGCGCTGCTGGATGGCGGCCTGATCCAGCGCGATCTGGGCCTGGGCCTGCCTCAGGCTGTTGACCGCGATATCGTGACTGTCCTGGGAGGTCGCCTCCTTGGCCAGAAGATCGGCTTGCCGCCGCGCGGTGACTTCCGCATAGGCCAGACTGGCCTGGTCCTTCTGAAGCTGGGCGCGCGCGGTTGCAAGGCTCGCGCGGTCCTGCTCCACGATCATCTGGTAAGGCCGCGGATCGATCCGCGCGCAGAGCTGGCCTTTCTTGACCACGGTGTTGAAGTCGCAGCTGATGTCCTGGATCACGCCGGAGACGTAAGAGCCGACCGTGATGGTCAGGATGGGATTGACCGATCCCGTGGCGGTGACCGTCCTTTCCACCCGACCGCGGCCGACAGATTGGGTCGCATAGGATGCGCCCGCGGGTTGCGACATCCGGTACCAGGCCACGGCCGCACCGGCCGCAAGCACCACGATGACGAACCAGCGCCAGCGGCGGACGAGACCCGCAAGCGCCCCGGCGATGGGTACCGGCAAGGCAAAACCAATCGTCCGATTGCCGACATCTGCTTTCATTTGTTCATTTTGGCCGGGCGCGCCGTCCCCGGCCTTGATCGCGGTCAAGGACCGGATTTGAGGCCGATCAAGGCCAGCGGCGGCGGCGCGCGTCAGACTTCATCGTCGAAAAGATGGAGGGCGAAATGTCCGCGCACAAAAGCAGCCTGCACGGCTATCTCGAACTGGCCAAGAAGCGCATTGACGAGATGGACGCGGCCCTGGCCGACTTGGAGCGAAAGGCCAGGACGACCGCTTCCCGCGCCAGGCTCGAAAGGGCGATCGCGGACCTGAAGAAAAGGCGCAACAGCTTTGCGACCCACGTCCGCCAGGTGAAAACCCACACCGCCGCCGCCGAGGCGCGCACGAAGAAGCTGAGCGTGGCCGGCCAGGTCTCCTGGGCGGCGTTTCGCGTCGCGCTTGCCCGCTCACACAAGGCCTTCGCGCGCTCGGGCCGCGTCACGGCCAAAGCCGTGCGGCGCGCGGTGAAATAATCGCATGGACGCCTCCCGGCGAACTCCGCCCGGCGAGATGACGCAGGGCCGCCAAGCTCATTTTCTGGAACGCGCGAGCTTGGCCGAGGCTCGCGCCGCGGCCGCGGGCGATCCCGAAGCCAGACAGATATGGGGCGATATGGCGCTCATTTATCGCCAACTCGCTGTGCTGGCCAGCCGTCCACAGGCCGAAGCCAGAAAATCGGCTGTCACGTCGATCCTCTAGGCCGGAATGAGGCGCCCGGCGATGGACTCCAGATCGGCGTAATAGTCCATGATCCGACGCATGCGGTCCATCTGTGACGCGGTGAACCGTGTCCGGCCGCGGCCGGAGACACCCTTGTTGTATCGGAAGGCGGCGCGCTCCTTCCAGACTTCGTCCAGCGCCGCCTGGCATTCCTGCAGCGGGCGGGGAATGCGCGAATGCGCCAGCACGCGTTCAAGAGTTGCGGCCGGGACGGCGCGGAATTCGTCGTAATCCAGAAACAGCACGCGCGGGTCTGTTTTCGCATAGTCCAGCCAGGTCGAGAAAAAGCTGACATACCAGGGCACGATCATCTCGATCATGAAATCGCCTTTGCGCTCCGCGCTGAAGCCGGCATACCCGCTGGGCACCTTGATGTTGAGCCACTTGTCGGGGCGAAGCGGCTGGTCCTCCAGTTCATCCAGATAGGATGCCAGCATGTCCGGCAGCGCGCGGATCATGACCACGGGCCTCAGGTCCAGAGCTTCCATGAAATGCCTGTTCGCGGCCAGCGCCTGCATGTGGACGTGGGTGACCAGGGGGCGCGCGGGGATGCCGCGGGTATAATAGAGAATGAAAGTGGGCAGATAGAAAGTCGCATCCCGTCCGCCCTGCGCCTGCACGGTGCGCACCAGCTGGCCACCGACGGCGGAAATGGCGGCAGAACGCAGAAAGGTGCCCGCCGCCTTGGGCGGAAAGGCCAGCACCACGCTGGGCCGCGCCTGTCCCAATTCACCCAGATATTGGGCGATCTCCGGATCGAAATTGCCGTCCCCCGCCAGGGGCGTGAAGATGGCCTCCGCGACGGCGGGATCGAACGGGATCAACAGGAGGGCGCCGGATATGCGCGCGGGCGGTCTCTAGCAGTTTTTCTTTTGAACATGCGCCCCGATTCTTCTTGAGCGGGAGCGCGGACAAGTCGTGAAACTTGTCCCAAGGTCTCTCAGGCGCTGGAGCTCATCAAAGCCAAGAAGTCAGCGATGGCGAACACTAAGGTAAACGCATCCGAATGGCTAGCCATGGCGGGTGCGCCGCCAGGAACCCATGGGATTCGCGCCATGGCGGTGGAACTCTCGCCGTTGCAAGATCGACGATCGATCGGACGCACCAAACGTCGATTTCGGTGGTCTGACGAATTCTTGCAAAGATACTCCCCTCGTCCGCCGCTGTCCTGACGGACAGCGGCACCCTCCGTCACAAGAGGAGAGGGAGGGATCGCCGTCACATTTGGCGCGCTAGCCGACGCTTGCTGCCTTCTCCACGCCGCGCACCGAGACCATCGCCTCGTCTATGGCTTGCTGGACGCGGTTCTTGTCCTCGTCCACCGAATGCGATGGATAGCGCCGGTCCAGCTCCTTGCAGACATTGGCGGCGGTCTCTTTCACCCGGGATTCCAGCGCCGCCTTTCCCTCCGCGGTGGAGAGGTCCAGGTCCTTGAAGCTGACCTGGCGGCTCATGGTGACGGTGGTGACGCGGTTCTTGGTCATGCCCGTGCTCGTCTTCTTCACCACATAGGGCGCGAAGACGGTGACATTCTCGCTGGGCTCCTGGGCAAAGGCCGGAAGCGTGAAGGCGATCAGGACCAGCGCCGGAGCGGCGAGTTTCCAAGTGTTCCGGGGCCCGAATTTCATGCGTTAATCTCCAATGCGTTATGGCCGGAAAATCCGGCTCCTGCCGCAACTGGAACCTGAAGAGCGACCGGCCGCTATTGGACTTTAGGGCCGTGACGGCCCGGAAGCGACGCGATGGTCGGCATGGTGTCGGTGCATTTCCGGGAAACGGTGGCCCTGACCCCGTCGCAGCGCGTGGCCTTGCGCCGGCTGACGGTATCGGCCGCCGACAGAATCCTCAATCTGAGCGCGGCCGGGCGGCTAAAATCCTCGCGCGCGCGACGGAAGGGCGGACAGGGCTGGCCTTCAGAGCGTGGCAGCCGACGACAGGGACACGACATTCACGCCCCGCTCCATTCGCCCAAGCTCCAGCAGCCGGTCATGCAGCAGATAATAATGCTCCGCGATGGCGAACATGACCTGCTGACGCTTCCTGTTTCCTTCCTTCACCGCCAGGGCGTGCATGCGCTCGGCCTGGTCGTGATAAAGCCTCGCATTGATAAAAACTTCATCCATCGCCTTTGCCTCTTTCATCACCCCGCCCCGATGCCGTTTTCCGCCCGTATCCTTGCGCGACGTCCCTGTAGGCGCCGGCGATCTCCGTCCACTCCGCCTTCAGCCAGGGATCGGAGGTGGCGTTCGCCACGGCGGCCGCCCTGCCCGCCATCCGCAGAAAGCTTTCGACTTCCTGTTCGTTCGTCACCCACACGCCCTTCCCCTCTGCATACAGCCTAGGGCCCGCTTTCGTAGCTTTCCGTCACAATTGATACCCGGCGCAAAAATATTTTCAGCCAGCCTGTGGATGGAAT
>Ga0157370_10007534_pt1 | contig 11824 bp, 13 predicted proteins | sample C35metaG_FD_113463 | JGI IMG/M metagenome (GOLD analysis project Ga0157370, IMG submission 113463) | Corn rhizosphere microbial communities from Kellogg Biological Station, Michigan, USA - C3-5 metaG | ecosystem: Host-associated > Plants > Roots > Rhizosphere > Soil | place: USA: Michigan... | reverse complement strand
TCCTTGCGCAGCGCCGCGGCAATGGCGTCGATCGCCGGCGTTTGCGCCTGCCCGGTGAGCGCCACGCGGAAGGGCATCATCACCTGCGGCGGCTTCACGCCCAGCGCCTTCACCCGCTCCTTCAACGCGGCGCTGATCGAGGGCGCGTCCCACTTCGCGATCGCGCGAAGCGTGGGAAGCAGGTCGGCCAGCACGCGACGGCCCTCCTCGCCCAGGTACTGGCTCGCGAGGGAAGGATCGGGCTTCGCGGGCTCGGCCATCGCCATCAGGAACTGCTCGTGGTCGAGCAGCGTCTGGAACTTGGCGCGCCCCGCCCCCGTCATCGCGATCGGCTCCATCACCGACTCGAGATAGCGGTACACGCCGGGCTTCTCGTCGTGCAGCTGCATCGCGATGTCCGCATCGGCCCAGCGGCGCAGGTACTCGGCGTTCAACCAGCGCAGCTTCTCCGGATCCCAGCGCGCCGGCGACTTGCTCACGTGCGCGAGGTCGAACCATTCGACGAGCTGCTCGCGCGAGAACACCTCCTCGTCGCCGTGCGACCAGCCCAGGCGCGCGAGGTAGTTCACCATCGCGTCGGGCAGGAAGCCGTCGTCCTTGTACTGCATCACGCTCACGGCGCCGTGGCGCTTCGACAGTCGCTGTCCGTCGGCGCCGAGGATCATCGGCACGTGCCCGAAGAGCGGCAGCTCCGCGCCCAGCGCGCGATAGAGGTTGATCTGGCGCGGCGTGTTGTTCACGTGGTCGTCGCCGCGGATCACGTGGGTCATCGACATGTCGATGTCGTCCACCACCACGCCGAAGTTGTACGTCGGCACGCCGTCCTGGCGCAGCAGCACGAGATCGTCCAGCTCCTCGTTCGAGACCGTGATCGGCCCCTTCACCAGGTCGTCCCAGCCCACGTCGCCCGAGAGCGGATTCTTGAAGCGCAGCACGGGCGTGACACCCTTCGGCGGCGCCGCGCGCGAATCGCGCCAGCGCCGGTCGTAGCGCGGCTTCTCCCCGCGCGCGATCTGCGCCTCGCGCATCGCGTCCAGCTCCTCCTTCGAGGTGTAGTCCCAGTACGCGAGCTCCTTGGAGAGCAGCATCTCGGCCATCTCGCGATAGCGCTCGAGGCGCTTCATCTGGAAGAACGGCCCCTCGTCCCAGTCGAGGCCGAGCCAGCGCATCGCGTCGAAGATCGCCTGCTCCGATTCCTGCGTCGAGCGCTCGGTGTCGGTGTCCTCGATGCGCAGGATGAACTTCCCGCCGTGGCGCCGCGCGAACGCCCAGTTGAAGAGCGCGGTGCGCGCGCCGCCGAGATGGAGATAACCCGTGGGACTGGGCGCGAATCGTGTGCGGATCATGGAAGCGGCATTCTACCGCTCGCGCCCGCGCGGGCCCGTCTGCTAAAATGTCCGCTTCCCGGGTCGTTAGCTCAGCGGTAGAGCATCGCCTTCACACGGCGGGGGCCAGTGGTTCGATCCCACTACGACCCACCAGAAATGCGGCGGGCCGCGTCGAAAGGCGCGGCCCGTTTTCTCAGCGCCGCCGCGGAAGGTCCCACATCACGCGCTCGAACGAGATCACGCGATCGCCGCGGCGCTCGGCCTCGCCCTCGATCGTGCGCAGCATCGCGTCGCGGCGCATCTCGGCGTCCTCGATGGAACGGGCGACGTCCCGGCGGTAGTCGGTGACGCCCACAGTGGTCTCGGAGTTCGTCGCGACGCCGGTCACGATCACGCTGTAGTCCTCGGGGCCGCGCTGGATGATCGCGCCCCACATGCGGATGTCGGTCATGCGCTCGCCGGTCGCGATCATCTAGCGGCAGAGGGCCTGGGCGACATCGCGCGGCAGGTGCGGGATCGCCGACGCCGCGCGGAATGCCTTCGCCCCTCCGCTCTCGTTCACGACGGTGCCGCCGTGCGCTGGCAGCCCGTCGAGCCAGCAGAGCACGTCGCCCACCCTCGGCAACGCCTCCCGCGTGACCCGCAGGTATGCGTACGTCCCATCCACGCAACGGACGAGGAACACCGCGCGAAGCTCGTTCACCTCTTCCACCGCCCCTCTCATGTGCCCCCCGCGACGATCTTGTTGGTTGTTGGCGTTAACGATCGTTAGGGCACATTCTGCGAGAGCGCGCGGCCGGCATCAAGAAGCGCCGGGCGGGGCGATTGTTTCGTTTGTAATCGGCCTCGGCGGCTCGGCCGGGGCCCGCGGAAGGCGGACCACGAGCCGCGCGCCGCGCCCCGGTCCTTCGCTCTGCGCGTGCACGGATCCGCCCTGCATCTCCACCAGCCGCCGCACCAGCGCGAGCCCGAGCCCCATGCCGCCGTGCGGCCGGTTCGCCTCCTGGGCGCCCTGCACGAAGGGATCGAAGATGCGTACCAGCTCGTCCGCCGGGATGCCGCGTCCCTCGTCCTGCACCACCAGGATGCCGTGCTCGCGCTCCTCCCGCGTCTCGATCGTGATGGCACGCCCGGGCGGCGTGAATTTCGCGGCATTGTCGAGGAGGTTCGCGATCACCTGCTCGGTGCGCGCGCGATCGGCACGCACTCGCACCGGCGCGAGCGACAGCCTGAGCGTGTGCTGCGCGATGCGTCCCGTCTCGCGCCACGTCTCCGCCACCGTCGAGGCGAGGTCGGCGAGGTCGAACTCCTCGAGCGCGAAGCTCACCCGTCCCATGGCGAGCCGGCTCACGTCGAGCAGGTCCTCCACCATGCGCGTCATGTGCAGCATCTGGCGCTGCATCACCTGCTGCGCCTTCACGAACGTCTCGCTTCCCGGGCGCGCGCCCATGAGCACGTGGTTCGCGCTCACCAGCGCGGCCAGCGGGTTGCGCAGCTCATGGCTCAGCATCGCGAGGAATTCCTGCTTGGCGCGATCCGATGCGCGCAGCGCCTCGCGCTCGCGCTCGATGCCCTCGCGCCGCTCGCGAATCGCGCGCGAGGCCTGCGCCAGGGCGCGGCCGAGCTCGCGGACCTCGTCGATGCGCGCCTCGGGCAATGCCAGGGCCGCTTCCGTGCCGAGGGCCGGCGCCGCCGCGGCGAGCTGGGCGATCGGGCCGGCGATGCGGCGCACCAGCCAGAGTCCCACTGCGAGAGCGCAGAGAATCGAGACGGCGATGCCCACGCCGATCAGCAGCGCCGCATGGTGCGATCCGGCGAGCACGACATCCGCCGGAAGCGCGAACCCGATCGTCCACCCGGTGAACGGCGAACGCGCGTACGCGGTGAACGTGTCGCGCGATTCCACCGTGAGGCCGCGATACCACCCGACGTCGGCCGCTCGCGCGTGCTCGAGGAACGCCCGGCTCGCCATGCTACCTACCGGCAGCGGCGGCACGCGCGCGATGAACTTTCCGTTCGCGTCGACCAGGCCGCTCACCCACGTCGACGGCAGTTGCTGCTCGTGCATGAGGCGCTCGAAGGCCTCCGGCTTCACGATGGCGGTGAGGACATATGCAAGACGGCCGTCGCGCATGCAGGGCACGCGCACCGGAATCCCGCTTCGCCCGGTCAGCGTGCCGCGCTCGATCACGCCGCCGATGGCCGGGCGCGACTCGCGCGCCGCGCGCGCGAAGGAGCGCGGCTGCTGCAGCGTGCGCTGCAGCGGCGTTCCATACGGCACCTCCGGATTCACCACGTGGCGGCCGTCCGGCGCGCTCAGCAGCACGTTGAGCCAATCGGGCTGCGTGGCGAGCGCGCGCCCGAGATGATCGTGGAAAGTCGCGAGGTCGCCGCTGCGCAGGCTGTCGGAAGCGGCGAGCGATCGCAGCACGTCGATGTAGCCCTTGAGCTGCGAGTCGACCGCCGTCATGAACGCTCGATTGCGGTCCTGCACGGCGTGCACGAAATTGGCCTGGTCGTGCTCCAGGAGCAGGACCGAGACGACCATGCCGAAGCCCACGAGCGGGATGGCGGTCGCAACGACAAGGAGCGAGAGACTCGAACGCAGCCGCACGAGGCGGTCCCCCCGGGAGGATCGTGGACCCTCGTTCGAGGGCAGGCGATTCCATTCTGGCGGGGGCGCCGGTGTACGGCTGCAGGAACCGTCCTACAGAAGCGAGCGACGAGCGTCCCAGGCTAAGCGGTCTCGCGCAGACCGCTCTCGTCGTCGTTCGCCTTGGAGAGGATGTGGGAGAGGCGGATGTTGGCGTGCGCGAAGAAGGCGGCCATGCGGTGCACGATCGGCGCGGCTTCGTCCATCTCCTCGCCGTGCTCGCGCACGAGGTCGAGCGCGAAGGCGCCGACGTCGTCCGCCGTGAAGAGCTTGCGCGGCCTGCACCGCTCGGGCAGCCGCGCGACCTCGCGCGGCTCGAGCGAGGCGAGGAAGTCGCGCGCGATGGCGATCACCTTGGCGTCCGTTTCCGCGACGTCGAGCAGCTGCTGCCAGCCGAAGCCTTCCATCGCCCGTCTCCTTCGCAGCACAGTGTGCGCGCGATCGCCGGTGCAAATCTGTAGGCAGGTTCCTACGCCGAGAAAATGGAGGCCGTCAGTCTTGCGGCGGATGCAGGCGGCCGCGCAGTGCCTCGAGCTGGTCCACGAGCTGGTCGCGCAGCTCGCCCGGAATCGTCTGCCGAAAAATGCGGTCGTTGATGCCGCGCAGCCGTTCCTCGACCAGCACTTTCACCTCGCGAACCAGGAAGCGCTCCGGGATCTCCTCGGCCTTCTCGACGTAGATGCCGTAGAGATCCATCTGGAGGCTGAGCTGGGACGCCGCCACATCCATCCCGCGCTCGATGGTGAGGCGCAGCTCCGGGCTCACCAGCATCAACAGGTCCTCGGGCGTCGAGGGTTTCGCGATGAAAGCATCGAATCCCGCTTCGAGAGCGCGCGTCCTGGATTCCCGCTGCGGCCAGGCGGTGTAGGCGATGAGCTGGATCTCGCGGCCGAACTTCGCGCGCAGCGCATGCGCCGCCTCGAGCCCCGAGAGGCGCGGCATGTAGAGGTCCAGTACGACGCTGCTCGGCTTCCACGAGGAGGCGGTGGCGACCGCGGAAAGCCCGTCGTACACGGCGCGCGCCTCCACGCCGTTCGCGGCGAGGAACATCGCGATGCTGTCGGCGCAGTCGCGATCGGGATCTGCGATGAGGGCGCGCGTCATGGCGGTCTCTACGGGGGACGATAGACCACGGTCTCAGGATAGCTGGTCGCGGAGCGGAAAAGACTACTTTGCCGTGTAGGAAAGACAGCATAGTCCGATCGGCACCGACTTGCCGGGCGGCGGGTCCCATCCGGCTTCGCAATCAAACCCTAGGGTAGGCGTGCCATGGACCCGATTTTCGCGGCGCTGCGCGCGGATATCCGCCGCACCTACGACCTGCTCGAGGGCGGGCGGCTTCGCCGCATCGCCGGGTGCGCTCGCGCCCCGGGCGTGCAGGCCGTGGTGGTCTACCGCTTCGGGCAGTGGCTCCAGCGCCGCCCCGTGCCGCTTCGCATCCTGCTCGAGCCGTTTTTCCTGGTCGCGCAATTCCTCATGCATGTGCTGTGGGGCATCGAGCTGCCGCGCAGGGCGCGCATCGGCCCCGGGCTCTACATCGGCCATTTCGGCGGCATCACCGTCTCGCCGGAGACGGTGATGGGCAAGGACTGCTCGATCTCGCCGGGCGTCACGATCGGCCTTTCCGGGAAAGGCGATCGCCTAGGCGTTCCGGTGATCGGCGACGACGTCTACGTGGCGCCGGGCGCGAAACTGATCGGCAAGATCCGCATCGGCAGCAGCGTGAAGATCGGCGCGAACGCGGTGGTGTACCGCGACATTCCGGACAACGCCGTGGTAGCGCTCGATCCCGGCTTCCGGATCGTGTCCTTCACGGGCAACGTGCGCGCTCGCAAGGCGGACATCGCCGCGTAGCCGGGGACCGTAGGCGCCTTCCTACAGTCGTTTCCCCGCTTCGGGGCGTACGCTGGGGAAAGCGCTACGAGCCCGAGGAAGCGATCCCATGTCCGATGCCCAGAGCGGCAACTCCGATACGCAGGCGATGGCGCGCGAGATCCGGCGCCTGCAGGGCCGCGTCGACGAGCTCGAGGACTTCCTCGAGCACGCGGCCGAGGGACTCCACATGGTGGGCCCCGACGGCACCATCCTTTGGGCCAACCAGGAGGAGCTCGCCATGCTCGGCTATCTCCGCGAGGAATACGTCGGGCGCAGGATCCACGAGTTCCACGTCGACGCGCCGGTGCTCGAGGATTTCCTCGATCGCCTGAAGCGCGGCGAGACGTTCCACAGCCTGCCCGCGCGGCTGCGGTCGCGCGACGGCACGATCCGGCACGTGGTGGTCTCGTCGAACGGCCTCTTCCGCGACGGCGAATTCGTGTGCACGCGCTGCATGACGCGCGACGTGAGCCGGGAACGCGCGGCGGAGGAAGGGTTGGCGCAGCTCGCCGCGATCGTGGAATCCACCGACGACGCGGTGATCGGAAAGGACGTCCAGGGCGTCGTCACGTCGTGGAACCCGGGCGCCGAGCGCATCCATGGGCATCGCGCGGACGAGATGATCGGCGCGAGCATCCTGAAGATCGTGCCGCCCGAGCTGCATGGCGAGGAGCGCGAGATCCTCGCCCGGATCGCGGCCGGCGAGCGGATCACGCACTACGAGACCGTGTGGCTCGCGAAGTCCGGCGCGCGGGTCAACGTTTCGCTCACCGTCTCGCCCATCCGGGATCCGGGCGGCCGGGTGATCGGTGCGTCGGCCATCGCGCGCGACATCTCCCAGCGCATCGACGCCGACCGGCGCAAGGACGAGTTCCTCGCGATCCTCGCCCACGAGCTGCGCAATCCCCTCGCCCCGGTGAGGAACGCGCTCATGCTCCTTCGCACGCCGGGAGCGGCCGCGGAGCAGCGCTCGAAGGCGCTCGGCATCGCGGAGCGGCAGACGCAGCACATGGCGCGCCTGCTCGACGACCTCCTCGACGTCGCGCGCATCACCAGCGGCCACGTCCCGTTGCGCAAGCAGACGTTCGCGTTGCAGCCGGTCCTGCTGCACGCGGTGGACGCGATCCGCTCGTACGCCGAAGCGAAGAACCAGCGCATCGTGGTCGACCTGCAAGCGGACCGGCTGCAAATGCACGGCGATCCGGTCCGGATCCAGCAGGTGGTGGCGAACCTGCTGCACAACGCGGTGAAATACAGCGACAGCGGCGGCAACATCGCGCTCACGTGCCGTCCCGGCGGCGGCCTTGCGACGATCGCGGTGCGCGACGACGGCATCGGCTTCGGTCCGGAGCTTCATGGCAAGCTCTTCACGCTCTTCACGCAGGCGGATGCCTCCGCGCATCGAGCCGCCGGCGGGCTCGGCATCGGTCTGGCGCTGGTGCGCGAATTCGTCGAGCGCCATGGCGGCAGCGTCGAGGCGCGAAGCGACGGGCCGATGCGCGGGAGCGAATTCATCGTGCGCATTCCGTGCGAGGAGCTCGCATCCCCGCCCGCCGAAGCCCGCGAGGACGCCGCGGCGGCGTAGCCCCGCGCCGCGTCAGCCGCTCTTCTTGAGGGCCGTGCGCCAGCGGCGCGAAGCGCCCGGCCGCGCGCACTCGGAATGCTTCTCGGCCGTGTCGTTCGCCGCCGGATGCTCGGCCGCCGCCGCGATCTGCGTCACGCGCACCGCGGCGTGCGTGAAGAAGAGCAGCAGCTCCTGCAGCCGCATGAGCGATGCGGACGCGCCGCGGAAGCGGCTGTGCATCTCGCCGATGCGGAACATCCACGACATGATGTCGGCACGCTCGCGGATGCGGTCAGGCCAGCATCCCGGCGGCAGCGACCCGATCTCCTCGCTGTCCCATTCGCGCAGGTAGTCGCCGACCAGCGCGACCACCGCCCGTTCCGTCGTTGCCGATTTCAGATGAGTGCGCCATCGATGGCGGATCAAGCCTCGGTCCCTCCATTTGTCGTGAATGCGCACCACGTGACGGGGAGACGGGCGTGAGCGACTGCGGTGATTGTCGGAAAGCGGCCCCCGCGTGTCTGTAGGACGGGTCCTACGGCAGCACGCGGCGCTTGTCCTCCACGCGCGCGATGCGCCGCGAACGCAACGCCGCGACGGCCCGTGCGGCGGCCTTGCGCGTATAGAACATGCCGTTGCGCTCGAAGCCGGCGACGAGCGATGCGCGCGTGCGCAGCACGCGGCCCGTGGGCGTGCGATCGACCACGACCTCTTCCGGCAATCCGTCGAGGATGTGCATCGGCGCGAGCTTGCCGTCGGCGAAGCGCGAGAGATACACCTTCTGCGACGCGTAGTCGAAGAACGCCGGCCGGAATCCGTAGTCGCGGTTCTCCTCGCTGCGCCCGCCGCTGCCGCGGAAGGCCTCGTTCTCGCGTGCGAGGCGCTGCTCCATCGTGCTTTCCCCCATCGCCGCTCTCCTCTGCCGGCACCGGATGCCGGATCGATGGAGCGCAGTGTCGGGCGCGGAGGCAAGCCGGGGTTATGGAAAAAGTCGCAAATGGGCGCGGCCGCGCATTACACGCGCAACCGCCTGTAACCTGCACCACACCGAAAAGGGGTCAGATTCCTTTTTTCGCCGGCGAAAAAGGGATCTGACCCCTTTTCGACTTTCCTTTGTAACGCGCGCTCACTCGATGAGGCGGTGCTTCATCGCGTAGTGGACCAGGTCCACGTTGGTGTTGAGGCCGAGCTTCTTGAGGATGCGTCCGCGATAGGTGCTCACCGTGGAGGGAGAAAGCCGCATCTCCTCGGCGATCTGGTGCAGCGTCTTCCCGCTCGCGAGCAGCCACATCACGCGGTACTCGCGATCGGAGAGCCGCTCGTGCGGCGGGCGCTCCTGCTCCGGCGTCAAGCGCGAGGCGAGCTTCTCGGCGAGCGTCGGGCTCACGTAGCGCCCGCCCGTGGCGACCTTCTTCACCGCCGCGGTGAGCTCCTCGCCCGCGCTCTCCTTCGTGATGTAGCCGGCGGCGCCCGCTTTCAACGCGCGCAGCCCGTGCGGGTCCTCCGGATAGATGGAGAGGATCAGCACCGCGCGGTCGGGGTAGTCGTGCTTCACGTCCGAGAGCAGCTCCACGCCGCCGCGCCCGGGCATCGAGTAGTCGAGGACGGCGACGTCCCAATCGACCTGGTGCGCGAGGTCGAAGGCCTCGTCGCCGTCGCGCGCTTCGCCCACCACGCTCACCTCGGGGTCGGCACTGAGCATCTGCTTGAGTCCCTGTCGCACGACCGGATGGTCGTCGGCGATGAGCACCTTGACGGGGTGGCCCGCGGTGCCGTGCATTACGGAGGAGGATGCGAAGCTCATGATCAGGCGTGGAACACCGGTTGTTGGATCGTTATAGGAATCGTGACGGAGACCGTGGTCCCCTTGCCTTCCTCGCCATTGACTTCGAGCGCGCCGCCGAAGGCGAGCACGCGTTCACGAAGACCGAGGAAGCCCAGCGAGGTCGGGCTCTCGTACTCGGCGCTGCGGATGCCGCGGCCGTTGTCGGCCACGGTGAGGCGCAACGCCCCGTCGTCCGCGTCCTCGAGCCTCACCTCCACGCGCGTCGCGTTGGCATGCCGCGCGACGTTCGTGAGCAGCTCCTGGAACATGCGGAAGAGCGCCGTGGAGCGCTCCGTGTCCGGGTTCGTGAAATGCGGCGGCATCTCCACCAGGCAGCGCACGCCCGTGCGCCGCTGGAACTCGCGCGCCTGCCAGTCGATCGCGGCCCCGAGCCCGATCTCGTCGAGCACTTCGGGCCGCAATCCGGAGGAGATGCGCCGCACCGAATTGATGATCCGGTCGATCCCCTGCGAGATCGCGTGGGTCTTCTGTCCGAAGGCCGCGGCATCGTCCGTCCCGTAGCCCTTGGCGAGCGCGCCGATGTCGTACTTGAGGCCGGTCAACGCCTGGCCGAGCTCGTCATGGATCTCGCGCGCGATGAGGATGCGCTCCTCCTCGCGCACCGACTGCAGGTGCGCCGCGAGCGCGCGCAGGTTCTCCTCGGAGGTGCGCAGCCGCTGCTCGGTGAGCGCGCGTTCCGCGAGCTCGGCGTTGAGCATCCGGTTCATGTCGTGCAGGCCCACGAAGACCGAGAGCTTCGAGCGCAGCACCTCGGGGATCACGGGCTTCACGATGTAGTCGACCGCGCCCGCCTGGTAGCCGCGGAACATGGACGCGAGGTCCTCCTGCGCCGCGGTGAGGAAGATGATCGGCGTGTAGCGCGAGCGCTTGCGCTCGCGGATCATGCGCGCGGCGGTGAAGCCGTCGATGCCCGGCATGCGCACATCCATGAGGATCGCCGCGAAGTCGTCCTCGAGCACCTTGCGCAGCGCCTCCTCGCCGGAGCGCGCGGTGACGATGCGCGAGCCGAGCGGGCGCAGCGCCGCCTCGAGCGCGACCAGGCTCGCCGCGTCGTCGTCGACGATGAGCACGCTCGCATGCGGGGAGTCGGCCATGGCTACCCGGGCCACCCGGGCTCGTGGTGCGGCTCGCTGCCGGTCCTGCAGGTCGAATCCATGGTGCCGTTTCCAGGTCGCGGAAATGCTCCGCGCGGCGAGACAAGTCTATGGAGCGAGGATTGCACCCAATCCGCTCGCCTCGCTGGTCCCCCTGGACTAGAAAACGGCGTTATTGCGTAAAGCCTCCAAAAAACGCTCCTACGGCGGGCTTGCGCGCGGTCTTCGCCGGCTGCACGGACGGAATCCAAGACTCCGCGGGCTCGAGACGGAAGAGGCTCGCGGCGGGCGCCGCGATCGCTGCGCCTTCGCGACCGGTCGAGCTCCGCGAGCTCGCTACGGACCGCTCGTTCCTCGCGCTTTGCGTCTTCTCCACCCGGAAGAGGCGCGCGTCGCTCTTCGCGCTCTCCCGTCCCGCGACGCTCACGCGCCATGTGTACTCGCCCGCCGGCACGGCCTCGTTCCACGCGAGCCAGTTGCGGTCGGTCGTGCGCGTCTCGGTGTGACCGTCGGGAAAGCGAAGCGCGACGGTGTACATGTGTTGGCCGCGCTGGAGCGGCCAGGTGAACTCGGGCGGGCCGCCGAGGAGCGTCGCGCAATCGGCGGGACGCACGGTGGCGAGCAGCGGATCGGCGCGCACGAGGAAGTCGTGCTGCTGTCCGCACGCCGCGTGCGCGCGGGGCGCGGCGAGCGCCGCGGCGACGACGAGGGCGGAGGTTGCGAGGAGGACGGGATTCCTGCGGGCTTGGGGCTGCATCGATTCTCCGGGGCGTGTTGCGGGAAACTCGGAGGACCGTGGTGCAACCGCCGTGCCAGCGCGGATTTGCGCTTGCGATTCAGGGAGCTGCAACCTCGCCGGCATGGAATGTCCAGGGCCGATGTAGCCTGCCTGCCTTCAGGTTGTGGCTTTGCGGCGACGGACCGCGTAATGGAGCCACTCGCCTTCGCTGGGCGGCTACGCGCCGTAGCCGGGCGACGACAATGTGTCGGATCCTGCTGACGATGTGCGGCAGCGACCTCCTACAGCGCGCTCTCGCGTGCTGGAAGACGTCGCCGTGGAACGACAGCGCGTCAGGGCGCGGCTTCGGGACGCACCGCGCGCGAGGCGGGTTGCCAGAGGGAGCGATAGGCCGCGCGCAGCTTCGGAATCTCGTAGCGCCACTCGAGCTCGTTCTCCACGCGCCGGCGGCCATAGGCGCCCATCGCCGCGCGACGCGCGGGATGGTCGAGGAGCTCCAGGATCTTCGCGGCGAGGTCCGCCGGATCGTTGCGGCGCGCATAGAGCGACGCCTGCTGCGCCGAGTAGCGGCCCTCGGTGAGATCGAACTGCACGATGGGCTTGCCGAGCGCCATGTACTCCATGATCTTGTTCATCGTCGACTTGTCGTTCATCTCGGTCGCGATGTCCGGGTTCACGCACACGTCCGCGGTGTTGAGCATCGAGAGAAGCTCGGCGTCGGGCAC
>Ga0157370_10007532_pt1 | contig 11827 bp, 7 predicted proteins | sample C35metaG_FD_113463 | JGI IMG/M metagenome (GOLD analysis project Ga0157370, IMG submission 113463) | Corn rhizosphere microbial communities from Kellogg Biological Station, Michigan, USA - C3-5 metaG | ecosystem: Host-associated > Plants > Roots > Rhizosphere > Soil | place: USA: Michigan... | reverse complement strand
TGGTTAAGGTTCCTGGATTGGAAGGAAAAGGTAAAATGAGTAAATCAGACGGCGACGGAAACTGTATTTATTTATCAGATAGTCCGGAGATTATCCGTAAAAAAGTTTCCAGAGCAGTAAGTGATAGTGGCCCTACTGCAGAAAACCAGGAAAAGCCGGAAGCTATTCAAAATTTATTCGATTTAATGAAAATCGTTTCTACTGCTGATACCGTTGCGCATTTCGATGACTTGTATAATAAAATGCAAATCCGTTACGGCGATATGAAAAAACAGCTTGCAGAAGACATGATTGTTTTTAATTCGCCAATCAGAGAACGGATTGAAGAGCTTTCGAAAGACGATCTTTATTTAAGACAGGTAGCAAAACATGGCGCTTTAAAGGCGCGCGAAAGTGCCCAACAAACCATTCGAGAAGTTCGTAAATTAATTGGGTTTAAGAGTTTTTAATTATTTAAAATAGATTCGGGAAGCCAGATATGAGATTTGAGACAGTTTGCTCGATCTCATATCTCATATCTCACATCTCATATCTTAATATATATGCACATAGCAATTGTAGGAAATATTGGCGCAGGAAAAACTACTTTAACAGGTTTACTGGCGAAGAATTACGGGTGGGAAGCTTTGTATGAAACGGTGGATAACAACCCCTACCTGGAAGATTTTTATAGCGACATGAAACGTTGGAGTTTCAACCTTCAGATTTATTTCCTGAACAGCCGTTTTCAGCAAATTACTGATATTGAAGTAAACAAAAGGAATGTAATTCAGGATAGAACGATTTATGAGGATGCGCATATTTTTGCAGAAAACCTGCATGATATGGCCCTGATGACTACCCGTGATCATGATAACTATCGTGCAATTTTCGATAACATTACCTCATTTATTAAACCGCCTGATTTATTGGTGTATTTACGCGCATCCGTACCAACTTTAGTTAATAATATCCAACGTCGCGGTCGGGAGTATGAGGCGGGAATCAGAATCGATTATTTATCCAAGCTAAACGAAAAATATGAAGCATGGATTAAAGGTTATGATTTAGGGAAACTGCTTATTTTAGATAAAGATAAACTGGATTTCACCAATAATCCTGAAGACCTGGGTGCAGTTATTCAATCTATAGAAGCGGAAATAAACGGGCTGTTCTAAATTGATCATCACATCTAATGTTGAATCAAGATGAAATAGACGATCGTGACCCATCTCACTGGAAGCTGTATTTCATTTATTTCAACCGGAAGGATAAACGCGTACTGGTGCCTAAAAGAATTAAATATTTGGGATGGACATTGAACTTCGCACATCCGGCCTCATATCTAATACTGGTATTCATCTTTGGCGTCGTTTTTTACAAAATCTATCAAGCATAACTTATGGACGAAACAAATTCAAATGCAGTTTTGACTGGTTCAGCAATCATAGGAATCATCCCTGCGCGCTATGCTTCTACTCGTTTCCCTGGCAAACCGCTGGTTGATATTGCGGGTAAGAGCATGATTCAACGTGTTTACGAGCAGGCTTTGAAAGCAAAAAGCTTATCTAAAGTTGTCATCGCAACAGATGATCAGCGTATTGCCGATGAAGTTGAAAAATTTGGAGGTGAGTTTGTGTTTACAGCACCGCATCACCAAAGTGGTACAGATCGGTGCGCAGAAGTAATTGAGCAGTTGCCGGAATTCGACATTGTAATTAACATTCAAGGTGATGAACCTTTTATTGAACCTGCACAGATCGATTTACTGGCAAGTTGCTTTTCTGAGGAGAAAGTAGAGCTTGCTACATTAATTAAACCTATTCAAAGCCAGGAAAGTATTTACAATCCCAACAGTCCGAAAGTGGTTATCGATGTGAACGGCAGAGCCATGTATTTCAGCAGAAGCCCTATTCCCTTTATCAGAGGTGGAGAGCCAGGCGTTTGGGCAGAAAAGCATCAGTTCTATAAGCATATCGGTATTTATGGTTATCGCAAAGAATCCTTAAAAGCCATTACCAAACTACCTCAATCTTCTTTAGAAATTGCAGAAAGTCTGGAGCAACTTCGATGGATCGAAAACGGCTTCTACATCCAAACAAAAGTAACTGATTTAGAAACAGTTGCCATAGACACTCCAGAGGATTTATTAAAGTTAAATAAGTTGTTAGCGGCTTTAAAATTAGATTAACTTAGTGACTTAATTTCTGGTAAAATTTACTCTGGCTTTAGAAAAAAAATAAAATTCGTAAATTAGAACATGAGAAAATTTTCGCTTTTTGTCTTTACTTCCTTCATTTTACTGATTGGTTGCCAATCAAACGACAAGGAAAATAAAGCACAGGTAGAGTTCAAAAACGTCAATCAGCTTATTACCAAATCTTTCTCAGATTTAAATGTTCAGGATACTTTTAAAATTGAACTAACCGGAAGAAAACCGGAAGATATGGTACTGACTTTTAACATCAGGCAAGCCAATGGTAAAGAAATCTATAATGTGAAGATCAAAGGCACTGATTTGCTTGGGAGCACTGATCCAAATGTTGATCTTTCAAAAGAAAAAGATCAGATTATATTTCTTAAAACGATAGCAGATAACTTTTTCTCCGAAGATAACTTTCTGGAACCAGCAGTTATGCCAACCGACACACCTGATGATTATGTACCGGATAAAGCTTTTTATGAGGAACTCAAAAAGTCTCGCCTAAATGGTTTCAAATATCGCTTAGGTAAAGAAAATAACATATATATTGCATGGAGCAAGAAAGAACAAAAAGTTAAAATTTACTATAATTGTTGTTAGTTCTTTTAAATTCTAAATTAACTACCTTATCTATTTTCGACCTTTCAATAACCGAATAAAAACTTTCATTTTTCTTGCCGTTTGGCCAATATCATAGTGGATAAGACACCAACCTGCCGCAAAAATATTTGATCTAATATCGATGTAAATTATAATAGCACTGCGGTTATTTATCCCATCATCCACAATTCGTAATCGGAAAAAATAATTTTTTCTATCGAATTTCCCCGTAATTTCCTTAATCACATTACTTTATCATATTTCATTTATCTTCACTTTTAAACATTAGAAACAAGTAATTTTCATACCTTTGTATCCCGTACAAAAAGCAGCAATTTTTATATATCTGCTGTAAAAAACCACAAACATGACTAAGTATATTTTTGTTACGGGGGGTGTTACTTCCTCTTTGGGTAAGGGCATCATTTCCGCATCTTTAGCTAAACTTTTACAGGCACGTGGCTACCGTGTAACCATTCAAAAATTCGATCCGTACATCAATATTGATCCTGGAACGCTTAATCCTTACGAACATGGCGAATGCTTTGTAACCGAAGATGGTGCAGAAACCGATCTGGATCTTGGTCACTATGAACGTTTCTTAAACGTTCCAACATCTCAGGCTAATAACATTACTACAGGTCGTATTTATCAAAATGTAATTAGTAAAGAACGTAAAGGCGAATATTTAGGTAAAACCGTTCAGGTTGTTCCCCATATTACCGATGAAATTAAGCGCAACATGCGCATCTTAGGCGATAGCGGTGACTATGATATCATAATTACCGAACTTGGTGGAACTGTTGGTGATATTGAATCTCTTCCTTTTATAGAAGCTGTTCGTCAGTTTAAGTGGGAAGAAGGCAGTTCAAATGCGATTGTAATTCACTTAACACTTGTACCCTACTTAGCTGCTGCCGGCGAATTAAAAACAAAACCAACACAACACTCTGTAAAAGCTTTACTGGAATATGGTATTCAGCCAGATATCCTGGTTTGCAGAACAGAACATCACCTTGGTCAGGATTTAAGAAAAAAAATAGCACTGTTTTGTAACGTTAACATCAACGCTGTAGTCGAATCGATGGATGCATCTACTATTTATGATGTGCCATTGTTGATGTTAAAAGAACAATTGGATAAAACAGTTTTAGCAAAATTAAAATTACCAACCAAAAACGATCCGGATATGGAAAGCTGGAAAGACTTTCTTGGTCGTTTAAAAAACCCGACTGCTGAGGTTAAAATTGGTTTAGTGGGCAAATATGTGGAGTTACCTGATGCATATAAATCCATCATTGAATCTTTCGTACACGCGGGTTCAAAAAATGAATGTAAAGTTCGGGTAGAATACATTCACTCAGAAGGTATTTTTGCAGATAATGTTCACGAAAAACTTGGCCATTTACAAGGTGTACTGGTTGCGCCGGGTTTTGGAAGTCGGGGTATTGAAGGAAAAATTGACACGATTAAATATGTTCGGGAGAACAATATTCCTTTCTTTGGAATTTGCCTTGGAATGCAGTGTGCGGTAATTGAATATGGCCGTAATGTACTGGGTTTAAAAGGTGCACATACTACCGAAATCGATGCTGAAGCAGAAAATCCGGTAATCAATATGATGGAAGAACAAAAGAGTATTGTAAACATGGGTGGTACAATGCGTTTGGGTTCATATCCATGCGATATCAAAAAAGGCACGAAAGCTTTTGCTATTTATGGAAAAGCGCATATCAATGAGCGTCACCGTCACCGTTTTGAATTTAATAATGACTATTTAAAGCAATATGAAGAAGCTGGTATGATTGCGTCAGGAATCAATCCGCAGACTAATCTGGTTGAAATTGTGGAGTTAAAAAACCATCCTTTTTTCATCGGTGGACAATTTCACCCTGAATTAAAATCAACAGTTGCTAATCCTCACCCACTTTTTGTTAAATTTGTCGCCGCTGCGATGGAGTTTGCTAAAAAGAAAACGAATTAAAAAGCAGTACAAATAGAATAATGGATAGAAATACCTTCACAGGATTATTCCTGATTATGATCATTTTGGCAGGATCATTTTACTTTTTACGGCCTAGCGAGGCTGAAATAAAAAAAACCAAAGAAATTGAGCGTTTAGATTCTTTGAAAAAAGCCGGAGTTGCTCCTGCGGTTAAAGATACCACTGCAAAAGCTGTAGCTGTTGTTAACCCAGCGGTAGATTCACTTGCTTTAAAAGGCCCTTTTGGTACTGCTTTGGCCGGAACGCCATCAAATACAGTTTTAGAAAACGAAAATCTGTTGATCACACTTAGCAATAAAGGTGGTAGAATTTCATCAGTTCAAATTAAAGGTCAAAAAACTTATGCAGGGAAACCACTCATTTTGTTTTCTGGCGATCAGAATAAATTTGGGTTGAACCTTAATGCTGGTGGCAAAACAATCAATACCAACGATTTGTATTTTACGCCAACAAAAACGGCTAACACCGTAAGTATGCGCGCCAATTATGGTTTAAATGCTTATGTTGAATATGTTTATGATTTAAAAGGGCTGGGCAACAAGGTAGATTTCAAAATCAATCTGGTTGGTTTGCAACAGGTAATTGCAGGAAACACCATTGGTTTAAACTGGCAGACTACCTTATTGCAACAAGAAAAATCAATTGAAAGTGAGCACCGCTACTCTGCACCTTATTATAAATATGTAGATGGTGATGTTGATCATCTAAGTGTATCTAAAGATGAGAAGGAAGATCTTGCTAAAGGTAAAATCCAGTGGTTCTCATTCAAACAACACTTTTTCTCTGCTTCTTTGATCGCTAAACAACCGTTTGAAAAGGGAAGCTTAGAAGTTAAAATCCCGACTGAACCTGGTTTGGTAAAGTTCTATGATGCCAATATGCAATTGCCATATACGCATAGTGCAAATCAGGCTTATGAAATGGAATTTTACTTCGGTACAAATAAATTCTCTGCGTTAAAGGCTCAGGGTTATGATTTAGAGAAACAGGTGGATTTAGGTTACTGGCCATTAAAATACATCAATCGTTTCATTGTGTTGCCTGTATTTAATTTCCTGAACAACTTCGGCTGGAACTTTGGTTTAATCATTTTAGTATTAACCATCTTGTTAAAGGTTGCTTTATCACCGCTTACCTACAAGTCATATTTATCGATGGCTAAAATGAGGGTTTTAAAGCCTGAGATGGACGAAATTAAAGCTAAAGTTGGTGAAGAAAATGCAACACTTGTTCAGCAGGAATATTTAAAACTTTATAAAAAAGCCGGCGTTAATCCACTGGGTGGCTGTTTGCCAATGGTTTTACAATTACCATTGGTAATGGCATTCTTCTTCTTTTTCCCGAACTTGTTTGAATTACGTGGAGAGAGTTTCCTTTGGATGAAAGATCTATCAACTTATGATGAATTTATTAAATTCGGATTTAAGGTGCCTTTTATTGGCGATCACTTAAGTTTGATGTGTGTATTGATGACCATCTCTACGCTGATCATGACTTACTTTAATAACCAGACATCAGGTGCAACCGGCCAAATGAAATATATCGGTTATGTAATGCCGGTAATCTTCTTAGGCGTTTTGAATAGCTACCCGGCTGGTTTGAATTACTACTATTTCCTAGCCAACTTAATGACTTTCGGTCAGCAGATCTTAATTCGTAAAATGGTTGATGATGACAAAATTCATGCTTTAATTCAGCAAAACAAGGCCAGACCTGCAGACGAGAAAAAGAAAAAATCAAAATTCCAACAACGTTTGGATGATTATATGCGTCAGCAACAACAAGCTAAAAAATAAATTTTAGTAACAATATTTAAAATGAAGCCTTGATTGTAAAACAATCAGGGCTTCATTTTTATATCCCACTCCAATTCTGTTTCTAATCACTAAATAATTGTAATATTTGGCATACATGTTTCTTAATAAGCTAAAAATTTCCAATTTTAGAATCTTAAATCACAACCAACTAATTAATTTAATTCCAGAAATGCAAAAAAGACTAACAATTATTCTATTTTTCGTTGTCAGCTTTGCTTATGCGCAAAAGAAACCCCTGGATCATACGGTTTATGATACCTGGGAATCAATTGGAGCGAAGCAATTATCAAATAATGGTACCTGGGCAGTGTATGGTGTACTCCAGCAGGAAGGCGATGCACAACTCTACATCAGCAACCTAAAAACGAATGCCAAGATTAATGTTCCCCGAGGAATGAATGCCCAGTTCAGCAACGATTCAAAATTTGCGGCGTTTAGCATCCGTCCTTTTAATAAGGATCTTCGACAGGCAAAAATTAAAAAGAAAAAGCCTGAAGAAATGCCTAAAGATTCTTTGGGAATAGCCAACCTAAGCACAAATGCTATTACAAAAATTGCCCGTGTGAAGTCATTTAAATTTCCGGAAGATGGTTCTGGGGTAATGGCGTACTTGGCAGATAAGATTGATACCGCAAATAAAGTCGCCAGTCCTGCAGAAAAGAAAGATAGTGATACAGATTTCTTAGCTGACGAGCCTGCTACTAAAAGCAAAACTGAAGAAGGAACCGATCTCGTTGTCAAGAACCTTATATTGGGAACCGACCGTACTTTTAAGTTTGTGACCGATTATGCCTTTAGCAAAGACGGTAAACAATTAGTGTTTTCTTGCAGTGGCACTAAAAGAGACAAAGCTGCTCCGCAAGGCGTTTATCTATTGAATACCGAAAAAGGAACCTTAAAAACCTTAATCAAAGGGAAAGGAAGCTTTAAAAACTTCGCTTTTGATGAGGAGAGTGAACACTTGGCTTTCGTGGGCGAACAAAGTCCGGAGAAACAGGAAATAAAAAACTATAACGTTTATTATAACTCGCTAACTTTAGATACCGCTCAAATAATAGTAGATTTTGATATGCCGGGCATACCTGCAAAATGGTCTGTTAATGGCGATGGAAAAGTCACTTTCAGTAAGGATGGGAAGAAATTATTTTTCGGAATCTCTCCTGTTAAAGCACCAAAAGATACAACCATTGTTGATTTCGAAGTGGCGAAAGTAGACGTTTGGAACTATAAAGATGATTACTTACAACCCATGCAACTCAAAAATGCAGATAGAGATAGTAAAAAAAGCTATCTATCTGTCATCGATGTGTATAGCAGTGACCCTAAAGTGATTCCTTTAACGGATTTAACTTTACCAGATGCCAATCTCATTGCAGAAGGTAATTCAAACGCTGTGCTGGCAACAACAGATTATGGCCACAGAATTGAATCGCAGTGGAGCGGATCAACTTCGAAAGATTATTATCTTGTTGATACTAAAACAGGGCAGCGCAAAAAGATTATTTCTGAATTGAACGGTTATGCTATGGCATCGCCGGGCGGGAATTATATCTTGTATTTTGACCGGAAAAGTGGAAATTGGTATACCTACAATGTAGCAACTTCAAAAGCAACGGCACTTACCGAACGTTTAAATGTTAAATTTGTTGAGGAGGATAATGATGTACCTGACTTACCTTCAGCCTACGGAATTGCAACATGGACTGCCGACGATAAAGCCGTAATCCTGAACGACAGATATGACTTGTGGTCATTCTCACCGGATGGAAAATCTGAACCAAAAAATATCACCGCTGGTTTCGGCCGGGCGAATAGAATTACTTTCCGCTATGAAAGGTTATCTCCGGAAAATCGCTTTGAAAGAACTGGCGACAATAAATTTGTAAAATCAAATGAATTGGTTTGGTTGAATGGTTTTAATAATTCAACTAAGGAAAATGGCTTTTACCGCACCAATGTTGGCACAGTTAAGGCACCGGAATTAGTAGTGATGTCTAAACATAAATATTCCAATCTGGTTAAAGCAGAAGATGCAGATATCTACATCTATGATAAAGCTAGTTATGTCGAATCTCCTAATGTATATGTTACCACAGATTTCAAGACAGAAACCAAGTTAACCAACACCAATACTCAACAGCAAAACTTCAATTGGGGAACAGCAGAATTAGTAAAATGGACTACTCCAAAAGGTTATCAGGCTGAAGGTATTTTGTATAAGCCTGAAAATTTTGATCCAAACAAGAAATATCCGATGATAGCTTATTTCTATGAGAAATTAACGGATGGATTGTATAATTATCAGGCGCCTGCTCCTACGCCATCACGTTTAAATATTTCTTTTTTTGTGAGCAATGGCTACCTGGTTTTTGCACCGGACATTAGTTATGAAAACGGACATCCAGGCCAATCGGCTGTTGAATACATCAATTCCGGTGTGGAAAGCCTGAAAAAAAACAGCTGGGTTGATGCGAAGAAAATCGGTATCCAGGGACAAAGCTGGGGAGGTTATCAGGTTGCTTATCTGATCACTCAAAATGATATGTATGCAGCAGCATGGGCCGGAGCGCCGGTAGTGAACATGACATCTGCCTATGGGGGAATCCGCTGGGAAACCGGAATGAACAGACAATTCCAGTATGAAAAAACGCAAAGCAGGATTGGCGCTACACTTTGGGAGAAACCAGAATTGTATATAGAGAATTCGCCGCTATTTATGTTCCCGAAAGTGAATACGCCTGTAGTAGTGATGGCTAACGACGCCGATGGCGCCGTGCCTTGGTACCAGGGAATTGAGATGTTTACAGGCTTACGCCGCCTGGGTAAACCAGTTTGGATGCTTAATTATAACGGCGAAGCGCATAATTTGGTTCAACGCCAGAACAGAAAGGATATCCAGATCCGTGAACAACAATTCTTTGATCACTATCTTAAAGGTGCAAAAGCGCCAGCCTGGATGACTAGTGGAATTCCAGCTACAGAAAAAGGTAAAACCTGGGGCTTTGAGTTAACCGATGATAAGCCGTAGATGTTAGTCCGGAGTCATTAGTCGGAAGTCCATAGTTGATAGTTGTGAAGCTAAAAACTATGGACTTTTTCATTTAAAATAGAGACTTAACTGAAGACCTGGAACTAAAGACTAAAAGACTCCTTTTAAACTTCATTTAAAAAAGGTATTTTCAACCCATTCAAATAAATTAAACAAACCTAATGGCATTAAGCAGAATCTGGTCTGCATTTATCATTGTCGCAATTGTGGTGGCAAGTATTAAATGTTTCTTTTTCGGGCAAATTGATATCTTCAACTGGATGGTTATTGGTAAAGCCGACGATGCCGCCAACCCGCTTAAATTGGATGGAATCATACAAACCTGCTGGGTTTCGGTTGAACTTTGCCTGAAGTTGATTGGCATTTTAGCCCTTTTTATGGGTTTGATGAGCATCGCCGAAAAAGCTGGGGGCATCAGGTTGCTATCCAGAATTGTCGGACCATTCTTCTCGAAATTATTTCCGGATATCCCAAAAGGTCATCCTTCTATGGGCCACATGATTATGAATTTCTCTGCCAATTTGCTCGGCCTTGATAACGCTGCAACCCCATTTGGATTAAAGGCTATGGAAAGTCTTCAGGAACTTAACCCTCAAAAAGATACGGCATCTAATGCACAAATCATGTTTTTATGCCTGCACGCTGCTGGTTTAAGTTTAATTCCGGTGAGTGTGATTGCCATTCGCGCTTCCCAAAATGCCTCTAACCCAACAGATGTTTTTATTCCCTGCCTGATCGTTACTTTTGTCGGTACCATGGCAGCGATGCTTATCGTTTCCTTCAAACAAAAGATTAACTTGTTCCAACCTGTTGTCATTGGCTGGATTCTTGGCCTCTCTGCTATCATTGCCAGTCTGGTCCTTTATATCAGGTCTTTAGACGCCACAGGAATTCAATCTTTTTCCGGCCTGTTAAGTAATGGCTTGATTTTATTTATCTTTTTAATCATTGTATTGGGTGCATTGTATAAAAAAATAGATGTTTTTGATGCTTTCATTAATGGCGCAAAGGACGGATTTAAAACTGCAATTAATATTATTCCTTACTTGGTGGGCATGTTGGTGGCCATAAGCCTTTTGCGTACCAGCGGAACTTTCGATGTGGTAATTAATGGAATCAAAAACATATTCGTTTATCTCGGAACGGATACACGATTCGTTGAAGGCCTTCCAACTGCATTGATCAGACCTTTAAGCGGCGGCGCTGCCCGGGGAATGATGGTAAGCACTATGGAAACCTATGGCGCAGATTCGTTCGCAAGCCGGTTGTCTGGCATTTTCCAGGGCGCATCAGATACTACCTTTTATGTCGTTGCTGTTTACTTTGGGTCTGTCCAGATTAAAAACACCAGATATGCCATTGGCGCTATGCTCCTGGCTGACCTGGTAGGTGTATGTACGGCGATTGGAATTTGTTATTTATTTTTCGGTTAAGAAAATTCAATTCTTTCCTGGAAACAAACATTTAACATGTTTAGTGTTGCCAATTAAAATTTGCAACTTTTATTTGAGTTGTAAATATTTCTTAAGCCTATCTATACTGCTGAAGTTATATAATGGAAAACCTTGTTACTCCTTGATGGCAAAGATTTTTAGTAAGATCTGGCAAACAAAATCTATTCTAAAAATCAACGATTTAAGCATCTGTTTAAATTAAAAATGATTTACATTACTTTATAAATTCAAAAAAAATCGCATTAAATACTACGCATGTTTTGATTTATGCTTTAATTATAGCTTTATTTGCACAAAATCGTATTTCATGGCCAAAAACTTATTAATTGTTGAATCACCCGCAAAAGCCAAAACTATAGAAGGCTATCTAGGTAAAGATTTCCTCGTGAAATCAAGCTATGGCCATATTCGGGATTTGGTAAAGGGCGATATGGCTATTGATATCAAAAATAATTTCGCCCAGACTTATGAGGTGCCAGCTGACAAGAAAAGTATGGTCGCCGAACTTAAAAAATTAGCTAAGGAAGCCGAAATGGTATGGCTAGCATCCGATGAGGACCGCGAAGGAGAAGCCATTTCCTGGCACTTATTCGAAACTTTAGGTCTAAAAGCAGAAAAAACCAAAAGAATTGTATTCCACGAGATTACCAAGCCAGCCATTCTAAAAGCAATTGATAGTCCAAGAAGCATAGATTATAACCTGGTAAATGCACAACAGGC
>Ga0157370_10007531_pt1 | contig 11827 bp, 5 predicted proteins | sample C35metaG_FD_113463 | JGI IMG/M metagenome (GOLD analysis project Ga0157370, IMG submission 113463) | Corn rhizosphere microbial communities from Kellogg Biological Station, Michigan, USA - C3-5 metaG | ecosystem: Host-associated > Plants > Roots > Rhizosphere > Soil | place: USA: Michigan... | reverse complement strand
AACAACCACATTATCCCTTTTCGAACAAAAGCTGTGGCAGGACTTTAACGAACCTCATAATATCATGTACGATAGTTCTAAACAGTTATTAATAATGACTTCAGAAATCGACACTGTAACTTATTCTTTTCAGGAGAAATTCAGCATGCGAAATCGGGATACTATTAAATTAAAAGTTATTCCTAAAAAAGCTTTTTTTAGAGGAAAAGAAATTAGCAGCGGACAAATAGATGCTATCTCAATATTTGCAGAAACAGAATTACCGGATTATCAAATTTTTGTTTCAAAAAAAAATGATTTAACCTTTTTTATGAATCAGGAAAATGGCCTTTAAAATAGAAAACATCCCAAATAAAAAAACCATTCAATCTGCAAACCCAAGCAGTATTGAAAGTCTATTAAAGAAAGAAATCACGCTTTTTGGCGACAGCTTTAATAATAAAAAGAAGCAGGCTTTTTATCTGGAACTTGCTGTTTTATTAAAAGCAGGAGTTAGTTTTAAGGAAGGATTATCATTAATTATTGAATCATTAAAGAAAAGTGCCGATAAAGATTTAATTCAGACGATACTAAATAATGTTGTAAACGGAATGCCTTTTTCTGAAGCCTTACGTAAGTCAAAATCGTTTACTGAATATGAGTATTATTCTATTCAAATTGGTGAAGAAACAGGAACAACAGCACAAGTATGTCAGGAACTTGGTCATTTTTTTGAACGCAAAAACGAACAAAAAAGAATTATAATTGCGGCACTAACCTACCCTTCTATTGTATTAAGTACGGCAGTTTTAGTCGTAGTTTTTATGTTGAGTTATGTAGTACCTATGTTTCAGGATATCTTCAAACAAAACAATATGGAGCTTCCGTTTTTGACCCAGTTAATTGTAAAACTCTCGGTGTGGACTAAAACTTATGGGCTTTATTTTTTATTGGCAATAATCATCTTCATTTTTTCAACTCAGTTTTTTAAGAACAATCATAAATACAAAAAGGCACTGCATTATTTCTTAGTAAAAGTTCCTGTATTAGGGGCATTTATGACAAAAGTTTATCTGGCACAATTTACTCAGGCAGTAACCTTATTGACTACTGCCAAAGTTCCGTTGTTAAACAGTATTCAAATGGTAAAAAAGATGATTCATTTTGTACCACTTCAGGATGCACTCGAACAAGTCGAAAACAGTATTTTAAAAGGAAACAGCTTAAGCTCAAGTTTAAAAAATACTCCCCTCTTCGATAACCGAATTATTTCTCTTGTAAAAGTTGCCGAAGAGACCAATCAAACCGAGTATGTTTTTAAGCAATTAAGTGAACAATATAATCAGGAAGTCGTACAGCAATCTAAAGTGATGACAACGGTATTAGAGCCGTTTATTATTCTATTTGTTGGTGTTTTGGTGGCTGTTTTATTAGTTGCTATGTATTTACCAATGTTCCAGTTGAGCAGTGCAATTGGATAATATCAAAATTTCACAGCATAACAGTTAAATAATTGAAAACAATATTATTATTTAATATTTTTCTTCATAATAAAATCAAAAACAAAAGAAAATTATTATATATTTAAAACCTCAATTAACCAAATAAACTATAACCTAATTTTTATGAAAAAAAATTACTATTGCTTATTTATTTTTTTATTTTTTTCATTTATTGTACAGGCTCAAACAGGATCTCCAGGAAATAATCCTGTAGAACAGGGTCCTATTGAAGGAGGTCCCGGATCGGGACCTATTGAATCGGGACCTGGTGATGGAGGATCCGGTAGTCAATCTTCAGGCATCAGCGATTTACTTTACACGGAAATTTTCACTCCAAAAATTGGTACACCAAACGTAGCCGCCTTTAGAAAGGTGAACTTTTCAAACGTTTCAGAATACACTGGAACTGCAAGTGTTAATATCCCTATTTATCAAATTCAAATAGGACAAATTAGTATCCCTATAGAGTTGAATTACTCAGCAACTGGAATTAAGATAGATGAAACGGCTTCTAATGTTGGTCAGAACTGGTCTTTAAATGCAGGAGGAATGGTAACGAAAGTGATTAAAGGCATGGAAGACTTTAAAGTGACTATCGAAGGTGCTTTACCATACAACCCAAACAGTCATAGACTAAAATTCTCCCAAATAGGAACCAGCGATATACTGGGCATGAAATTAAAAGAAGTAGGATGGTTGCTGCAAAATGCAAGTCTTTCTTTAAACAACTACTACGATAAAAATACCAGCATTGATAAAGTTTATGAAGTAGCAGAAATGTCTTATGCGTATTCAAGAAAGGACCTCGCCCCTGACCAGTTTTATGTCAATGCTCCAGGTCTAAATACGTCTTTTACTCATAGAAGAGATGGATCAGTAATGGAAATTGCTTATCAGGGAAATAAAATTGCAACAACAATAGGGAAAACCTCTATAATTCCATTCTTTTCGGAATTTAGGGATAATGTTAAATTTGAAGGAGACTTACGTTTTTTTGACGGAGGAGTTCCTAGAAGATTATTTGGTGTTACTAAAGTGGAAATTACAAACATAAACGGAACTCAATACATTTTTGACCAGTTAGATGTAAACCAATATGTCAACAGAGAAATTCGTACTCCATACATAAGCACCGAGTCAAGCAGAGATCTTACTTCACAAGAAATAATGGCTTATAAACTCAGTAAAATAAAAGATTTCAAAGGAAATGAAGTTTCTTTTGAATACGAAAAATATGCAATAAGTTATCCTGAATATCGTAAAACAGCTAGTTTTGAACTAAATGATCGTCAGGGAAATCAAACGATGCAAAATCAAACCTCTACAGAAATTAGGTACCCTAATTTGAATAGAATCAGTAAAATAGTATACGCTGAGGGAACGGTAGAATTTAAATATGAAGAACCTAGAAATGACCTCCCAGGTGACTTTGCTTTGTCTAAAGTTGTTATTAAGGATATTAATAACAATATAATAAAGACAATAAAATTAGAGTACGATTATATGATTTCTAATAATAATTGCAGTGAGCCTACTTGTAAAAGATTACGTCTTTTAGCAGTACAAGAAATAGGAAAAAATGATGTCCTAATTCCTCCTCACCGATTTTATTATAATGATGACATTAAATTACCTGAACGAGGATCTAATATTACAGATTATCTTGGTTATGCTAATGGTCCAGTTTCAAGTGAATACAATAATGTTAGTGCTGTAACTTGTGGTATGTGTCTTATTCCTCCTCCTAAATTATACTACAAACCTAACAAAAAAGACTTCTCCGTTTCTCCATTTCCTATTTTTGAAAGCAGCTTCATTACAGCAGGAAGATCATTACAACCTTCTCTAGCATATACAAAAGCGGGAGTTTTAAATAAGGTAAAATATCCAACTGGTGGTACTGAGGAGTTTGAATATGATTTAAATGATTTTTATTCTATTTTAAGCAACCAAAATGTTAAGTCTGGCGGATTAAGAGTTTCAATTCATAAACTAATTGACAACAAAGGTACCGTACAAGTACATAAATATAATTATTTAAATATCGATAATAATTCATCTGGAATTTTGAATAATTTACCAACACTTGGTATCGCACATGCTGGCAGCGAGTCGCTTGCAGCTACTTATTTAGGTTTAACAACTTATTGGTTAGAATCTGGTCTTACACTTCATACTTTTACAAATTCCAGATCGGATTTTGATGTCATAGAAGGATCAAATGTAGGATATGCAAGAGTTTTGGTTAAAGAAAATGCTGACAATGGGTATGTTGAAAAAATATTTTCAACCAGAGAAGACTATCCTATAGAACTCCCAAAATTTACCTTTGCAAATTATGATAAAAATAAAATTGAATTTGGTTTTAATAATGGCTGGAGGCTTCCTACTAGTAATAATACGGAGATATTGATTGGAAAATTAAAATATCTTAGAAAATATGACAAGGCAAACAACTTGGTAGAAGAAACCCAAAACAGTTATGAATATGTGTATAATTTTGGTGAAATTAATGAGAAAGTTGGTATTTCAAGGCGAGATATTTTTCCAGGTGAAGTTTCAGACGTTGAGCCAATAGAACCTGATTTTGCATTTTATCCATCTGTATACTCTAGCAGAAATTTACTCAGCGAAACAAAAACATCAACAAAATACGAACTAAACAAAGTTGTAAATAGTACTTTAACAACTTATGATCCAAAATATTCATTACCTATATCAGTACAAAATACTGTAAATGAGTCTGGAAGTATAATTTCCTTAATAAAGGAAATGGTTTATCCTCATTTTTATACTTTAACTCCATTAATGCAAAGTTTAAAAAGTGAAAATCGAATTGCTGAACCTATAATGATAAAAACAACGCGCAAAATAGGTAATAGTCAAGAAACTCTTAGTACACAGGAAGTATTGTACGATTCTTTTGTTAAAGCTGGTAAAACTTTGATCCTCCCAAAGGCGGTAAGAATTAGTAAAGGTTCAAATCAATTTGAAGAAAAAATTCAATTTCATGATTACGATAAATTTGGTAATTCGATAGAATCATCAAAAAAAGATGACACCCATACTGTTTATCTTTGGGGATATAATTACACAAAACCCATTGCAAAAATAGAAAATGCTACTTATGCTGAAGTTATGACTGCCTTAGGTAAGAGCAGCTCAGAAACTCTTGAATATCTACAAAACTATAATGATAATTTATTGAAAAACGAGATTCAACAAATACGATCGAATCTTGGCAGTGCAATGGTTACTTCTTATGTTTACAAACCTTTGGTTGGAATATCATCAGTAGTAGATCCAAGAGGTACTTCAATTTCATATGAATATGATGACTTAAATCGCCTTAAAAAAATCAAAGATCAGGATCTAAACATTATTGAAGAATATTGTTATGGTTATAATGGTATGCTTAATGACTGTCAGAATCAAATGACAATTCCATCGCCAGAAGATCAAAATACTGTAACCGATTTGGACTTACAAATAAAAATTGGAGATTTTAAATCTTACAAAATACCTGTGGCTTGCGGCAGAGGAGTAAACTGGGAAGATAAACTACCGGATGGAGCTCCATATAAAGGCCGAAATATTTTAAGCCTTCATAATCAATTATATTTCCCTAATCCTTCTCAAATTGGAGTGCATTATAATCCTGGTTATACTCCATTACCGGATGAATACAGGTTATTAAATCTTCCATATCCGCTAGAAGAATATACTTGTAACTACTATGCACAAAGATCTGGAAATACTTATGAAATTTTAGGTCTGGAAAGTTCTAAATTTTCAGGTCCTGATAAAACTGCAGAATTAACCTGGTGGATGGAAATTGATGGAAAAAAAATCGAAATTCCAAGGGTTCAGGAATACTCTAATGTATTTTTTATACCAAAATGCCTTGACGGAACATCAGGCAGAATAGTATGTTCTGTAAAAGTAACCCCTAAATGGATTGATCATCAAGATCCAATTCCACCAACTACTTATATCGCAAAAAGTAATTTAATAAAATTAACAAGCGGTTTAGATGACTACGACAATGTAATTGCTTATTATAAATTAAGTTCTGTTAATCATTACTCCGGTAATGTATGCGACAAATCTTCAGGTTATGGTATTGATGACAGTACTTCTTCAACAGACTCAGATCCTAAATACTGGCAAGACACACCATGGACAATTGATAATGGTACGGTTGTCGATCCTGATTTCAAAATTAGTATTGAGAAGTTTAAACTTTATGATATTCCGGTTCCTGCTTTTTTAGGAATAAATTTTACATGGCCAGAGATCTCAACACCAAGTTTACATCCTTTATTTTATTTTCCAAGACCAACTTCTGGTATGCACGGAGAAGAACCTTTCCCAAACCCACATGCCTTTGAAGCATTTATTAGGTTTCCTTATGTAATGAATTCTTACACCAATTTTTATACAACAAGAGGTGGGTATAGATTTGATAGAAACGCTATAAAACAACGAATAGAAAATAGTTCTGAGTATGATTTTCAATGGTTTTTAAAACTGGCAGATACCGGACAGCAAGTTCCGTTAATTAGGACTTTAGAATCTAAAGAACTCTTTTTTGTACCTCCTGCATTAAACGGAAAAAGAGCTAAACTAATTTGTACAGCCACAAAAAGATTTGATCCTGCCGCTCCTGCTTTGTATTTTGAAAGTGAAAACATCACTTTACAGCAAGGTTTATCAAATGATGACAATCTAGATTATCAAGCAGAATTTCTTGATATGGAAGGTCTGTAATTTATACGATTTAAAAACTTAATCATAAAATTATGATCATAAAAACTAAACAATATAGTATACAAATTATTTTGTTATTATTTACCATATATATTCAGGCTCAAACCCCGGTAACTATCGTTAAAGGGTCTATAAATGCCCCATATACTGTAACAGGGACTGAAACCCTTATTGCGACTCAAAGCATTACTCTTCGTCCAAATACTATTATACAATTAGGGAGCAACTTTTTGGCTAGAATAAGCCCTGATGAATATACGCCGGTTGCACTTAGTAACGGGAATTTTGTTTTTACCCGTAAATATCAAACAGCTTTAAAATCTACAGATGACATTGCTAATAACTCTGATGTTTTAGAAAGTGTAATTTATCATGACGGTTTAGGAAGACCTATTCAAAGTATCGCCATAAAAGCTTCTCCTAACAAAACCGACATTATTTCTCATACGGTTTATGACAATATTGGTCGACAAGAGAAAGAATATCTCCCTTATCCAGATAGCAACATTGCAATTGGATCATATAGAAATGAATCTACGGCTCTCAATGGAATAATTGATTATTACAAAACAAATTATCCTGATGATATTAATACTACAGCCCCAAATCCTTACGCGCAGAAGAAATTTGACAATTCACCCCTTGGCAGGGTTTTATTACAGTCTGCACCCGGAAAAGATTGGGCATTAGGCTCTGGTCATGAAATAAAACTAGATTATCTAACAAATACTGTAACGGCTGCTGATGAAGTAAAATTATACGTTGTTACAACACAATTGAATTCTGAAGGAGTTTATATTCCTACTGTTACCTCAACAACCAATTACTCAGAGAATCAATTGTATAAAATCATAACCAAAGATGAAAACTGGGTTAGTGGTAAAAACAATACAACCGAAGAATTTAAAAACAAAGAAGGACAGGTTATCTTAAAGCGTACGTATGCTGATTATGGTGCTCAAACCGAAGTTAAACACGACACCTATTATATTTATGACACATACGGAAATTTAACTTATGTTTTGCCTCCTAAAGCAGAAGGCTCAACAAATAATTTAACCCTAAAAGAATTAGGATATCAATATCGATATGATACTAAAAACAGGCTGGTTGAGAAAAAACTTCCAGGTAAAGAATGGGAATACATTGTTTATGATAAATTAGACAGGCCGGTATTAACCCAAGATGCTAATTTAAGAGCATTAAACAAATGGCTTTTTACTAAGTATGATGCTTTTAGCAGGCCTATTTATACAGGGGAATATGTAAATACTTTACAAACGACAAGAGCATTAGTTCAGACAGAAGCGAATAAAAGCACAACTTTATTCGAAAATAAACAAACTTCAAGTTTAAACATTAAAGGGACAAGCATTAACTACCCTAATACTGCATTCCCAAATGTTGATATTGATTTGTTTACTATAAACTATTACGATAATTATAATAATATTGATCTCGATGGCGGGACAGCTGTTGTTTCATATGGCATTACTCCAATTACCAGTCCAAAAGGTTTAAATGTATGTACTAAAGTACGTATTTTAGGGACAACAAATTGGACGACAACTACGAGTTACTATGATGCAAAAGGCAGAAATATTTATAAATACAGTAAAAACAATTATTTAGCGACAACTGATGTTGTAAAAACCAAACTTGATTTTGCTGGTAAAATTTTAGAAACAACCTCTACCCATAAGAAAAAGGATAATATCGAAATTTTAATAATAGACGCTTTTACATACGATCATAGCGGACGTTTATTAACACAAAAACAGACTATTAATAATCAGGGTCAGGAAACTCTTGCCAGCAATACTTATAATAATATGGGGCAATTGATTACTAAAGGGATTGGTGGAAAAACAACACAGTCGCGTTTACAAAATATTAATTATAACTACAATATCCGCGGCTGGCTAAAAAACATAAACGATGTAACTAATCTGGGGAGTAATTTGTTTGCTTTTCAAATTAATTACAACGCCACAAGTACAGGACAAAACAAGTTATTTAATGGCAACATTAGTCAGACTTTTTGGAAAACAGCGAATACAGATAATAGCTTAAAAAATTATACTTATAATTATGACAATTTAAACCGTTTGACTCAGGCAATAGATAATTCTGCAATAAATCAAGGAAGATATAACGAAAGTTTAAGTTATGATAAAAATGGTAATATTATGAGTATTACTAGGCAGGGAAATATAAATACAGCAGCTACTTCATTTGGACCTATGGATATCCTTGCTTACACATACGATACAGGGAATAAACTTACTAAAGTTGAAGATACTTCTGGTAGTACAGAAGGATTCAATAACGGAAGCAATGATCCTGTAGAATATAGTTATGACGATAATGGCAATATGATTTCGGATAAAAACAAAAGAATAAACAGTATTACGTATAACCATTTAAATCTACCTTTTGAAATTAAATTTCTAAATAATGATTTAATTAGGTATATTTATGATGCTACAGGTATAAAACAGAAAAAGATCGTCATCAAATCAAGTGATAGAACAGAAACCACTTATGCGGGTAATTATCAATATTTACAGCAATTTGAAGGAGATGGACCTTTAATTTTAAAATTCATTGGACAACCAGAGGGATATATAGAACCTTCTGGAAATACATTTAACTATATTTATCAATATAAAGACCATTTAGGAAACATTCGATTAAGTTATCAAGATAAAGATAAGAATGGTGCCATTAACAGCAGTGAAATTGTTCAGGAGAATAATTATTATCCTTTTGGTTTAATGCATAAAGTATATACTAACGTTATAAATGGAGTAGATAATAAATTTAAGTATAATGGAAAAGAATTACAAGATGAGCTCGGACTCGTAATGTATGATTATGGAGCTAGAAATTATGACCCAACATTGGGTCAATGGATAAACATTGATCCATTAGCTGAAGTTTCAAGAAGATGGTCAACTTATAATTACTGTTATAATAATCCTGTTACAAATGTTGATCCTGATGGAATGAAGCCGGAGAGTTCACAAACTGCATATATTTATTATGATTGGGATGAAGGCGGATATAGAACTCAAGATGGTGAAGTAGCTAGTTTTAGCAATCCTGTATATGGTAGTAATGGTAATTACAGAGGTAGTACAAGAGAAGGATTTACAGGAGTACCACTAATATATGATGGGAATGCAGAATTTTCAGGTCTTGAAGCGGGAAGTTTACTAACACTAGGAGGTCGATATTTTAATTTCCAATTAACCCCTAGTGCACAAGCAAATATGATTAATAATATTACTCAAGGAACTAACTATTTTGTTACTCCTTTTTATGATGAATTATCAGGTAATACTTTTTCTTTTGCTTCATTTTTAAATCCTGCAAGATTCGAAATAGGAGAATTACGCGGGGGTTCAACTTCAGTTCATTTAGGTGGCAATAAGACCTATAACAATCCTTACTCAGGCTCTGGAGCAAATTATGTAACTGAAATATTCTCTGATAAATCTTATTCGATTACTAGTTATGGAAGTCTTAGTTATGAACCAACAGTTGAAAACATAAGAGCTAGTGTAGTAGTTCATGAAGGTCTAGTACATGGAAAATGGGGATTTACTGACAAAAACCTAATGCATAGAATTGCATATTCATCTGTAATAAACAGCAATTTATTTTCAGGAACAACAGATCAGTATAAGTCATTTGTCTTACAGCAGTTTAGTAGATACTCAATTCAAGAAACTCCCCAAGAACTACCTGAAATAATAATTGGCGGAAAAAAATAAACTAATCATGAAAAAAACATTTTCTCTTATTTTATCGTGTCTTTTTATTCTTGTTCTTACACAATGTGAAAAATCAAAACAAAAATTAGACCTTACACAAGAAAAAAATAAAAATACAATAATCAAAAATGTAACGAGTTGTGATTCTGTAAACGAAATTTATATAGAGTTTTATAGTGAAAATTCTGAGGATAATTGTCATATTTATCATAAAAAAAATAGCCCTTATGTAATATACAATAGGAGTTTATTTTCAATTGATAAAATAAAAGATAGTTTTCCAGTTGACAAGTTAGATAAATTAAATCTCGATTATTTTTTTAATACAGATTATTGTCAATTAGAAAATGTTTACTCAGACAATGCTTCAAATGGTCTTGTTAGGAATTTGTATTTTATTAGTAAGAATAAATCAAAAAAAATAAGAATAATTGGAAAAACTAGTGACATTGATTCCTTAAAAAACAGATGTGATTATTTACTAAATAAAATAAAAAAAATAAAATAATGTACTTTATCAAATTTTAACTAGTCGCCCAGCTCCCGCACGAATCCTTTCGTGTGGCGCAACGATAATAGACAAAGTATTTTAGAATAAAAAACCTCGTATTAATGCGAGGTTTTTTATATTGCGAAATTTTCTCTCCCCCTTAGCAAGAATCCTTTCGTGTGACGTAGAATTATAGACAAAGAAAATAAAAAACTTTTACCAATGGTTATAATACTTTGGTTTGATACGTTCTGAAAACGAGGCTTTAACTACCAAATAGCCACACAAAAGGATTCGTCCGGGAGCTGTGACTTCGCGTAACGGGAGTACATAATTGAATAAAATAAATTTTTTAAATTATGAAAAAATTAATGCTAATTGTGATATTGGGACTTTTGGTCTTAAGCTGTAGAAATGAAGAAAAAAAATCGTTGCCAGTAATAGAAGAGAAAGTTCAATCTACCACAGGTTTATATACAGATTATTTTAATGATACTAAAAAGGTTAGAGCATTAAGTGACAAAATATTATTTGCTGGAGATACTTTAGCATATAGAGAATTATATAGTATATATGCTTTAAGCGGTCATAAGGAAGAGTATTTATGTACATCTATATTAATGGCAAACAAATATGGTTACAAACAGGCTTGTTATGATGTTTATTCCATTTTATATAGCATGAATGAGTTTGTTAACAAAGAAAAAATAGTTAACAAAGAGAAATTAACTTTTCTTGATAACGAAACACAAAAATTCGCTTTTAAATATCTAAAAAAAGCAGCAGAACAAGGACATTTTCAAGCAAAAGAAAGTTTATTACTTTATGATAAGAATGGTGGATTTCTGAAAAATAAGTAGGCAAAACAAAGAAAAAAATCTTTCGCTCTCTGGCGTGTCCAACAAAAAACTGCGCAAATGTCTCTGGTTTTGCGCAGTTTTCACTTCTAATCCTGCTTTATAAAAACCAATTCTTCATTATAATTCGCAATACTTACCAAAGCATTATAAATATATTTTGAAACCAAAGCGCCACCTTCAAAATTAATTAATTCAATATCATCTTCGGGTGTATGATATTGCGGATGTCCGCCTGTGTGAAATCCTATGGCAGAAATCGAAGCTTTGTAAAAAGAAACGTGATCAGATCCGCCAACATCACCAGCGAATACAACTGGGTTTAGCCCGCTGTTATCTCCTAATTTTTTCATGAGTTCAACACCGTTGGGGAAAGTTCCTGCACCGCCCATATAGATTTGTTTCTCGGCATTTAATCTTCCTACCATATCCATATTCAGCATTACTTTT
>Ga0157370_10007530_pt1 | contig 11828 bp, 13 predicted proteins | sample C35metaG_FD_113463 | JGI IMG/M metagenome (GOLD analysis project Ga0157370, IMG submission 113463) | Corn rhizosphere microbial communities from Kellogg Biological Station, Michigan, USA - C3-5 metaG | ecosystem: Host-associated > Plants > Roots > Rhizosphere > Soil | place: USA: Michigan... | reverse complement strand
CGACGCCTGGGTCAAGTACTACCGCCAGGACGAGCAGACGCCCAACAGCACGGTGAGCTACTACACCAAGGGCGCGCTGGTGGCGCTGTGCTTCGACCTCACGCTGCGCCATGAAGGCAAGGGTTCGCTCGACGACGTGATGCGCCACCTGTGGACGCACAGCAGCGGCGGGCCGATCAGCGAAGCGGACATCGCGGCCGCGCTCGAAGCCGTGAGTGGCCGTTCGTATGCGCAAGAGCTTGCACGCTGGGTGCATTCGACCGAAGAGCTGCCGCTCGCGCAGTTGCTGCGCACGCATGGCGTGGCGACGCTCGAGGATCCGTCGCAGCAGGCGCAGGTGCTTGGCGTGCGCGTGGCCGAAGCCAACGGCAGCGTGCAGGTGAAGGTGGTGCTGCGCGGCGGTGCGGCCGAAAAGGCCGGCTTCTCGGCCAACGACGAGTGGATCGGTATCGAGCTGCCCGCTGCTGGCAAGAAAAAATCTTCGCAGGCCTGGCGCATCGCCAAGCTGGACGACCTCGCGCTTTATCTCGGTGATGCGACGAAGTGCACGGCCATCGTTGCGCGCGATCGCAAGCTGCTCCGGCTGCCGCTCACGGTGCCGACGGGCGTGACCACCTGGCGCCTCTTTACGCACGACGCTGCGAAGGTCACCGGCTGGCTGGCTGGATAGCTCTCCCCCAGGCTTCGCGCACTTCGTGTCGCTGCGCCGTCCCCCTTCCGGGGGCAACACCTGCGGCCCGGCAAAGCCGGTTCCGCGGTGTTTCGCGAAAGAGTCAACCGGCGCGTTCCGTCACCGCTGGGTTCCGCACAAACAGCATCGGCTGCGGCTCGCCCACCAGCACGCAGGGCTTGCCGGTACGCCGGCAATGGTCCTGCACGCGCCAGTAGGCGCCGTGGCTCACGCAGCCCGTCTGGCAGATCACGAGGTCGGCGGCGCGCAGGCCCGCTTCGAGCGCGGGGTCATCGGCATCGTCGCCGCCGTCGTGGTGCAGGTAGCGGCCACCGGCGATTTCGACCAACTGACGTGCGAGCGACGGTGCCTCTTCCTCGCGGCCGACGCACAGCACAGCCTTTTCGCGCAGATCGGCGGGCGCTTCGGACATGGGCGGCATTTCGTGGCGCCGGCTGCCCGGCGACAGCAGGGCGTGCAGGCGCTTGGGCAGCGCATCGCCCCCGGCCGCGCGCGCCGCCAGCTCTTCGCGCACCATCGCAATGGCCGAATCGCGCGCCACCAGCGCGCCGCGCAGGCGCACGACCTGCGCCTCCAGCCGCTCGACCAGCGCAGCCTGCTCGGCCAGCAGGCGCGAGCAGCGCTCCTGCACCCGGGCATAGGCCCGCAGCAACACGGCATGTTCTTGCATCGGGAACTCCATGCGGCCATTCTAGATGAGAGGGATTCTCAATTGGGAGGATGTGGGTGTCAGCAGGCCAGAAGCCTTGCTCGGTATAGTGGCCCGGACGAACTTTTCCCACCTCTCCCGGAGACACCATGAGCTACGAAAACATCGAAGTGCGGACCGAAGCAGGCAAGGTCGGCATCATCACCCTCAACCGCCCGAAGGCCCTGAATGCGCTCAACGACGCGCTGATGACCGAGCTGGGCCAGGCGCTCAAGGCCTTCGATGCGGACGACGCCATCGGCTGCATCATCCTCACCGGCAGCGAGCGCGCCTTCGCGGCCGGCGCCGACATCTCGGCGATGGCCAAGTACAGCTTCATCGACACCTACAAGGGCGACTACATCACCCGCAACTGGGAAACCATCCGCTCGATCCGCAAGCCCGTGATCGGCGCGGTCGCCGGCTTCGCGCTGGGCGGCGGCTGCGAGCTCGCGATGATGTGCGACTTCATCATCGCGGCCGACACCGCCAAGTTCGGCCAGCCCGAGATCAAGATCGGCGTGATCCCAGGCGCTGGCGGCACGCAGCGCCTGCCGCGCGCGGTGGGCAAGAGCAAGGCCATGGACATGGTGCTCACCGCCCGCATGATGGACGCCGCCGAAGCCGAGCGCGCCGGCCTCGTGAGCCGCGTGGTGCCTTATGAAAAGCTGGCCGACGAAGCGCTGGGCGCGGCGCTGGTCATCTGCGGCTTCTCGCAGATCTCGGTGATGGCAGCCAAGGAATCGGTCAATCGCGCCTTCGAAAGTGGCCTGAGCGACGGGGTGATGTTCGAGCGCCGGCTGTTCCACGCGCTGTTCGCCACGGTCGACCAGAAGGAAGGCATGGACGCCTTCCTCAACAAGCGCGCGCCTGATTTCAAGAACGCCTGAGGCGTTTCGGCGCACGACTATTAATTAATTAGTTAGCGCGTCAGCAGGGCCCGCAACGCCGCGAGCGTCTGCGCCGGCGGCGTGCCGACGGTTGCTGTTCCGCCGGGCTGCGGCGTCCAGCGCACCTGGTCGCCCGCGATCTCGAGCACGGCGATCAGCGTGCCGCCCTGATAGAGCGACAGGCGCGCCTCGACCGGCGCGGCCAGTTGCATATCTGCCGCCGTGGCCGAGCGGGCCACCGTGTTCACCAGCGCCGCCAGGCCTTCGATGTCACCGCGTGCGTGGCGCACGCCCATGCCTGCGCGCGTGATGTCGAAGGATGTCCAGAGGTCCAGCGCGGAGAACGGCGACGACACGCCCGTCGGTGACCTGCCGGCCCTGGCAGCTGCGGCACGTGGCGGGGCCGTGTCGCGCAGGGCGCCCGGGACGTCGGCATTCGGACTCCCTCCACGCGCAACGGACCCGGACGCGTTCGCCGGCAACTCCCGCTGCAAGGGCGCTGGTGCGACAGGTGCTGATGGCGCAGCCGCCACCACTGCGGGCGGCGTTCTTTCAGGCGCAGCAACGGGAGCAGGTGCAATCAAAGGCGCGGGTGGGGCGGCGGCATATGCGCTGCGCCTCTCCTCTTCTTTTTCGTCCTGCGCGCTTTCGCTCTTCTGACGCAAGCGTGCGGACGACTCGGCGACGCCCGGTGCTGCCGCCGCGAGTGACGGTGGAGGAGGCGCGGCACCAGGTGCGGGTGGAGGCGCCGGGGCAACAGTGGCTGGCGGCGGGGGAATGGGCACTGTCGCCGATCGCGCTTCGACCGGAGCAGGCACCGGCTCGGCAGGCGCCGCCTCTGGCGCTGATGCGGGTGCCGCTTCCGTCTGCTTGCGGGCAATCGTCGGCGCGGGTTTGCGGGCCGCATCCGCCGTCGCGCGGCCCGGAGCTTCCCTGACCGCATCTCGCGCGGGAGCTGCAGGTGCTTCTGCGGCGAATGGTGCCTGTTGCGCAGCGATTGCGGGACTGGGCGCAGCTTCTACCGAGGGCGGCGGCGCGGCAGCGGGTGCCGGTGCCGGCGCGCTGGCGACGTTCGCTTCGCCATCGAGCCTCGCATCGGGAATCGGTTCGCGATGCCAGAGCACGCTCACGAAGGCAGCCACGAGCACGGTGGCAAAGGCCGCGTTCCAGGGCATCCGGGCGCGGGTGTCGCCGCCGCCGAACAGCCGGCGCCACCAGGGCGCGGCGCTCGCGTTGTTGGCGGCGGATGCTGGCGTCGATACAGGTGCGGCAGCGAGGTTGTGCGCCATTTTCAGAATCGCATCGCGCGTGCGCGGATGCGGCGTTGCATCGTGGTCGGGCGCGTTGTCGAGCGCGCGGCGCAGCGCCGGGTCGCGCAGATCGCCGTCGTCGCTGCCTTGACGATCGATGTCGTTGCTCATTGGTGCACCCTTGGCGCTGCGCGCCTTCCCGCCAAGCGGGAGCAAGCTTGCTTCGGGCGGCCCGGCGCGGCGCTCATGCGCGTTGCTCCAGCACCGACAGGTAGCGTTCCATGCAGCCGCGCAGCTTCTGCAAGCCGTAGCGCAGGCGGCTGCGCACCGTCTCGAAACCGATCTCCAGGCTCGCGGCCAGCGCCTCGACGGTCAGGCCGTCTTCGTGATGCAGCAGGAATGCGGCGCGCTGGTCGGCCGGCAGTTCGTCGAGGCAGGCCAGCAAACGCCGGCCGGCGGCGCGCCAGAAGGCGAGCTCCTCGGCGGACGGATGCGCCGCGGCATCGACCGCGCCGCGCACGCCGCGGTCGAGCGTGGGCACCGCATCGCCGTCGTCGTCCGGATGCACGTCGAGCGCCACTTCGCGCCCGCTCACGCGCAGGCGGTCCATCGCCAGGTTGTGCGCGATCGTGAAGGCCCAGGTGCGCCATGCGGCGCCCTGCGGCGAGAAGCTCTCGCGCGCCGAGATGATCCGCACCCAGGTGTCCTGGAACACCTCGTCGGCCTGCGCCGCGAGCCGCGCGCCCAGGAGGCGCTTGACGAAGCGGAACAGCCCGCCCTCGTGGCGCGCATAGAGCACGTCGAACGCGGCGGCGTCACCGTGGGCGTAGGCCAGCATCAACTGATCGTCGGGCATGGCGTCGCGCTCGGTGGCGGCTTTGGCGGAAGGGGCGCGTGGGAGCGCAGACATCGGCGGATTTTCACCTGAGCTTGTACGGACGGCGGAAGGCATCGGGGTTCGCCTCCAGAAAAAAAGTCACACGCGATTAACCCCGGGACTGCAGGCCGGTCGTATCAGCCTGCATCTCACAACCCGGAGTCCTTTCATGGCCCAGCCCTTCGCTCCCCGTTTTCGCCGCCCGCTGGTCGTGCTGCTGTGCGCCCAGTTCCTGTGGAGCGCCAGCGGCGCCACCGAGATCCCGGCGGTGGGTGCCAACACGCGTTGGCCTCAACCGGCGCTGCAGATCTCGCAGACCGAACCGAACTTCCAGGCGCCCTCGGCCACCCATTGCGCACGGCCTGTACAGACCCATGAGACCCCGGGCGTGCAGAAGGCTCGGCTCGAAAGACCCAGGCCTGTCCGTGCGCCGACGATAGGCCCCCTCGACGCCGCGCCGCCCGAGGCATTGCGCAAGCCGGCACCGGCTGCGGCAGCCGAGACGAAGGCCTACGGCTCGAGCGCCCGCGAGCTGAGTGCGGCCGCGCCTCCTGTAGCGGACTCTGCGCCGGCACCGATCGCCGTGGCGCCTGTTTCGCCGGCACCACCGACCTCGCGCGCCGGCATCGCCCAGGCCGGACGTCCAGCGAACGAACCCGTCACCGCCGGCATGGTCGACGACAACGCCGACTTCAACGAGTACCTGAACTTCCGCGGCCGCACCCAGGTGGCCCACCGCGAGCGCGACATCAGCATGCGCTACCTCCTGCAGGTACGCGACGCGCGCGGCGCGGTGGTGCCCGACGCCGAAGTGGCGGTGCAGGCGCCCAGCGGCGCCGCCATGTGGGCGCGCACCGACGCGGGCGGGCGCGCCTGGCTGCATCCGCTCGCCTTCGACAGGACGCACAGCCGGATGTACGAGGTCACGGTCCGCAAGAACGGCCGGCAGGGCACCGCCTTCCTGCAGCGCGGCCAGAAAAACGCTGTTGACGTGGTGATCGACAAGCCGGGCGCCGGACCTGCGCGCGCCCAGCTCGACCTGGCCTTTCTCATCGACGCCACCGGCTCGATGGCCGACGAGATCGCCAAGCTCAAGGCCACGCTGCGCACCATCGCCGACGAAGTGGCCCGCCTGCCGAGCCGCCCCGACACCTGCTTCGGGCTGGTGGCGTACCGCGACGTCACCGACGATTTCGTCGTGCGCCGCCACGATTTCACAGACAACCTCGATGCCTTCCAGGGCGTGCTCAACGGGCTGCAGGCCGCTGGTGGTGGCGACTACCCCGAAGCAATGAACGAGGCGCTGGCCGAAACCGTTCACCAGCTGAGCTGGCGCGGCACCGGCACCACCCGCCTGGTCGTGCTGCTGGCCGATGCGCCGCCGCACCTGGACTATGGCGGCCCGCAGTACGACGACAGCATGGTCGCGGCGCTGGGCAAGGGCATCAAGGTGTTCAGCGTGGGGGCGTCGGGGCTCGACAAGCAGGGCGAATACATCCAGCGCCAGATCGCGCAGTACACGGGCGGGCGCTTCGTTTTCCTGACCTACAAGGAGGGTTCGAAGCCGGCGAGCGGTCCGGGCTCGGAGACCCTGCACGACGTTTCCAACTACTCGGTCCAGACGCTGGACCGGCTGATCGTGCGGCTGGTGACGGAAGAATTGGGCAAGCTGCCGGCTGGTGGTTGAAGTCGTCCCGCGGACTGGGCTATAATTTTAGGCTCAGCGCAAAACGCTGAACGGCTCTTTAGCTCAGTCGGTTAGAGCGATGGAATCATAATCCACAGGTCCGCGGTTCGAATCCGTGAAGAGCCACCAACACTGCTGAAGCGGTTCTCCGCTAAAGTCAAAAGCCCTAAGTAGATCAACTACTTAGGGCTTTTTTTCGTCTGGCCGCGCCGAAAACCCCGCCCTCATGAACCTGCCCCAGCAATCCGGACCGGAACACGATGCACGTGGCACGGTGCTCGAAGTCCTCCTCGCATTCCTCAAGCTCGGCCTGACTTCTTTCGGCGGACCGGTGGCGCACCTGGGCTACTTCCGCGCGGAATTCGTCGAGCGCCGCGGATGGCTGGACGACAAGAGCTACTCCGACCTGGTCGCGCTGTGCCAGTTCCTGCCCGGCCCCGCGAGCAGCCAGGTCGGCATGGCGCTGGGCCTGGGGCGCGCGGGGTGGGGTGGCGCGATGGCGGCATGGATCGGCTTCACGCTCCCTTCGGCGGTGGCGCTCATCCTGTTTGCAGCCGGCGTCACGCAATGGACGGCCCTTTCCCAATCGGGCGCAGTCCATGGCCTGAAAGTCGTCGCGGTTGCCGTCGTCGCGCAAGCGGTCTGGGGCATGGCCAAGTCGCTGTGCCCTGATCGCCTGCGTGCAGGCGTCGCCATTGCCGCGGCCTTGCTGGTGCTCGCAGTTCCCTCGGCAACGGGCCAGATCGCGGCCATCGCCGCAGGCGGCCTGGTGGGGCGGTGGGCGCTGAAGCTCGGCCATCTTCCCGCCGCACGGCACCACGACTACGGCGTGAGCAAGGCGACCGGCGCTGCCCTGCTGGGCCTTTTCGTTGTCCTGCTCGCAGCCTTGCCGTTGCTGGCCACGGCGATGCACTCACCGGCGCTGTCTGTCGTCGCCGGGTTCTACAAGGCCGGCGCGCTGGTCTTCGGCGGCGGGCATGTCGTGCTTCCCCTGCTGCAAGCCGGTGTGGTGCCCAACGGCCTGGTCTCGAACGACGTCTTCCTCGCGGGCTACGGTGCCGCCCAAGCGGTGCCGGGCCCGTTGTTCACCTTTGCGGCTTTTCTCGGCGCCGTCATGCCCGGGCCTTTTGGCGGCTGGGTGGGCGGTGTGGTGTTGCTCCTTGCCATCTTTCTTCCCGCCTCGCTGCTGGTGATCGGCGCGCTTCCATTCTGGGAAACCTTGCGCCAGCGCGATGGCATCCAGCGCGCGATGGCCGGCATCAACGCCGCGGTCGTCGGCGTCCTGCTGGCCGCGCTCTACGATCCGGCGTGGACCAGCGCCATCCGCTCGCCAGCCGATTTCGGACTGGCCCTGGCGGCATTCGGACTGCTGGTCTACGCGCGTGTTTCGCCGGTGCTGGTCGTCGCACTGGCTGCGGTCGCCGGATGGCTGCTCGCCCTTTGAGGCTGCATGCAACAGACCGCGTCGGTCGTTACTCGTTGATCTCCGGCTCTACCAGCCTCGCGAGATTCCGCAGCGACTCCTGCCAGCCCAGATAACAGGCTTCCACCGGAATCACTTCGGGCAGCCCTTCCTGGACGATGCTCAGCTCGGTGCCGACCGAAACCTGCTTCAGCGTGACGGTCACCTGGACCTTGCCGGGCAAGTTCGGATCGTCGAAAACGTCGGTGTAGCGCAGCCGTTCGTTCGGTACGAGCTCCAGGTATTCGCCGCCGAACGAATGGCTCTTGCCCGTGGTGAAGTTCGTGAACGACATCCTGTACTTGCCGCCCACCTTGGCTTCCATCTCGTGGACCTTTCCAGTGAAGCCATTGGGCGGGAGCCAGCGCGCCTTGGCGTCCGCGTCGAGGAATGCCCGATAGACCTTTTCGGGTTTCGCGGCAAGAACGCGATGCAATCTGACTGTGTTGGTGCTCATGGTTCTTCCTTTCGAAACCGTGAGCCTACGGACATCCAACATGCGTCACAAGGACCGAAAAACCGTAGATCCTGCCAATGCGTCTCGCCCGGCGAAGCTTCTTCTACGCAGCTTCCAGTCGCTCGGCCACTTCGTGCCTGCCCAGCTCTCTGACGGCTGCAAGCTTCTCGAGTTGCGCCGCACGGGGCCGGGCCTTCCCCTGCTCCCAGTGATAGATCGTCTGCCCCGAGACGCCCACGAGTTTCCCGTAGGACGCGGCGGAGAGACCGAGCTTGCTGCGATGTGCAGCCAGCCGTGTCGCACTGAATCGCCGCTTCGGCCCCGATTCACCCGCTTCGCCGGATTCATCGGCAGGCGCGCGCCGCGCGGAGCCCTTGGCAGCACGCCGCAGCTCTTTCTCCAACGCACTCACCTGTCGACGCAATGCAGCAATCGAGGCGCGATGGGTGGCGGATGCCTTCTTGAGGATGTCGATCTCCGCGCGCACTTCTTTCCTGGCAACGCGTGAGATTTCGGCTTTGAGGATGGATGCAATGTTTGGCATGCCCGCATTGTGACCAAAACGTAAACGTCCTCGATGTCAGGACCTGTCAACGCAACTGCAAGCTACCTAGGCCGGGCCTGGGCACGCGTTCGCATGATCCGTTCAAGGCACACGCACATACACATCCGGCACGTACTTCTCCATGAGCGTCTGCGGCCGTGACGGCGGTGTGAAGCCGAACTTCGCGTAGAGCCCGTGCGCATCGCTGGTTGCCAGCATGAAGCGTCGCAGCCCCTGCAGCTGCGGATGGGCCATCACCGCAGCGACCAGCGCCGCGCTGTACCCCTTGCCGCGATGTTCCTTCAGCACGAACACATCGACGAGGTAGGCGAAGGTCGCGCAGTCGGACACGACCCGCGCAAACGCAACTTGCGAGCCGCCAAGAAAGCCGCCGAAGTTCAGCGAGTTCCGGATGGACGTGCGCACGGTCTCGATCGGAATCTGCCGCGCCCATGCCGACTCTTCCGACAGGAAGCGATGGATGAGCGGCACGTCCAGGTCCTCGATCGCGGTGGAGATTCGAAGTTGATGGTCCATGTCGGCGAGCATAAGCAAAGCCCTTTCATCCGCGAAGTGCTGCGACATGCGCCGGCCGCACACCTCGCCGATAATCCGCGCCAATGCCCACGCCCTTTTACGCCGCACCGAACAGGCACGCAGCCCATGCGGTCTGGCGACGTCCGGGCGTGCCGCTGATCCGCTGGGCGTTGCTGTGGTTCGCGCTCTCGCTCGGCGCGGCCATCGCCTCGCCGATGGTGCATCCGGTGTCGATGGAACTGGTCTGCTCGGCCAGCGGCTCGGTCAAGGCCATCGTGCACACCGACGACGGCGCGCACGAGCTGGGCACCGGCCACCTCGACTGCCCGTTGTGCGTGCTCGGCGGCGCACCACCCGCAGCGCCCGGCTTCTCGCTGCCGGCCGTTGTGCCTGCGGTCCACGCGGCCGCGCTGGTTGCGCACACGCACATCGCAGCCATCACCGCAGCGCCGCCGCCGGCGCGCGGGCCGCCCTCGCTCTGCTGATTCGCTTCCGGTTCCTGCGCATGTGAGATGCCGCCTCGATGGAGGCCGCCTGCCGCATCGCGCGTTCCCGCCATTCATGCGCTCGCGTTCGCGCGAACGCCAGAGAGAGAGAGCTTTCATGCACACGACACGACCTCGACAATTTTCCCGCCGCCATCTGCTCATCGCCGGCGGCGGCCTCGCCGCGCTGTCCCTCGTCGCTTGCGACAAGGTACTGCCCGTGAGCTTCAACGGCATCGACATCACCGGCGCCAACTACGCGCAGGACTTTCGCCTGACCGACCCCGACGGCCGCGAACGCACCGTCGCCGACTTCAAGGGGAAGGCCGTGATGCTGTTCTTCGGCTTCACGCAATGCCCCGACGTCTGCCCCACCGCGCTGCTGCGCGCCGCCGAGATCCGCCACATGCTCGGCGCAGACGGCGAGCGCCTGCAGGTGATCTTTGTCACCGTCGATCCGGAGCGCGACACGCCCGTCGTGCTCAAGGCCTACACGAACGCTTTCGACCCAAGCTTCATCGGGCTCTATGGCGACCTTCAGAGAACCAGCGAGACGGCCAAGGCCTTCAAGGCCTACTACAAGAAAGTGCCCACCGGTTCCTCGTACACGATGGACCATTCGGCCTTCAGCTACGTGTACGACCCGCAAGGAAAAATCCGGCTGGTGCTGCGCCACGAACAGGGTGCGCCGGAATGCGCCGAGGACCTGCGCAAGATTCTCCAGACGACCGCCTGAGCACCGACCCAATTCGACTCGATCCAACCCGATCCATTCATACATCCAAGGAGATTTCCCTCATGACGAACATGACCCCCATCGCCCGCATCCTCGCTCTCTCCGCCGCTTCGTTCCTCGTGGCCACCGCGCACGCGCAGGTCACCGTCAAGGAGGCGTGGGTTCGCGCGACCGTGCCGCAGCAGCAGGCCACCGGCGCGTTCATGCAGCTCAACGCCGCGAAGGACACGAAACTCATCTCGGCCAGCTCACCCGTCACGCCCATCGTCGAAGTCCACGAGATGGCCATGCAGGACGGCGTGATGCGCATGCGCCAGGTGCCCTCGGTCGCGCTGCCTGCGGGCAAGACGGTCGAGCTCAAGCCCGGCGGCTATCACGTGATGCTGCTCGACCTCAAGCAACAGGTGAAGGAAGGCGACACCGTGCCGCTCACGCTGGTGTTCGAAGGCCAGGACGGCAAGCGCGAAACGCTGGAAGTGAAGGCACCGGTGCGCGCACTCAACAGCACGGCCAAGCCCGCTGCCGCGCATGGCGAGCACAAGCACTGAGCGAGGCCGCGATCGATTGATCTCTCGATCGCTGTGCACCAACGGCCGGCGATGTTACCCAAGGCCGTCGCGCATCGCACAAGAAATCTGCTGAGGATTTCCCCCTATGCCGACCCCGGACCTACCGGTTTGCGTAGCCCGCATTCCCCGCCGGCCGAAGGGCTGCTCATTCAACAGGCAACGTGGTGGGAAGGCCCGTCAATGCTCGCTCTGAAGGTCGCCCTCCTCCGGCAACCCACAGAGTTGTCCACAGAAAAATCGAACAAGTCATCAAACTGACTTCGCTGCGACATATCCCTTGAACATTTCCCGCAGCTTCGTTTTCAGCAGCTTGCCGGTGGCTGTATGCGGCAGGCTGTCGACGAAAGCCACGTCGTCGGGCAGCCACCACTTCGCCACCCGCGTCGAAAGAAAAGTGAGCAGTTCCTCGCCCGTGACCTCCGCGCCTGCGCGCTTCACCACGATGAGCAGCGGCCTCTCTTGCCACTTCGGATGCGCGACGCCGATCACCGCGGCCTCGGCCACGGCCGGATGCGCACTCGCGGCGTTCTCCAGGTCGATGGACGAGATCCACTCGCCGCCCGACTTGATGACGTCCTTTGCGCGGTCGACCAGTTGCACATAGCCGTCTTCGTCGATGGTGGCGACGTCGCCGGTCGGAAAGAACCCTTCGGCATCGAGCACGCTGCCGCCCTCGCCCTTGAAGTAGCCGCTCGCAATCCACGGGCCGCGCACATGCAGGTGGCCGAAGGCCTTGCCGTCGTGCGGCAGGCGCCGGCCGTCTTCGCCGACGATCTTGATCTCCACGCCCCACACACCGCGGCCCTGCTTCATCTTCACCGTCGTCTGCTCCTCCTTCGATAGCGCGCGGTGCTTGGGCAGCAGGTTGCCGATCACGCCGATGGGGCTGGTCTCGGTCATGCCCCAGCCCTGCACGAAGTCGGCGCCGAAGTCGCGCTCGAAGCGTTCGATCATG
>Ga0157370_10007527_pt1 | contig 11830 bp, 5 predicted proteins | sample C35metaG_FD_113463 | JGI IMG/M metagenome (GOLD analysis project Ga0157370, IMG submission 113463) | Corn rhizosphere microbial communities from Kellogg Biological Station, Michigan, USA - C3-5 metaG | ecosystem: Host-associated > Plants > Roots > Rhizosphere > Soil | place: USA: Michigan... | reverse complement strand
TCGATGAATGTCGCCGACGGTGGCACCTTCACGGTGAGCGCGTGGATCAAGGTCGACACGCTGGCCGCGGGTCGCACGCTGGTCTATGCACGTCGCCAGGGCACGCAGAAATTCTTCGTCGGTCTCGACAACGGCGTGCCTTTCGTCCAGGTGGACGATGCGGTCAGTACGCCGGGTGAGGCGATCAAGGGCGGTGCGTGGACGCACCTCGCCGTGACCACGACGGGTAACGATGTCGAGCTCTATGTCGACGGCAAGCCGTACGCGAAGCTCGACGCCAGGCTGCCGGCGATGACCAGCCAGGCCACCCTCGGTGGCGATATCGCCGGCCAGACCGATACCTTCGTGCCATTCAACGGCCTGATGGATGAAGTGCGGCTGTCGCGCATCGCTCGTCCGGCCTCGCTGATCGCGGTGGACGCACAGACCCAGGGCGCCGAGTCGAAGCTGCTCAACTATGGCACCGACGAGAAGCAGGCCGGCGTGGGCTTCGGCTACTTCGGCATCATCGTCAAGTCGGTGACGATGGACGCCTGGGTGGTGATCGGCATCCTGCTCGCGATGGCCGCGTTGTCGTGGGTCGTGATGTGGCAGCGTGCCAGCTACGTCAACACCGTGACCCGGGCCAACGAGGACTTCCTCGACGCCTTCCGCAAGCAGGGCCGCAACATCCTTGCGCTGTCCCGCGATCCCGCTGCCGCGCGCCTCGAAAGCTCGTCGATCTACCGCCTGTACAAGGTCGGCGCCGGGGAAGTATGGAGCCGCCGCGATGCGGACGGTCAGGATCATGTCGCACCCGAATCGATCGAAGCCATCCGCGCCACGATGGACTCGGTGCTGGTGCGCGAAAACCAGCGCCTGTCGAAGTCGATGGTGATGCTGACCATCGCGATCTCGGGCGGCCCGTTCCTTGGCCTGCTCGGTACGGTGGTCGGCGTGATGATCACCTTCGCGGCGATCGCCGCCGCGGGCGACGTCAACGTCAACGCCATCGCGCCGGGTATCGCCGCCGCGCTGCTGGCGACCGTGGCCGGTCTGTTCGTCGCGATCCCCGCGCTGTTCGGCTACAACTACCTGCTGATCCGCAACAAGAACGTCACCGCGAACATGCAGGTGTTCGTCGACGAGTTCGTGACGCGCCTGGCGGAGCAGCAGCGCACCGTCCACCCATCCGCGGTCGCGGCCTGAGGAACGGATCATGCGCGCTCAGGACGACGACAAGCCGTACGACGACATCAACATCACGCCGATGCTCGATCTGGCGTACGTGTTGCTGGTGATCTTCATCATCATGACCACCGCGTCGGTCCAGGGGATCAAGGTCAACCTGCCCAAGGCCAGCGCGGCGGCCAGCATGGCCAAGCCACAGACCAAGGCGATCACGGTTTCGGAGACGGGACAGATCTTCCTCGACGCGTATCCGGTGACGCTGGCCGAACTGGAGCAGCGCCTGCGTTCACTGAAGGCGCTGAATCCCGATTTTCCAGTAGTGGTGAAGGGCGACTCGACCATCCAGTACCAGAAGGTGATGGACATCCTCGACCTGCTGCGCCGGGTGGACCTGCCGCAGGTCGGCCTGGTCACCGGCAAGGCGCCGAAGGGCTGATCGCGTGAGCTCTCACGACATTCCCCGTCGCAAGCCCCGTCGCTGGGTCGGACCCGCGGTCGGCGTGGTCGCCTTGTTGCTGCTCGGCGCGCTGATATGGCACTTCGCGGGCAGCACGGTGGGCGTGCGTCGCGAGGCGCCGCGCATCGCGACCATCACGCCGTTGCCACCTCCGCCTCCACCGCCGAAAGAAAAACCGCCGGAGCCGAAGAAGGTCGAGGAAGACATCAAGCCGGTCGACAAGCCACAGGACATTCCGCAAAAACCACTCGATGCACCCAGGCCGAGCAACGACGTGGCGAAGAACGTCACGATGAATACCGACGCGCAGGCGGGCTCGGACGCTTTCAACATCGGTGCGGGCGACGGCGGCGGCATGGTGGGCTCGGGTGGCGGTAACGGCACCGGTACGGGCAGCTATGACCAGTACCTCGGCTACGCCATCCAGCAGGCCGTGCAGGGCGACGACCGCGTCAACCGTCTCTCCTTCGAGGTTCGCGCCGATGTCTGGGTCGACCCGGACGGCCGCCTCACGCGGGCCGAGCTGGTCGGCTCCAGCGGCAACCGGAAAACCGACGACGCGCTGATGGATGCGCTGCGCGCGATGCCCCGCATCGACGTCGCGCCACCTTCGTCCCTGCACTTTCCCTTGCGTGTGGCCATCCGCGGGAAGCGCCCCGTATGAGCCGACAGACCACACCCCCTTCGAACGACATGACAGTGGATACCCGGAGATTTCGCATGACCATCGGAAAGGCCCGCCACCGCCCCGCGCGCGCCATGCTGGCCGCCGCTATCGGGCTGGCGATCTTCGCAGGCTCGGTGCACGCCCAGAGCACCCCCTCGGACAACGCGACGATCAACCTCGTCCGTCTGCTGGTGAAGCGCGGCGTGCTCACGCAGTCCGACGCGGACGGTCTGATCGCCCAGGCCAACGCCGAAGCGTCGCAGGCTCAGAAGCTGGCCGGCACTGCCAACGCGGCACCGGCCACGCCGGGCCAGGTGCGCGTCACCTATGTCCCTGAAGTGGTGCGCAACCAGATCAAGGACGAGCTGCGCCAGGAAGTGGTCGCGCAGGCGAAGGAAGAGCATTGGGCCGAGCCGGGCAAGTTGCCCGAGTGGCTGGATCGCATCCAGTGGACAGGCGACATGCGCGTGCGTGACGAGTTCCATTACTACGACAAGGGCAACGCTTACCCGATCGTCGATTTCGCTCAGCTCAACCGCACCGGTCCTTACGACCTCAACGGCGCCAACCCGCCGCCACTGCTCAATACACTCGAAAACCGCACCAACTCACTGCGTATCCGTGCGCGGCTGGGCGTGAACGTGGACCTGGGCGAGGGCGTGACGGCCGGCATTCGCGTCGGCACGGGCAACGACAACAACCCGGTGTCGACCACGCAGACCCTCGGCGGCGGCCTGGCCAAGAAGGACCTCTGGCTCGACCAGGCCTGGCTGGCGTGGAAGCCCGCGGACTGGGCGCAGATCATCGGTGGCCGTATGCCGAACCCGTTCATGAGCACGGACCTGGTCTACTCCAACGACCTGAACTTCGACGGCATCGTCGGCAGGTTCAACGTGCCCATGACCGACGACCTTGGCGCGTTCGCGAATGTCGGCATGTTTCCGATCGAGTACCAGGCCGACGACTTCCCGTCGCAGCAGGGCGTCAAGAACGCCAGTCGTGACAAGTGGATGACCGGCGCACAGCTGGGCGCCACGTGGAAGTTCGACGAGGACAGCCAGCTGAAGGCCGCGCTGGCGTACTACCGCTTCGACCACATGCAGGGGCAATTGTCCTCGCCGTGCTCGATCTACCTGGGTGTGACCGCCTGTGACACCGATGCCAGCCGCTCGGCGTTCATGCAGAAGGGTAACTCGCTGTTCCTGATCCGCGACATCGTGCCGGATCCGAATTCGCCATCCAGCTATGCGCAGCCGCAGTACGTCGGCCTGGTCTACGACTATCACGTGGCCGATGCCAACGTGCAGTTCGATACGAAGGTCGTGGAAACGCCGCTGCGCGTGGAAGCCGACTACATCCGCAACATGGCTTATCACCGTTCGGACGCGTTCCGTCCCGACGTCGGCCTGAATCGCCTGGTCAACAACTTCGGCGCGGGCGATTTCAGCGCGAACACGTACAAGAGCGGCCCCGTGGGCTGGATGCTGCGCGCCACCCTCGGCGACGTGAATCCCCACGCGGCCGGTGAGTGGAACGTGAGCCTGGCTTACAAGTACCTGCAGCCGGACGCCACGCTCGATGGCCTCACCGACACGGACTTCCACCTGGGCGGCACCAACGCCAAGGGTTTCATTCTCGGCGGCAGCTACGGCGTCTCGAAGTATTCCTGGCTGAGCCTGCGTTACTTCAACGCCAGGGAAGTGTTCGGACCGCCGCTCTCGATCGACGTTTTCCAGCTTGAAATGAATGCCCGGTTCTAAGGAGGCGACATGAAACGCACCCTCATCGCCATCGCGCTGCTCGCCGTGCTTCCTCCGGCGTTCGCACAGACCGCCAGCCTCGAAAGTCGCATGCGCGATCAGCTGCGCGAGGCGCGCTCGCAACTGCAGGACCTGCAGGCACAACAGTCGCGATGGGCGGCGGAAAAGGCCGCGCTGGAAAAAGAGCGCGACGAAGCGAAGCAGGAAGCGGAATCCGCGCGTACCGCGGCGCGCAAGCCGGCGGGCATGTCCCAGGAAGCCACGCGCGCGATCGCTGAAGAGCGGCAGCGCCGTGAAGCCGCGGAAGCCAGCCTGCAACGTGGCAAGGCCGATATGGACGCGTCGGGGGTGGCGCTGCGCACGGCGGAAACCGAGCGCGCGCGCCTGGCCAGGGAACTGGAGCTCGCCCACGGTCAGGTCGACGCCTGCACCGCGCGCAACGTGCAGATGTACCGGGTAGGGCAGGAAGTGATCGCGGCCTACGAAAACATCGACATGGGCGACGTGGTCTCTTCACGGCAGCCGTTCGCGGCGAAGTCGCGGGTGAAGCTCGAGACCGCGGCGCAGTCCTTCGGCGACAAGCTTTACGAGCAGCGTTTCGACCCCCGGGCCGGCCAGGCGTCCACCTCGCCATGATGCCGGCCCGCTATGGAAGCGACACGGGACAGGGGCGTTCCTTTTCATCCCAGGCCGTTACCGAGGCTGTCCATGTATCCGGATCATGATATTTCGTCGCCCCCCGAGTTCAGGACACGGCGCCCGCGCGCGTCGCGGGCGCGTGCCGAAGCGGATGCGAGGATTCTCGGTATGAGTTGCCTGCATGGGCTGGCGGAGATGCTTCGACAGCTCTACGTGGCGCGTCAGGCGAAAGCGGCCGATGTCCTCATGGACCGTTGCTCGCGCGCCGCGCTGGAGGCGCTGCTCAGCGAGTCGTCGGCGTTCCTCGGTTCCCGCGTGCGTTACGCCGTGGTGGACCGCCTGCGTCACCGTAAGCCCCAGTTGGACGAAAGCGCGCTGCCGACGATCCGCGCGATCGCCAGTGTGCTCAATGCATGGCTGCACGACGGACGCCGTCTCGCGATCCGGGCGGTCCTGCGCGAACTCAGCGACATCGAGCTCAGGGAGCTCGCGGCGCTGCCTGAACTCAACGATGAAGTGGCAACGATGACCGGTGATTTCGTGGGCGGGAACGCACCGTGATCGCTGCCCATAACGACGTTCTCCGAGGTCTGTCATGATCGTACGTACCCGCGATGCCTCCCACTCCCGCCGCCCGGCGCCGACCGGGGCGCGGCCGATTTTCCGCCGCAACGCCATGTGCCGGTTCATCGCCATGGCGCTGTTCGGTGGCGCGGCCCACGCCGCGACACCGCCACCTTTCAGTCAGGCGTGGCTGGCCGCGAAGCAGACGGGCTCGACACAGGCGCCCGCGCCCACGCAGGCTAACGGCGCGGGCAACAACGGCGGAAATGTCTTCACGCCCGGCAATGTGATGCTGCAGCAGCGTGTGCAGCAATCCATCGCCAACCTCGACGCGGCGGCCCAGGCGGTCGCGGCGCAGATGGCCGCGCAGAAGAGTGCGCAGCAGGCGGCGCAACAGGTTGCGTCGAACGTGCCTGACGGTATCGCCGCGGGCGGGCTTAAAGTCGATCGCCATGTGCTCAGCGACCCGACGTTGTGGCAGAACGCCGATGCTCCGACGCAGTCGGTAGCCCATGGGCAGACCGACGTCGAGATCAGGCAGAACGCACCCAAGGCAATCCTGACCTGGGAGACGTTCAACGTCGGTCGTAACACCACGGTGCATTTCGACCAGACCGGGGGTACCCGGACCGACGGAACGAACCAGTGGATCGCGCTGAACCGGATCGGCGATCCGACAGGTAACCCGAGTCAGATTCTCGGGCAGGTCAAGGCAGAGGGGACGGTGTATCTGCTCAACCGAAACGGGGTCATTTTCGGCGGCGGTTCGCAGGTGAATACGCACTCGCTGATCGCGAGTTCGATGGATCTCTTCAGCCACGACGTGACGAAGAGCAATGCGTTCTTCATGAAGTACGGAATTGCCGCGACGCAGGACCCGGAGCTGATCCTTGGTCCCGGGGGTACGGTAAATGCCTTTCTCGTCGCCGATGAAACCCGGGCGAACCGCTCGTCGGTCACCGTGCAGAAGGGTGCGACGATCGCCTCCGGCAAGGACGGCTACGTCATGCTGGCCAGCGACGACGTCGGCCAGGCCGGCCAGATCGTCGCCGATGACGGGCAGGTGATCCTGGCAGCGAGTTCGTCGCTGCGGATGGCCTCGACGGCGACGAACGGAAGGCTTCCCGTGACGGGCGTGGACGTGGTCGGTTCTACGACTCCCACCACGATCGTGAATACCGGTCTCATCCAGGCTCGACGCGGATCCGTATCGTGGTTCGGCAACGACATGCGACAGGATGGCGTGGTCGTGACGTCGACCAGCCTGAGCCACCCGGGCCGTCTCAGTTTCGACAACATCGGCGGTCCGGCGAAGGCGCGGGTAACCTTTGGCACCGGATCGACCACCACGATCCTGCCTGAGAAAGACGGAGAGACCACCTCGTCATCCGCGGATGCGGATAAGGCATTCGTCCCCGGAAGCGTGAATATCAATACGCCGGCGGTGCTGGAGCCGGGAGCCCTGATGGAAGTGCCCTCCGGGAAGGTGACGTTCACCCAGGACGCGTATGTGGACTCCGGTGCGACGATCGACGTCTCGGGGCTGGCCAACGTGACCCTGCCGATGTCGGCATTGATGGTCATCATTCCGCGTATCGGGCTCAACGAACTGGCCGATTCCCCGCTGCTTCGAAGCAGTTTCCTTTTCGCCGCGAAGAACGTCGCCGTGGACAGCGGTCTTTCGGGCGTTCGTGCCGATGGTCTGGACTGGGTGGGTAGCCCGGTTCTCAACGTGGCTGGCTATGTCAACAACGTGCCGCGCACGGTCGACGAGCTGATGATCCGGTCCGGTGACATCGCGTTCAACCGGAATGCGGTGATTCGCACCGGTGCGCAACTGCGCCTGGAAGGCGGTTTCCTCAACTACCTGCCTGGCTATGTCTCCACGTCGCGTCTGCAAGGGGCCAACGGTCTGCTGTATGACGTGGCCTCCGCGGACCCGGATGTCGCGTACACCGGCTTCGCGGGCGTGTACACGAGCGAACATGCGCGCTGGGGTGTCGCCGAGACCTTCACTACCAGTCCGTTGCTGGCCAACGCGGGACGTTGGGATCCTGGATTCATCCGCGGTGGCGACGCGGGCGAATTGTCGTTCGGTCTGACGGGCGATCTTCCTTCCCAGTCACTCACGTTCATTCTCGACGGCGACATCAGTGCGCACGCGTACGCGGGGCGCGAGCAGGTCCGCGCTGGCAAGCAGCCACTGGCAGGAACCCTGGACATCGTCCCCGTCGACCTGGCCGTCCTGGGCTCGCAGTCATCGTACTCGGTAAACCAGACCGTGAATTACGTCGTGCAACGCGACCGGGTCCCTCTGCAGAGCTACGTTCCGGGATTCGACGACGACAGCATCATCCCTCCGCTCGGTGGCGATCCCGACGATCCGTCCAACCCGTTCCGCTGGCGCGTACTTTCCACCGCCATGATCGACAACGCGGGTTTCCGCCGGGTGCGTCTTTCCACCCCGGGCACCGTATTGCTCAGGGACGACGCCAACCTCGGGGTCGCCGATGGCGGCGAGGTCGATATCACCGCTCTCGGACTGGACCTGAAGGGCACGATCACGGCGCGCGCCGGCACCATCGATCTCACTTCGCGCAGCCAGGGCTTCGACAACCCGGATAACGCCGATACGTTCATCCGTCTCGGTGCCGGCGCCCGGCTGAATGCCAGCGGCCGGTTCGTCAATGACGCTGCGAGGAGTGCGGACGAAGCGCAGGGCGATGCCTGGATCAATGGCGGTTCCGTTTCGCTGACCACGTGGCGCGGTGCGGACGGCGGCAGGGACCTTACCGCTGACATTACGCTTGCGCGCGGGAGCGTCGTCGACGTCTCAGGCGGCGGCTACGTAGGCTCCGATGGGCTCCTTGCCATGGATGGCGGCTTGCCCGCCGGACGAGGTGGCGATGTCAGCATCCAGACGCATGCCGACGGCAATGCCACGGTGTACTCCGTGCGCCATCCCGACGACCTGATGGGCGGCGCGGTCACGATGGACGGGACGCTGGTGGCCAACGGGTTTTCCGGCGGCGGCACGCTCACGCTACGTGCGCCGCAGATTCAGATCGGCGGGGACGCCACGCCCAGCCCGGACGCGTCGCTTCTTTATCTCGACCCGTCGATGTTTTCCACGATGGGTTTCTCGCGATACAGCCTGCTTGCGGAAACCGATGCGACCATTGCGCCAGAAGCGCATATCGACGTGCGTCCGAAATACATGGTGGCGGACGAACGAGCTCTCACGCTCCTGCCTGGCGACACGGCCTTGCTTGGCGGCGACGGTCAGGCCGCGGTCGCCTCGGTGGCCGATATCGACGACTACCAGCGCTACACGCATCGGGACAGCGACGACGGCATCGCGATCCAGGCGGGCTTCTTCCGGACCTGGGGAGCCGGCGCGACGCTGCGCGGGGTCACCGGAACCGTGAGTGTCGGCGATGGTGCGAGCATCGCCGTCGGCGCGGGAGGAAATATCGCGCTTTCCAGCACCGACCATGTCGTCGTGGACGGTTCGCTTGTCGCCCACGGTGGCGATATTTCGCTGCGCAACATTGGCGGCGGTTCGTTCAACCTCGACGAGCCCGGTCGTTCGCTCTGGCTGGGCGCACGTAGCATCGTCGATGTCAGTGGCGTATCGCTGCGGGACCCGGCGGCCGGCCCGCTGCCCGGGTTCGTCGCCCTGCCATCCGTGCGCCGGGATGGCGTCGTCCTGAACGGCGGCGCCATCAGCCTGGTTTCCGACCGCAACGTCGTGGCCGAGCAGGGTGCACGCCTGCTGCTGTCGGGTGCGCACGATACTTATGATCTGCCGGTCGACGGGCGTCGGGCTGGCATCGCCTCGACGGACTACATCGCCACGTCCGTCTGGAGCGACGCCGGATCGCTCGGCATCGAGTCCCGCGTCGGGCTGTACTTCGACGCGAGTATCGACGCGCACGGCGGGGCCGCGGAAGCGCGCGGCGGGCAGTTGAACCTTTCCACGACCTTCCCCTTCACCGGGCAGATCGTGCCGCCGCCGGAACTGATCATCGAACAGAGCGGCTGGCGGGTTCCCACTGGAAGCGATCCGTACGCGCCGACCGATCCGGGGCAGGGCGACGGGGGCGACCTGCGTTTCGCGGCCGACCGGCTCGGCGGTTCCGGTATCGACGACATCGTCATCGGCCGCCGACTGAGCGACGATGAGACGGGCCTCGCGCCGCTTGCGCTGGTTTTCGCCGGCGACGTGAACCTTCGCGCGGGACACAGCGTGCAGGTCGTGTCCAACACGATCACCACGATCGATGCCGGATCGCGGCTGCCCACGGCGTCCGACGGCGTTGCCGAAGGTGGCCATGTCACGCTCGCCGCGCCTTACGTATCGTTGCTGGGCCACACTCAGCGCGGTGCGCCGCAGGTGGCATCGGGCAGCGGTACGCTCGATGTCGACGCCGGCTTTATCGACATCGGCGGACGGATCAGTCTGCTGGGTGTCGACCATGCCTCGTTCAACTCGTCGGGCGATATCCGTTTCTGGGCACCGGCCAGGGACGCTTATGCGCAGGCGACGCCGGTCGCGGGCTGGCTCTACTCGACCGGCGACCTCGACTTCACCGGAACGCGCGTCTATCCCGCCACGGACTATCGATTCCTCGTCGATGCGAGCAACCCGAGCGCCGACACCACCGTGGCCTTCCATCAGGCTGTGAGGACCGACGACACGACACCGCTGTCCGCGGGCGGAACACTGGTCGTGGACGCGGACCACATTCTCCAGCAGGGCACCATCTGGGCGCCTTCCGGCGCGCTGGCCCTGGGTACCGACGATCCGCAGGCGACGCTCGCGGCACTGGGCGTGACGGTGGCGATGCCGATGGCGGTAACGCGCGACGTCCGTCTGGCAGCCGGCAGCGTGACTTCGGTGTCCCTGGGCGGCGCCGTCGTGCCGTACGGCACAACGGTCGATGGGAAGGACTGGCACTACGACGGCAACCCGAGTGCGACGGAACCCGTCGTCGCGCGTCCGCCCGAGAAGTCCCTGTCGATCGCGGGCAACGCGGTCTCGCTGGATGCCGGGGCCCACGTGGACCTGTCCGGCGGCGGATATGTCCAGGCCACCGAATGGGTCCCAGGAACGGGCGGATCGCGTGACGTGCTTGCCCAGTACAACACCAGCTACGCCACCTCGCAGCAGGGGACGCGGGTGCCGCTGTATGCGGATGGCCGGGCGATCTATGCGGTCGTGCCGGGCTATGACGCACCGCTGTCGGCGCACGATGCGGCATTTGAGGCAAGCGGCGACGCGGGCCCCGCGGTAGGCCAGGGCGTCTATCTTTCGGGCGTGCCCGGTCTCGCGGACGGCGTATACACCTTGCTTCCCGCACGTTATGCGACGCTGCCGGGCGCGTATCGCGTCGTACAGGACACCGGCGTGCGCGACGCGGTTCCGGGACGCAGTGTCACCATGCCGGACGGCACCGACGTCGTCTCCGGTTATTTCACCGACACGCTGACCGGTGCGCGCGACGCCCGCGCAAGCTCCTTCCTCGTCCAGTCCGCCGCGACATGGGGGCAGTACTCGGAATACACGGTCACCTCGGCGGACACGTTCTTCGCCGACAAGGCGGCGCGCGCCGGTGACGTCGCGCCGCGCCTCGGCGCGGACGCCGGACGGCTGACGCTCGCCGCGTCCAGCGAACTCTCGCTGGGAGCGACGCTGGATGCCGCGCCTGCCAGGGGTGGACGCGGCTCACAGGTGGATATCGCCGGTGAGGCGATTCAGGTCCTGGGCCAGGGTCAGGACGCACTGGACGGTTACCTGCACATCTCGGCGGACGAACTGTCGACGCTGGGCGCCGGCAGTCTCCTGATTGGCGGCAAGCGCGAGAGTACGGCCGACGGCGATCGCGTCAGCGTGCTTGCGGACCATGTGGTGCTGTCCAACGATGCGGCCCATCCGCTGACCGGCAGCGAAATCATCCTGGTGGCCCGGGGCGATGGCGCCGTCACCCTCGGCGATGGCAGCGTGTTGCGTGCGACGGCGACCGCCGACGCATCGTCGGCGCCACTGCTCATCGGACAGCAGGCCGCGGACGGTGCGATCGGTGTCAGCGGGGACGGTGCCTTGCTGCGCGTCTCGGGTCTCGATGCGGCCCCCATCTCGCGCGCCAACATCACCGGCCTGGACGGTCCCGCCGGCACGCCGGGTGGTGACCTGGTCATAGGCAGCGGCGCCAGTATCGTGTCGGCGAACTCGCTGAGCATGGATGCGACCGGCCTGACGCAGCTGGCGACGGATGCCGGCCTGAGCGCGCATGCGATCGATGTCACCGCGGGCCGCATCGGCCTGGTAGCCGCCGATCCTTCCCTTCAGGACCAGGCGGGCCACCTTCTGATCGGGCCGCGTATCCTCGCCCAGCTCGCCAGCAGCGCCGAGACGGCCCTGCGTGGACGCGGCGGCCTCGATCTCGACGGCGACATCGCATTGAACGCGGGCGCGAACGCACTGACGCTCAGCGCACCGACCATCGAAAGCGACGGCGGTCATGCGGTGATCGACGCGGATCGCTTCACGCTCGTCAACGATACCGGCGC
>Ga0157370_10007526_pt1 | contig 11830 bp, 24 predicted proteins | sample C35metaG_FD_113463 | JGI IMG/M metagenome (GOLD analysis project Ga0157370, IMG submission 113463) | Corn rhizosphere microbial communities from Kellogg Biological Station, Michigan, USA - C3-5 metaG | ecosystem: Host-associated > Plants > Roots > Rhizosphere > Soil | place: USA: Michigan... | reverse complement strand
CTCCCCACCAGAACCGCAAATATTGATCGGCCCTACGCCGCAATGCCGTTCACGTAATGCCTTCGAGGATGCGGCAACCAATCTGCGCGTCGGGGTCTGGGACTCGACGCCTTACGAGCGCCACGGCCGAGCGCACAAGCTCAATGAGCTGATGTACTTGATCGAAGGCAGCGTGACGCTACAGGGATCTGACGGATCAAGCGTTACAGTCAACGCCGGTGACAGCGTGTTCGTCGCGCAGGGCGCACCGTGCGCCTGGAAAAGCACAGGGTATGTGCGCAAGGTGTATGCAGTTAAATAGACACCAATTGGATCGCCCCTTTGGATTATATGGTCGAGACGGAGTGATTCGAACACTCGACCTCTAGCACCCCATTACGGGGACCTTAGCGACCCAAGCTGTTGTTTAGTAATAAAAACTTCCATTTCTTAGGGTGGCAAAACATCCACTTTTTTGTGCTTATGCAAATGGAAATTGCGGCCTCCAGAGTGGGTTTTGCACACTTTTTTCCAAATAAATCTCAGGTGCCGATAGAGAATGCAGCAAGGCCTACGGCATGGTGCTGGCTAACAGTTGTCGCGACAAAATGACAGAGACATCCACTGCGCGGCCTACTACGAATTGCTTTCAGTAGCGGGTGACCAGCCCGACATAAGCCGCAAACAGTCCTCAAAAGCCTTCTATGCACTTTTGGTGCATGCTGGCGATACCCCGAAGGCTCAGGATGATGTTGCGCAGAAATTGGTGGACTTGGGTAAAGAGACACCCGGGCCGATGACGCCAGCTAGCATTGCCACGCTACGTGAAAAATACGACGCCGAATGCAAAGTCCTTCTGAAGACCGCCTGGCGCGAAGCATACAAAGATCCGGGTGCTTGTGAGTCGTAATGCCTTGGCGGTATCAGCATAGGCATCCATCATGGAGCCCGGCCCAGCGCCGGCCTTTTCGTATGTGCCTGTCACGCCATTGTCACACCGACCCAGCACAATGCAGTTAGCCAAAGGGATTTGGCCCATCTACAGAGCCCGGCAAAGCGCTGGTTTTTTCGCTGCAGCGACATGCTTTTCACAAAGTGCTCACAGAACGCAGCGCAGATTAAGCAGACAAAAGGATTTGACCCCATACAGAGAGCCCGCCATGCGCGGGTTTTTTGTTGTTAGTCGTTCCCGCTGCTAGCTTCGTCGTGGTCGCCCAGCTCAGCCCTGAGTTTACGGCTCAGCTGGTTGATCGCTGGCAGGAACTGGAAAAGCAAGTTGCTAAGCCGGCTTTCGACTTTGCGGCGGCACTTAGCGTGCCCACGCACAGGCGGCGACTTCTGACTACAGCAGCTTTTTCAGTTCGCTGTAGGCGTTCAGGCCGTCACCGCCATTGTGATCAAGATGCAAAACACGCCGACCGCGAAGCCGACAATAGCGTAGAGCCGTGTTGCCAGAGATTTAGTGGTCATCAGATAAGCTCCGCTTGAACGCTTATGATCTCGCCAAACTTGTTGGCGACAATGGCGCAGCAAATCGCAATAAGCGGACTGGGTCCGCGCACATGAATCGTTGGCTCGTTAAGTCGGACCAGACAGGCAGTCCACAGATCGTTGCTGATCCAACTATGGCAAATCCGCCGGCTGGCAAGGAACAGTTCGGTCAGGCGCCAATCTGTCGAAGGGTTAAATCAGTAGTCGATTGGCGCGTCTCCGCCTCTGGAAGAGGTGATCGAGCATTGCTACAAGAAGCTGCGTAATTCGGCCAATCAAAGCCAGATGGTGGCCTCTGGCTGGATCGCTATTCCCGACTCGTTATCGCTCGACGAGGTTCACGCGGCTCGGATATTTGAAGCGGTCGGAGCCTGGAATCAGGTCAAGGTAGCAGCGTGAGACGCTCCGCGCCCAACAACGAAAACGACAAACCTCGCTGGCACTGCCGGCCAGTGGCATTGGCCATAGCCAAGAGCGTTCGGCGAAGGCCGCCGAGAAGCGAATCCAGTACGACGAGAAGGATTTGCGCCACCGAGTCAGGCTCGGCACCCGCCAGAAACTTGATGAACTGATGGCCTGAAACGGCATTGAGGAAATCAACTAGGCGGTGCAGAACCTGATTTTAAACGCGCATGCGCTTGAGCCGACCCTGTCATTCCAAGCGATGGAAAGTCCGCGCCACAACGTGCAGAGAAGCGAAAACGTGGCGCGGATGTTTCGGAATGAGAGTTTGGCTGAGCTGACGCACGATCCGGGCGACGAGGTTGTCGATCCTTGTCACGCCTTAGTCGATTGAGTGAACATCCAGCCAAATGCAACAACAGCAATGATAGGTCGGATGAGATCCATAGCTGAAGCCATTCCAGAAGACACCTGTAGCCCCATTATTACCATCATCGCCAATGCCGCGAGAATTCCAAATCCTGCGATCCAGCGGAAATACCTTGGAAACATTGTATAACTCCCTTATGAAGGGGTCGCATCGTAATGGCATTTAGCAATCACTTCAATTTACTTTGGCACATCCGTTCACAGAAGCGAGTGGCCCGCCTTCACAGACCTGGCTGGACTTGCCGCCAGCGGAATTGAAGAGGCAGGCCATGGCCGAGAAGCACAACCACCCACGGCGGAAGCCATCAAGCAGCGCAAGAAGAGGGAGAAGGATGCGGCCAAGAAAGCCGCGCTCGGTATCGAGAAATTCACGATTGAAGTGGCCGGGGTGTTCAAGTCTGACCTGCTGCAAGTGATGAAGGCACAAGGCATCAACAACCTGCAAGACATTCACCAGCGGCTGCTGATCAACCTCATCGCCGCCGACTTCGAGACACAGGCCCGGATGCTGCGGAGCGTCACGACACCATTTGTCATTACCGAAGAAGTGTCACGCGAATTCCGTACCGAAAGCCTGCGCGAGCTACGTAAAGATCCGTGCGACGAGATCATTTCGCCGACATAGCCAAATTTAAAAATGACCAATCTGGCGGATTAATTAGTATGGCTGGTATCTGAGTAAATCCAGCAGCTAAGGATAGGTTGAATCGATGGTAACCGTCGCGCAGCAAGTAAATGTAATCCCCATTTATTTCAGCCAAACGCGACACTTCAACTGGCAGCACGAAGCTTTGTGATGCAAACATTTTTGCTGTGCGCTGGCTTGTATCCTCGCGCAGAGGCTTAACTGCTTCCGCCCTATTTACAGGCCTGACTGCGCTTATCAAAACCAGAAATACGCCATCGATCGTTTCGTCAAACAGGTAATGGCTGCTCGTCTGGCTGGAGCGGTCGAACCCAGCCTTCTTCAAAATGTTTTGCCCCTGGTCAATAACGTCTATCCGACACCCCACCCAGATACAGAACCCAAATAATAGCTCGCTGCATCCGGTCACGGAGGGGGGCGCCTGACCTAGTTTTTGCGTGTGCTGGCATTCAGGCTCGCCGGAAAGTCGCTACGCGCTCCGTTAGTAGAAGGGGAATCGGGAGGCATAACACAGCGCGATGGTGTTGGGGCGGGCGCTGCTGCTGGCGTGACGGTCAAGGCTGACCTCGCGGGTTCAAACCGCAAAGCCACCGATATCGAGACGAAAAGCAATTGGGAGTTGATGTCGAACAACAAGCTGATCAGCGAGTTGTGCGTAAAACTCAAAGAGTTGACTGGTACTGATCCGCTGGCCGGGAGAAAGTCAAATCAGCGGCTCACTTCGCGAACGTAAGCCTGGCATACAGCCAGTGCAATTAATCCTTGGTCGCCGTCGTTGGTGATACCGATAATTTGGCTGGTAATTTCTATGAACGCGACTAGGACTTACAAGAAACAATCAAACTTCGCTTCATAATCGAACTTCCATAAATGCCTGACTGATTTGCAGACGCAACACTGCCCTGCTCTCCAGTTTGAGACAAGATGTCGTAGCCATGGCTACCACAAATCTCTCCAGCTTTTTCAAAGCAGCTCTCCCAGCTAAAAGCTGTACCTGAGCAATTTATGGAGTAACCAACACTAACGTCCGGCATGTATGTTTTGAAAGCTGTTGTGCAGCCCGAGAGCGAGATGAGTGCAATGAGCCCTAACGAAAGTGGCCGCATAACGATCCTTCAATGAAAGCCAGAGTTCTGCAGAATAGTAGAATTGAACGACTGGATCGCGCAACGCACCACTCTATTTCGTTGAGATGATTTCACTCACTCCTCTTGCGTAAGCTTGGCACGCCTGTAGAGCAATCAATCCCCGGTCACCTGTGTCGGTGATGGCGATAATTCGTTGAGCATGCGCTGGGTCAAGTCGGGCGCGCGCTCCTCCATGAACCACGCTGCTGGCGGCGGTACCAGAGCCTACGAGCAGCTTGTTCAGGTCTTCCGTTTTCTTTCTATCCCTCACCAGGATGTGTACATCCGTCGATTTCGGAGCTGTGTGCAAAGCCTCCCAGTGGCAATGCTTGCAACCACGAGTAATCACAGAGCCGTCGAACTGCTCAATCGGCATAAGTACGTCCTGCCACCGCTCACCGTTCAGCCAGGTGGCCGCATTCGGAATGTAGCGCCCGCCGTCCTTGGTCCAGTCCTCGGAAATGCAGTGGCTGCTCAAGGCGGCGATCAGCGTCTGATGCAAAACGTCGTTCGGTCTCAGCTTCGCCCAAGCTTTGGCAGCATCCTTGCGACGCTTCTTCTTCGGGTACCCGCTTTCATGGGAGGAGCAATCGATTCTGTTCTCCGAACTGCCAGCGCATCTGCAGATCATGGCGATGTTCAAGGTCAACACCGGCTGCCGAGAGCAGGAGGTGTGCAAGCTTCAGTGGGATTGGGAAATTGCGGTCCCGGAACTGGGAACCAGTGTGTTTCTGATCCCGGCCGGCTTTGGTGTCTGGCTGTGCCAAATGCACCGGCAGCGGGGAGCGTTGCAGCTACAGCGTTTGCGATAAACACGACATATGCATCCAGTGCAAAACTCACAGGTCTACTCTGAAAGAAATTCCGTGGGGCCATCCCGATGGCTTCATCTGCAAGCCATGCCAAGACGCAAGCGACGCAGTAGCCAAGGCCGAGGCGCTGGCAAAGGTGGCTGATTCCGATTATGACGAGTGCGACTACCGCGCCCAGGACGAATGCAAATGTCCGCATTGCGCCACAGTCATCCACATCGAGTCGGAGGACTACGGCGACAAGAACATGGATTGCGACACATGCGGCGGCCAATTCGAGTTGACCACCGAGTATTCCGTCACCTTCACCACCAAGGTGATCGGCGAGCGCATTACCGCCTGATTCCGCATCACCGGTCCCGCTGAACGCCAATACCCCACTTCAACGAATCACGCCAGCCGGCGAGCGTACCTTCCTGCTTCAGCCTTTTTTCCCTGAAGGAGCATTGCCCCGGTCGCCGCCCGAAGGGTTGGGCGTCGTACTCGGCCAATTACCGCCTGGCCCTGGATGACTCGAAGGCCCGCGTGAACTGCCGGATCCTTTGCTTGATCCACCTGAATTGCTTGAAGATGAACTCGAAAATCTTCGCGATGGTGCCGGCGAGGCCTGCCAGTGGATCAAGCGAGCAATGGACTCGGACGACCGGGAGCTTTCACTGAATGCGCTGCTGCAAAAAGCGCTCGACTGCCTGGAGTGATGCCATGAGTACCTTTGCCGTATTCGGAATGAATGAACACTTCGCCCGCGAAGAGGCGAAGAGGCGAAGAGGCGAAGCGCAAGGTTCGCGACTTCAAGATCAAAAAGGGTAAGCGGATTGAGCTGACCATGAGTCAGTGGCTACAGGCTGTCGAGGATCGAGTGGCCAAGATCATCGACGGCAAACGGGTCGCCCAACTCAGCAGCATGTTCGATGCCCCCCAGTACGCCGCTGATTACGCCGAGCGCATCCGCAAACTGGGGCGGCGCCACGACGTCATCATTAGGGCAAAGATCAAGCTGCCGCAGAACGACTTGAGGCGTAAATCTCCTACAAAGCTTTCTTGGATCGACTTCTCACCGGAATCGATAGCAGCAGCCTGAACAGCTCTCACCATTTTTGCAGATGGTTCATACAGTCAGCGTGTATTTGTAAGCTCCAACCGTCTCAATCAGTGCTTCGGCTCCAAGCGCAGCGCGGTCACCACCTCGGAATGCGTAAAGCTTTCCAGCTTTGAGACCATCTACGGCTCGCTTAGCAGCCTCATCGACGTCCACTCCCATTGCAGCCAGCTCCGCGACAAAAGCAGCAAGTGCTTGATGGTGGGAATTATCAATTGGGTTATTCATCCGCGCTCTCCTTGAAATTTGCGAGGCGCCATTCTAGGACATTTTATGACAACAGCTATCGATCTCTTTACCGGGCTCGGCGGATGGTCTACCGGTGCTCGCAGCGCCGGCCTAGAGGTTCTCTGGGCCGCGAACCACTGGCCTGTTGCAGTCGAATGGCACAGCGCCAACCACCCAGAGGCGATTAACATCTGCCAAGACTTGCACCAGGCGGATTGGTCGAAGGTTCCAGCGCACGACATCATGCTGGCCTCGCCCTGCTGCCAAGGACATTCGAAAGCCCGTGGCAAAGCATCGGGCAACGCGCAGCACGATGTGTCATGCTCCACGGCATGGGCCGTTGTTTCGGCTGCCGAATTCCATCGACCGGAAGTTGTGCTGGTTGAGAATGTTGAAGAGTTCACGGCGTGGGCTTTGCACTCTGCATGGTCACAGGCAATGGCGGCGCTCGGCTACATGATCGCGCCTCACGTCGTTGATTGCGCCGATCTCGGTGTGCCTCAGCATCGAGTGCGTCTGTTCTTGGTCTGCACGCGAAGCAAGGCACCGCTCAACCTGCAGCTGCATCAGCGTCGCCACGTGCCGGCGTCATCATTCATCGACTTCGACGCAGGCAAATGGAGCAAGGTCGTGAAGCCTGGTCGGGCAGAGTCGACGCTACTCCGCGTGAAGAATGGTCGAGAACGCTTCGGTGACCGGTTTATCATGCCTTATTACGGATCCGGCTCGGGCCAGACCGGCAGAAGCTTGGATCGCCCGATCGGAACCAACACCACGCTTGACCGGTGGGCTCTGGTGCGCGGCGATGAGATGCGAATGCTCTCGGCGAACGAGGCCCTTGCTGCCATGTCGTTCCCGGCCGACACCCGGCGCCCGGACAATCACCGGCTGACGATGCATATGGCTGGTAACGCAGTACCACCGCTCGCAGGACAGAGGATCATCGAAGCGTTGAAGGCTGCTGCCTAATCCACACCAGTTTTTCACCCGTTTCCGTGATCGTAACCCGCATCGTTATCACTACTTTCAGAGTCTGTCGCCGGTTCTGTGCAAAGCTCAAACCGTAGTTGCATAGGACCTTTTGGAAGGCTGATGTCTTCTACTTGAACGTGCTTTGCACCACACATCGGGCACACAACGACGTAAGTGCACAGAGATGGGTCGTCATGTGGTTCTCCTTTGAATTCCTTCCTGCACTTCTCTGACTGGCATTTCATATGGTTACTCCTCTTGGAAACCACGCTGCTCGGACGGATCAATTCGGCTCAATGAGCAGATCCTGATCATCTGAACTAAGCAATGCTTCTTCAGCACTGTTTTGCCGGCGCCGAAAATTCAGCACAACACGGGTGCGCTCAATATCAAAAACCCTGTCTCCTATGACCGCATCGAGAGTGGTTGAAATTCGATAGTCCCCGCAATCTTGGCACGAGTATCTGAAGGCAAGCCCAAAAGGGAGTCTTGGCTCTGTTTCCGCCTTACAAATAGCACACGTCATTGCTCTCTCCTATTTCCGAAATTGATGAACTGTAGCTGATTCCTCAGTACCTCCACCGTCCAGGTGCCTGCAATACAAGGGCTCAATGTGACGCGAGGCCAAAACCCATGACTCACGCAAACAACACATGCCACGGATAGGTACTGAGCCAATCAATCATGTAGTGAATCTGTTTCACCATTTGATCAATAAGCATTTGGAAAAATAACTCCTCAATAACCCGAATAATCACAACAAAGCACCTCGCTAAGCGCTCCGGTAAATCACCGGCATAACTTAAGCCTATCTCCTATTTCTAAAACGAAAGGCAAGATGCGTAATTAGTTGTGGCAGACCGTTTGTCGCCAATCCCTTCCCATTCCACCACCCGGGCATGACCCGGCATAGGACGCCCCATGCCCACAGAAAACAAAACCATTGGTCAGCAGCGGTTAGACCGGATCATCGCAGCGAACGAATTCATCAGGGTGATTGCCAATTGCGGACGGCGCTTCTTTCGTAACACGGGCGCTGGTCACGATGCGTACCTCACTCTCAACGCCCGCCGCAATATCGTCTACACCGGCGCCCGCATCAACGTTTCAAAGGAAGGTCGATGGGACGGCTTCTCGCACGGAGGCACACTGAAGAGCCTGGCCGGATCCATCGGTGCGTTCATCCTCAACGGGTCGACGATGCGGTACGGATACTTCCAGCCAACGATGGATAAACGGCTTCGAGAATCCTTGGGGCTATGGCGACGATATCTTGATTATTCGCGATGAAGGCGTTCGCCTTGGCTTGATCCGCAAGCCGGCAGAGCAGCAGGTGGCCGCATGAAGCGCATCTACCTCAGCGGCCCCATGACCGGCCTGCCCGAACTCAACTTCCCCCCCCTTCGCCGCAATGACCGCCAACCCGCGCGCCGACGGCCACACCGTCCAACCCCGCCGAGCTCAACCCTGGCGGCGGTTCCTGGAACGACTGCATGCGCCGCGACATCGCCGCTCTGATGGACCGCGACACCGTGGCCACGCTCCCGGGCTGGGAGCATTCAAAGGGCGCCCGCCTCGAAGTGCTGATCGCTGAACGCCTCGGTATGACGGTTGTGAATGCCCATGATCTGGTATCGATGGAGACTTCATGATGACTACAGCAAAGCGTTACGCGCATTACTGCCTACTGGTGGAAGGCACACCGCAGGTGATGAAGTGCTTCCCGCAGATGTTTGTTTACGTGCCGGCCGCCGACTTCGATCGGGTCACCGCCGAGCGTGACGCCCTGCAGCTGCGCCTGAACGCAGCGGATCAGCGGATTGATGAGATGACTGCGTCGCGTCCTTAGAAGTGAACCAACAAAAACCGAACGTTAAACGCAGCAATTATCAGCGCGTTCACTAAGCCGGGCAGCCGCGTAAGCCCGAGAACCACATAAAAGATTGGACTGATCGAGCCGATCATCAGTTCTACGAATACGTCCGATGCCTGCTCGCCAAACACCGAAAAGGCCGCAATTACGGCCCATATCGTCAAAAAGACATACATCGTCACGCCGTCGACTCGATAGAAGGCCCGCTTGAACGCGTATCCCACGGTGTCCGTGTCGTTAAACATCTGAGTATCCCTACGTCGGTCGATTCGCTCGAGAGTAGCTGAATCGTAGCGTGAACCTCTACTCCCTCCCCCTTCAAAGTCAACCGCTATAGCGCAGACCAAGGATCACTGGACAAAGGTGGAGGAGCGGTATTTGACGCGAGCATTCAAAGAGGCAACGGAAGCGGCGAACTGCTACGCGGGATGGAAGGAAGAAGAGATGCCGGGCTTCCACGAAGTGCGAGCGCTGTCGCTGCACCTGTACAAGAAAGCCGGAAAGGATGGTCAGAAAATAGCTGGCCATGCGAGCGAGGGCATGACCAGAAACTACCAGCGGGACCACGAGGAAATCGTCTGGTCCGAAGCAATTCCGGACCTGAATATCAGCGAAATCACCGGGTAGTTTTGCGCCAGTTTTGCGCGGGTTTTGCGCAGACACAAAAAAGCCGATCTATCTGATCGGCTCAAGTGTCTGATTTTACTCAGGAATAATGGTCGGGACGGAGTGATTCGAACACTCGACCCCTAGCACCCCATGCTTGAAATGGGTATGAAGCCCAGCATTTGCTGAGTCTTTTTCTGGCGCTCGCTGCAAACGGTGCCTGACAGAGCCAAACCGAAATTAACGAATCCCCGAAAAAGTCCCCACACCTTTTCGGCCCTCCCGGCATCCGGCTGACCGCTTCACTATCCCACTTGTGGAACACAACGTTTGGGCTCCTACGCTCACCTATCCACGGTGGAGTCGCGATGACCAATTCAGACTTGTTCCCTTCCCTACTCTTCAAGATCAACGAAATTCAACGCCTCGAACGACATCATCACTTCGGTATGTCGAGGAATGCCGATTCGGCATAAAGAATTTCATACCAGTGAAATTTTGCTTTACAGCCTATCGAATTATCACCGCAACGAATTCCACCGCTTCATCTGGACCGATGTCTAGAAGATTTTTTGAGTCTTGGCCAAATAACTCACTTTTAATGCTGTAGACGCTGTGCCAACGAGCCTGGTGCTCACTGATTTTTGTCAGTAAAGGGTACTCATCAGAGCCCACCAATCTGAAGCGATCACCAAGCGTCAAATCGATAAATTTCTGCATTTTAACATCCATATTTTGGTCAATCAGACAATTCTATCCTGACCGCTGCGTCCATAAAACTATTCCCGAGCATTAGCACCCCATGTTGGGGGCTGTAGCGACCTAACTTGTTGTTTTTAAACGAATACAGCCACTTATGTCGGTGGCAAAACACCCGCTTTTTTGTGCTTATGCAAACGGAAACACGCGGCCTCCAGAGGAGGTTTTGCGCACAACCTTCACGGCGTTCTGCCGACCGAACACAATCCCCTTTCGCAGTAGTGAACCATCAAAGCATCGCTGGTAGTCTCGCCGCCACGTTCGCCCGACATTAAGGGATGTAGGCGAAAATAGAAGCCCCGGAGCCGCGTGCTGACGAGTTCGCGAGCAGGCTCACTCCCACAGGTTATGCGCTAACCCTGTGGGAGCGAGCCTGCTCGCGAAGAGGACTCTAGGGCTTTTGCCAAAAAATCCGGATCAGAAGTAATAACCGATGTTCATGTACAACTGGTTTTCCCACTGATTACTACCACCAGCCCCCAGACTCTGGGTGAGGCTGCCGCCACCGATGACCGGATCATTCTTGCCGTACAACCATTCCGTGGCGATCCACAGCTTGCTGAGGGAGAACGAGGTGCCGAAAATCATCCGTTGCGAGGTCTTGAAATCGTCCGCGGATTTATCGAAGGCGCTGTAGTTGGCGTACAGCTTCACACCGCTGATCTGATCGAACAGATACTTGCCGCTGACGTCGTAGCTCACATCCGCCACGTACAAGTTGCCGCGACTGGCGACGTTGAAGGTGCCGTCGTAACTTCCGAAAGTCACCAGCTCATCGGTGCCGGGGTTGCGCGGGGACATCTGCTGCCGTGCGGCTTGCAATTGCACGCCCCACGGGCCGTTTTTGCCGATGTAGTGGACCGCCATGGCATTGCGCCGGCCATCATTGTCTGTGTCGCGGTTCTCAAGAGTCGAGGTCAGGCCGGAGATCCCGACTTCGGACTTCCACGGCCCAAGGTCGAGCGCCTTAGCCAAACGCAGTACCACTGTGTTGCGTTCCTGGTTGTTGCTGCCGTCGGTTACGTAGCTGTCCGCTTCGGAGACCACGCTGGAGTAGGTTTCACCGTTACTGGTGCCTTTGCCCTGCCAGGCCGGCCGCAGGTAGTAACCGGCCTGGATATTCCAGTCGCCGCTTTGCTGGATGTACTTGGCACCGACTTCTTCGATGTCTTCCAGCCCCATGACGCTACCCAAGGTTTGATAGAATGTGCTGCCGAAGTACGGCTGCAATCCGAACGGTAACTGGTTCAGGCCGACTTGGACTTGCTGGTCGGCGTTGAACTTGTAGCCTATCCACGCCAATTCGGCGAACTGGACATCACCGACATGCTTGGTGTAGTTGTAAGGGTAGGCTCGACCGTAGAAACGATACTGGGCCGCGCCGATCCAGGTGTCGGAGTTGTACTT
>Ga0157370_10007525_pt1 | contig 11832 bp, 7 predicted proteins | sample C35metaG_FD_113463 | JGI IMG/M metagenome (GOLD analysis project Ga0157370, IMG submission 113463) | Corn rhizosphere microbial communities from Kellogg Biological Station, Michigan, USA - C3-5 metaG | ecosystem: Host-associated > Plants > Roots > Rhizosphere > Soil | place: USA: Michigan... | reverse complement strand
TTCGGGAACGACGCTGCTCTACCTCGCCGGCACGCACTTGAGCAACGGCAAGTGCGAGGTGCAGTTTGGCACTGACGTCATCTCGGGCCCGACCGGCGCTGTCAAAGGCCCCAGCACGACGAACAAGTGCATGGACGTCAACACCAACACGGCCAACCGCGGCAACGCCGTCCAGCTCTGGGACTGCAACGGAGTGCCCGGTCAGCAGTGGTCGATCGACGCCGACGGCACGCTGCGATCGTTCGGCAAATGCCTTGACATCGTCGGCGACGGCACCGCGAACTTCTCGAAAGTCGAGTTGTGGGACTGCAACGGCGTCGGCGGTCAGCAATGGCGAGCGCGCGCCGACGGCTCGCTGTACAACCCGCAATCGGGCCGCTGCCTCGACGACCCAGCTGGCAACACGGCGAACGGCACCCAACTGCAGATCTACGACTGCAACGGGCTGTGGACCCAGGTCTGGAACGTGCCCGGCTATCCGACGAGCCAGATCAACGGCCCTGGCACGACGAACAAGTGCGTTGACGTGAACACCAACACGCCCACGAGCGGCAACGCCGTACAGCTCTGGGATTGCAACGGAGTGCCCGGACAGCAGTGGGAGATGAACCGCGACGGCACCGTGCGGGCATTCGGCAAGTGCCTCGACATCGTCGGCGACGGCACGGCGAACTTCTCCAAGGTTGAGCTGTGGGACTGCAACGGTGTCGGCGGTCAGCAGTGGGTGCCGCGCTCCGACGGATCGCTATACAACCCACAGTCGGGCCGCTGCCTCGACGACCCGGCCGGCAACACCGCGAGCGGTACTCAGCTCCAGATTTACGACTGCAACGGGTTGTGGACGCAGGTCTGGCACGTGGCGGTGTAGCTCCCCGACCGGAACAGGTCTCGATCTCGTGGACATGCGGGTCGTCCCAGAAATCTGGGACGACCCGCAACGGTTTGGCGCCGGGGTGCGTGATGACTGGTATGACGAGACCTGTGAATGAGCTGGCATGAGGCGTGAGGACGAAGCCGACTTCGAGGCGTTCGTGGCAGCAAGTAGTCACCGGTTGCTGCGCACCGCCTACCTGCTCGCGGGAGATCTGCACGCGGCTGAAGATCTCTTGCAAAGTGCGCTGGAGCGTACAGCGCGCCGCTGGACCCGGATCTCCGGCGTGCCCGAGGCATACGCCCGCACGACCATTGCGAACCTTGCTACCGACCGCTGGCGTCGGCGGTCTGCGCGACCGGCAGAGGTGTTCACCGACCCGCCAGAACACGTCGGCTCCGACTTCGTCGCCGAGCTCGTCATCAGAGACGTCCTGATCCGCGCGCTGAACCAGCTCACTCGTCGCCAACGAGCGGTGCTGGTCTTGCGTTACTTCGACGACTTGACCGAGCTGGAGACTGCGGCCGCGCTCGGCATCAGCGTCGGCACCGTCAAGAGCTGTGCGAGCCGTGCGCTCGACCGGCTCCGCCAAACCGCTGGCTTTCAAGACGTGACGAACTTGCCTACTCCCAAGGAGATCGTGCGATGAACGACCGACCTAACGACATCGAAGAACTGCTGCGCAGCGCCATGCGCGCACACACCGAGCGCGCTCATCCGGCCGCTGGACTCGCGCGCAAGGCGTTGCGTGGCGCCGCTCGCGTGCGCCGGGTGCAATACGCCGCGACTGCCGCAGCTTCGGTCGCGGCTGTCGGCGCGGTAACCGCCACTGGCTTCGCGCTGCAAACCAGCCCGCGCGGCGGCTCGACGCCGACGCTCGCAGAGGGGCCACCGTCGCCCTCGGAGAGTTGCTACAACACCGCGAGCGCAGTGCCCTCCGCGAAAACGACCGGCCCAGCCGGGACGGCCGGCTCATCCACCAGGACCAGCTCAGCCACGACAGGCGACTTGGACTCGCCTGCGTCGGGGGCGCCGAGTCAGGAGATCAAGGCCGTCAAGCTCGCCGACCCGGCACCCTTCTATGCGCTACGTCGGGGCGTCGACGCACTGACTCCGACTGGTTTCGGCGCGTCGTCGACCTACTGGACGGCGACCTACCTGCTAGCGCAAAAGCCGGGCGTTCAGGACACGTTCGCCAAGGGCGGCGTAGAAGTCGACCCGGCCGGGCCTGAGGCAACGGTGCTCGTCATCGACGGCCACCCGTTCGACCTCGACAACCCGACGACGCTCGAAGGGGTGCCGGTCAGCGGCACGACCACGGTTCTCGGGCACCAGGCATGGGTGACGAGTGCTTGCGACCAGACCGACATCGTCTTCTCAACCGGCCGCTTCCAAGTGCTGCTCGCCGGCTTTCCAGGAGGCGGCACCGCTGCGAGCGAAACGAACATCGCCCGCCTGGAGGAAGTCGCGGCCGGGCTCTCTGGATTGCAGTAGGCCGGTCAGTCGACTGACGCGAGGAGCTGTTCAAGACCTTCGCGGTCAAGCAAGTCTGACGGCGAGTAGTCGCCGCCATCTCGCAAGTAGCAGAAAGCCGCGCGCACGCGGCCAACGTCGACTCCGCTCAGATCGGCCCACGCGAGGCGGTACGCGGCAAGTTGGACGGCGGCCGCGTGCGCGTCGGCGCCAGCCGGTCGTCGTCCGGTCTTCCAGTCAACGACGGTGAAACCGCCGTCAGGGTCGGCGAAAACGGCGTCGATGCGGCCACGCACGATCGTGTCGCCAACCACGAGCTCGAACGGCACCTCGACCTCGACCGGATCACGCTTCGCCCACGGTGAGGCCAAGAATGCCTGCTGCAACGCAAGAAACTCGGAGTCAGGCGCTGCATCGGGGTCGGCGGAGCCGGGCAGCTCGTCGATGTCGACGAGCCGTGGTGATGAGAACCGCTGCTCGAGCCAGGCGTGGAACGCGGTGCCTCGACGCGCCAGAGGTGCGGGCGCCATCGGCATCGGGCGGCGCAACTGCAACGCCAACTCGGCCGGGTCACGCCGGAGGGTGACCAGCTGACTTACCGACAGCTGGCGAGGCAGCGCGACCTCGAGCCGCTCGCGCTGCTCGCGCATCGCGCGTTCGGCGAGCAGCACTTCGACATCGTGATTCCACTCATCCATCGCTGCCACGATTGCCGGATCGTCGACCTCGACCATGTCGCTGACCAGCTGCGCGGCGGTTTCGATGTCGGGCCGCCGCTCGCCGAGTGGGTCGTACGGCCACGGCAATCTGGTCTTGCCCGCGGCGAGCAACGGGTTGACGTCGGTGTCGTCGGGTTTCGGCGTCCAGCAATCAACAACGCCCGCGCCGTCGTCGCACGCCTCGCGTACCGCAACCAGGAATTCGCTGTCGTCGCGGGCTTTCTGAATGTCGTCCCAGCGATATCCGGTGCACAACAGCATCGATTTCGCCCGCGTCACCGCGACGTAGGCGAGCCTTCGCTCTTCGCGCACGAGGTGCGCCTTCACGGCCTCGCTGAACCGGCCGATCTCGGTGACGGCGTCAGCTTGGTCAGCACTCGTCTCAATCGACGTGGTCGGCAGGCCGTCGCGGTCGCCGCGCATCGGCCACGGCAACGCTCCGCGCTGGGTGAGCCAGCCCCGGACGTCGGCCGGTCGCACGCCCGGGAAAAGGTTGCCGACCATACCCGGCACGACCACGACGTCCCACTCGAGGCCCTTCGACCCGTGCACAGTGAGCAGCTGCACCCGAGCGGCAGATGCTTCGACGCCGAGGCGAGACTCGGGCACGGTGGGTTCTTCGTCGGGCCGGTCGAGGCCGCGCTCCTCGACTGCGGCAGCGTCGAGATAGTCGAGAAACGCGGCGAGGCCCACCTGGTGGTCGGAGTCACCGGCTTCGGCGAATTCAGCGGCCACCTCGATGAGCCGGTCGAGATTCGCTCGGCTGCCTGCACCGCTATACGCCCGCACCTCGACGTCGAGACCGGTGGTGCGGACGACGTCGGCCACAAGCTCGGGCAGCGGCTGCGCGAGCCGGCCGCGCAACCCGCGCAGTTCACTGGCCAACATCGCGAGCCGCACGTAACCGTCGTGCGACAACCAGCCTTGCGGCGGCAAGTCGTCGAGTGCGTCGATGATGCTGCTGTCGTCGACGTCGTCGGGCTCTGGCTCGGTTTCGGGTTCGGTGTCGGGCTCGTCGCCGATGAGCAGAACTTCTTGACCAGCAGGGGTTTTCATCAGCTGCCGGGCCCAACGGCCCAAGGCCGCGATGTCGCGGGGGCCGATCCGCCAGCGAGCGCCGGTGAGCAGCCGCATCAATGCATCGCCCCTGCTCGGGTCGGCCAGCACGCGCAGGGTGGCGACGACGTCGACGACGTCAGGTTCCATGAGCAGGCCACCGACGCCGACGATCTCGAGCGGGATTCCGCGGGCCCGCAGGGCAGCCTCGATTCGCGGCAACTGCCGCCACGCGCGCACCAACACCGCGATGCTGCGCGCACCGGTACCGTGCTCGCGCAGTTCGGCATCGGCCTGCCACACGGCCGCCACGTGGTCGGCCACCGCAATGGCTTCGTCGTCGATCGTCGGATAGAGGCCGCAGCGCACGACTCCCTCCGGCGCATCGTCACGCGGACCCAACACCGGAGTCGACACCACGCCCGCTCGCAGTGGTGCGGCGACGTGATTCGCCACGGAGAGCACCCGAGCGGCATTGCGAAAACTCGTGCCCAGGTTGAGCACGGACGCCGGCCGGTCGCCGTCCAAGAACTGCTCGGGAAAGGCGGCGAGCGTGCCCTGGCTCGCGCCGCGCCACCCGTAGATAGCCTGTGACGGATCACCGACGGCGGTGACGAACGGCGCGGCGCCGGCAGTTGCGTGCGTCGAGCCAAAAAGCGCACGCAGGAAGATGAGCTGCGCGTGGCTGGTGTCTTGGTACTCGTCGAGCAGCACCGCGCGATAGGTGGCGCGTTCAGTCGCCGCCACTTCGGCAAACTCGTCGGCAAGCTGTGCGGCGAGCGCCATCTGGTCGGCGAAGTCGAGAACTTCGGCCTTGCGCTTCGCCTTGTTGAACGCATCGACGAGCGGCAGCAGCTGGCACCTCGCCGCGAGCGCGCCGGTGACCTTCTCGACATCGGCATGCAGCGCCTTGGTGCCACGCTGCTTTTCGCCACGCGGCAGCCCGCTCAGCAAGCCTTGCAGTTTCTCGCAATAGGCCTGCAAGTCTTCGGCTGCGACCTGATGCTGCGCCAAGTCTTCGGCAAGTGCGAGGACGTCAGCGGTGACCGTGCGCGGCTGCACGAGCACGGCGTCCATTTCGCCGTCGTAGCTCTCGACGACGCGCCGCGCGAACTGCCACGCAACCGTTTGGGCGATCAGCCGTTGACCGGGCTCGCGGCCTAGCCGCAGGGCGTGCTCGGCAACGATGCGGCCGGCGTAGGCATCGTAGGTTGAGACGGTCGGCTCGCCCGAGGCCGCGAGCTCTGCATCGAGCAGCCCGTGGTGCGCGAGCTGGTTAAGCCGACGCCGCACCCGTGCTGCGAGTTCGGCGGCCGCCTTGCGGGTGAACGTAAGACCCAGCACCTGCTCAGGCCGCACCAAGTCGTTGGCAACCAGCCACACAACCCGACCTGCCATCGTCTCGGTCTTGCCCGACCCCGCGCCCGCGACGACCAAGCACGACGACGCCGTCGCCTCGATGACCGCCGCCTGCTCGGGTGTGGGTGGCGGCTGACCGAGTGCGTTGGCAATGGCAGCAGCGGAGAATCTCACGCCGTCACCTGCCGGCCCTCGCGCTGCACCGGGCACGAGGTGTGCACCGGGCAGACCCGGCACAGCTCGTTGTTGACGGCATCGAAGACCGCGCCGGCCATGCCGTCTGCGCAGCGGCGCACCATCTCGTGCGCCCACGAGTCGTCTCCGGCGGTGAGCGGCTCCTGCCGTTGCACGCCCGGAGTCTTTCGGGTGCTGCCAAGCTGAATCAGCTCGGCTCCACCAGTTGCGCGCACGCCGTCGGCGATGTCGTCGAAGGCTCCCTCGACGACGGCCAGCTGATATGCACCGAGCTGCGCATGTTGCGGCAGATCGTCGGTGCGGGGCGGCGTCTTGCCGGTCTTCAGGTCGACAACCACCAGCCGGCCACCGCCATCGAGCTCGAGCCGGTCGACCTGGCCGCTCAATACGGCCCGCCCGATCGTGATGCGGAAATCGCGTTCAGCAGCAACGAATTCGCGCTTGTTCGCGCGCATCCACACGATGAGCTTGTCGAGCATCTGGGCGGCCCGCTCGCGTTGCCGCACGGCGAACCAGCCAGAACCGACGTCGACTCGCTGCACCACCGCATCGAACCGGGCGCGCAGTTCATCAGAGCTCAGCTTCTCTTCGGCCGCCTGCTGCGCAAGCGCATGGATCATCGTGCCGATGCCTTGCGCCGCCGAATCAGCCGCCGTGCCACCCGAGGATTCGAGCATCCAGCGCAGCCCGCACCGCTCGAAGCTTTCGAGCTTGGACGGCGAAACCCGCACCGGCTCATCGGGACCCGCCAGCGGGCCGTCGTCCGACAACGGCTTGAGGCCGTACCAATCGTTCGGGTCGGCTCCGCGCACACCCGCTTTGGCCAGCCGGGCCAGCTGCGCCGCGGCGGCGCGTCGCCGAACGGCGTCGCCGGTGCCGATAACGACCGACCGTAGCTCGGCCACCACGGAGGCAAGGTCGAGCCCCCGCGGAAGCCGGGTGAGCGGCCGCTCGTCAGCCTCGACCGGCAACAATTCGTCGAGAAACCGCGACGGTTGCTCGTCTTCCGCGCGCACGGCGGTGACGATCAGCTGCTGGCGTGCGCGAGTGATGGCCACGTAGAACAACCGCCGCTCTTCAGCGAGCTGCGCAGCAACACTCTCGTGAGTGGGCGGTTCAGCTGAACCACCCAACGCCTCGACCAGCCGTTCGGCACCGAGCAACGAGCCGCGGCCACGCAGGTCAGGCCACACCCCTTCCTGCACACCGGCGACGATGACGATGTCGAACTCCAGCCCCTTGGCCGCATGTGCGGTCATGACCCGGACGCCGTCAGCGGAAGGCGCCTGCGGCGCCAGCGAATCGCTCGGGATCTCCTGGCCGAGCAAGTGATCGAGGAACACGCTGGGACCGGCCTTGGGCAGCCGGTCGGCGAACCGGCCGGCGGCGTCGAACAACGCGACCACCGCATCGAGGTTGCGGTCGGCCGCGGCAGCGCCGGGGCCGGTGCCGAGCGCGGCGGCGCTCCAGCGCTTGGCCAGCCCGGACGCCCGCCAGACCTCCCACAACACTGCCTCGGCGGTGGGGGTTGCACCGGCGAGCGTTTCGCGTGCGGCGTCGATCAATCGGGCAATCCGAACCGCGGGCGCGGCCACCCGAGGCTCGACTACAGCCAGCTCGGCCGGTGATTCGAGGGCCGCCGCGAGCAGGCTTCGCGATGCCCGCCCGCCGCCCGCGGCCAGCTCGATGCGCCGAAGTTCTTGCCGCAGCCGCCGAAGCGCGAGCGGGTCGGCGCCGCCGAGCGGGCCGGTGACCAGCTCATGCGCGAGCTCGGCCCCGACCTCGCCCTGCAGGTCGACTCGGCCGGTTGCAAGCTCCAGCACGCGCAACAGAGCCCGAACGATCGGGATGTCGACCAGCGCCTGCTCATCGGCCCGGGCCGACACCGGCACGCCGCCCGACTGCAGCGCCCGGCGCAACAGGGCCAGCGAGCCCGCTCCGCGCACCAGCACCGCCATGCGCGCCCACGGCACACCGTCGCGCAAGTGGGCCTCGCGCAGCTGGTTGCTGACGAAGCTCGCCTCCGCGCCGACCGACCCGAGAACGTGCACCTCGACGCTGCCCTCAGGCAGGCGCCCCGCAGGGACCAGCCGACGCTGCGAACCAACACCGCCCAGCCGGCCCGCCACCCGCCGCGACGCCGCGAGCAGCTCGCTGCCGGATCGGCGGCTCACGCTCAGCGCGAGCACCTTCGCAGGCGTGCCATCGGGCGCCCTGAACTCGTCGGCGAACCGTCGCATGCCGCTCGGGTCGGCGCCGCGAAACCCGTAGATCGACTGGTCGGGATCGCCGACCACGAGCAACTCGCCAGACCCGGCGATCAGCTTGAGCAACTCTTCTTGCGCGGGATCGGTGTCTTGATATTCGTCGACGACGACGAACGCGTGCTGCGCCCGAACCGCCTGCAACGTAAGGGGTTCTTTACGCAGCAGTGCCACCGTTGCCTGGATCAACTCGGCGGGGTCGTAGGACGCGGCCTCTCGCAACGCCGACACCTGGCCGTATTGACGCGCGAAGATCCCGGCTGCCACCCAGTCGTCGCGCTTTTCACGTCGTCCGATCGAAATCAGGTCGGACGCCGAGAGGCCGCGCTCGGTGGCCCGTTGCAGCAAGTCGCGAAGCTCCTGGGCGAAGCCGCGGGTGAGGAGGGCCGGCCGCAACCGCTCGGGCCAGCTCGACGCGCCCGCTTCGACGTCACCACGCAAGAGCTCGCGGACGACGAGGTCTTGCTCGGGCCCGGACAGCAGCCGCGGCGCCGGCTCACCGCGACGCGCCGCCTCGAGGCGCAGCAGCCCGAACGCGTAGGAGTGGAAGGTGCGGGCGATCGGCTCACGAATCGTGCGGCCAAGGCGAGCAGCGATGCGATCACGCAATTCGCCTGCAGCCCGCCGGCTGAACGTAAGCACCAGCGCCTGCTCGGGCGTGATCTCGCCGCGCTCGACTCGCGTTACCACCGCCTCGACGATCGTGGTGGTCTTGCCGGTGCCAGGCCCCGCGAGCAGCTGCAGCGGGCCGCCACGATGCTCGACCGCCTCGCGTTGAGCAGCATCGAGCTGCGGCGGCACGACGCGCTCGGGCGCGCGGCGCACCAGCCGCAAGGCAGTTTGATCGGACGTCAACACGCACCGCATCACACCACGAACCGCCGACACCTGTTGCGCCGTCGGGCGAAACGCTTGTGCATAACGTCCGAACGCGATAGCCAAGGCAGCGTGAATGGGGACGACGACGTTCTCGGGCGACTCTTCGAGCGACGCCTGGTCATGGCCACCGGCCGGCTCGACGGCGCGCTCGCCGACAAGATCACCGCGCAGTTGCTGACGCTCGACGCCGACGGCGACTCCCCGGTCGAGCTGGTGATCGACTGTCCGGAGGCGGAGCTCGATCCGGCGTTCACGCTGCTCGACGTTTGCGAGGCGTTGAACGCCCCGCTCACGATCGTCGTCGCCGGGCGGCTGACCGGGCCGGGTATCGCGTTGCTCACCACCCATCACCGCCGGCTCGGCCGCCCGCACGCGACGCTTCAGGTGTCGGAGCCGCGGTTCGAGCGGACCACCGCGACCGCCGAGTCGGTGGCGCGGTTGGTCGAGGAGCATCGCCGGCGCGTCGGCGTCCTCATTGAAAGGCTTTCAGAGCGGACGACGCGACCTGCTCCACTGATCGCCGACGAGATGAGCCGAGGCATCTACCTCACGAGCGAAGAAGCAGTGGCGTACGGCCTGCTCGACGACATCGCGCGCCGCCCGGCATCGGCCTAACGCGAACGCCCCGGCCGCGCACCTTTTAGCCCCTACTGCGCGGCAAGGAAGGCCAACAACTTCGGCCACGCGTCGGCACGGGCCATCTCGTTCGCCGAGACGTCACCCATGCTCAGCTGGTCTCCGCCGGAGTCGGTCGAGACAGAGGTCAGGCCGATGACGTAGGGCTCCAGCCCGCCGACGCCGTGGCCGGCAGTGGGGTACCTGAGCTCCTCGTGCTGGTACGGCGACTGGTGGGCATCGAGCCGCTGGACGATCGCGTTCGCGTAAGGGCACGATGGCCACAACTGATCTTTGCCCGCACAGACCAGAAAGATCGGCCCGTCGATCTTCTCCACCGGGATCACGACGTCGGGAGCATCGGCCGGATCGGGGTTGCCGAGGTCCGCTCGCGACACTGCCGGCAGCGGCTTCCCCCCGAAGGTCCAGGCTGCCTTGCTGATGTCGGGCAGTCCCGGCCCGATGACCGAACTGGGCACCGAAGCGACGACGGCATGGAAGAGGTTCGGGTAGTAGGCACCGAGGAGTTCGGCGGCCTCGCTCCCTCTCGACGTGCCCCACACGACCAAATGCGCGGGGTCGACGCCGGGCGCGCGAGACAAGACGTTCGCCGCTTTGGCGAAATACTCCAGCGGAATTTCGGTCAACGTCGCGGGTAGCCCGGGCTCGTCGAAGTAGGCGAGCGCCAGAGCGGGGTAGCCATGCGCTGCAAGCAGCGAGGCGATTTCATCGGTGCTGAGCCCACCTTCCGACCCCCCGAACACAAGAACCCCCGGATGCCTTTCCGCCGTGTGCGCAGGCAGGTAAAGGTCGCCGAAGATTCCGCCGTGGGCCGGGCGTAGCTCCTGCTCCGTTACTCCGAGCGCCTCCGGTGACTGGCGCTTCACAGTGACGGTTGCGACAGCGCGGCCGCCGACCGATGCCGTGAGCCGGACGGTGAACCCGTCCGCCGGCAGCCGAAAGAACACGCGTCCTGCCGAGGGCTGAGCCTTGAGGAGCTCAAACAGCCCCATGGGATCGACGCGCGTGTAGCTGCCACCGGTAGGCACCTGCGATAGCGAGACAGTTCCCGAACTCGTAGCGGTGAACTGCGCACTCGAGGAGAACGCGGTGCCATCTGCATCGAGCGCAGTGGCCGACACCGTGGTCTGCGCACCAGCGGGCAGGCCGGTGAGGTTCACCGTCACCGGAGTGTCCATGAGCGCTGCCCTCGGAGTCGCATCGATCTTCACACCGCCGTGCCGGGATCCACCCGACGTCGAATGACCTGCAGCAGGCCTAGCGGGTGAGCAGCCGGTGGCGACGCTTGCAGCCAGAACCGCGGTCGAGAGCAGCAGCCCCCGACAACTCCCTCGTTTCACGATCCGATGATGTCGCCTCGGGCTGGCGAGGTCCAGACCTCTTCAGCGCGAGCCGTGCCAGCGCGCGGCCCGCATGTCGATACGGTCGCCCCGCATCGGCGTGCCGTCGTTACGGAGCAGGCGCAACGCCTCGCCGTCGTGACACGGCGCCGGGGTGCCATCGGCGTGGACGACGCGGTGCCAGGGCACTCCCCCGCCCCACGTCGACATCACCTTGCCGACCTGGCGAGGACCGCCCTCACCGAGGAACTCGGCGATGTCGCCGTACGCCATCACCCGGCCGGGCGGAATGGAGTCGACGACGTCGAGCACCCGCTGGGCGAACTCGGGAATGTCGGCTGACCGCACAGCCGAATTATCAGACAGACTCTGGCGGCACGTAGGACCCGAGTCTCGGTCGCAACCGGCCGGCGAGCGCCGTCGGGTCGGGCACCTGCAACACGAGCCGGCGGAACTCCGCACCGGGGTGGCACTCGACCCGCAGCAGCAACTCCGCCCGCCGCACGTGCCAGAAGCTGCGATCGTCGCCGAAGCCGAACGCGCCGGCGACGAGAACGCCGGGCACTGCGATGCCAGGAAAGTAGAAGCCGATCTGCGGCAACCGATCACGCGGCTGGACGACAACTCCGCGAACATGATCGGCCGGAATCTTCAGCGTGCGCCGAAAGGCGACCAGCATGTCGAGCCCGCGCATCCGCACGACGAGGTTGTCGTCGACGACATCGACCTGAACGGCTGGAGCCAACGGATTCACCCGTCCATAGTCGGACGACGACCGGCGGCCGCTAACACCGCCTGCCCGATATGACCCTTATGGGCCGCCGAAATAGCTCGTCGGCGCTACCCGAGCGCAAGCTCAGTACGACGGCAGCGAGGGATCGACCTGGTTGACCCAGCCGACCACGCCACCGCCGACATGCACCGCGTCGGCCAAGCCAGCGCCCTTCACGACAGCCAGCGCTTCGGCCGAGCGGATGCCGGTCTTGCAGTACAAGACGACCCGCTTGTCCTGCGGCAATCGCTCCAGCGCAGACCCGTTC
>Ga0157370_10007524_pt1 | contig 11833 bp, 3 predicted proteins | sample C35metaG_FD_113463 | JGI IMG/M metagenome (GOLD analysis project Ga0157370, IMG submission 113463) | Corn rhizosphere microbial communities from Kellogg Biological Station, Michigan, USA - C3-5 metaG | ecosystem: Host-associated > Plants > Roots > Rhizosphere > Soil | place: USA: Michigan... | reverse complement strand
TAATTGATACAGCTTTGGTTAAAAATTACGATATGCAGATTGCATTGAAAAATATCGATGCGGCCGAAGTTTTGTTTAAACAATCGAAACTGGGCAATTTGCCAGAGTTGAAATTGCAGGTAGCGGCGAGTTCGAGCCGCCCTTCTGATAACAGTTTAAACGGATTGAGCTTAAACCAGTTTACCGGTTCGAGCCACATTGAAGATTACAGCGCTAACCTGGGTGTGTTCTGGGAGGCTGATATCTGGGGAAAGATCCGCAACCAAAAGGCAGGCGCTTTAGCCAGCTTTTTGCAAACTGCCGAAGCGCGCAAAGCGGTACAAACCCGCTTAGTGGCCAATGTGGCCCAGGGGTACTATAACTTGCTGATGCTGGATGCGCAACTGGAAATTGCCCGTAAAAACCTTAAACTGAACGACAGTACTTTAAGGATTATTAACCTGCAATTTGATGCCGGTCAGGTAACTTCGCTGGCCATACAGCAGGCACAGGCACAGCAGCTGGTTGCTGCACAGCTGATTCCGCGTTTGGAGCAAAATGTAGCTTTGCAGGAAAATGCTCTAAGTGTACTGATTGGTACTTTGCCTAAAGCCATTAACCGAGCCAGCCGTTTGGATAAAATAAGTATCCCTGCCAATTTAAATGCGGGTTTCCCATCGGCGATGTTAAGTCGCAGGCCCGATATCAAGTCGGCAGAGCTGGCGCTTAATGTAGCCAATGCCAAAGTTGGTGTAGCGAAAGCAAGTTTATATCCTTCGCTGGTAATTACTGCCAGTGGTGGCGTTAACTCTTTTAAAGCGAGTAACTGGTTTAATGTACCGGCTTCGTTGTTCGGATTGGTTTCGGGTGGTATTACGCAACCTATTTTTCAACGCGGACAGCTAAAGACCAATTTAGAACTGGCTAAAATAGACCGGGAGAAAACAGTGATCCAGTTCCGTCAGTCGGTACTAAACGCTGTAGGCGAGGTTTCTGATGAACTGACTAAAGTAGAAAAACTGAAAGACCAGTACAGCATTGCTGAAAGAAGGGCACAAACTTTACAACAGGCTTCTAAAAATGCAAGCTTATTATTTAAAAGTGGTATGGCCAACTATTTGGAGGTGATTACTGCACAGGGCAACCTATTGCAAAGCGAACTGGAACTGGCTACCATTAAAGCCGAACAGTTAAATGCGGTGGTGGGCTTGTATCGTTCTTTAGGGGGCGGATGGAACTAGAACGTATTGTTTTACCACCAAGGCACAAAAACACGAAGAAACCTATAAGATCGTAATGGTCTTATAGGTTTTGTTTTTTAAAGACTATTCCTTTACTTGATCCGTCATTCCCGCGCAGGCGGGAACCTTAATGCTTTCGCTACTATACGCACAAGCCTTCTTCCGCTACCGATATAAAATTGGTACAGGTCCACCGCCGCGGGGGGCTCTTACCTTTTTCTTGATAAAAAGGTAACCAAACCTGAGCGCAGCGAAAGCATGCCTGCCATTAAAAACAATAAGAAACCAGGCATAACTGAAAGGCTTGGATCAGTTTTTTATGTGATAATGTTGTTTTTATCGGTATAAAAGATTGCTACGCAATTCTTGTAAAAACCTACGAAAACCTTAATTGCGACAGTTCCCAGGTGCTCCCTCTGCTCGTTCCCTTCCGCACGCGCTTGATCCTGCCTTGTATAGTGTGGCATGAAAGGCAGTGCAAAGTTTTTCGTGCTTTTTCCTGCGAAAATCTCCTATGCCGGATAGCAAGGTGCAGAAAAACCCAATCCGTCGTGCTGAATTTATTTCAGCATCTCTTCATTGCACACACTATTTAAAAAAGAGCCCCTGAAACACCCGTCATTCCCGCGCATGCGGGAGCTACGTAGTACTCAGCGAAGCTAATTTTAATGCTTTCGCTGCTTTTAGTATTATTATTTTTTCCGCTCGCCGCCGCGGGGGCTCTTTCTTTTCTCTTGATAGAAAAAAACAAAAGATCAAGGCTTGGATACTTTCTTGTAAAAACCTACGAAAACCTTAATTGCGGCAGTTTTTAGGCGCTTCCTCTGCTCGTTTCCTTCCGCACGCGCTTGATCCTGCCTTGGACAGTGTGATATGAAAGGCAGTGCAAAGTTTTTCGTACTTTTTCCTGCGAAAATCTCCTATGCCGGATGGCAATAGTTCAATTTTAGCTGAAGACACAGATGAAGTTATTAAACAGGTAAGGAATAATCTCATCCACTTATCCGGTGATGCACTAACGAATAATATTACAGCAGTTGGAATGACTCTTGAGGCGTTTTCTCAAGATCAATCTAGAGTGTTTGATACAGTTTGGTCAATATGTGGCGCTACTGAAATCCTATATACAAAGATTGCAAATGGCACACTGTAAATAAATAAAGCCCAATTGTTTCTGAGCGGGCTTTTATTCCCTATATGTGCCTTCCATCAGTTAATAATTTTCTATGCTTTTCGGTAATTTATTTCATCATTTTTCTTCGTTTTAAATCTCCTTAACTGCAGCCAAAAATACAAATCCAACTACTCCCGATAAAACCGATGCGGTTAAGATTGCAAATTTCGCTTCTGCAATGTGCATAGGCTCGCTAAAAGAAAGCAGTGCAATAAAAATAGACATGGTAAAGCCGATACCGGCCAGCATGCCGAGGCCTAATATGTGTTTCCAGCCTGCACCACTGGGCAAGTCAGCCCATTTAAGTTTAACGGCCAGCCAGCTAAATAGTGTAACGCCAATGGTTTTACCGGCAAATAAACCGATTACAATACCCAGGCCTAAAGGGGAAAGCAAGCCACTTAACATTTCTTTTTGAAAGGTAATGTTGGTATTGGCCAGTGCAAACAGGGGCATGATGAAGTAATTAACGGGTGTGGTTAAAAGATGCTCGAGTTTTTCTAAAGGAGATTCGTTACTGGTACTATTGGTGGGTATGGTAAAAGCGAGTAAGACACCTGCAATGGTGGCGTGGATACCCGAATGGTGGATGCAATACCAAAGCAATATGCCGGGGATGAGGTAAAATACGAGTCGTTTTACCCCGAAATAATTCATTAAGCTAAGCAGCAATAAAATGCCTGCAGCCATGGCCAGGTATTCGAAATGGATTTGATTGGTGTAAAAAATGGCTATGACTAAAATGGCACCTAAATCATCTACAATGGCCAGCGCGGCCAGGAAGATTTTTAAACTTGCAGGTACGTTTTTACCGAGCATGGCAATAATGGCCAGTGCGAAGGCAATATCGGTAGCCATAGGGATGCCCCAGCCGGCTGCGGTTGGCTGGTTCCGGTTAATTACAAAATATAGGCCTGCGGGTATCAGCATGCCACCCAAAGCGGCAATTACAGGTAAACTGGCGCTTTTGATGGAAGAGAGTTCGCCTTCTAATAATTCGCGCTTAATTTCGAGGCCTACGAGTAAAAAGAAGACGGCCATCAGGGCGTCGTTAATCCACGCTAAAATGCTGTAGTTTACTGTGCCGAAGCCAAGTTTGGTTTCGAGGAAGTGGATAAAGCTATCTTTTGCAGCTGTGTTGGCGATGATGAGGGAAATGGCTACACAGATTAACAGGAGTATTCCACCGGTTTGTTCTGAACGGAAAAATCTTTTGAAGGTTTCGAGGTTGATGGTTTTGGCCATGGGGTAAAAGTAGTGAAAATGGAGGGGATAAGGATGTGTTTTTTCAGGAAGAGTTAGTGTTTTTCGTCCCTGGCAGGAGGCCTGCCTCGGCTCACCGCCGCCGAAGGGCTCTTACTTTTCTCTCGATAGAAAAGTAACAAACCTGAGCGCAGCGAAAGCATGCCTGCCATTAAAAACAATACGAAACAAGGCATAACTGAAAGACTTGGATCTGTTTTTTATGTGATAATGTTGTTTTTATCGGTATAAAAGATTGCTACGCAATTCTTGTAAAAACCTACGAAAACCTTAATTGCGGCAGTCTTTAGGCGCTTACCTGTGCTCATCCCAACTCACGCGCTTGATCCTGCCTTGGGCAGTGGGGTATGAAAGTCAGTGCAAAGTTTTTCGTGCTTTTTCCTTCGAAAATCTCCTATGCCGGAGGGCAGGGTGCAGAAGTTGGGTGGATAGGTGATCCGTCATTCCCGCGTAGGCGGGAACCACTTCGTGCTTAGCGAAGCTAATCCTAATGCTTTCGTTATTGTACCGTATGCATAGGCTTTCTTCCGCTGCCGATATAAAATCGGTACAGGTCCTTTGACTCGGCTCAGGATGACAACCTTGAGGGGGCAATCCCCCTTCAGGGGAAGGTGCTATAGGTCCTTCGACTCGGCTCAGGATGACAACCTTGAGGGGGATAAGCTCAGCATGATGGATAAAATGCAAAAAGCCGCAGATGGATGTCTGTGGCTTTGTATTAAGTGTTGTTATGCTGTATAATGTACTATGGTTTCTTGCCGATGTTTACCCGTACATTCACTTCGAAATCGCCACCGGTATAACCGCTAATGGCCGAAGTGGCCGTGTTGTAATAAGCCATAAAGTACAGGGTCGATTTGTAATTCATGCCTAAACCAACCGTAGCATTTTGCGTATTGTGGTACATGGCCATTAAATAAAGTTTATCGTTGGCAAAGTTGGCATTTAAGCCGGCATCCCATAAGTTCTGGTAGTTTTTAATGCCCCTGAATACTCCCTTTGGTTCCAGGCTAATTGCATCCATGCCCGAGCCGAGATTAAATTTATAACTCACTGCCGAGTAAAAGGTGGGTTTATCGGCAAAGTTTAAATCATCGTTACGGAATACAGAACGCATATTGGGTATGGCACCTTCGATGGTTAAGTTTTTCGAAGTGTACGATACGCCGAAATCGCCATCCAGGTAATAGCCCCTGTCGTTAAAGCGGGCAATGGATGGATCGTTGATATCGCTGTTTCTGATACTGCTTAAATCGAGCCTGTCTTGACTGGCACCAAACGAAATACCAAAGTTTAGTTGCTGATCTTCGTTGTTTAGCGGCAAATGATAAGCAAAGGTTCCTACGGCTTTGGTACGCTGTATACCGCCCGATTTTTCGTTGTAGAAATTAACACCCCAACCCACTTTATTTACCTGCTGATCGAGGGTAATACTTTGGGTAAGCGGTGCCCCCGGAATGTTCGACCATTGCTTGCGGAAACTACCATTAATGTTAAAGCCCTCGTTAATACCGGCCATGGAAGGGTTAACCAGATAGCGGTTTTGGAAATACTGGGCATTTAAGGGCAGGAGCTGTGCTTTTGCCTGATTGAAAATGAAGAGGCCTGCTGCAAATAGAAACGTTACGCGACTTATTTGCTTTATGTTTTTGGTGATTGCTTTCATGTCTGTAATTAGTCTCTAATGATGTTGATAAAACCTTTAAAAGTGCCAATGCCTGTTCCCAGATCAATGATGTAGTAATAGGTACCTTCTGAGAGCGGATTGCCGTTTAGGGTTCCGTCCCAATCGTTGGCATAGGTGTGTTTGGTGTATAAGATGCGTCCGGTTTTATCGAAAATCTTCAGGGTATTATTGGGGTAATAATCGATGTTTTTGATGATGAACTTATCGTTATAACCATCGCCGTTAGGCGTAACTACAGTACTGGCTTCGAGTTTATAATCTTCTATTACAGTAATTACAATGGTTTGTTCGCTAACACAGCCGCTGGTATTGGTTACGGTTACTTTATAACTGCCGCTTTGTTTTGGCCTGATGGTTAAGGCTGCGGTAGCTTGTCCGCTAACGATTTCGGCACCGCTCCAGCTGTATTGGGTACCACCAGTTGCCATTAAAATCAGGGCATCACCTTTAGAAACAGATAGGCCCTTATTGCTGCTGATGGATACCACAGGCAAAGTATTTACGGTTACAGTAGCTGTACCGGTTTGCTGCTGACCGCAGTTGGCATCTTTAACATTAAGCAGGTTATAGGCAAAAGTGCCTGCTACACTTGCCGGAGCCGATAGGCTTACCGATGTATTGCCGGCAGCCGTAGTGATGCTCTGACTGGTACCACCGTTAATGTTGTAGGTAAAGGTATAAGGTGCAGTACCATTGGCACCTGTAAAAGTGATGGTTTGTGCACCCCCGTTTAAACAAACTACTGCTGTACCGCTAATGGTGGCAGTGGCAGTCGATGTAACGGTAAGTTTAAAGGTTTTGGTGAGCGTGTTCACTCCTCCAAAATCTGTTCCACCATTATCGGTAACCGTTACCGAGATATTGGCCACGTCACTAACATTGTTTTTTAAATGATAGGTGATGGTTCCTTTATCGCTACCATTGGCGGCTATGCTCAATACATCAAACAGGCTGGCATTATCGCTGCTTACGGTAAGTGTAGTGGTTTGTGCAGCTTCAGGGCCCGCAGAAATTCCGTTTAGGGCAATGGTTTGGTTAGCTGTTGAATAACAGGCTGCCTGATTGGCTACCGCATTGAGCGTAGGCACACCATTACCAAACAGATAGCGGGTTTTAATCGGGTAGTGATCGGTAGTGGTCGAACTGTAATTGGTAACCAGGTTTTTTACGCCATCCAATACTTCGGCCGATGCCGGAATGTAATTGAGGTTAAGGCTTTTGGTAATAATCACATTATCGATTACCGTGTTAAAACCGGCGGTTGATTGTTTTCCGGCGAGACTTAAAGGCAAGGTTACCGGGAAATACTTAGCTGCATCCTGCGTAAAATCGGAATATGATGTTCCGGTACCGGCAGGCATAGGGGCAATGGTTTTATCGGCATCGAGTACATCGTTAAAATCACCCAGGATAATTACTTTTTTGCCGGCCAGGTTAACATCCAACCAATCTTTTAACTGCTTGTTACCACCCTTACGGCGGTTGTAGGCATCAACCTGTTCGGCTGGAGTACCCGTGTTGGCTTTGGCGTGGATTTCGACAAAGTAAACGGTATCGAGTTTATTGTTGATTTTAACCTGCGCCTGCATCATATAGGGGAAACGGCCCGACGACCAGTTTTTGTAAGGTGTACCATCTGCACTGGTAGCTGCAACAGCAGGGTTGTAGGTATCGCGTAAAATGCCCAATGTAGAAATGGGTTTAATTAAATCGGTACGGTACATGAAAGCCAGTTTCTGGGCTAGGGGATAATCGGCATCGGCTTTATCATCGGCATAAGAACCAAATTCGCTGAACAGTACATTATATCCGGCCGGAAGTACGGTATTGCGGAATAAGGTAGTATCTACCACTTCGGCAAAGCCATAAATATCGGCGTTGAGGTTGTTTACGATGGTTTTAACGTTGGCAGCCTGTAAGATATCGTTTGATGGATCTTGTGCCGGGCTACCAAACCACTCGATGTTCCAGTTTACCACTTCCAGGGTGTTAACAATATCGAAAGTATTTCCGGTTAGGGCAACAGTTTTATTGGCCGAGCCACTGGTGCTTAGGGTTACATTACCCGCATAGCTGGTGTTTACCGCTACAGGCGAGAACTTAGCATAAACGGTTTGCGAAGTGTTGTTGATATCGGCTTTCGCATAAGTTAAGCTGCTGCCAAAAGTGCCTGTACTTGTTTTAGACAGGGTGAAATTGGCCGGAGCGGTTAAAGTTACATCGCCAGTTAAGTTACCTGCCGAGAAAGCAAAACTGCTGGCTGCAGAGGTAGTATTAGCTGCCTGGAAGCCAAAACCAGTGCCTGATGGCGAAGTCGTAATATCAACTGCTGGAGGGGTACTGGAATTGGTTACCATAAAATCATCAACTGTCCAGCGGCTGGCCGATGAGTTAGTAGAGTTGTAAACGAAAGCGATGTAAACCGGTGTGGCTTTGTAGGCCGATAAATCGATGTTATCTGATTTGGTCCATTTATCGGAACCGGTTTCAGGGAATTTACCGTCGAGGCTGGTCCATGTGGCTAAAGCCGGATTACCCGAGCCAGTATAGTTGGTCGATATTTTTAACTGCAGCTTATCGCCTGCAAAGGCCGATCTGGTCCAGAAAGATAAAATGGCATAATTGAATGATGCGATGTTTAATGCCGGCGAAATTAACCAGTCTTCGTTGAGGATATTACCACCTGAGTAGCCGTTAATTTGTAGGGCATTGCCAGTGCTGCCTGCACCGGTAGCATCGTTGGCATCGTGACCAAAAGTAGTGGTACAACCCCAGGTTTGTGCTCCGGTAACGCTGTACTGGTAAAAACCATCAGAAAGGGCAGCACTACCCGCCGTAGTACAGTTTTCGAAATTAAAAGCCGTTTGGTTGGGGTTAATGCCCGCACCGCTAAGGGCCAGGTTAACCGTGGTTGCACCTGCACTGCTATGTGCCAGTTGTACGGTGGCATTACCTGCAACAGTTGGGCTAAATTTTACGTAAACTGTTGGGGTTGCAGCGATTTCGGTTTTGGTGAAGCTTACCGCATTAGTAAAAGTAAGGTTGTCTTTCGAGATGCTAAAGGGTGCATTTACCGCAATATTTACATGGTTGGTAAGGTTAGCGCCCGATACTGTGTAAGTTTTTGCTGCAGAAGTGGTGTTAATGGCCTGGTTACCAAATGCCAGACTGGTTGGGTTAACACTGATACTGGCTGCAGAAGTAGAAACCGGTTCGGTAATGCTACTATTTTGCGGATTGGGTACCTGGGCCACGAAATCAGCGCTGTTGTCGTCGCTGTCGTAACCATTTCCGTTAAATTCTTCTGCACCTCCTGTAGCCAGGCTAGCTGCAGTTGAGGCGGCCGAGGCCTTGCGTTCAACCGAAACGCTTGCAGATGGTGTAGGGGCTGCACCGGTACCTTCGAAAGTACTGGCCGTACCAAAACCTACCAAATCAATAATCTGTGTGCCTGTTGGTTTGCCACCTGTTCGGGCAATAGTAACATTGGCTAATAATACTTTACCACCGCCAGCGGCCATGGGTATGGTTCCGGTTGCATCGGGAGTGGGTAGGTTAACGGTACCGCCCGAACCCTGAGCCTGTTGCACTAAATAAAATCCTTTTGCTTTAATGGTGCCGGTTAAAGCCGTAGTTTGCCAGGTTGTGCCGGCAGCGCTGGCATATTGTACCGACCAGCCTGCAAGGCTTACATCAGCATTGGTAGGGTTATATAGTTCGATGAAATCGTTTTTAAGGGTAGCGCCGGTATTGCCGCCACCACCATAAACTTCGCTAATGACCACGTGGTTGGCTCCTGCAGGTTCTACCACACTGGTGTTTTGCGGGTTAGGGCTTTGCACTACAAAATCGGTATTGTTGTTGTCGGAGTCGTAAGCATTACCGGCAAACTCTTCGGTACCACCGGTAGTTAAAGTAGCAGCAGTAGAACCGGCAGTTGCTTTCCTTTCGATGGAGGTAGGGTTTGCCGGGGCAGGTGCTGCACCCGATCCTTCGAAAGCATTTGCGGTACCAAAACCTACAAAATCGATAACCTGCGTACCAGCAGGTTTGGTACCACTTTGTGCAACAGTAGTATTTACCAGTAAAACCTTTCCAGCTGTACCCGAAAGGGCTAATGTTCCGGTAGCATCGGGTGTAGGTAAATTAAGTGTGCCACCAGCACCTTGTGCTTCCTGTATCAGGTAAAAACCTTTTGCCGGAATACTGCCAGTTAAAGGGGTAGGGTTATTCCAGGCAGTTCCGGCCGCACTGGTGTACTGTACGGACCAGCCTGTTAAATCAACAGCGGTATTGCCCGGGTTGTATAATTCGATAAAATCATTTTTATAGGTAGCACCGGTATTGCCGCCACCGCCATAAACTTCGCTGATAACTACGTGTGCCTGTACAACGGGTGGAGTAGTGCCGGTTCCGGTTAAGGCCACGCTGGCCGAAGTGGCGTTCGTGCTGGTATTAAGCACTGCGTCGGTTGAAGTTATGGCACTGGTAGGACTAAAGCGTACATAAACAACCGGGTTGGCCGCTACTTCTGCTGCGGTGTAAGTAATTGAAGTGCTGAAAGTAGTGTTGTCTTTCGAAACAGCGAATGGAGCCGCAGTACTTAGGGTTACATCGCTGGTTAAGCCGGTTCCGCTGAGCACGTAGCTTTGTGCTGCTGAATTGGTACCTACATTTTGTGTGCTAAAATCGAGCATAGTTTTGCTGGTATTTACCACACCGCTAATGCCGGTTCCGCTCAGGTTTACGCTTAGATTGGTTGCCCCTGTACTTGTGTTAAGCAGGGTGCCTGTGGCTGGTCCGCCGGTTGTAGGGCTAAAGCGTACATATACGCCCGGCGAAGCACTTGCCTCAACTGCAGTATAACTGATAGAAGGAGTAAAAGTTATGCCATCTTTGGAAACGGCAAAGGGCGCACTTGTGCTCACGTTTACATTTGCTGTTAAGTTAGTACCGCTAAGGGTAAAGGTTTGTGCGGTAGAATTACTGCCTGTATTCTGGTTGCCAAAAGCAAGAGTAGTAGGGTTGGCGCTTAAAACCGGCGTTGTTGTAGCTGCCGTTGCGGTAAGGGTTAAATCATCTATAGCAATTTTAGGTCTGGAGCCGGTTGTACCGCCCGAGCCATTGTTGTAATAAAAGCGGATTACCGCCGAGTTTACATTGTTTAGGTTAGCAGGCAATGCGGTACTGATGTTGCCGGAGGCTGCTACGTTATTTGTGAAATTTAATACCTGTGCAGCGGTTAACTCGGTAAAGCTAACACCATCGGTAGAGGTGTACACACGTAGCGAGCTGTTCCGGTTACCGGTTGAGTTGTTTACAACCGCCCAGTTGAAACTGAGGTTGCCGGCGTTAACACCGGTAAAGTTGACCAGGAAATCGATGGCTAGGGCTGAGCTGTTATCGGTTGCTCCGGTACCCAGCAGCTGAATGTTCTGGGTGCCTTTCTGCACGCCACCACTGGTGCCTGTAGAAAAAGTAGCGGTTGAATTAGTAATTTTTACACCGTCCGGTATCGTTCCCGAATTATTAACGGCAACGGATTTAAATGCACTTGCTCCAATGCCACTGGCAAAATTATTGGTCCAGTTGGCAATGTCGGCAAAGTTTTCGGTGTAAGTGTTGCCTGGCTGGCTGGCCATGGGCACCGGGGTTTGTGCTTTGGCTAATTGGCAGGCTAACAAAAAGGTAACAAGTAGAAGTCTTTTCATATAGTATTGTTAGTTTATAGCAAATGTATATGCAAAAGCCTTATAGTCAGATTAATTTAATGTTAATTCCGCTGATTGTGGAAAAATAAATGTAATGTCGGGTAATTTTTTGGAGCCGTAGACGTTGGCAGTATTTTATTTTCTTTGGTAGTCATGCTGATCCGATAGCTATCGGATTTATTTCAGCATCTCTTAATTATTTTTTCGGCTCATTGCCGCCGGGGCTAGTTCTTTTTCCTTGATGAAAAAGGACCAAAAAATCAAGGCTTAGATCTAATCCCGAAGGGAGTCGAAGAACCTTCGTTATTTCCTTCTGCGATCCGTCATTCCCGCGCATGCGGGAATCTTAATGCTTTAGCTGTTTTTAGTGTTATTATTTTTTCGGCTCATTGCCGCCGGGGCTAGTTCTTTTTCCTTGATGAAAAAGAACCAAAAAATCAAGGCCTGGATCCTTTCTTGTAAAAACCTACGAAAACCTTAATTGCGGCAGTTCCTAGGCGCTTCCTCTGCTCGTTTCCTTCCGCACGCGCTTGATCCTGCCTTGTATAGTGGGGGCATGAAAGTCAGTGCAAGGTTTTTCGTGCTTTTTCCGGCGAAAATCTCCTATGCCGGAGCGCAGGGTGCAGAAAAACAGAATCCGTCATTCCTGCGCAGGCTATCCTTCTTGCCGTCATGCTGAATTTATTTCAGCATCTCTTAATTGTTTTTTCGGCTCATTGCCGCCGGGGCTAGTTCTTTTTCCTTGATGAAAAAGAACCAAAAAATCAAGGCCTGGATC
>Ga0157370_10007523_pt1 | contig 11834 bp, 8 predicted proteins | sample C35metaG_FD_113463 | JGI IMG/M metagenome (GOLD analysis project Ga0157370, IMG submission 113463) | Corn rhizosphere microbial communities from Kellogg Biological Station, Michigan, USA - C3-5 metaG | ecosystem: Host-associated > Plants > Roots > Rhizosphere > Soil | place: USA: Michigan... | reverse complement strand
CTGCCTGTTCGTCGGCGCAGTGGGCAAGAGCGCGCAGGTGCCTCTGCACGTATGGCTCCCCGATTCGATGGAAGGACCGACACCGATCTCGGCGCTGATCCACGCGGCGACGATGGTCACGGCCGGTATCTTCATGGTGGCGCGGATGAGCCCGCTCTTCGAGCTGTCCGAGACGGCGCTGGCGTTCGTCACGATCATCGGCGCGATTACCGCGCTCTTCATGGCGTTCCTCGGGATCGTCCAGAACGACATCAAGCGCGTCATCGCCTATTCGACGCTGTCGCAGCTGGGTTACATGACCGTCGCGCTGGGCGTCTCGGCCTATTCGGCGGCGATCTTCCATTTGATGACGCACGCGTTCTTCAAGGCGCTGCTGTTCCTCGCCGCGGGATCGGTCATCATCGCGCTGCACCACGAGCAGGACCTGCGGCGGATGGGCGGCTTGCGCAAATACATGCCGATCACCTATGTCACGGCGGTGATCGGCTCGCTCGCACTCGCCGGCATTCCGCCGTTCGCCGGCTTCTTCTCGAAGGACTCGATCATCGAGGCGGTGTCGCTTTCGCACGTGGGCGGGCACACGTTCGCGTACGTGGCCGTGCTCGGCGGCGTGTTCGTCACCGCGTTCTATTCGTTCCGGATGCTGTTCCTCGCGTTCCACGGACCCGAGCGGTTCCACGGGCATGCAGCGACCGAGCAGGCCGCCCACAACGATCGCACGGTCGCGTCGCACGATCAGGCGCACGAGAGCGCCGAGGAGCCTGATCCGCACGCGCATGAAGGCGGACCGCCGCACGAATCGCCGTGGGTGATCACGGTGCCGCTGATCCTGCTCGCGATCCCGTCCGTCTATGCGGGTTGGGCATACGTCCAGCCGATGCTGTTCGGCGGCTGGTTCGGCAACTCGATCGTCGTGCACGAGCCGCATGCGGTCGTCGGCGAGCTCGCGCACGAGTGGCACGGCGCCGTGCCGTTCATCCTGCACGGACTCGTATCGCCGACGTTCTGGCTCGCGATCGCCGGCATTGCAGCGGCGGCGTACCTCTATCTCGTCAATCCGGCGCTGCCCGGCCGCATCGCCGCGCGTTTCCAGCCGATCTACACGCTGCTCGACAACAAGTACTATTTCGACCGCTTCAACGACTGGTTCTTCGCCGGTGGCGCGCGCGCCGTCGGTCGCTTTGCATCGGTCGTTGGTGACCGCACCATTATCGACGGCATCATGGTCAACGGCTCGGCCCGGCTCATCGGCTTCATGTCGCGCCAGTTTCGCCGCATCCAGTCCGGTTACGTCTACCACTACGCGTTCGTGATGATCATCGGCGTCTTCGTGCTTCTTTACTGGTGGGGTGTCCGGTGATCGCCCCTTGCCCCGGCCCTTCCCCCGCAGGCGGGGAGAGGGAGCCGGGCGTTAGCGAGGCGGGTGACGGGAAGCAAGTGCGAGGACGCCGATGACGAGCACGCCGTACCTCTCTCTCGCCATCTGGGTTCCGATCGTCGCCGGCGTCGTCGTGCTCGGCTTCAGCCGCGACCGCGATGCCGGCTTCGCACGCTGGGTGGCGCTGATCGGCGCAGTCGCGGGCTTCCTCGTCACCATCCCGCTGTACCTGCACTTCGACACGACGACGTCGGCGATGCAGTTTGTCGAATACGCGAACTGGATCCCTCGCTTCGACATCCACTATCACCTCGGCGTCGATGGCATCTCGGTGCTGTTCGTGCTGCTGAACAGCTTCGTCACCGTGCTCGTCGTCTGGGCCGGGTGGGAAGTGATCACGGTGCGCGTCGCCCAGTACATGACGGCGTTCCTGATCATGTCGGGCCTCATGAACGCCGTGTTCTGCGCGCTCGACGGGATCCTGTTCTACCTCGTGTTCGAGGCGATGCTGATCCCGATGTACCTGATCATCGGCATCTGGGGAGGTCCCAACCGCGTTTACGCGGCGCTCAAGTTCTTCCTCTATACGCTGCTCGGCTCGCTGCTCATGCTGGTCGCGCTGATCTACCTCTACAGCGTATCCGAGAGCTTCGAAATCCTCGAGTGGTACAAGGTGCCGCTCGAGATGAGCACGCAGGTCCTGCTGTGGATCGCGTTCTTCCTCGCGTTCGCCGTCAAGGTTCCGATGTGGCCGGTGCATACGTGGCTTCCTGACGCGCACGTCGAAGCCCCGACCGGCGGCTCCGTCGTGCTCGCCGCGATCACGCTGAAGATCGGGGCGTATGGCTTCGTTCGCTTCATCCTGCCGATCGTCCCGGACGCGTCGCGGCTGCTGTCGCATTTCGTCATCGCGCTGTCGCTGATCGCCGTGATCTACATCGGCTTCGTCGCGCTCGTCCAGGCCGACATGAAGAAGCTGATCGCCTACTCGTCGATCTCGCACATGGGCTTCGTGACGCTCGGCTTCTTCCTGTTCACGCAGCTCGGTGTCGAGGGCGGGCTCGCGCAGATGCTCTCGCATGGCTTCGTGTCGGCCGCCATGTTCCTCTGCGTCGGCGTGATGTACGACCGCATGCACACGCGGCTCATCGCCGATTATGGCGGCGTCGTCAATACGATGCCGAAGTTCGCCGCATTCATGATGCTTTTCGCGATGGCGAACGCGGGCCTGCCCGGGACGTCGGGCTTCGTCGGCGAGTTCCTCGTGATCCTTGCATCGGTGAAGGTCAACTTCTGGCTCGGCTTTGCCGCCGCGATCACGCTGATCCTCGGCGCGGCCTACACCCTCTGGATGTACAAGCGCGTGATCTTCGGCGAGGTCGCGAACGGAAACGTCGCGAAGATGCGCGACATCGGCAGCCGCGAGTTCTGGCTGCTCGGGGTCGTCGCGCTCGCCGTGCTCGCGATGGGCGTCTGGCCGAAGCCGTTCATCGACGTCATGCACGCGTCGGTGGCGAATCTCCTGACTGTCGTTTCGCAGTCGAAGCTATAGACGACGATGCTCGCTCAACTCAACTACTGGGCCGCGCTTCCCGAGATCGTCATCCTCGCGGCGACGTCGCTGATTTTGCTGATCGACCTGTTCGTGCCGGACGAGAGGCGCTACGTCACGTACTGGCTCACGCAGCTCACGCTGCTTCTCGCGATCTGCGTGACGCTCACGACACTCCGGTTGCAGTCGATCAAGGGCTACCACGGCATGGTGATCGACGACATGCTCGCCGATTTCCTGCGCATCGCTTGCTTCATCGCCGTGTCGCTGATGCTGTTCTATTCGCGCGCCTACATGGTTGCACGAGGGCTGTTCCGCGGCGACGTGTTCGTGCTGACGCTCTTCGCGCTGCTCGGCATGCAGGTGATGATCACCGGCAACAATTTCCTGACGCTCTATCTCGGGCTCGAGCTGATGTCGCTGTCGCTCTACGCACTCGTTGCGGCGCAGCGCAATCATCCGCGCGGAGCCGAGGCGTCGATGAAGTACTTCGTGCTCGGTGCTCTCGCGTCGGGGATGCTGCTCTACGGCCTGTCGATGATCTACGGGACAACCGGTTCGCTCGACCTCGATACCGTCGCCAAGGCGATCTATGGTCGCCACGAGAGCACGCTGCTTCTGACCTTCGGCCTCGTGTTCGTCGTCTCGGGCCTCGCGTTCAAACTCGCCGTCGTGCCGTATCACATGTGGGTGCCCGACGTGTACGACGGCGCACCGACGTCGATGACCGTGCTGATCGGCACCGCGCCGAAGATCGCTGCCTTCGCGATGACGCTGCGGATTCTTTCCGGCGCGCTGCAGGGCGCCGCATTCGACTGGCAGGGCATGCTGATCGTGCTCTGCGTGCTGTCGATGGTGCTCGGTAACCTGATTGCCATCGCGCAGGCGAACCTGAAGCGGATGCTCGCCTACTCGACGATCGCGAACATGGGCTACATGCTGCTCGGCTTCCTGACCGCGAATCGCTACGGCTTCTCGGCCGCAATGTTCTATACGATCGCCTACGCGCTGACGAGCCTCGCGTCGTTCGGCATGATCATGCTGCTGTCGCGCGAGGGGTTCGAGAGCGACCGCCTCGACGACTTCAAGGGACTGAACCAGCGTTCGCCGTGGTGGGCGTTCATCATGCTGCTCGTGATGTTCTCGCTCGCCGGACTGCCGCCGACGCTCGGCTTCTACGCAAAGTTCATGGTCATCGAGTCGGCGATCAACGAGGGGTTCGTCTGGCTCGCGGTGATCGCGGTCATCACGTCGCTGATCGGCGCCTTCTACTACCTGCGCGTCGTCAAGCTGATGTACTTCGACGAGGCTCGGGAGACAGCACCGATCGTCGTGCGCGGCGACACGACGGTCGCGCTTTCGATCAACGGCCTGTTGCTGCTCGTGCTCGGTGTGCTGCCGCAGCAGCTGATCGGGCTCTGCGCGATCGCGCTCACGCAGTCGAATTTTCCCTGACGGTTCGCGCCAGTTTTGCGTGCTACCATCCGCGCGGACTGGCACCATGATGAAAGGTCACCCCGCGCTCGCTTCGCTCGCTGCCCCCCCGGCGGCTGATCAGTCGCTTGGGGCGGCCCGGCGCGACTGACGTGCGCGTCGGCCTCTTCGTCACCTGCCTCGTCGACCTGATGCGGCCCTCGATCGGGTTCGCCGCGCTGAAGCTGCTCGAGGACGGCGGCGCCGACGTCTACGTGCCGCCGAAGCAGACCTGCTGCGGCCAGCCCTGTTACAACTCGGGCGATCGCGCGGATACGATCGCGCTCGCCAAAAAGGTCGTCATCGAGTTCGAGGATTGCGATTATCTGGTCGCACCGTCGGGCTCGTGCAGCGGCATGATCAGGACCCATTACGACGAATTGTTCGCCGACGATCGCGCGTGGTCGGCACGCGTCGCGAAGGTCGCGGCAAAGACGTACGAGCTCACCGACTTCTTGGTCAACGTGCTGAAGCTCGAGCGCGTGCCCGGCGATTATCGCGGCACGATCACCTACCACGATTCTTGTGCGGGTCTGCGTGAAATGGGCGTCAAGGCGCAGCCGCGTGCGCTGCTCGCCAAGATGGACGACGTGCGCGTCCGCGAAATGGCCGACGCCGAGGTGTGCTGCGGTTTCGGCGGCACGTTCGCCGTCAAGCTCGGCGAGATTTCGGCGCGCATCGCCGACAACAAGTGCCAGCACATCGTGACGAGCGGCGCGGGCGCAGTGATCCTCGGCGACCTCGGATGCATGCTGAACATCGAAGGGCGGTTGCGGCGTCGCGGTGACGCGACGAAGGTGCTCCATGTCGCGGAAGTGCTGAGCGGCGTCATGCCCGAGCGGGCCTAGCATGCAGGTCGCGTCGATGTACTTCAAGGAGCGCGCGCACGCGAAGCTCCACGACGCCCAGCTGCAGGCGAGCCTCGCCAAGTTCCAGGGCAAATTCGTCCCGGCACGCAAGGCGGCGATCACCGAGCTCGACGATTTCGAGGGCACGCGCGACGCCGCAGCCGCGATCCGGCAGCGCGCGCTCGACGACCTCGACGTCTGGCTCACGATCTTCGACGAGAACGCCCGCGCGCGCGGCGCGACGGTTCTCTACGCGCAAACGCCGGCCGAGGTCAACGCGCTCGTGCTCGAGATCGCGCAGCGCCATGGTGTGCGGAAGATCATCAAGTCGAAGTCGATGGTCTCGGAGGAGTCGGGACTCGATCACGCCATCGAGGCCTCGGGCATGACCGTCGTCGAGACCGACCTCGGCGAATACATCCTGCAGATCAACAACTACGAGCCGCCGTCGCACATCATCGGGCCGGCGCTGCACAAGTCGCGCGAGGAAGTGTCGGCGCTGTTCGAGGCGCGCCATGGCACGCCGCGCAAGGACGCGATCGACGAGCTGTGCCTCGAAGCGCGGGGCGTGCTGCGCACGCACTACCTGACCGCCGACATGGGAATCTCCGGCGGCAACTTCTTCGTCGCCGAGACAGGGTCGGTCGTGCTGGTCACGAACGAGGGCAACGCGACGCTGACGACGACGCTGCCGAAGGTTCACGTCGCGATATCGGGCATCGAGAAGGTCGTCCCGACGCTCGAGGACGTCGCGACGCTCATGCGCGTTTTGCCGCGCTCGGCGACCGGCCAGTCGATCTCGAATTACGTCGACATCCTGACCGGCGTCAAGGATCCCGGCGAGTTCCACGGCGTCGAGCACATGTACTTCATCGTCGTCGACAGCGGCCGCAGCGCGGTCCTCGGAAGCGACGTGCGCCAGGCGTTGCGCTGCATCCGCTGCGGCGCGTGCATGAACCACTGTCCGGTGTACCAGAATGTGGGCGGTCACGCCTACGGTTGGGTGTATCCGGGACCGATCGGCATTGTGCTGACGCCGATGTACGTCGGCCTCGACAACGCGCTCGACCTGCCGTATGCATCGACGATGTGCAATCAATGCGGCGTCGTATGCCCGGTGAAGATTCCGCTGCCCGACCTGCAGCGGAAGCTTCGCGAAAAGGAATTCCAGCGCGGTCTGCGGCCATGGTACGAGCGCCTCGGATTGAAGGCATGGGGCTGGCTCGCGCGCCAGCCGGCGCTCTACGACGTCGCGACGCGTATCGGCGTGCGGATGCTGCGCGCGCTGCGCGACCGCAACGGCATGATTCGCACGCTCCCGCTTGGCCGCGGCTGGACCGACGAACGCGACATGCCCGCACCCGCGGGACGCACGTTTCGCGAGCAGTACAAGGCCCGCAGGGCCGCCTCTCACCCCGATCGTCTCGTCGCAGGCGCGCAGAGAAGGCCGGGCGCAGGCGAGGCGAGCGAGGGGTCACGGAAGGAAACTCTCGGATGAATGCACCGCACCCGCCGCTCAACACGGTTCCTCGTTTGTCGCGCCGCGGCGAATCGCTCGGTACCGAGAACGCGTTCGTCGTGCTCGCCGAAGTGAATGCGCTGGCGCGAAGCGGCAAGGACATCGTGTCGTTCTGCATCGGGCAACCCGATTTCCCGACGCCGGGCAACATCCAGGATGCCGCGATCGCGGCGATTCGTGACGGCAGGCATGGCTACACGCCGTCCGCCGGCATCGACGAGTTGCGTGCGGCCGCTGCACGCGATCTGGGCAGCCGCCGAGGCATCGATATTCGCGCTGATGACGTCGTCGTCGGCGCCGGCGCGAAGCCGTTCATCGCCTACACGATCGCATCGGTCACCGATTACGGCGTCGGCGACGAAGTGATCTATCCGGTGCCCGGCTTTCCGATCTACGAATCGCAGATCGTCGCGAACGGCGCGGTGCCGGTGCCGATCTTCCTGCGCGAATCCCGCGACTTCGCCTTCGACCCCGCGGAGCTCGAGGCGAAGATCACGCCGAAGACGCGGCTCCTGATCCTCAACTCGCCGCAGAATCCGACCGGCGGCATTCTGACCGCCGACGACCTCGACGCGATCGCCGACATCCTGTCGGGCCATCCGCACATATGGGTCTTTGCCGACGAGATCTATTCCCGGCTCGTCTACGATGGCCGATTCGACAGCCTCGCGCGCCGCGAAGGCATGCAGGCGCGCACGATCCTCTGCGACGGCGCGTCGAAGACCTGGGCGATGACCGGCTGGCGCCTGGGCTATGTCGCGAACCACGCGCTCGCGCCGACATTGACGCGCTGGATCACGAACACCGAGTCGTGCGCGTCGCAGATCTCGCAGTGGGCGGCGGTCGAGGCGATCGACGGCCGCCAGGATTCCGTGGACGAGATGCACGCGCAGTTCCGGGCGCGGCGCGACTTGATCGTGCGCCTTTTGAATGAAGTGCCGGGCATCTCGTGCAAGCTGCCGGGCGGCGCGTTCTACGCGTGGCCGAATGTCACCGAAGCGTGCCGGCGCGTGAAGGCCGCCGATTCCGAAGCGTTTCGCAAGCGCCTGCTGCACGACGCAGGCATTGCCGTGCTCGCCGACATTCATTTCGGCCGCCGCGTTCCCGGCGACGGTCAGCACATCCGCTTTTCGTACGCGGCATCGACGAAGGCGATCGAGGAGGGCATCGGGCGTCTCGACGCATTCGTGCGCAAGCACACGGTGTAGCGGCGCGAATGCCGATCGATGACAACCAGCGCTCGCGCGAAGCGGTGCTCGCACGCGTGCGCGCGGCTCTCGGTCGGCACGGACCGGACGACGAGCCGCGGGCCGGTGCGCACGCCTACCTCGCCGCGCGACAGCAGGGTCCGCGTCCGATGCTGCCCGTCGATCTCCCGCAGCGCTTTCTGCGGCGCGCGGCCGACATGTCGAGCACGACCGCGCGCATCGACGGCATCGACCAGGCACCCGCGGCCGTTGCGCGCTTTCTCGATGATGCACAGGCGCGCGCCGTGTGCTGGCCAGGACTCGCAGCCCTCGACTGGCGCGGCGCTGGTCTCGACGTGGACGTGCGTCCGGCGACCGGTGACGACATGATCGGCATCACCGGCTGCTTTTGCGCCATCGCGGAAACGGGTACGCTGGTTTTCGCGAGCGGCACCGACTCGCCGCCCGCGACCTTTCTGCTGCCGGAGACGCACGTCGCGATCGTGCGCGCCGATCAGATCGTGGCGGGGATGGAGGAGGCGTTCGCCCGGCTGCGCGCCGGACGCGGTGCGCTGCCGCGAGCGGTCAATCTCGTGTCCGGGCCTTCACGCACCGGCGACATCGAGCAGACGATCGTGCTCGGTGCGCACGGACCGCGCCGTGTGCACATCGTGGTCGTCGGCTAGCTGCGCGGTTTAATCCGCGAATTCGCGCAACACCGTCTCGATCGCCGAGCGATCGGACAGGAACGCGTCGATGCAGGTGTGATCGAAGTGCTTGCCGCGTTGTGTCTTGACGAACTCGATCGCCTCGTCGAGCGACCACGCCTTCTTGTAAGGACGCTCGGAGACGAGCGCGTCGAAGACGTCGGCGACGGCGACGATGCGCGCGACGAGCGGAATGTCCTCGCCGTGCAGCCCGTTCGGATAGCCCGAGCCGTCGAATTTCTCGTGATGGCCGAGCGCGATGATCGCGCCCATCGACAGGTATTTCGACGGGCTGCCCTTCAGGATGTCGTAGCCCATCCGCGGATGGTCGCGCATCACCTGCGTCTCTTCCGGCGTCAGCGGCCCGTCCTTCAGGAGCACCGCGTCCGGAATGCCGATCTTGCCGATGTCGTGCATCGGTGCGGCGACTTCGAGGACGTGCACGGTCTCGGTGCCGAGGCCGAGGTGCTGGCCGATCAGCGAAGAATACTTCGCCATCCGCATCAGGTGATTGCCGGTCGTCTTGTCGCGGAACTCGCCGGCCTTGGCGAGCTTCGACAGCGTCTCGAGCTCACGCTCGTGAATCTCGGCGACCGATTTGTCGACCTGGTATTGCAGCACCCGCGCCTGGTCTGACAGCACGATCTTGTGCCGGCGCAGTTCCAGCAGATTGGCGCAGCGCGCGCGCGTCTCGTGATCGTCGAGCGGCTTGATCAGGAAGTCGGTCGCGCCGGCTTCGAGCGCGTCGTAACGGATCTTGCGATCGTCGACGACGGTGATCACGACGATCGGCACGTCGACGCAATGTGGCAGCGCGCGCAGTTGCTTGACGAGCTCGATGCCATCGAACTCCGGCAGCTTGTAATCGGTCAGGACGATGTCGACGCGGTTGTTGCGCGCGAACTCGAGCGCGCGCGACGGCGTGTCGAACAATTCGAGATTGAGCTTGCCGTCGATCTGCCGCACGATCTCCGCGAGCAGCAGCCGGCTCGAGAACAGGTCGTCGACAATGAGCACCGTATTTCGCTGAGCGCGCGCGAACGCGAGCTCCGAGACGACGCCGGTAGCGGCAGGTGCGGGTCGTGCCAGGGCCGACATTGGGTTCCTTTGCATGGCGTCCGGCCAGTGCGCCAAACGCGTGTGGCGCTCAAAAGCAAGAACGGTGCCGTTCGATGCGGGCCTAGCTTACTCCGTCTTTTGCCGTTTTGGTAGTCGTGCAAGCGTTCAAACCGGCCTTTGGATCAGCCACTTCGCGGGGATTCTTCAAGTGCGCGTGACCAGTATGCGCAGATGCCTGCCCTGACGTCTCGCGTCCCGAAAGTGACGGTAAAGGAGATCGTAGCCCACAACTATCATGCGTTATAGTGCGTAACGACTTCCATTAAAGCGGCAGTATAATGCCGCGATGCTCGAGCGAAGCAGCACGTCGAGGCGTCTCCCCCGACCACCATCCGAGCCTCCCGGGAACGGCGCCGACGCGCACTTCGTCGCCGAGCTCGGCTCGCGCATTCGCGCGCTGCGCGAACGACAGCGCATTTCGCGCAAGCGCATGGCCCACGAGTCGAAGATTTCGGAGCGGTACCTCGCGCAGATCGAATCGGGGCAGGCAAACATTTCGGTCGTGCTGCTCCGTCGCGTCGCTGCAACGCTCGGCGTTGGCATCGCGCAACTCTTTGCAGTAGACGCCTCGGACGGTGGCACCGGCCGCCGCAAGCGCATCGCGCTGATCGGCATGCGCGGCGCCGGCAAGTCGACGCTCGGCGCCATGCTCGCCGAGGCCTTGCGCATTCCGCTGATCGAGTTGAACCGCGAAGTCGCGCGCGAGACCGGGTTGCCGGCGGGCGAGGTGATGGCGCTCTATGGCCATGCCGCGTACCGCCGAATCGAGCAGCGAGTGTTCGAGCGCATCGCGCGCGAGCAGGCGCAGGGCGTGATCGTCGCGGGCGGCGGCATCGTCAACGAGGAAGCGGCGTTCGAGCTGCTGCTCGCGAGCTGCTACACGGTATGGATCAAGGCGCAGCCCGAGGAGCACATGGCGCGCGTGCTCGCGCAGGGCGACCTGCGGCCCATGGCGGGCAACGCAAGGGCGATGGACGACCTCAAGCGCATCCTCGCCGGACGCGAATCGATGTATCGCAAGGCGGACGCAGTGATCGATACGTCGGGGGAAACGCCCCGGCAGAGCTTTGCGAAGTTGCGCGCCGCCGTTGCGCCCGCATTCGACGGCCGCGCCTTGCAACTGGAGATGACCCGATGACGATCGATGCAGCGAGTGCCACGGCACGAAGCGTCGACTACCAGACCGATCCCTCCCGCTATCGTCATTTCAGGGTCGGCTACGACGGGCCGGTTGCGACGCTGGAGCTCGACGTCGATGAAAGCGGCGGCATCCGGCCCGGCTACGCACTGAAGCTCAATTCGTACGATCTCGGCGTCGACATCGAGCTCGCCGATGCGTTGCAGCGAATACGGTTCGAGCATCCGGAAGTGCGGGCCGTCGTGCTCACGAGCGCGAAGGACCGCGTGTTCTGCTCGGGCGCGAACATCTTCATGCTCGGGCGCTCGTCGCATGCCTGGAAGGTCAACTTCTGCAAGTTCACGAACGAGACGCGTAACGGCATCGAGGATGCGAGCCGCCATTCCGGCCTGAAGTTCATCGCCGCATGCAACGGGACCACCGCGGGCGGCGGCTACGAGATGGCGCTCGCCTGCGACGAGATCGTGCTGGTCGACGATCGCTCGTCCGCAGTGAGCCTGCCCGAAGTGCCGCTGCTCGGCGTGCTGCCCGGAACCGGTGGCTTGACCCGCCTGACCGACAAGCGCAGGGTACGGCACGATCTCGCCGACATCTTCTGCACGACGACGGAAGGCATCCGCGGGCAGCGCGCGAAGGAATGGCGTCTCGTCGACGACGTCGTCAAGCCGAGCGAATTTGCGGCGCACGTGCAGCGCCGCGCGCACGAGCTTGCAAGCGAAAGCGATCGTCCACCCGATGCGAAGGGTGTTGCGCTCACGCCGCTTGTGCGAACGATCGACGACGCCGGCTATCACTACGAACAGGTCGACGTACGCATCGACCGAGCCGCCCGCCGCGCAACGCTTCACGTCAGGGCGCCGTCGACTGCACAACCGGCCGACGTGGACGAGATTCAAACGCTCGGCGCGCGGTG
>Ga0157370_10007522_pt1 | contig 11834 bp, 8 predicted proteins | sample C35metaG_FD_113463 | JGI IMG/M metagenome (GOLD analysis project Ga0157370, IMG submission 113463) | Corn rhizosphere microbial communities from Kellogg Biological Station, Michigan, USA - C3-5 metaG | ecosystem: Host-associated > Plants > Roots > Rhizosphere > Soil | place: USA: Michigan... | reverse complement strand
TCTTTGGCATCCTTAAAAAATAGAAAAGATGAGCGCAATTTGGTACGAATGCAAAGTAAAATATAGAAAAACAGATGAAACTGGAGGCCAAAAAGTTTTAACAGAACCTTATTTGGTAGATGCAATATCTTATACAGAAGCCGAAAAAAGAATTAATGAAGAAATGGCGGCTTATATTAGTGAAGAATTTAAAATCACGAATATAAAAGTGGCAAATTATGCCGAAATACATCCGTTTGAGAATACCGATCGCTGGTTTAAATCAAAAGTTTCTTTAATTGCTTATGATGAAGAAAGCGGTAAAGAAAGAAAATCAAACATGTATATGCTGGTTCAGGCAAACGATGTGAGAGAAGCTTATGATAACACGATTCATGTGATGAAAAACACAATGGGAGAATATTCTATTCCTGCCATTTCAGAATCCCCAATTATGGACGTTTTCCCTTATTTCAGCGGTGAAGAAGGAGAAACCGAAATGCTGGAAAGATTCAATGCATTAAAAGCTTCAAAAACTGTAAAAGCAGATGAAGAAATAGTAGACCACATGGAATTTGAAACTGCAGAGGAGGAATAAATTTTCTAAAATTCCAAAAAAATTAAAATTCCAAATTCCAATTAAGAATTAATTCTCAATATTGAAATTTTAACAAATTAGCTTCAGAGAAATCTGGAGCTTTTTTATTTTCAGAAAACAGAATTTCATCCAAATAAAAAATCAAAATAAATCCTATATTCGCTTTGCATTTATTTAACTGACATAAAACCTTTTACTTAAAACCAAAAGCTCCATGACCAAAAAAACACTCATTCTAATTGGGTTTATTATACTAAAATTTGTCCTGCAGTATGTTTTACTAAGTCCTGAATATGATTTGCAGCGTGACGAATACCTGCATCTGGATCAGGCACATCATTTGGCTTGGGGATATTTATCTGTTCCGCCAGTTACTTCCTGGTTTTCCTATCTTATTTTACTGCTCGGGAATTCTGTTTTTTGGGTTAAGTTCTTCCCTGCTCTTTTTGGCTCTTTGACACTTTTAGTTGTCTGGAAAACAATCGAAAGCTTAAAAGGAAACCTTTATGCTTTGGTCTTAGGCGCGACATGTATTGTTTTCTCTGCATTATTAAGAATCAACATGTTGTATCAACCCAATTCATTTGATGTTTTGTGCTGGACGACATTTTATTATATTTTAATACAATATATTATTACCGAAAAACCTAAATGGCTTTACATTGGAGCAGTTGTTTTTGCTCTTGGATTTCTAAATAAATATAATATTATCTTTCTCTTAATCGGACTTCTGCCAGCGCTTCTACTTTCGAAACAAAGAAAAATACTAGCAGAGAAAAAACTCTATTTCGCATTGATTTTAGGATTGATTTTGATTCTGCCTAATCTGTTATGGCAGTACAACAATCATTTTCCTATTGTGCATCACATGAAAGAATTAGCCGAAACACAATTGGTAAATGTAAACCGCACCGATTTTTTAAAAGAACAGCTTTTCTTTTTTATCGGATCCTTCTTTGTTATTCTTGCTTCGTTTTACGCCTTATTATTCTATAAACCATTTGAAAAATTCAAGCTCTTTTTTACTTCAATAATTTTAACACTGCTTGTCTTTTTATACTTTAAAGCCAAAGCTTATTATGCAATTGGCCTCTATCCTATTTATATTGCTTTGGGGTCGGTTTTTCTTGCAGATGTTTTAAAAACAGGGTGGAAACGCTATTTAAAGTCCGTTTTAATTGCACTTCCGCTGCTATTTTTTGTTCCAATGTATTATCTGGTTTTCCCAAATAAAAGTCCGGAAAAAATAGTTACTGCAAAACTTGAAACCTATTACTGGGAAGATGGTAAAAAGCACGATTTACCTCAAGATTTTGCCGATATGCTGGGCTGGAGAGAACTCGCCCAAAAAACCGATTCGGTTTATGCTTTGTTTCCTAAATCAGAAAATACGTTAGTACTTTGTGACAATTACGGGCAAGCCGGGGCCATTAATTTTTATACCAAAAAAGGAATTAAAGCCGTTTCTTTTAATGCCGATTATGTAAATTGGTTCAACTTAAATGTCTATTACAAAAACCTCATTCGGGTTAAGGAATTTGAAGAAAATAGTAATGAATTTAAAGAAACAAGTCCGTATTTTAAATCTGCTTTTACAGCGGGTCAAATCACAAATAAATACGCCCGAGAATACGGAACAACAATTTTTGTTTTTACTAATGCCAAAGTCAACATCAATAAAAGATTGCAGCAGGAAATTAACGAAGAAAAAAATTATATCAAGGAATAATTAAATTAATGATTGATTTTACCAATATCGACTATTTAAAAACCGGAAATCCCAGACAAATTCAGGCTTACGAAATCTTAACCCAAAATAAGGTTTTAGAATTTTTATCTGAATTTGATCCAATTCTGGTTGGCACAATCCCGATAAATATTGATATTGAAAACAGCGATCTCGATATTGTTTGCTATTGGAAAAACAAAACCGAATTTATCAATAAAGTTTCTGCTTTTTTCAAAAATGAAACCGAGTTTAAAATTCAGGAAACTACAATTAATGAGCACGATTCTATTGTTGTAAACTTCAAAATAAACGATTTCGAAATAGAACTCTTTGGACAAAATATTCCAACCAAAGATCAAAATGGTTACAAACACATGATTATCGAACATCAAATTCTGGAATCAAAAGGTGAAAACTTTCGATTAGAAATCGTCAAACTCAAGCAAAATGGTTACAAAACCGAGCCCGCTTTTGGAAAATTATTAGGTTTAAAAAGCAATCCATACTTAGAATTACTCGAATACAAGATCTAACTCAAACAAAACAAGTTTTCAATTTGCTACAAACCAAACAGTTACAACTGAAGATTGATTTAACAAAAATTTTTCATTAATTTCTTTGCATAACAGTATTTAGTACTTATCTTTGCACCCGAAACATCGCGGGATAGAGCAGTAGGCAGCTCGTCGGGCTCATAACCCGAAGGTCACAGGTTCGAGTCCTGTTCCCGCTACTAATAAAAACACCACTTAATACAAGTGGTGTTTTTTTTGTTATAATATTTATGATATGGATGAATTTGTTGTCTACATTCTTTATTCTGAAAAATTCAAAAAAACTTATACAGGTTTTACTTCTAATCTAATTGAAAGATTTAAATCACATAACTTTCTTGAAACAAAAGGTTATACTCCAAAATTCAGACCATGGAAAGTAATTCATGTTGAATTCTTCAATTCTAAAACAGAAACTCTTAAAAGAGAAAAACACCTAAAAACTGGAGTAGGAAGAGAATTCATTAAAAGTCTTATTTCCTAATCATAGATCATCGGGCTATTATCCGCCACGGCGGACACAGGTTCGAGTCCTGTTCCCGCTACTAAGACAAAGCTTCAGAGAAATCTGGAGCTTTTTTTTATTTCAAAAATTAAACTGTTGGTTGGACTTATATCCGCCACGTCGAATATTTGAATTCCCGCTACAACGATTAAAGCTTCAGAGCGATCTGTAGCTTTTTTTGTTCCATAAATTTAATTTAAAAAAATGCTCATGAATACAATCTCAGTAAATCCCAGCTCTTCGAGATGTTTCCAACAAACGCTGCGCAAATATCTCTGACTTTGTGCCACTTCTTAAAACTAATTTCAACTTCTTTTTGAACGATTTGCTCTTCTGTTCTTCCAATTGTTGCTTCAGTAAAACCTTTTGCAGGTTGTTTCCAAATATCTTTTATCATATAATTCCCTGATTGATGCTAATACTCTTGTCTCAAAAAATTACTACCAACTACTTACGACTACCGGAAATTGCTAACTTTTGACCTGAGTTCTTCTGGCTAAAACAAATATAGCTGAAAAGTTACAGAGTTCTGGCAAGGCAAAAACCTTGATTTAACATAAGTGTTTTAAATCTAGAAATTAAACACTAAATTAGCTACATATCCTACTCGCCGTTAAACATTTATGTATTTATAGTTTGATTTAAAAAACCATAATCTTGTTGAGTTTAATGCTAATAGATGAAAAAAAGAATACTCGTTTAATTACATTCATTGATACCGAAATTGAACCAACAAAAGGTAAAATCCTTGATATAGGTGCAATTAAAGAAAATGGTAATCAATTCCATAAAGCATCTTTGGGAGATTTTGCAGAATTCCTTAAAGGTGACGATTATATATGCGGACACAACATTTTAAATCACGATATAAAATATATAGGTAAAGTAATTCATGATGCCGGCATTAACTCTTCAAACATAATTGATACGTTACATTTATCTCCTTTGCTATTTCCAACTAAACCTTACCATGCGTTATTAAAAGATGATAAACTTCAGACGGAAGATGTAAACAACCCGTTAAACGATTCCATTAAAGCACGAGATTTATTCAATAGTGAAATTGCCGCTTTTAGGCAAACGGATGAAACCCTGAAAGAAATTTTTCATCTTCTTTTAAATCGTACAAAAGAGTTCGGAGCTTTTTTTCGGTTTGTAAATTATATGAATACAAGTTATGATGCAGAAGCGCAGATTAAATTAAAATTCCACGGTGAAATTTGTGAACAGTCAGATCTCACCAAAACAATATCTGAACATCCTATCGAATTGGCATATTGCCTGTCGCTGATTAATTCATTTATAATTCATAAAAAGGTTCATTCCATTACACCTCCATGGGTCCTTAAAAACTATCCCGAGGTAGAACGCATAATGCTATTATTACGAAGTAAACCTTGTTTAACGGGTTGTACTTACTGTAACAACGCATTGGACACCTACAAAGGACTAAAAAAATTCTTTGGCTTTGATTCTTACCGAACTTATGGTGGTGAACCACTTCAGGAAAAAGCTGTTAAGGCCGCCGTTAACAACAAGTCAATACTGGCTGTTTTTCCAACTGGCGGCGGAAAATCAATTACATTTCAGGTTCCAGCTCTTATGAGTGCCGAAAACTCGAAAGGGTTGACTATCATAATTTCTCCGCTTCAGTCGTTAATGAAAGACCAAGTCGACAACCTTGAAAGAAATGGCATAACTGACGCAGTTACTATCAACGGACTATTAGATCCGATTGAAAGAGGCAAATCGTTTGAAAGGATTGAAGACGGCTCTGCTTCTATTCTATATATTTCACCTGAATCACTGCGTTCAAAAACGATCGAAAAGCTGATTTTAGGTCGAAAAGTGGCCCGTTTTGTAATTGATGAAGCGCATTGTTTTTCGTCATGGGGACAAGATTTCAGGGTTGATTATCTATACATTGGCGATTTTATAAGATTAATTCAGGAAAAGAAAAACCTTGAAGATGGCATACCGGTATCTTGCTTTACCGCAACAGCCAAACAGAAGGTAATTGAAGATATTCGGGATTACTTTAGAGAAAAGTTATCGCTGAATCTTGAAATATTTACGTCGAAAGCGTCAAGAACTAACCTTCAATATAAAGTTTATGAAAAGCAAAATGAAGAAGAGAAATATTTGACTACCCGGGATTTAATTGAAGAAAAAAACTGTCCCACAATTATCTATGTGTCCAGAACGCTCAAAGCTTACAAACTTGCCGAGCAGTTAATAAAAGACGGTTTTAATGCAAAACCATACCATGGCAAAATGGATAAACAGGAAAAAACCAAAAATCAGGATGCCTTTTTAAATGGTGAAGTGCAAATTATGGTGGCTACTTCTGCATTTGGTATGGGAGTAGACAAGAAAGATATAGGCATGGTGATTCATTATGAAATTTCAGATTCACTTGAAAACTATGTGCAGGAAGCAGGACGCGCAGGCAGGGATGAAAATATTTCGGCTGATTGTTTTGTGTTGTTTAACGAAGAAGATCTCAGTAAGCATTTTATTTTGCTAAACCAGACTAAACTTTCAATTAAGGAAATTCAGCAAGTATGGAAAGCAATAAAGGATATTACAAGATTTCGTTCTCAAATATCTTATTCAGCATTGGAAATCGCGCGAAAGGCAGGTTGGGATGATAATGTTGTAGAAATAGAAACACGTGTTACCACCGCAATTGCCGCCCTTGAAGACGCGGGATATTTAAAACGTGGACAAAATATGCCGAGGATATTTGCTAGCAGTATTTTATCTAAAAATGCCCAAGAAGCCATTGATAAAATAAACACTTCGGAAAAATTTGAAGAAAAGCAAAAAGAACATGGTGTACGTATTATAAAAAAACTCTTTTCAAGCAAAAGCAGAAAGGAGACGAACAACGAAACTCCTGAATCAAGAGTAGATTATATTAGCGATCATTTAGGCATTAAAAAAGAAGAAGTTATTAATGTAATAACCTTATTTCGTGAAGAAAATATTCTCGCCGATGCCAAGGATTTGACTGCATTTATCAAGAACACAGACAACAAAAACCGTTCTCTTGCTATCGTAGAGTCGTACAGCAAAATTGAAAACTTTTTACTGTCAGTGTTCAAAGAAGAAGAAAGTATTTTTCATTTGAAAGAATTAAACGAGCTGGCTGAAAAAAATGACTGTAACGATGTAAACACTAATAAACTAAAAACGATAATTAACTTTTGGTCTATTAAGAACTGGATTAAAAGAAAGAACTCACAACATTCTAAGAACTACATTGCTGTACTTTGTCTTCAAACTAAAGAACAATTAAAAGACAAACTCGAAAAACGTCATGAACTTGCAACATTTATCATTAATTTCTTTTATGATAAAACGCGCACCGAAGTAATAAAAGATCAGACAGATAAAGAGGAGATTTTAGTTGAATTTTCAGTACACGAACTAAAAGCTGCTTATGATAATAGCTTAAGCCTTTTCAAAAAAGAAATAAGTATTTATGACATTGAAGACACGTTGTTCTATCTTTCGCGAATTGAGGCAATAAAGATAGAAGGCGGTTTTCTTGTCGTTTATAATCGTTTAACCATTGAGCGAACTGAACAAGATAATAAAAAACGATATACTAAAGATGATTATCAAAAGCTTAACCAGTTTTACCAAAGCAAAGTTCAGCAAATACACATAGTGGGCGAATATGCCCAAAGAATGATTAAAGATTACAGAGATGCACTTCAGTTTGTAGAAGATTATTTTCAGCTTAATTATAGCTCTTTCTTAAACAAATATTTTAAAGGCAGTGAGAGACAGAATGAGATTACGCGGAATATTACTCCTGCAAAATTCAGGCAGCTATTTGGAGATCTTTCACCTACACAATTAAAAATTATAAAAGACAATGAAACACAACACATAGTTGTCGCTGCTGGTCCAGGTAGTGGAAAAACAAAGGTATTGATCCACAAACTGGCTTCGCTCCTATTAATGGAGGATGTTAAGCACGAGCAATTGTTAATGCTGACATTTTCAAGGGCTGCAGCTACCGAATTTAAAAAGCGTTTATTAAAACTGATTGGTAATGCAGCAAACTTTATCGAAATTAAAACATTCCATTCTTACTGTTTTGATCTTTTGGGTAAGGTTGGTACTTTAGAAAAATCGACCGATATTTTAAACATGACGGTTGAAAGAATTAAAAACGGTGATGTCGAGGCTAATAAAATTACTAAAGCTGTTTTAGTAATTGATGAAGCTCAGGATATGAATGCGGATGAGTTTGCTCTTATAAATGCATTGATGGAACAAAATGAAGAAATGAGGGTTATTGCTGTGGGAGATGATGATCAAAATATTTATGAATTTAGGGGAGCAAGTTCTAAATATCTTCAACAGTTCATTTATGACAACAAGGCCATAAAACATGAATTGATTGAAAATTATCGTAGTAAAACTAATCTGGTTGCATTTTCGAATCAATTTGTCCAACAAATTCAACACCGCCTAAAAGAAACACCAATCATTGCAAATCAAAGCGATAATGGAAAAATCAAGGTTGTCAGATATCAAAACAGTAATCTTATTACGCCTCTTGTAAATGATATCGTTAACACAGATCTTTCCGGAACTACCTGCGTACTCACAAAAACTAATGAGGAGGCTATAAAAGTTACTGGTTTACTTTTAAAGAATGATATCAAGGCAAAACTGATACAATCTAATGATGGTTTTAGTTTGTGTAATCTTGTTGAAGTTCGGTATTTAATGAATAAGGTAGATTTAGGACCTGATATTTACACCATCAGCGATGAAGTTTGGAACAATGCTAAACGAGAGCTAACAAAAACCTTCGGCAATAGCAATAAATTAGAGATTTGCCTCAATATCATCAAAGATTTTGAAACCACTAATCCTTATAAAAAATACAAATCTGATTTAGAAGTTTTAATTCGGGAATCTAAATTGGAGGATTTTTATAATGAAAATGGCGAAACAATTTTTGTGTCAACCATTCATAAAACTAAAGGAAAAGAATTTGATAATGTATTCCTTTTGCTTGAGAATTTTAATATGACTACAGATGAATGTAAGCGACAAGTATACGTAGCGATGACCCGAGCTAAAAGCAATCTAAACATTCACGTAAATGCAAACTATTTCAATCATTTGGCTGCAGAAAATTTGAAACAAATAAATGATTTTGAAGTTTATGCAGCACCGGATAAAATTGCTGTACACGCAACCTTTAAAGACATTTGGCTAGACTATTTTATTAACAAACAGATTTTAGTTTCCCAACTGGCCTGTGGAGAGATGCTATATGTTAATGATGATGAATGCTTAAATTCAAATGGGCAATCTGTATTGAAGTTCTCAAAGTTATTCATTAAAAAAATTGAAGAAATGAAATCAAAACACTATGAACTAAAAAGTGTAAAAGTGAATTTCATATTGTACTGGTTTAAGGAAGAAACCTTGCAGGATATCAAAATAATCTTACCTGAACTTTATTTTGAAATTATTGACACAATTAAAACTTAGTTATTTGTTTTATACGAAAAAATATCACACTCCCCTCTCCCAAATATTCTCAGTAAAAAATCTTAAAAACTGGCACTATAATAATAGCAACATAAACTCATACAAAACCTAGACTATACGAGAAATTATAAAAACAGCGATACAAAAGACTATAGTAAACACAATTGAGTTAACAATTCTGCCTTTTTTTCGGATAGAGTTATCTGTTGTTCCCGCGCTCTCACAAGAATCCTTTAATATGGCGCAAAGATAATTGACAAAGAATATAGAGAAAAAATGCTGCAATCCTTTCTTTTGATACACTCTGAAAACTAGATTTTAACTAACATACGGCCACACGAAAGCATTCGTACGGGAGCAGGGGATTCCAGATGCGAAGTCAGGAAGCATTCGCACAACCTGCAAGAGAATCTTTGAGTGTGGCTCTTATAAGTTTAATTTAGTTAATCATTTCTTAATTCGGTAAAAAAATTTTCAAGGATAATATAAATTCGTTCTGTCAATCCGAAGCAAATCAAAAGTTGTTTAATCTTGTTAGAAATAAAAAATGATTACAATATTTGGAGTGAGATTTTTAAAAACAATTTAAACATTAAACTTTGATTTACTTAACACTTATAAACATTGCAATTTTTCAAGGGATAATTTTAGGTTTAATTATTTTAAGATCGCCATTATTCAATAGTTCATCAAATAAATATTTAGCTTACGCGATATTTACCCTTTCAATACTATTATTGAATCTCGTACTGGATATTGGGAAAGCATATAATTCGATACCATTTTTACATCTTCTTGACGATGTTGAATGGGCATTTCTTCTACCGCTTTTTCTTTTTCTTTTTATTTTACGTCGTGTTGATCATACTATAAAAAATAAGAATAAACTGTTACTATTTGTTCCTTTTGCATATTCAGTTGTCCTTAACATAACTCATGATCTTGATGTTGTTCTGGGTCTCTTTAAGATTACAAATTTTGGAAATAGAATAATTGATATACTTGATCAGATTGAGTATCTTTTAGTCTTAACATTCATTCCTTTACTGGTTCTATATGCGTATAGTTTCTTAAAGTATGCGAAAAATATACCAGAAAAAAGATGGCTCACTACTTTATGGATAATCTTTTCGGTATTATTATTTTCTTGGGTTGCTACCATACTTATTGGATTACTCTTTCAATATGATATTTCATATGTCTTGAAAATTCTATCATTATTTGGAACATTCCTAATTCATTGGACTGCCTATATCGGAATTTATAAATATAAACTAGCAAATAATAAGGATGGAATTCAAAAATTATTGAAAAATGAATTATTAATTCCTAGCAACAATGTACTTATTGACAACTATAAAAAAGAAGAAAATAAAGAATCCATAAATGTCGATAATCTCTATTTTCAAAAACTTGAACTTCTCTGTAAGGAGCAGCACATTTATACTGACAGTACATTAAGTCGAGAAAAAATTGCTGAAGAATTAGGCATAAGTGCCGGTTATGTTTCTCAAATTGTAAATACTATTACGGAAGATAATTTTGCCAATTACATTAATAAATACAGGGTTGAAGCAGTAAAAAAAATGATTTCAAATTCTGAATATGAGAATTATAATTTATTAACTATGGGACTGGAATCTGGGTTTACCTCAAAAACCACTTTTTACAAAGCTTTTAAAAAATCTACCGGACAGACTCCAAATGAGTATCGAAATTCTAATAAATAAGTACCGATTTATACAATTTTAAGTTTTTGGCACCTCAATTATTCTTACTTAACTGAAGTTTGACATCAAATAAATCAACTAACTTTTTATGAAAAGAATTTTATCTATTGTAATGCTATTTTCTGCATTTATTACTAATGCACAAAATGAAACAAATGAAAATTTGTATGAGAAAAACAATGAAATTAAAATAAATGCGCTTGGAGCTCTGAATGGAACTATTCAGGCTACTTATGAAAGACATTTGAACAAAAAATCATCCTTAGGAATTACTTCTACATATGTATTTAGTAATGATATAAATGACGATTTGAATTATTCTGTTTCTCCATATTACAGAAGATATTTTGGTAGAAAATATGCTTCTGGTTTTTTTGCCGAGGGATTTGGAATGCTGACTTCTATCGACGGAAAAAAAATATATAATGAAGATCATTCAATATTTACTGAAAATCCTGATGTAACTGATTTTGCTATTGGCTTAGGGTTAGGATGGAAATGGGTCAGCAAAGGCGGATTTGTTATTGAAGCCAATATTGGCTGCGGCGCCCTTTTATTTAATGCTAACAAAACAGACCATAATATTGTCAATAAAATTATGTTGAATGTTGGCTATCGATTTTAAACATTTCAAAGTAAGAACAAAATCTTAAATCCGCTAATAAGAAAAAGCTTCAGAGAGAATCTGAAGCTTTTTTATTTCATAAAAACCTAAATTATTCTAGAAATTATAAAAACAGCAATACAAAAGACTATAGTAAATACAATTGAGTTAACGATTCTGTCTTTTGTTCGGATAGAGTTATCTGTTGTTTCTAACTTCATTTTATCTTTTTTTCTGGTTTTATTTACTTTCATACTTTTTATTTTAATTCGCCGTTTTTTGTGTCTATAAATTCAAACTGTATGCCAAAACAGCGGAATAAATTATAACAAAATGAATATCAACAAAATAAAACACCTCTATTATTATCTATCTCATAAACTTCTATCAAAATGATACGACTAACTATCAAAATGATAAAAGTTTTACACTGCTTTTGTAAGGCAAAAAAATCCAAAACAAAAGCATTTTGTAAAGAAAAACTAACTTCAATACACAACAATAAATTAATTAATATGTTTTCTTAATAACGGAGTTTATTTTAGTAAATGTTTTTATAAATTTGCAATCTTATATTGAAACCCGTTATTTTCGATACAAAATTATGAC
>Ga0157370_10007521_pt1 | contig 11834 bp, 6 predicted proteins | sample C35metaG_FD_113463 | JGI IMG/M metagenome (GOLD analysis project Ga0157370, IMG submission 113463) | Corn rhizosphere microbial communities from Kellogg Biological Station, Michigan, USA - C3-5 metaG | ecosystem: Host-associated > Plants > Roots > Rhizosphere > Soil | place: USA: Michigan... | reverse complement strand
TGGACTATAATTACCATCGACCACACCAGGCATTGAACTTCAAATCTCCCATCGATTTATTGCAGGAAAGTTGAGGACAAAATTATACTTTTGAATGGTCTGAAAAACAGGGGAGCTTACAAAAGAACCTTTATGTACATAACCATATATCTTTTGCCAAGAAACGCTGCATCAGCTTTTATTCTCCTATTGAATTGACAAACCTTAGACCAATATATCTTTCGGTTTTTGATAAGAGTTTAACCTGTCCAAAAGACTTACAATCGATTCAGATCAAAACTTTAAATTTAAACACTTCAGGCTTTATTTTGCGTTTTATTTTATCTATAACTTCTATATAATTATTCGAATTAACGGCTATATCGTCTATCTGCACAATTTCATCCATTAATTTGTATTGCATGGCTTTGCCAAAAGCATCCGCATTGCTCGCATTTACAATACCAACCTTATCTATACCAATAGATGTTATACTTACATTACCGATAGATGCTACTTCGCTTTTTATATAATCGTGATAAGACACGCCAGCCATGGCAAAAAAATCGGTGTAAGGTATTGGTGTATTGCCAGCTACATATTTATTCAAGAAATCTTTTATTTCGGGGAAACTGAGCGCAGCTATTTCATCAAACAACTTATCATCGTCAAAGTATTTACCGCCGCCAAATTTTATGCCTAAATCATGTTTTAAGTTGGTTAAACCATAACGCCCTTTAGAAAGATGCAACAGGTAAATATCTAAACAGGCATTAATTAAAGTTCCTTTTTCGTAAACATTTGGGTATTGATCGGCATAAGTGGTCGCTACTTCTTTACTCATTACAGTAAAAGGAAGGGAATCTTTAAATTCTCTTTTAGACTTGATGATTTTTGATGTAAGCGTACTAAAAAATTTCGCTGTAGTGGTTAAACCCGATTTAACTTGTACATGATGCGCATCGTATTCGGTTGAGCCTTCGTACAACCACAAATGTTTTGATAAAATAGGTTGTTGATAATTAAACTCCCTAATTTCTTTAGAGCAAATGGACAATGGTGTAAGGATATGAAAAAATTCATGTGCCGAAATGTTCGTCATGATCGACTTTGCTATAGGTTCTTCTAATTGCGGAAATGCGTAAAATGAAGAATAGCTATGTTCTAAAGCACCAGATACCGTTTTTGGATTTACATCATTATTAAAACTATACAGAAAAGCATATTTTTTTACGGGCAATTCTCCCCCAAGATAAGCCTGTGTGGCTGTGAGCAAATTCTGCAGCCCTTTGGCTAAAGTGGCTGCATGTACCTCTTTATCTGCAGAAAAAACAGAAATAAGCACCTGCGTACGACCCAAATTTACACTGGCTGTATCGGGTTTGCAATACATAATGGGCGAATCGTATAACTCGTATACGCTTTTTAATTGAAACAAATCGGTAGTTTCTGTACTGCTTGATGGCACAAGTGCTGTTGATCCATAAAAGCCAGATGGTTTTTGAAACGCTACTTCAAAAGGTAATTTTTCTAGCTTACTGAAATAGCCAAAAAAACCAAATGTATTAATAACGTATTGTTTGTTTAGTTCTATATTCGTACCACCCATTGGGTAAATCTCTTTATCCTTGATATTTGTATGCCAGGTGTCTTGTACTACATAAGTAATTTTATAAAGCTGTTGCGCATCGCTAATTTTCCAAGTATTTACATTCTGATGTTCAACAGTTAATTCTTTTCCTTTTTTATCAAAGGCTTTAAGATTGCTCACAAAGCGTCCATAATCGGCAATAGAATAAGTTCCCGGAACAATTGTTGGGAAAAAGTATTCGATACTAGGCTGGTTGATGGTCGGTGTAATTAATTCGACCTTCATCGTATGATTGGCTGCCTTGGTCAAATCAATTTTATATTGATATTTAGACTGGGCACAAAGACTAATTGGGTTTGCTGCCACAAGACCTGCAAACAAAATAGAAAATAAAAAATTCTTCATTAAATCTGATTAATCGTTGAAAGTTTCGTAAAGGGTGTTAATTTGTGCCTGCTTTTTTAAGCGTTTCAACATAGGAAACCGCCATACTCAACTTTTGTTTACCATTAGGAGTTGTCATCGTTTGCGTGCCTCTTATTATACTTTTAGCTTCGCTCATTAGGCTGGTGGTTGCATCAATATTTAAGCTCCCCGTACCATTAAAAAGCCCCGACACTTTTATTTCTCCCAACTCTGCTGTTCCATCAGGCGTTCCATCTACAGTCATTTTGATTATCGCATCAATATAAATTTTACTTCCTTCGATACGGTTAATGGTATAAGAATTAGTTGTTGCTTGGATAATACCGCCTTTGTTTTCGGAATAGGTTTTATCCCATTTAGCACCTGTTACAGGCTTTTCATCGGGAATGGTTCCTCCAAAAATGACTTCAACCCTCCTTTTCAACTGATCATCATTATTCGGAAATAAGTAGAGTGCCGGCTCAAGAGGAGAAATTGGCCGTGCCTGAGCCGTGTCTTTTACAGGGCGTTCTTTAATGGCAATCAGTTTGCGGTTGTTGGCATCAATCGTAAAAACATAACCTTTGCCAATTATTGCTTTTACTTTTTCGCCTCCATCGCCATTCATATCTTCCTGTTTTTGCGAATCGAAGGTTATTTTATCCTCGGTACCAGGAACAGAATCCTGAAATTTAATGCTGCTATAAGTAAGTTTGATATCGTAAGTCCCTTTACCTACTGCCAATACTTCGTAAGTGCAGCCCAATATGTTTTCATCATTTAACTCTGAAGAGCCGCCCTGTTCATTCATATCTTGGCGGCTATTGGTTCTTTTTTGTTCGTGATACCATTTATCACCAACTTGAAGATGTAATTGTAATGCTTTTTGCGCCATGCCTGAAAAGGCAGTACATACAAAAAGAAGAGTCATTATAGATTTAATCTTTTTCATTTTTTGGTTTTAATAAATATTAGGTTTAGTTAATTAAAGTTCTTTCGAACTAAATATTAATTTGTTCTTTGTTTTAGTATTAATAGTTATTGACGAAAAGAAAAGAAAAAGCTACTATTGAAGTGTCGAGAATATTTTTTTAATTCATAAAACTACCATCGCCTCTACGTTGAAGCTGCATACCGTTACGGCCTTTTACACCTGTCCATTTCTGTAAACGTATACTTACTCTTAACATGAAATAGCGGCTCAATACATTTGTTTTGGTATCGGTATATCCACCATCGTCCGAAGTCATTCTTGAATGGTTTTTAAGCGGTAGCGATGAACTATCTAAAAAAGCCAGGAAAGCAATAGAGGATACCGATAAACTTAAATACATCGGCATTGTATCGTTTTGGGAAATTTCAATAAAATTAAGCCTTAATAAATTAGAACTAGGAGTTCCTTACAAAGAACTCCTGATACAAGCTGTAAAAAATGGATTTGAAATCCTACCGCTTACTTTCGAACATTTCGCATATATTATCAGCTTGGAATTTCGCCATAAAGCCCCTTTTGATAGGATGATTATTTCTCAGGCAATCACAGAAAACCTACAAATTATTACCAGAGATGATAAGTTTGAACGCTATCCTGTCTCTCTCTGTATTATGGGGTTGAGATAAGCAAGCTTTCAATATTTGTCATTTAATTCATCAGCCAAATTAATTATACGTTTTAAATCTGATAAAAAGTGGTTCGAGAAAATGTCAGTGAGGTTCACATAAAAAAAAATCGGAAAGTATATCTCTACTAGGGATAGATTTTCCGATTTTTAGTTTCAAGACGTTGAGCACAACATATAAGGGATCAAGCGAAAAGTTGGGGGGAAGTGATTTTTAAGCATATATTTTTGACAGCCTGAATAGGAAGAATTTGATATCCCTGGTAAAACCTTAGTGTGTTGCCCCCATCTCGCCTAAAATAATTTCAGTATAATACCTTAATTTCCAGTTAAATCACAAAGGAGATAAAAATGTTGGAATGGGGTCAAATAAATTGGTTTGTACAGACTATCCTTATAATTCTTTTTTAGCTACAACACCTTCAAGATTACTTTTAACTGATACAACTGTAGAAAGATGTTTTGAAACAATATCCTGAATTTGAGTAACAATTTCAGATTTCTCATCAATAATATTGTTAATTTCAGATGCATCAATTGCAAGATTGAACAATTGTAGCTTTTCTAATTTTTCAAGTTTTTCAGGATATCCAATAGGGTTATTTTTGTAATAATACAGCTTGTAATCGCCTACTCTAGCAGCAAACAGCTTAGTGCCATGATAGAAAAACATTTCATTTCTTGGATTACTGTTTTTTCCTTTTAATACTGGAGATAAATCATATCCATCTGTTTTTAGATTTTCAGGAAGTTGAATGTGGGCAAGGCTGCTAATTGTAGGCAATAAATCTAAAGTGCTGCCAATCTTAACTTCTACTTTTGGTTTCAAGTTATTTGGAGACCATATGATAAAAGGCACACGAGTTCCTCCATCATAACTTGTTCCTTTTGCTCCATATAATATCCCTGATGATCCTCCGTGATCTTTATATAGTTTCCAAGGCCCATTGTCAGACGTAAAGATCACATAAGTGTTTTCATCTAAATGTTGCTCCTTAAGCGTTTTTATAATTTGACCTACACTCCAATCTAATTCCTCAATTACATCTCCATACTTCCCACCTTTACTTTTACCCACAAATTCCTTTGATGTAAAAAGAGGAATATGTGGCATTGAATGAGCTAAATACAAAAAGAAAGGTTTGTCTTTATTTTTCTTTATAAATGCAATTGATTCTTCAGTATATCGCTTTGTAATTGTTTCCTGATTAGCAGGCCGTTCAATGATTTCTTTGTTTCTAATCAGCGGAACATTGAAATCTTTAAAATCCGGATTAAAATAATTTTCGAATTCATAATTTTTTATACGATCCATATCATTTGAGTATGGAATTCCAAAATAATAATCGAATCCATTGTCAAGAGGTGTATAAGGCGCTAAATGTCCCAAATGCCATTTACCAATTGCCGCCGTTTGATAAGATGCAGTCTTTAACAATTCGGCTATTGTGGTTTCAGACTCAGGTAACCCTCCCGATGAATTAGGGAATAAAACACGGCGGGTATCGCTTTCCATCCCAATTCTTACGGGAAGCCTTCCCGTTAATAGTGCTGCTCTTGAAGGTGTACAAACATTGGCCGCAACATAATAATTTGTCCATTTTTGGCCTTCAGTGGCTAATCTGTCTAAATTGGGTGTTAAAATTGAAGGGTTTCCAAATGTTCCCAAATCTCCATACCCTAAATCATCGGTAAGAATGATTATAAAATTAGGCTTACTGCTACTTTTTTTCTGGCTGTGTACTAAATTTATTGTCAGTAAAAATGCGCCTATAAAAATTACCATTTTTTTCATAAAATCTTCTATTTATTATCTTGTATCCGGAGGGTTTTCTTCCCTTAATTTATTTTTTGTATTTTAATTCACTAATGTCCGATAAAAAAAAGAAAATTAGTACAAAAAGGAAAGCGAGAAAAGTGTTGCTTAAAAAGTGGATCATTAATATTTCGGATGGCTAATAAATAAATTCGCGAAGAGTCACTCTACGCCACGATCCAACTGGCATAAGTAGTTTACACTTTTTGTCCCGAAACCTATTTTTCTTTGCCTATCAATTTAGCCAATTCTGGCACATCTTGTTGAATATTACATTTCAAAATAGTAGCTAATTGTTCCAAACGGTAGCATGGTTTGATCAGCCTTTATTTCTGCACCACGCTTTTCATTCGCCAAGCATGAATACAGTTTTTTAGGTCTACCATTGGTCCATTTCAAATCAACACCTTCGGGTTTATCCGACACGGAACGAAGTCTCAAGATCATCCCCTTTCCATCATCACCTTGTTTTAACATCGTAACAAATACTTTCGGATTTCCAATATTAACCCAGCTTTTCGTCACTTGCTTTCCTTCAACCGGCACTGCAAGTAAGGGACGGTTTTGTTCCATCCCAAAGCGATTTGCAGCCACAGCATCATATGGCCCGTGCGGAAAAACCCCATAATGCATATCAATAATCCCCCCTTGCTCGAGCGGGAAGTTGGTATACCAATGGTTATTTAAAGCCCAAGAAAAAAGCGTTTGTGTTTTAGGAATTGTTTTTAACCATTTACTTTTTAAGGCGTCGCCCAAAATATTTGCGGTTAAATCTCCAAACTCAATCAGAGGAGCTTCAATAGCCGTCCAGGTAATGCCAGTTTGATCATTTGAAATGTCAACCCAATGCTGAAATGCCAACCAATTACGGTTTGCGCCCGGAATTTGATCAAATTCTGGTGTCATAATCCCCCAAGGTATATCCATACGTGTGGTACCATTAGGAACATTAAAAGCAAATCCAAAATGAATCCCCTCCTTCACACGCGTACTTATTTTGTCGAATGAATTCGTTAGATCTATCCACGGTTGTCCCTTAACGACTCTAATTTCTCTTGTAAGCCATTTGCAACCCTGTGCATTTGATTCTACGATGATTGATACCACCAGGGGACCTTTTTCCTTAACCTTAAGTACAATATTGTAAGGCTGTAGTGCTCTATTAGAAGCATCTTCACCCAATAAATAACGATAACTGTTTAAACCATATCTCGACCTTTTATCCACGTACTCCTGTTTAGTAGCAAGATTAATTAAGCTCGAAATATCCCCAGTTTTTGGATCAATTGCAACAGAAAACGTACCATTTGAAAGTGTATCTCCTACTATGCGACACTCGCCAGGCTGTTGGCCAGGTTTCCCCTGTTCAATGGTAAAAAGCGCTGAACCAAGTGCTGGAATTCTATCAGCAGAAAAAACAAGTTCGCCAGTTGAAAGTCTTTGTGACGGCACCTCTTGCCCCTTTTCATTTAGTACCCGATCACCACTTTTACTCTGATCTTTCGAGAGTGTAACCAGCCCCCCTCTTTCCCAAGAAAGCGTGTTAAAAATAGCAAACTTATTACTTTCAGGCTTTTTTATTTCTTTGAATGTTTCTGCTAAAAGTTCATTGCTTGTTTTGAGTGCATTTTCAAAATAGGAAGCTTTGGTTTGCTCAATTTGTTTGGCCATAGGCGCTGCAGGGTCTGAATATCCCCATGTATGTTCTGATCCCAACAGCACATTTTCCCATGATTCGTTAATTTCCTTTTTCGGAGAAGGCTTTTTATAGTCTAGTATAGACCATGCGGTCTCCATTTGCACCAAATTTTCAGTGGCACGACGTTTCATGCCCACACGTAGTGCGTCCGAACCCAATCCATCTGTCCAGTATTCGGTGTAATCTCCTTTTACTTCTGGGATTATTGTACTGTAGCGGCTTTCAAAGTCATTTAAAATTCTTTGTGCACCTGATATTACTAATTTAGGATAGGCATATTTTTCATTCCATGCGCGAACAGCATCTGGCAAATCTGCATCAATTAGTGTATTATCTGCCAATGACCAGGTCATTACATACATATTATAAGGCGATTGATCAGCCTCTAACTTGGCAGTTTCATCAAAAATAAATGGATCGACAAAATTAGCCGTAGGGTCTTTACTCGTAAAACGATCAGGTCCATCACCAGGGCTATGTCCTTGTATTAAGGCAAGGTTCTCTTTCGAGCCTTTTAAGTTATAACCATAGCCATAGGGATATGCCTGATAGAATAGAATTTTAGATTTTCCATCTGGCGAAACCCAATAAAATGGCTTATGCTCCCATGCCTGCCTAATCGTCCCTATTCGACCAACGTGATTAGGAAAACTAAAAAAACCTCGAATACCATTTTGAAACGCGGCCTGAGTTATACCCCAGCCAGCTCCGGGAACATCCATTTGCACCATTGTCTTTATCGGAACACCAGTAATGTTTTGAATTTCATTGGAAGTATGAAATAATCGAAGTAATTCCTCATCAGAGCACGTACTCGTATTTGTATTGCCATAACTGCCATCCAAACACACCCAACCCTTTCTAACCGCGTCAATAAAAGCTTTTCTTTTCTCTGGTGTAGCCTTTTTCAAGTATCCCTCTGTTACCCAACTTGCTTCAGGGTTCCACACAAAACGAGCCCCTTCTGGGTAATTTTGGGTCTTTTTTGCAATATCGATACCAACATCTAAGTTACGGATATGTAGTTTTTGAACAAATTCCTGCGTTCCCGTATACCCTATATCAACATGAGAATGGGGATATATATAAACCGTCCATTGGCGTTTTGCAGGAACCAATACTGATTGGCTTAATTGGTTTGTTGAAGTAATTACCGAAATTCGGGCCTGGCACATCTTGTTTACACCAGCACCATCGGGTAATAGTACCGACAAGGAATCGACACTCTCCATAGAATTAATGGGGGTTTCTTCGATAACCGAATTACATTCTACCTTTATTTTAGCAGAACCCGACCGTTTTAACCCTTTAAAAACGAGGGTAATTGCACGCCCTGGTTTGCCGTCTTTACGGTGTTTATAATAGGGCTGAACCTTACATTCAAAAGATTGAGGAACAGATTGAGCTAAAGTTGCATTAATACTAATAGTGCTTAAAAACAGTAATGTTAGTGCAAAGCCCAACATACTCATATAATTTTTAAGCGTTAAATTCTTTTTGATGTATCTCATTACCTAAGTGTTTTTTATAGCATGTAATTTTTACTGAAGTATAAAACTTGCGGGTGTATAAGCATTCAGTAAAAAAGTTAGTTTATTGTTAACTATAGTAAATTGTTTCCCTGTTAATCACCTCGGAGGTTTACTGGTGTTGTTTTAAGAATTATGTGTTAGCTTCATCAATTTATTCCAGTATAAAACTTACCGGAACGTTTGCATTAAGAGAAAAGATAAGTTTTACCTCTCACCTTGCAGAGTTACTCTAGTGGCTTTAGTAATAAATGCAGTTTATTACCTTTATCGGAACAAGGCGGTGTCTACTTCATATGCAACATTGAAAAGCAAATACAATCTATTTAATTATTGATTATCATAGAGTTCCATATAATCAACTTTGGGAATGTTTTTCCCTAAAGCTTCCAATTCTTTATCCCCATCAAACAAAAGAGGGAAAAATTTGCTATCTAGTACCTGATCCTGTTCCATAGGCGGAAAACTTTTTAAGGCTTCTAACCTGCTGTAGCCCGCTGTGTTTCCTAATGTATTATAGTTCATTGCATTAAGAACAATAGCTCTTCTGGAACGATCTGAAGTATTTGCATAAGATCCGTGCATGGTAAGGGGATGATGAAAGCTAGCATAACCTTTCGGTAATTCATTAGCTATTCTATTATCAAATTGCACTAATTGTTCTTTATTTAAAATTTCCCTTACCGCATCCATATCACCGGTTAATCCGGTAATAGGAAGCAAGCCCCATTTATAACTTCCGGGAACAAAATAGAGACAGCCATTTTCTACATTTGCATCATCTAAACCTATCCAGCAAGTGAGATGATGCATTGGTTTTGTAAATGTCCAATACGAAAAATCCTGATGCCATGCCACTACTCCCCCATGCTTAGCCGGTTTACAAAACAATTGATCATGAAAAAGTCTAAAGGATTGCCCCAGTAATTGATAGGCTGCCATGCGGTATGCTGGTGCCCAGAATAAATCATGAAAACCAGGAGTTACACGCCAGCCACCAATAGCGTGAAAGAGCACCTTGCTCGGATCTTCGGATTCATTACTTTCATAGTGGTAAAATAATTTTTTCTCCTCCTGACTTATGGACTGTAATTTTACAAGTTCCTCATTGAGTATATCTACTTGTTCTTCTGTCAGGACTTTAATTCCCTTGAGATATCCATTTTCCTTAAAAAAAGAAACCTGTTCTTCCGACAACATGTATTGTTCCCATTCCTTTGCAGTCTTTGGTTGCACAAACATACTGCTTATTGGATGGCTATAATCTGCCAAATCCTTAGATAAATTTATATTTTCCATAATCTTTTTTTTCTATAACAAGCATTTTTTACCATTTACCGATACATGGTATTCTTTATGACCGGATTTACTGATGTCTATAAAACTGTTTTAAGCATATACACTATAACCAACCAGGCAAAACAATAAAGCCTAAAATATACTTTTCATACAAGCCGTTTATTCATCTGAGTGATGACAATACTAATAAACATAATAGCATTGTATTAAGTATCCCGGCAATGCCGGGAATACTTATCAACCAAACCTCAGGATACCACCCCTGAAATATATTTTTGCGCTATTTCCTTTTTATTTCCACTCCTACCAAGAAAGACCATACCAAAATCAGATTCATAATTTACTGTTGTCAGCTTTGGTCTTCCCGGGGTTTAATTACTTCAGTACAAAACTTGCCGGTGCATATTCATTCAGGAAAAACTTCAGTGTCCCTTTGACAACCGGCAGCTGCTTGCCGATTATTTCACCGCGCAGATTTACAGGGCTTGCCTTGGTGTAATTTGAGCCTTTGGGCAATGTAACGGTAACAGCACCTGAATTTCCTGCCTGTTCCCACAAACGCAGCAGCGTGCCCTTATTTCCATCAGGATCTTCACCAAAAGCACTCACAAGTATACCTTTACGTGAAACAGCAATGCCTGTTTGCTGCGCAGGCAGCCTTTTGCCTTGCCCGCTCGCGGCAACAGCTATTAACGGGGTTCTTGCTTCCCATGAGCGTACAGCGAGATTCTCTGCTGTTTTTTCTCCTTGTTTGATGCCCCAGATACGTACCCTTTCGCTCCATGAACCTTCGGTCCAGTAGGGAAAGTTGGTATTCCACATATTGTTGTACAGATTCACAAATACAGAAGGTTGTTTGGGAAAATAATCATAATCATATTTCCAAAGGCCCGGTTCACCAAAACTCAACAAAGGTGCATCGATAGCACAAATCCCAGCACCCGATTGATCAGGAGCAACCAGTGAGGCGCCTGTTTGCACGCCGTATATATAGCGGTTACCGCCTACAATCTGATCTTTTGCTAAATCCATAGCGCCGCCCAAACGGCCAAGGATATACTTTGGCTTATTCACATTGAACGGAAAGCAAAGCCATCCTCCATCGGGAACAGTATTGGCTATTTTATTGTTGATATTCCATTCCACATCCACATACTCAGATGCCTTGGGAAATGTGAAACTAATGGAAACCGATTCGGCAACAGGATTGGCATTAGCTGCAAGCAACGTAACCTTATCGGCAACCGGTGATTGCTCTACCTTCATTTCCCAACCTGTAGGCGTAGTAGCCAGATAAGGGATGTCTGTAGGCAAATTTGGTTTCAGACCCGCAGCAAAATTGTTCCTTACGTAATTTCTGTCGTGATAATCTTTGGTTTGTGCATAGCTGAAACGTTCGTGCAGGAACTGCCCCAGTGCATAAGCTGAATGTTGATCAACCAGTTCCCTGCCGGTTGCCTTTTCAATCAATGAGGCAATTCCGCCTTTTTTCATGTCAAACTTTACCGTATAAAATTTTGTATCGAGCGTAGTGCTCCCTGCACCGGATACCGTGTAAGCCGATGAGGTGTTCTTGATGACCTTGTAGCCATTGGCGGGTATGTTCCCTACTGCTATTTTCTTTCCCTTAAAATCAACCACTCCGCCCCGCATCCAGGGCAATGGATTGTACACCACGATGTCCCCAATGTTTGCTTTCACATTGTTGGCCAACAGGTCCATGCGTGAGGTAAAATTGGTTACAATAATGCTGTCGGTGGTATTAATATACTGTGCTTTATCTTTGAAACTAGATTCGAATTTTTCATAAAAGCCTTCTTTCCTTGCCTGAATGAAGTCATCATTATATTTATAACGTTCACCTTCCGATAATTGTGTTTTTCCATCTTTTGAAAAC
>Ga0157370_10007520_pt1 | contig 11834 bp, 8 predicted proteins | sample C35metaG_FD_113463 | JGI IMG/M metagenome (GOLD analysis project Ga0157370, IMG submission 113463) | Corn rhizosphere microbial communities from Kellogg Biological Station, Michigan, USA - C3-5 metaG | ecosystem: Host-associated > Plants > Roots > Rhizosphere > Soil | place: USA: Michigan... | reverse complement strand
TCCGTCGCCCGCCAAGGTCAGAGCGGTCGCCAGCCGGTTGTGCCGGGTGGCGTAGAGCGGCACGCTGTCGACGCGGTTGCGACTGTCCTCTGCGTTGTGCCAGGTGTCGTTCTGGAACTCGGTCAGCAGCGTTTCGTGCCTGCCCGCTGGCGTTTGGGCACCACGCCAGCGCCGCGCACGCCAGAGAAAACGATTGAACAGGTTGGGAGCGAAATCCTGGCCCGGCGACAATATCGCGGGGAGACGTTGCAGGGCCTCCCATCGCTCGGCGCAGTGTTGCTGCAGGGCGGTCTTGAGTTCGCTCTCGCCGTCCGCATGATCGATCGACCGCAGGTGATAGGCCTTGAGCAGGTCGGTGGCACGCAGGGGCACGCCGCGGTTGTTCTGGGTATCGAAAAAGGTGAAGGCAAGGTCGCTGCTGTCCACTTCGATCACCGTCAGACGCAGCTTTTCGATGACCTGCCGTGCAATCGGCTCATTCTGCTTCAGCGCTTGTATCCCTTCACGGATATGCCGTGCGGACTGCCCCGAATAGCTGAGCGCCTGGCCCGCGGGCAACTTGCCAGTAGCGCGGTGATACAACAGCGACAACGCCGTGATGCGCTGCTGGCCATCGATGATGAACCTTTTCGACTTGCCCGCATCGCGATGCAGCAATACCGCGCCAATGTAGTAAGGCAGGCTATTGTTTGGCTGGTCAGCGAATTCCGCAAGATCACTGGTCAGTTGCAGCAGTTTGTCCGCATCCCAGACAAAGCCGCGCTGGTAACTGTCCAGTGCCAATGGCCAGCCCGCCTTCAGCAGATCGGCGAATGCCTGGGTGCTGACCCGAACAGGAGATTCCTGCGTCATCTATCGACTCTCCTGCTCAGCCCTCTTCCCAGCGTTTGCGCAACGTCCTGATCCGGGCATCACCGCGCAGCGCGCGCCGATCCGGCCCGCAGAGCGCGACAGAGCCTGCCGGCAGACCAAAGACTTCCTCGATGGCGCCCCGAATGCTGCTGACTTTTGCATCCGAACGTGCGGCCCGATAGCGCGCCGCCTTGCGTTCGGCAGCGACCACGATCTGGTCTGCGTTCTGCTCATCCTCGGCATCCGATTCTTCGGCATCCCAGTCATCGTCCTCTTCCTCCTCCTCCTCCTCGAGAGGTTGCGGATCGTCATCGACCTCTTCGGCCTCTATATCCTCTTCCGCCTCGGCGGTCAGATCAGCCTGGCTCTGGCCATTGGAATACCAGGTGCAGGCGTCCTCCTGCTCCCATACCAATCCACCCTCGACATGGAACGCGCGCAGGGCTGCGGAAGACGGCACGTAATCGCTGAATCGCGACTTCACCGCGGGCAACCGCTCGAAGCCAGCCCCCAAGGCCAGCAGCACCTTCTCGGGGCCCGCAACCAGCAGGAATTCAGACCAGCTCGGTTCATGGAAATTGAAGCTGCTGGAGGCGTACATGTAGAGGGTTGCGCGAAGTTTGGCATCCTGTTCGGCCAACCGGGTCAGTGCCTGCATCACGGTGTGGTGGATACTGAAGCCCGCATTCTCGATGGAGTGCGAGTCGACCTCGACGGTCGGCAACGGCGACCCGCTGTTGACGAACGCTAGCTCCGACACCGATTTCTTGATCATTGCATTCTTTCCTTGAACAGTACGTGGATGGGCACATCGCCGTTTGCGGCGACGTTGCCCTCTGTTTCGCAACCCTCTCTCTGAAAGGGGATGAAGGGGCACGCTCAGTGGTGGCAATTAAGTGGCAATTGCGCAGATGGTGACGGGATAAAGCGGTGACGGCAAGTACTGGAAGGGTATGCCGGGTCAGGTTGCTTAGAACCGTTTGCGTGGAGCGAGCTCTGACCGTTACGCGAATACACTGGTGGTTGTTGAGTTGGAGAAGGAGCATGGACACCCCAAGCGTGGGACCTAAGTGCGAAATGTGTGCCAGCACACGTCAACGACATTTGCCGAGATAGTGCAGGCATCTCGCGATGCATTTGCCCAGTTTTCGATGGCCGCTTTCGACCTAGGCTGTGTGAAAACGCGCTAAGTACGTCGAAAACTGAAAGGCGCGAGGGTTGCCTGTGCAATCAGCGGGCGTAAGCACTAACGTTCGCAATTCTATGCTTTCTCGGCATTCTCTATGCTAATGCATTGATTATTAAAATTTTTTCATTTCCGTCATTTGAGATCTGGCAGCACTGAGAGGGCAAGGTGTACCGCAGCCTTGCAGTGCTGGAGGTGATAACCGCATCCAGCAGCTTGCAGATGGGTGGTGAGTTTCAGCTTTCCAGCTCAAAATCGATTTCCGGGCTGGAGCTCTCACTTGGCGCGATAGCTAGGTTCATTTTCCAAGCGTTTTTATAGAAGAGATGCACGGAGCTCCGAATATCGTTGATACGCCATTGGCAACGACGTTTGTTCTTCGAGCGATCATTGGCCACGAATTTGTGCCCAGGATCCAGATAGATGACGCCGTCAGATAGCGCTTTTAGCAAGAGCTCTGCCGAAGTTCCGCGGCACCAAATTACTTCAGGTGCATAAAGTACTTGGTGCGTGAAACCCTTGGCGAGATCTTCAGCATTGCTGTTGGGTGATTTCTCGGCAGACAGGTACACGACTTCGTTGTGCTTTGCGCCCCAGTTGTTCATAAGCCGCTCGAGGCTCCAACCTGCAGCGACTACCCCGACGTCATCCACCAGTACGACTTCCACAGCGTTCATCTTGCTTGTCAGTGAGGTTGAGGGATCGTAGGGGAAGCTAATGCGTTCGCCGCACTCATCACGGATCCAGTCAGATTTAGCGTTTTCTGGCTCAACGGCACGGTATTCACGCACCCGCAGAGTTAGTCCGGATTTCGTGCAGGGCGCATTGGCGCGATGGGTGCCTGTCAGTCGCCACTCACCCTTGGATGACTCATAGCCATAGGTCGTGATCATCAGTTCGAAGTTGTCGACATATAGGCCGAAATCAGGTTCGGTGGTGAAAAGGGTGACTTTTGGCTTGGTATGGGCCTTGAGCTCGATGCCGTACAAATCACCATCCTTGCTTGAATTGGGAACAATGCCAAGTAGTCCCTCCAGCGTATACCCGCAGACCTGTGTGCCATCAAATGGGATTCGTTCCCCCTTTACATTCAGCCGAAAACCGCTGTGCGCACGACCCATCACATCCTCCGTGAGCTGGGCAGACAGTCTTTGACTGTAGCGTTGAGGGACTTTGAGCGCTTTGCAAACCCTTGAACGGTCAAAGCCCGGCAAGGCAGCAATCTCCTGTTCAAGGGTGTCGTCGAAACCCACGAACATAAAGGCAAGGCAGCCTCCGCCAGGCGTGCGGCCAAGCACTAGCAGTCGTTTGGCCTCAGGGTGTTTTTTGGTATAGGCGACAGAGAGTGAGCTCGGCATGGTGTTCTGATCGGTAATAAAGCCCGAAAGCCTGACCTCCGGATACTGGGTGTAGACGATTGCCTTAACGTTCTTGGCACGAATCAGTTTTCTGTTGGTATCGACCCACTTGAAATTATTGAAAGTGGCTTCCGGGATGTTGTCACCCGGTTTGGAGCGAGCTTTGGTTAGGCTGGTGCTAGCTGCTCGCTCCGAAATAGTCATGTCGAAGGTGGCGTGTAGACCAACAAGGCTACGCAAGAAGTACACCTGATTTTTGTCGTTGGCGTTCGGGGGCAAAACCTTTAGCAGCATTTTGTCGACGCCGAAGCTTTCAAGAAGGCTCTGAATGTGGGCTACAGAGCTGGCGAAGTGTTCAAAACTTGCAGTCGTTTGCATCATGTTCTGAGCCTCTGAGTGGTTGTCGTGTTGACATTCTCAATGTACTCATTGGCTTCTCAATGAGCAACAAAAATTATCAAAAAAGAAACAAATCCCAATGAATACTGGTGGTTAATGTTTTAAGCTTGGTTTTAGCCTAGTGTTTGTCTGGTTTTTTTGCTTGGTTTCAGCATGGCTTTTCGTGGCTGAGAGCGGATTGCGCGTTACTCTTCCATGTGCAAACGCCGGACGTGCGGCGGCATCGCCGAGACGGGTCGTGACGAACGGTCGTTGAAACAGAGAGGTCAAAGCTAACAGCCCGGACAATCGGCTAATGGCCGATTGCGGCCAACGGTTTTTACTCAAATTTGTAAACGCTGCTGTAACACCCATTTGGCTTGTAACACCCAATGCACGTGAAAGGATGAACGGTGCGTAACACCAATAAAATCCTGTAAATTCAATTAGTTAAGATTACCCGTAACACCCGCAACACCTGTAACACGTATTTTCGCCCCCACACCCCATCGGTGATAGCGCCGCCAGCGAAAGCAATACGTGTTTGGCATCGACCAATGCATAAATTCGAATGCTGGGTCGCCGAACGCCAGGACGCTTGGGAGGTGTCATCTGCCAACAACGAACAGGGGAGATGCATCAACTGGGGCACCAAGATCGCCTGGGACCCTGGGGATGCTCGGTGAGTACGGGGTCGGAAACCCGCCCGATCTTTTTAGCGGAAAGGTGCCCAGCTTAGTGAACAGGTGAACTTGGTGAACTGCGGTTCACCTGTGCATCTGCCCTATATCTCTGGAGTTGGTCGGGGATCTTGGGCAATCGCGATTGGTATGGGGCAGAAAACCCGCAGCATCTTGGTAGCGACTGAGTTTTCTACGTCGCTCGACAAGTTGACGTGGTTGACACGATCCCCAAGGTTGACCGGGCCCAACCGTTCGCTATCAGCAACACAATGGCTCACCTTACCGTTGCGGCAACGATGCCCTTTTCTCTTCAATATCCTTTCAATTTCAACGCCGAAATTTCAGTAAGCTCGGAGAACTGTCGCTACCAAGATCTCGCGGGCTTCCGACCCCGTGTGCAGCGATAATCGCCAGGGTCCCCGGCGCAATTTTAGCTGACGCCTTGCTTTCAAGATCGCTGAAGCCGCCGCAACCATGTGTCCCAAGACTCAACTCTGATGGGAGGTGAGAATGTGCGCTCGAAGTCATGACGTTTTGCGCTTTCTTCTCGGTCGTCTACCGTCCTTCCCCCAATCAGTACAGTTCGAATGTTGATGTCTTTTTTGAGGGTCAACCTGTAGGCCATGATGCGGGCCAATGAACGCGTTGTGCACATGCTCGCCTCTCTCTGCACGGATCCGAAGAGAGTGGACGTGATCTCGGAATGGGGTGACGTCTCTGTAGATGTGACCCAAGCGGCTTCTTAACTGACCGGCAGCTTGATTGATCTTGTGATTGAACTCTTTGTAATGGTCAGAATTGAGCAGATTGAAATCTGCACCTTTTATCTCAACAAGGATTACGTCCATCCTCGAGCGTCCAGTGAGGAGCACAAAGTCCACAAAACCATCACCTAAAGGAAACTCAGAGAAGCAGATGTATTCGTCATCAGGCTTGGCGTATGCCTCACCGAATATTGAGAGGTCTCGTTTCAATAGGCCTTGAATATCCCTTTCGCCCACTCCAGTGCTGATCAGCGCTTCTATGTCCGCCTTTGAGATCATGCCATCAGCTATTTCCAGTCGACGTTTTATTACCGCATGACTCTCTTGGTAGCGGGAATCTACGAACGGATCCCTAGAAAAACGAAGACGGTCAGCTTGCGCAATGATGTGTCCATTGTCCCAGCTACGTTCATCCACTTCAGTGCTAGGACACGCAAGTAAAGTCAGAACCTCTTCACGGCTGATGGTCTCCCACATCGCCCCGCCTGGTGAGCTGATGATGACGATATCGAATGTGTCAGAAGCTGGGTCTTCCTTTTCGTAGTGCTCCAAATAAGTGGCAGGGCCGATCACGATGCCCATCTGATGCAAAGACTTGATGATGCGCTCCACGGCATTTGTTACTGACTGTCCATCGTTCTTGTTGTCCAAGTCAGTCAGCAAAACCACCGTCCCCTGCTCATTCACAAAGGTCCGAACACGACACAAACCGCATTTGAGCCGAGGATCCCCGTCGGGGTAGTTATGAACGATATCCATGGTTTTCATGCTTTAGAGACTCCTTGTCGAATGCTGCACCAAATATTGAAAACCTCATTGAAGGTTCTCGCCTCAGGAATTAAAGCAGAGCTCCTAAGGTCTGGAGGTGATTAATACGGGAGTTATCTCGGCCGTGTATCCCTGTGTGCATGCCAAGAAATTGACCCCACCAAATAAACCAATGAACACTGAGCCTTTTCAGACTTGTTCAAACGACCCCGGCGTGAACAGGCCGAATGGATATCGTGAGCTACGATGTTCAGTGATGCTGACATATCGGTCAGCTCCCCCATGAAAGGACGTCCCAGTGGAAATGGTTCGCGTGAACTCAAGTGCGATCACAGCTGTAGGTTACGACCCGGCGACCAACCGAATGAAGATCACCTTCAAGCAAGGAAAGACGTACGACTTTTGCCGCGTACCATTGAACATCTACCAAGGGCTGATTAACGCACCGTCAAAAGGGGGCTACTTCGACCGAGTTATAAAGGATCGTTACCAATGCTGAACGAGCCGCACATACCAGGCGTCTCAGTGGAGAGTGACTGAATGGATTGCATGGAATGGCTGAAACTCTTCATACTGCCCACAGCAATGGCGAGCATGTATCCCTACATGTATCCCTAGAAAGCAAACCTCTCTGGAGGCCTTGAGTTTACTGGAACACTACAGTCTCCCTCGGGCACCAAAATTAAGAAAGGTCTTGCTAAGCAAGGCCTTTTTTTTCGCCTGCCAAAAAGTGCCTGACACAACGCCGACCTGTAGGAGCCGGCTTGCTGGCGATGCTTTTGATTTCTCGCCTCCTCGACCGGTACGACCCTTCTGAAGGATTCACCCCATGGAACTGCTGCTGGAAACCGTCGCCCTGTTCTGCCTCAAGCTTGCTTATGAGACGGAGGATTCGAGTCCGATTCTTCGGGATGATTTGGTGATGAGTGACTATGAGCGCGAGGTTTTTGGGTTGTTGGTGCGGCGGGGGGATGTTGAGGGGATTCAGGCGAAGGTGGGTGAATGTTTGAGATTGGCGCTGAACGCTATCGGCGGTGGGGGTACAGTCCTGGGGCGTGAGCTGCATAGGCTGGCGGCAGATTTCAGTGCATCGCTCACGATGGAGCAGCTTGATGCGCCACTCATCGCGCTCAAGGACTATTTGAAAGATATTCAATGAATAACGTATGGGCCAATTTAATGAGCCCAAGCGATGGTAGAGAATTAACCCAATCACTCCTCAGTTGAGACACAGCTGAGGGCAGCCAAATGATCAGCGTTAATGGAGCAAACGCATGAAACACCCTGGCCATCCCACTTCACCACCATCGTGGTATCACGACCGGAAGCAGTCTTTTATCGAGCGTGAATTCGAGAAAGCGATCGGTGATCTAGCGGATGCCATCGAGAGCGAGCACTGGTTCGGGGATGCTGAGAAACACCATCGGTTTAGGGTAGATTTCATGCTGGCGGATGCTCGATTAATCATTGAGCTTGATGGCCACGATTACCATTCGACAAAGGAGCAGCTCGAAAAGGATGCGATCCGGCAACGATACCTATCCCGTGCCGGTTATACAGTCATCCGTTACACCGGGCGAGAAATCAATCGAGACGTTCAAGCGTGCGTCGTCGAGGTCAGACAGATCTATCGGGAGCGTATGCAGCGAGCTCCGGCAAAATACCGGGTCATGTACGTCGACTATTCATTTCTTATGCATCAAATGCATCGAGCGCTACGATTTTATCGGGACCTTCATCCCGAAAAGTCCCTTATGCCTAAGTCGCTCGAACTGATTATTCCCCACGCGATTGCTTGGCTGCACGAAAAGTCGTTCATTACCGTGTTTATATTCTGCCCAGAAGGCATGGAAGAAGTTGATCGACTGAACGCGCTGGTGATGGAATACGAATCAGGGGAGGTCAGGTTCAATACTGTGAGGAGTGAATGGTATACGCTTGATCTTGGTGAGCACATGGAAGCTTATGCCCACCTTTTCGATGAATTTATGCTGGTCGCTGACGATCCAGTTTACGTCGCCCCCCTTCGTGCTGTTCTGCCGAAAGAACTCAGTGAAAGGACGTTAGGCTCGTCTAGCAAGTATCTCGCCAATGGAAAGCTTCTGCGCCTAGGAAATGATGAGACCTCATTCGTAGGCAGCGAGCTGGTTTTCGTCCTATGGCAGGACATTTGGTATGCCATTGGATCAGCATTGGGGCTAGAGCTATACGAGCTTTAGGCGAGACGCGTATGGATAAACCTCGCTATGCTCTATCGGATGATGGAAATCACCGCTTGGTAAATGATAATCCTGACGTAAGAGCGATGTTATCCACCTGATTTTAAGTGGACACCATCGCTTTCAAGGAGGAATGGCTAAATAACTTGACCCGACGTCTAGCTTCTACTTTCTCCAGCGCTCGATGACTTGCGCAAAGACTACATCACGCCATTGTGACTTCCACTCATTGTGAACTTTTACGCTTTGCGAGTGCGGTTCAGGGTGAGGTAGTGGCATCTTAATTACAGCCGGCAGCAACACGGCATCACCGACCACCACACATTCACCTGGCGCTAGGTTAGGCAGAATCTCAGTAATAGCATTGGCGTTATCGGGAAACAGACGACGGACGTAATTCTGATCCGCGTCGTTAGTCAACCGCAAGGACACAAAATTATTGCATTGAGCAAAAATCGTCTCAGAAACTTCGGAAGGCCGCTGGCTAACTACCATAAGACTAAGACCGTATTTCCTTCCTTCCTTTGCGATACGCTCAATCGATTTACGAGAGGCGCGATAAGCCGCATGATTATCACGCGGAACATAATTATGCGCTTCCTCACAAACTAGCATAACAGGAATGTCGTTTAACTTACCTTGCGCATGCTGCAGCTTCGAATAATGGAAGCAGAAATCAAAGATTAGGCGTGAAATAAGGCTAACCGTTATACTCAGAACCTCGAAGGGTATCCCGCTCAAATCAACAACAGTAACGTTAGATTTGTCAAGATAGCCGACAAACTGCTTCATCAATATCTCAAAATCTTCAGTTACATGTGCCTCACCATCGACTCTCTTCGCATTCAGAAGGAATCGAAGGCGCTTATCGGCTAGCTTAGCCTCCAACCGGGATGCGAACCTATTGAATTCTCCATTAAATGGCCCGCTAGTTGCTTTGGTCGCGACCGCAGTAGAGTTGGCTATAAAATCATGAATTTTCTCAAAGTAAATTTTACGATCAAGAACCAATTCTCCGGTAGACAGCTTAGGTTTATCTTCTCCGGCTAACCGCCCTATAACTTCCCTATTAAGATTTTCAATAAAAAAGTAGACCTCCCTTATCGAGAAATAGACAGGTGTATCGTATGTAACCTCTGGAAGCTCGGGATTGTATTTTTCTTTATTCAACACAACCGCATACTTAAACTGACTAACCTGATTATGAGAGTTAGACTCATTGCTTTCAATAAACATACTCTCAAGCTCTTCCGAATTCATCAACCAATACGGAAGCTGCAATGAATCAATACTAAGTCTACTTAGATTAAACGACTCACTTTTATCTAGAGTAAACGCTGCAGCATACTCATCATGAACATCAAATATGACGACATGCGCGTTATTTTGAGCCCCTTTATTCTTATTACCATCTTTAGAAATACCGACAACACTCTGCAATATGCTAGCCACGGCGCATGACTTACCAGAGCCCGTTGAACCAACGACGGCAATATGCTTACTAAAAAATCTATTACCATCAACCATCAAGTCAATGGACTTGTTCATCGATAGTTTACCCAGCGGAAAATCATGATCACCGTCCGCCGAGAACATCTTGTCCAAAGTGTCCTCTTCCGCAATAAATGCGTGCTCAGTAGGTACTGGCAAAAGGAGACTACTACGGTCAAATGTCTGATCATCTACTAGAGTGCCAATCGCTTGGCACTCAATCTGAAAGCTCCAAATCGGCTTCCCACTCGAGTCAACATTATTAGTGCCTTTAATATTACGAATAGTAGCAATTGTGAAGTCATGATTACCTTGGGCAATCTTCAAAAAGCGGCCGACCTGAAGCCCTTCCTTATGCTTTTCGAATATCTCTAGGCCATCCACCGCAACGATCACGGCTTCAGGCGCACACGACAGAACAGCTCCGATTTTAATAGGCATTACTGATCCCCATCACGTATTTTATCTCCTCAAAATGTTCAGAACCTAAAACTTCAATGTTTACGTCCTTCACATCTAGCTCCATGAATTCGCCATCCCCGAGCACAAACAAATCATCTGGTTTTGTTTTAAGAGAAAGCCTTTGATAATCACTCCAGCAAATAAGCCTGAGAACAAATTCTTTCTTATCCTTTTGAACTATCGGCTCACGAAAAAAATTGACCTCAGAGAACGCCCTTACAGGCCGCCCAAGATTTGGTATGACATCCTTGCTAATCAGGCGTTCTGCGATGTCTTCCAGTTGCTCTTCGGAAACGTCTAGCGCAAAAAGAGGAGTCTGCGCATGCACCATTTTAAAGTGAAACTTATCCACAAACGACTTAACAAACAGGACAATCTGATCATCGAAGCGTTGCATAAATTTAGAAAACACCACTACATGTCGCAGTCGAACGTTTGCACCTAAATTTTGCTTGAGTTGCTTACGTCGCGTCTCTAGGATTTTGTGCCTTGTGTTCAGTGCAAGAGTCCATTGAGAAACCGCCGTAGATCTGATCTGTCGTAATGCATCCAAGAAGTCTTTCTTGGCTATTTTTCTCAATTCCGCATCATGCTTTATGCTTAAATCTGCAATCAACTGAATGGCATTCGGATAGAACACGGTTTCAACTTCGGATTTACTAAAACCAAGAGCCTCAAGCTGAACAGCATTTTCCTTTGCCAGATCTTCGTATTTAGGCGTTACAGCAACAAAAAAGACCTTCAAAAAACCATTAACATCGACACCGGCGAGACCAGCAATTAAGCCTTGCAGCTCCTTGTTTTTGGAGGCGAGCGCATCATTCAGGTGAGCAGAAGTTATTTCAACCTCCTGATCACCAGGAAAATGCACAAACAGGTGGTACTCGATTTTGGCGCCAGGGTTGGATTTGAAATGTTTCATCATCTGAAGAAGTGGGTCGTAGAGAATACTTGGAGTGTAATTTTTTTTAGTCTCATGATACTTACACTGTATAGCTTTAAGGCCGGCATAAGTCGCCACCTCGATATCCTCAACAATCCCTTCTATAGTGATAACCGCGTCATCCGCAGCCTTCAGCAACTCAGATAACGCATGATTAAACTGATATAAAAAACCCTGAATAGTGTAATCTGCCGAACGTCCCATGTTGACCTCTCTCATTTTATATCTTGAAGCTAGCAGCATTCGCATTACTTGTCACTCTGCACCGGCTGCGTCACCCTTTTATAAAATCACGGATAGCTATCCCGCATTGGCACCTTCCACGCTCTAGAAATAATAACGTCGGAACGTAATGCCAGACTAAACCAGCACCAGAGAATCGGACGCGATTGGGATGATGCAGCTCTAGCCTAATAGCCAGGTCAATGCATACGTCAAATAGACGCGGCAGACATAAGTATTTATGCGGACTTGAGAAACCCGTTGCAGAGGATATGACCCGGATCTGAACCGCCCAAAAATAGTGCTGTGGATTGTTGTCGGACCATTCCGAAATAGCTGTAAGGCTATTTTCTGCGTGGCACGATACAAACCACGTTAGCCAAAAGCGCTATGCAAAGGGCTTTTGAAAGTTGCAGGAATGTGGTCCACACGATACCCTCCCACCGTCGCTGCCAATTCAGCGACCGGGTGTGGAAACCCGTGTAATTCAAGGCGCAACAGCGCCCCC
>Ga0157370_10007516_pt1 | contig 11839 bp, 9 predicted proteins | sample C35metaG_FD_113463 | JGI IMG/M metagenome (GOLD analysis project Ga0157370, IMG submission 113463) | Corn rhizosphere microbial communities from Kellogg Biological Station, Michigan, USA - C3-5 metaG | ecosystem: Host-associated > Plants > Roots > Rhizosphere > Soil | place: USA: Michigan... | reverse complement strand
GCTTGCCGATGGCACCGAAGAACTTCGTCCGGTGCTCGTTGATCCGAGCCTCGTTCGCGCGGACAAGACTGTCGAGGACAGCGATCAGTTCCGTGCCAGCGAATCCAAGGACGGATCGCATTCTCTCGTCCAACGGGGCTAGAAGCCGATGTCCGATATCCTTGACCTGGTGGTAGTACCCCCAGTTGCGGACCGCGCGGGTATTGCCGCGGATCTTCTCCTGCAGCATGACGAGCGCGTCGGATTCAGTCTTCATATCCAGCGGGCGGAGCCTCGAAAGATCGAACCCGTGGCCAAGTTCGATCAGCGCGTCCCATAGCTCCTGGGTGTCGGGTGGCCGCGGCTGTTGTCGAGGCCAGTCTCCGGCGATCTTCTGCAAGACAAGTGCTTGCAGCAGCTCCACGTGATCCTGGTGGATCTTGTCGCGCTTGGCCTCGCTGGCCCGGACGCCGTCCTTGGTGACGTCGATCGACAGCCCATAGGCAGCCAGCACTGAAAGCGCATGGAGGGGGTCGAAGTTCGACACGAACCGGCGGATCGTGGCAAATGCCTTGTCCCTGGCATCGGCGAAGGACTTCGCCATTGCGTTGATGGCGTCACAGTGCTCGCCATCGCTCAGGTCTTCCCGGAACAGCTTAGGCATCGGCGAGAAGATGGGGCCATCGTGCGAGCGCTTCGGCTTGCCTTTTGATTTCTTCCTTTTCTTTCTCGTGCTTCTGGTCATGAGACGGTAGATGCCGGTGAGGGGGCAGATAACGCCGCCAAATGACCGCTGGTCGACGGGATTGCCGTCGGCCAGGGCCGTTGTAACTCAGGCAGCAACACCGATGTCGACAAAGAGTGATGTGCCCAACGCGTAGCGCGACTTCAGTTGTGGGAACGGTGCGCGGATGGCTTCGGGAATCAACGTCAGGTGCGGCATCAGGCCGACGAACATCACAAGTCCCTGCTCCTCCAGCGCCAAACGCAGTTCTTCGCCGTCGCCGGAGTACACGGCGTCGGGAAGCTCAGGCTCGATCGGCAACAGGTGGTTTCGCATCGCGATTGAGGTGGCGAACTCTTGGACGGCTTTTTGAACGGCCGAGCGCTGCGACAATTCAAGGCCCGAAGGAATCCTGTATCGCACATGGTTCACGCGCGGCATTAGCGCTCGCAGGAGCCGGTCATCAGTCACGAGCGACAGCTCGCTGCGTGTGGGCCGCAGCAAGAGTGAAGCCGGATCTGAATGCTCTAGATGCTCAGCAAGGCTCAAAAAGACGCCGAGCTCAACCTGCTTAGTTGGCACCTCCGGTTCGCGTCCGATCAGGCCACAGAAGCCTTCCCAGGTTTCGCCTCGCTCTTTGAGCGCCCGCAACACGCGATGCGCGTCCAGGCGGCAATTAGCTGGCGGCTCACCGATACCGGCGGAGCGGTGGCGGCCCGTATCGCCAAACTGCTCAAGGCTCCCCATGCGCAAGGCGGCCTGGAAACGACGAAGGAGGTGGTGTGACTCATCCGTAGGCAAGTTGCTATGCACTAAGCCCGGCACCATTTCGTGGGGGCGAAGCGTGGCCACCTCCCAAGGAAATCGAGCAGATCCACAAACCCAAGCTCCGACTTCATCAACACGGATATCCGAAGGCGAGTAACCGTCCAACGCCTTGATCAACTGCTGCCAACAGGCAACTTCATCTCCGCGTACGATCTCGTAGCCGGACTGCAAGTCGTGATCTTGACGCATGAGTACGAGCTCCGAATACGGCGCGTCGGCGACTTGCATCGGTCCCCAGGGGCAATAAGGCACTGCGTTCTTGTCACGCGTGCTGCAATAGCGAACCAGTGCTAAGCCATCGAGCGTAGCGCGGCCCGACTCCTCCACACGCCGCCGGAGGCGTTCGAGGGCACTCGCAGCGCCCTCAAGCCACAAGCCGCATGCCAACGGGCGCACGCTTGCAATTAGGATGGAAACGTCGTCTTCGCTCTCCTGGTGAGGTGCCACGCCGTAAACAGCCAGCAGGTTGGGGGAGACATCCAATCGCAGCAGGCGGCTCTTGAGTTCGGACTCGAGCCAACGCTCGCATGCGTGGATCAGTGCGTGTGCGCATGCGCGCCAGTCGGGACTGGACAGGGGTGTGGAAGTATCGCCAAAAATCTCGATTTCGAGCGCTTCAGGACTCTTGGGTACATGGAAGAAGTCGGAATAGCCCTGCAGCTTGGCCGCAGCCTGAAGACTGGATTCGTGGCCAATCTTCACGTCTTTGGCAGCCAACGCGGCTCGTACTCGCTTGGCAAGCGCCTTAGTCGGCTCGAACCAGTACGGTTTGAGGTTGGCCACGACGGATTCGGCAGCCTCCAAGGAAAAACACGGGTGCTTTCGCACCACATATGCGCGCAGACAGACAGCACGCTCTGACAGCGTGAACGACGAAACAGATGTGGAATTCATGATGGATCCTCGAGTGTCGAGGGAAGCATCGGACGGCACGCGTTGCCCACTTCCCTAGGAAGACACCACAAGGGTCGGTAGGTGTGCTCTTGCTGCTGGCTTTGCCCTGCGGGGAACCGCTGCGTGCGACTGACTGGCGCCAACTTGCCTCCAAAAATCCTAGTTCGCGGACCAGAGAGAGTCAACTGGACGACGCCTGGAGTTCGGGCATCGTCGTCCGCAGGTGAACCGGTTAGGGTTGCAGGCGGTTCGATTGCCCTCATTGGGCTGCCTTCAGCAATGCGTCGCGCGCTTCCCGATCTACCGGGATCTGAGTCACTTCGACTTCACCCAGAGCGTCGTGGACGAAGCACCGATCCGGCAGCTGCATCGCGGCGACCTCATGGACGAACGCCAGAACGTGGTACTCGTGGGCAGCCCCGGCACCGGCAAAACGCACCTGGCTACGGCCATCGGCGTGCAGGCCATCCGCCATCATCGCCGGCGTGTGCGCTTCTTCTCAACCATCGAACTGGTCAACACGCTCGAGCAGGAGAAGGCCGCCGGCAAGCAGGGTCAACTGGCCAGCCGGCTGATCGGCGCCGACCTCGTCATCCTCGACGAACTTGGCTACCTGCCGTTCTCGCAGGCCGGCGGTGCCTTGCTTTTCCACCTGATCGGCAAGCTCTACGAACAGACCAGCCCGGTCATCACCACCAACCTCAGCTTCGCCGAATGGGCCGCCGTCTTCGGCGATGCCAAGATGACCACGGCACCGCTCGACCGACTTACCCACCGCTGCCACATCATCGAAACTGGCAACGACAGCTACCGTTTCCGCCACCACGCTGTCGACGCCAGGAAGGAGGCCCAAGACACCCGCTCATCCAACCACTGAGCTAAGCTGACCCCGCAACCGGTGGCTCACTTTTCGATGAAAAGCCCAGCTCAGCATTTGGTGAAAATCAACATAGCATACGAAAAGTTTCCACATGAAGAATTTAACTTGGCTGAGCGTCGGATGAGCGAGATTAGAGCAACATGGCCAATGCGGCAAAATCGGTCAAATACGAGTAAGCATTTCGAGTAAATTGGTCAGGAAGGCCTAGCTTCGCCACTCAATTGTATGCGGATAGAACGAAAATGGACCTCCTTGAATTCCTTCTCGCCCTCCCAAATCCATTGCCGCCCGACTACACGGAATCAGACACAAGGGCGAAAGTAATCGATCCGATCCTAAAGCATTTGGGGTGGAGCGATGGCGAAATAAGGCGGGAGCCTTATGCGGGATGGAGCGGGTCAGAAGGCTTCATAGACTACCTTCTTTCGGCGGAAAAACGCCCGGTGCTAGTAGTCGAAGCAAAAAAGACCGAAAGAACATTCAAAATCCCACAAGTCTTAACTGCGCAGCGTGCAACGACGTTCAAGAAGCTAACGGCCACCGGATCTAAGGACCTCAAAGAAGCCTTGGATCAGTGCCTCCGCTACACGCAACACACTGGAGCAAGGTACGCATGCGCTACAAACGGGTCCGATTGGGTCATCTTCAAGCCTAACCATCCGTATCGTCCGCTGCCCGAAGCTAAGGTAATTATTTTTCAGGGGATCGAGCAAATTTGTAAGCGGCTAGACGAATTTCTGGGCCTCCTTTCACCTCAAGGTGTCCAGGAAGGGCGAGCCGAAAAGTGGCTGCTCGGACGCGACATCCAAGTCCCGACGTTCGCGAAACGCATACAGGACGCCTTTCCCAACTTGCGAGAACCGTCACTTGAAGAGGAGGAATACTCCAACATACTGGACCAAATGCTTAAACACTACGTCGTTGAGCTCGTCGACGAGGTTGATTTTGGGGAATGTTATCTGCCGGCGAGAGGAAATAGATCTACGAGCGGCTCGCTCGAGGCAATGATTTCAGGCCGAATCCAGGCGCTTAGGGAGCCCACCGGACAGGGCTCGCTAGATTTTGGCGCTGAGATGCTCGCAAAGCCATTCTCTAGTAATACTCCGTCTGGAAGAACCGTAGTTCTCCATGGCGAAGTAGGCGTTGGAAAGACGTCGTTTTTGCGCTACTGCGAACTATCACTGAAAGGAAGCGGCAAGCTGAACGAGGCGGTCTGGGCTCGCGTCGACTTGCTTCCATTTGAAGACCGCCAATTTGTGCCGGCGGAAGTGAACTCGATGCTCACACTGATTTGCAAGGAGATGCAAAAAGCTGTTTCCGAAGCAACCGAGAAATTGAGTGAGACGTACGACCCCGATGTCTGGCATCACTTGCGGGATATTTACAACACTGAGGTCCGGAAGTTTCAGAAGGCCCGTTATCCAGACTCCGACGATAGCGACCCTGTCTTCCTTGATAGTGCAAGGGAATACGTTTGGAAGCTAAGTCGCGAAGATCCGCAAGACCACTTGATGCGAGTGATTAAGTGGCTAACGTTAAACCGAAAACTGCCTGTAATTTTGGTCCTTGATAACTCCGATCAGTTGGGAATTGAGTTTCAAGAATTCCTATACAAGCTTGCAGAGTCGCTGCAGGCAAAAACATCCGCAGTAATTATTTTGGTAATGCGCACGGAAGCACTTACTTCACATGTGATACGTGAACACGCGGTGGCCTCAGTACGAGAGCAATACTTAGTCCAGAAAGCGCCGTTAGCCCAAGTGCTCCAGAAGCGATTTTCGAGAATTCTAAATCAACTTCCACAAGCCTACCCCGGTACCGCAAATAAGGCTGCGCAAGACAGACTGACCGTGCTTATGGACACGCTTCAATACGAGGCGGACCTAGGAAGCGAAACGTTTCAGATAATTGAAGCGGCCGGAAATGGCAGCCTCAGAGACAATCTCCGCGCTATTAGTGCGGTATTTCGGTCATCTCCGCGCGCTATGGATCATTTGGTTGTTGAGCAACACGAGAAAAAACGCGCGCGTCTAACGGTCGAAACCACGCTAAGAGCAATAACACGAGATGATATCGGTGTGCCCGAGGAAACGAAGCTGTTTCCGAATGTATTCAACGTCGACAGCCAGTTGACGATACCGTACACGCTCGGCGTTCGCCAGATCCAACAAATTCGATCGAGAGAGAGCCAAGCGGCGTATACCTATGGCTCGCTGCTAAGTGACTTTAGCATGGCGGGAATTGATAGAACAATCGCGGAAAGAACAATTACCCGACTCCGAGGGCAAAGGTTCATATCTGTTCCTCATATGCTTCCGGAAATGCGTGACAGCGATATTGTTAAGGCGACTCGCCTTGGCGTTGTCTTGCTGGAGATTCTCCTCTTTCAAGAGGGATACTTTAGCCGTGTCGCGTTGAACACCTACATCTACGACAAAAACGTCTACCAAGACATGAAGTCTTCATGGACTTCCGATGCGGATGACTTTCGAAGATTCGCAGCCGTACGTCGGCAGTTCGTGCAGATGCTAAAGGATGACGACGCCTATCTGAGAACGAGAATAGACCTTTCAATACTGGAGCCGATCGTCGGTGCCCCGGTGCCAGGGGTCTTGTCTGAAGACGCAACCGGTTCCGGCTAGATCATCTCTTGGAAGGTCTCAAACTTCGATCAGCAAGGCGGAGCGGAGACGAGTCGCTGCCGAAAGCTCGAACCTTGAGCCGTTCATTCTCGACGGTTAGGGCAACCAAGCGTTCTTCCAGCAGGATCACTTTGGCCGCTGCGAGATCGCGCTGCTGGGTGACCTCTATCAAGCGTTGGCGTAGACCTCTATTCCGGCCGCGAACCGCTAGGAGCCGCTGGCGAGGGGACTTCTGAGTTTGATCTTCAGCATGGGCCTCAACCCAGGCCTGGATTTCGGCTATCAGCTCTGGAAACCTCGCTCGGCGCAAAGCCGACGGGCCCACTCCGGCTTCGCGGGCTACGTTGTTCTGAGTGAGCTTACTTCCTTTCGGAAGACGCTGCGGACGGCAGTTCCTCAATCTCGCAAATGCGTCGCGAAACTTAAGCTCGGCCGTTTTCGCAGGCTGTTCAAACGGTGTCGGTGCTGGCATCCAGATACCTCTGTGTAGCCTCGAGTGAGGCGTTCAAAGAGTCGGCGAGGGGGGACCCATCCTCGGCGTCAAGAAGGCGAATTCCGATGTCGCGTTGCAGCTTCATCACCTGATCTCGTCGCCCCGGACTGACATCAAAAAGAGCATGTTCACACGGCCTATCGCGGCCGGCGCCAGCGCACGAAGTGAAGTGGCTAAGGCCTCCATAAGGACAGGGATCCGGCTTGACACATCCTCCAAAAATTGTGCGTCGAAAAGACACTTTTCCGTTTTTGGCAGCGCCCTCGAGCGCCTTGAAGTCCTTTTCGGAAATGGGTCGAAGCAGTTGATCTCTGCGTGCCGCCCCGTGTGGGCTGATCAGGTGGGCGCTTCCTGGTAGTGAGGCCACTTCACTTGCTAGTACGTGGAATTTCTCCCTAATAAAGAAACCACTCGCGTCAGTGCTAAGCTTAGCCTTCAGTTTGTACCAATTTTGCCCGTAGTAGCGCGTCATCCCGCGAGAGGCGTGCTTCAGTTGATATTGCAAAGAGCCCTCACTGACTAGCCCCGAAGTGAGCATGTTCACTGCACCCGTCCGCCGCAATTGGTGCCACGAAAGAGGCCAGATTTTCCCCACTGAGTATTTGCCCTCATCAAGTCCTTGAGTCATTTGATTAGCCACGGCAAGGTCCTCCGCCGTTATCCGCACCTCCTCGAGGTCCATCAGCTTCGGGTAATCTTTAACAAAGTATTGGTATGGCCTAACTGTACTGCGAAGATCGCCTCCAGTTTTCGTGGACCATGGCTCAGAACCAATTGCATACAGCAGTGGATTCGCAATATCGGACGGCGATAAGTGTCGCTCAGGGTCCTGGCGTGCGGCTTCGAGGCGAAGGTAGGCGACGGAGCGCATGGCTTCGACTGCGACGGCAACAGACGGCGACACAATCCAATAAGCGCCTTCGTCTTCAATGGTCTTTGTGGTTGAGCCACCGAGGAGATGTATGTCTTCCCCGAGTTCATCTCGTTCTACGCGAAGGCAGTCGCTGCGGAGTTGGGTTCCCTCGTCGCGGCGCATCAGGGAAAAATTTAAGCAATAGGCGGTACCGGCGAGGGTCACAAGGCTAAGGTATTTTGACAAGTCCAAAATGAAGCCCCTGCCATCCACCCACTTTTCTAAGAGTCCGTCAATTCCGAACCGCCTGGCCGTTAGCAAAAAGGGGCCATGAAATCGGCGCCCGGTTCTCGCTCCGGTAACAACGGCGCCCTTCGTGCGGTCGTGCGCAAATGGGAGCCATGAATTGCCCTTCTTAGTAAACGCTAGAGTCAAAGATCCGCCCGCGTTGTGCGCATATTCGTTCAAACAGAAGCGATAGCATCGTTCGACCTGTTCACGATGCGCAATGAAATCGTCTAGGCATGTACGGAGCCGAAGGACCTGGTAAGACCATATTCTTTCCGGAATGTAGGCCGTCTGTGTGCGCTCGTGACCACGAGGAAGGTTTCTAGAGAAAATCACTAAGGCCGGTTCGTCCAAAATAACGAATCCAAGGCGGTCGCGGGCCGTCCACAAGCGATGTAGGGAACCAATACACGCATCCGCAGCGGCCGGCTTAATTTGTTTTGCGAGCTGCGCAACCAATTCCGGGAAGCCCGAAAGTTGATCCACGGCAATGCCGGCTCCAGAGCACGCCACGAAGAGCGGCTTAATTTGCTTTAGGCGAGACTCTAGGGTGGCCGGCTTTTGCACTCCGGCAGGACCCCAGAGCCACCATGCAGCAATCATGCGCAATAGATCTGCGTTATGACTGGACAGGAACTGCGCGTGTTTTCGCACTCCTTCAAAAGTTATTGTGCAGAAGGTCCCCGCCCAAGGAGATAGGTCCCACGTTGGGTCGCTATAACGCGACTTTACGTTGCCATTTGCATCGATAGAAACGGGAAAGTTGGCAGGTGGTGGCCACGAAATTGGCCGAAAGTTGAGCGCGCTGGGCACTGTCAATGGTGAATCAATTTGGAGTCCCGGTAGAGTAGCTTCAGCCATCACATCAACATCTCCGCTAGCTCGATGAGCGCGCTGTAGGAGGGATGGAACGTCCCCTCGCGAATCCGAGCAGTGGCCTCATCAACCCATTCGGCCTGGACCAAACCAACGAGGCAGATCGCTTGAAATTTCGCATTGATGCGGTCGATAACGAGATTTGCCGGGTGCACTGGCTGCGAGGCTGGCGAGCGCCAGAGCGCTACTTCCAACACCTTGAGGTGGCGAGCAGATGCCAAACGCCAGCAGTAGTCCAGGCTCATCTCGTCGCGGTGGTAGACGCAGAAGAAGCATCCGTCGGGATTCGCGCAATCAGGGGTGGGCGCATCCCGCGGCGAGCCAAGGACGGCTATTGGCTCGCGAGCGTTTTGAACGCAGATCCCGGGGCCGGAGGCCTTAAAGGCGGGATCGTGACTCTGGTGAAATGCGGTGATCTCGCTGATAGCAGATTGGTGGTGCGGCCTTTCGTAGTGTCTAAAGAGGGTCTCTTTCGCGTGGGCGTTCAAAGCTGCGGTCATATCGGGGTCGCGGCTATGACGAAGGAGCCAATTCACACGCGTCTTTCGGAGCTCGCGCGGCCCGATGTAACGGAGGCCGACCTCTGCACATGCTTTACGCATGGCGCGAAATCCGGGGAGAGCGTCTTCCGCGGCGACGCGCGGCCCACGCGAAAGCTGAGGAAATAGGCGGTCATTAAGTAGGGCCAGTCCAGTCTGTTCTAGCCATGCGAGGTAATCCTGAAGGTGTTGCTTGTATTCTTTGTAGGCCCTGAATAGTGATTCACCGCGACGCCGGCTCTTGTAGACGCGAAAGACCTCGACATCTTCGCCCTCAGTGCGCCAACGGTAGTCCTCCCTGCGGAGAAGGTGCGCTTGCGCGAGGTTCATGCCTGTCTGCGTGACGAATATGAGCAGTTCAGCCTCGATTCGAAGGCGTAGCATGGCCCTGCGACGCAGTGTGGTGGTGCTTTCATCGGGACGAAGCGGCTCTCGAGCGCGCGCTGCATCTGCTCTTCGGAACTCGGGGAAATTTTGCAACGCTCGGCCCGGAGCCTTCAGTTCGCACTTAAAGATGAGGTTGCGCCCGTCGCGGAGCGCAAGTGTTACTGGAGCTTGGCCGCGGATTGTCGCTACGTCCAACCCGCTACAAATGTCTGCGAGGAAACTGCCGAAGGCGAAGGTCTGAGCCAGATTTTGCTTATCACCGAGGGCGGATCCTATGCTGGGTCGCTGTTTCGGCTTGCTCATTCGAGTTAGAGCAAGTAGGGATTTTCCAGACCGGACGGGTTGGGAGTCCTCTTGAAGCGCGTGAGCTAAGAGGTCCGCCAAAATCGATGCACTGTGATATGCCGTTTTGTGTGCTAAGTCTTTTTTGATCCGATAGCGAAAAATCAGTTCTTCAATCCACGCTACGAAGGACTGTTTGGCCTTCTCAATGGTCAATGGCTGTGAGTTCGCGTCCGCCCATGAATAAAACCTCTTTACTGTGCACAACGCGGTTTTGATTGATCCCTTGCGAGCACCGCTGGCTACCTTTGCCGCTAATGCGGCGTGGAGCGCTGTTATCAATGGCAGTCGGTCGACGCAAAATGCTTTGAGAGTGCCTCTGTCGATTGCATTCAGAGCGTGAAAGCTTCGCATGGATGCGCCGCCGCGGTACAAGTAGACACGCAAATCCCACGGCGTTTCACAAGGGCCAAACGTTATTTTAGGGAATGTAAGGTCAGGGGCGCGGCCGTCGGACATAGCCGTCTACCTTTTGAGTCCGAGAAAGGACTGAGTAAATGCATTGGCACTTTCTGCCATTACCTTCGACTGCTCGACGAACTTGACGTACCTGAGCGTAGTTTGATCGTGGCGGTGCAGAGCGGCCTCCCGCACAAATTCCACCGCCTCGCCGACCGACAAGCAAGATAGTGCTGCGCGCATCAATTGAGAAACGAAGGTGGCACGCGTTCGATGGAAATGGAATTCCCGAAAGACTGGGATCCCAGCCTTGCGGCCAGCGTCGCGTAGGCGCGACATTTTAACGTTGATAGCGCGGCCATTCTTGACGCCATAAGGTTTGCCAAACCTGGTCAGGAAAAGTAAGTTTCGGTGCTCTGAAGTAGCTTGTGCCTGTCGCTTAAGGCGACGCACGCTAAATGCGTACTCGCGTAGCTCGTCCAGGAGCTCTCGCACGATGAGCACGGTACCGCTTACGTCGAACTTAGTTGAGACAGGAGGGCGTGCTCGAGGGCCAATCGAAAGACGAAACCAACCGGCCGATCCTAGAAGTGGGCACGGGACTGCGTTCAGGATGGTTTGAACACGTAGGTCGCAAAGACTACCCAATCGCATGCCTGTACCGAAACCCAGCCGAAGCAACAGCGTCAACTCGAGGCTTGCGCTATTCACCGCCAGCTCAAGAATTCTGCGCTGTTGATCCGTCGATACCGGCATCAGCCCGTCCTCGGGCGCAAGCGTGCCTTCGGCTTTTCGGTTGGGAATTGCGAGACTAGTGGTTAAAACAGAAAGTGTGCGTTGAATACCGATGACATTTTCGATGGGAACGAAGCGCTGCCGTTCTTCCCACATTGGGTTGTCCGGGCTAATTAGACCTATAGAGTGAGCCCAGCGATAAAAGCGCATCACTGCGGCCATCCGTTGCGAGACGGTCGAGGGCGCAAGGTCGCCATCGTCCCGGGCGGAAACTAGGTAGCCCCGAAACCGAGTCAGGCAGCGGTCACGTTCGAGGACCGGGAAATGCCACCAAGCCAGGCGTTCGACCTCAAGCCATTTGGCGTAGGCGCAAAGATGATCCATGTTGCGCTGCACTGTTTTCGGGTCTCTGAACGCCGTCTGGTGTCGTGCCCATAGATTGGCTTCGCTCCAGGCTGTGCCGTCGGCCCAAAAGATGACAGGGAGGTCATGCGCCAGATGACCTTTTTCCCATTCGATGAGGCCATCGCGAACAACCGGGTCAACTTCGAGCCAGTGCAAAAGCGCGCAACTAGCCATGGCGATGCCAATAAGTCGGCCTGAAGATGCACGTATGAGCCGGCCGACGCTGCTTAGGCGCAGGCATGACGCTGTCTTTCGGGGTGAAAGCGAGCTTCAGGACAGTGTTCAACACATCCGGCCCTCACTTGCGCGTAATTTCCTTGGCCACCCTATCGATATGGCTGCCCGATCTCAAGACATTTTTTTGCTTTAAGCATTTGTTTCTTCCCATAATTCCGGGCGACATGTCACCGAAATGGCATGTTACACACCTGTGCCTGAGCTCGACATGTAACCCGTGGCCAGCACGCGGTGGCGGTTGTCCAGATACAGGCAGCCGAATACCTCGTACGGCAGGTGGCGCAGACGCGCGCGCAGGTAATCGCCGCTGTCGCGTGGGTTGCCCAGGCTGGGTCTCT
>Ga0157370_10007514_pt1 | contig 11841 bp, 11 predicted proteins | sample C35metaG_FD_113463 | JGI IMG/M metagenome (GOLD analysis project Ga0157370, IMG submission 113463) | Corn rhizosphere microbial communities from Kellogg Biological Station, Michigan, USA - C3-5 metaG | ecosystem: Host-associated > Plants > Roots > Rhizosphere > Soil | place: USA: Michigan... | reverse complement strand
CGGTGACGCTGTCGTGCATGGCCTGGTGGCGGATACGCGATTCGCGCTGCCGCACGGCTTCGGTCATGGTGCTGAAGGCGCTGGCGAGTTGCCCGATCTCATCGTGCCGCTGCAGTTCGGGCGCGGCGCGATAATCGCCGGCCGCGATGCGCCGCACGGTGGCCGCCAGCGACTCGATCGGGCGCGATACGCTGCGCGCGGTGAGCCACGCCCCGAGCAGGCCGACGCACAAGCCCAGCCCCAGCAGCGCGCCCCAGGCGATCGCCACGGAGCGGAACGGACTCAGCGCGGCGTCCAGTGAATAGCCGAGTATGGCCACCACCCGGTCGCCCTGCTTTGGCTGCTTCAGGCGTTGCGCGAGCACCATGTATTCCTTGCCGCCGACCTCGGTCAGCAAGGGTTTCCACGGCAGGCCGCGATGCCCCGCCGTGGCGCCTTCCACCAACCCTGAGCGGCGGTCGCCGCGCGCCACCGCATGCCAGGACCCCGATGGCGCTTGCGCCGCCAGCTCGATGTCGCGCGGCAGGGCCGAGAGCTGCTGCATGTGGGTCAGCAAGGCGTCGTCCAGCGGCACGTTCACCACCACCAGGCCGACCGGTTGCGGCGCGTAGATAGGCACCACCACCATCCACGATGCCTTGCCATCCATCGCCACCACCGCAGCGGTGCGGCGGTCGTAAGCGCTGTCGATCAGGTCGGGGAAAGGAAACCGCGCACGCGTCGGCACTGTCGAGCCGGTATCAGCCTCGACGGTGCCGTCGAGGCCGACCAGCAACATCCGCGAAGCGCCCACCCTGCGGCCGTGGTTGCGCAGCACCGACAGCACCGTGCCGCGGTCGCGTTCGGCGATGGCCGAGCGCAGCGCGTAGTCGAGCGAGAGCACCTCGACGTTGCCGGCGACCCGCGCCGAGATATCGTCCATCTGCGCCACGAAAGCCTGCGCGTTGGCGGTCAGCTGGCGCTCGCCTTCCGCCACCAACGCGCGCCGGGTCACCGCGTAGACCAGTGCGGCGGTGAGCAGCTGCACCACCACCAGGGTGGCGACGAAGAACAGCGCGAGGCGAAGGCGGAAGCCCATGGTGCGCATGGCCGGCTCAGTAATCCAGATGCTCGCGATCCATCGACAGGCGCGGATCGGGCATCAGCGACAGCGTGAAGGCCAGATGCACCGTGTCCGACCCGCCTGCGATGTCGATCTGCCGGGTCGGCTCCGGATGGCCCGGATGCAGCTGCGGGTGCCATACGTGGACGGTGTAGCGACCGGGAGCGAGCTGGCCGAGCGCGACATGGCCGCCTTCGTCGGACATGGCTGTCGCCGGCGCAGCCGTCACGAAGAGGTAGGTGATCATGTGGTCGTGGATGTTGCACCCGACCGCGGCGATGCCGGCCGCGTCCATGCGCAGCTCGGGCGAGCTTTCGCCCGGCCGCAGCACGAATTCGAACGTCTTGATGGCCGCGAAGGAATACACATGGTGGCGCGTGTTGTCGCTGTTGCGGAACACCACCCGATCGCCGGGCCGAAGCAACTGCACGTAGGGAACGAAGGCTTCGTTGCGCTGGTCGATGACGTGCGTGGCCGGAGCCCTGGGCGCGGTCGCCGCATCGGCGGCCGATCCGGCGTCGGGTGTGAGCGTGACAATCGCGTCGTGCACGGCATGTCCGGCGCTGTCGCTGAGGTGCACGATGACTTCAGCCGAAGCGGCGGGCCCGATACAGCCCAGCAGCAAGATGACTGCAAGCAGACCACGCATCGACAACTTCCCGGTTCCCCACCCGCAGCTAGCCTACCGCAGTTTCCTCCGCGTGCAGGCATGCTGCAGCGGGCCGTAGCAGCCGCTCGGCTGGCGGCATCGCGGCGACTTGTTTACCCTCGTCCATCGACCGATCGCAGGCAGTCACCATGGCCGACCACGGCATCCACACCATCGACACCGGTTTCGTGCGGCCACGCTTCGATGCCGCCTACCTGCTTGTCGAGAACGGCCGTGGCGCCTTCATCGACTGCGGCACGCAGTTCGCCGTGCCGCGGATGCTCGCCGCACTGGACGCCGCCGGTATCGCCGCCGCGGACGTGGACTGGCTGATACTCACCCACGTACACCTGGATCACGCTGGCGGCGCTGGCGAGCTGATCGCGCAATTGCCGAACGCACGCCTGGTGGTGCATCCGCGCGGAGCGCGCCACATGATCGACCCGTCGGTACTGTGGGCCGGCGCCAGCGCGGTCTATGGCGAAGCGGTGATGGAACGGACCTACGGCCGGTTGCGCCCGGTGCCGGCCGAACGCGTGGTCGAGGCGCCCGATGGCCATGTGGTGGACCTGGCAGGCCGCGCCTTGCATTGCCTGGACACGCCGGGCCACGCGAGACATCACCTCACCGTGCACGATCCGCGCACGAACGTGTGCTTCACCGGCGACGTGTTCGGCCTGTCGTACCGAGAGTTCGACACGGCGAGCGGGCCGTTCATCCTGCCGACCACGTCACCGGTGCAGTTCGATCCGGCAGCGCTGCACGCTTCCATCGATCGGCTGGTTGCGTTGAAGCCTGTCGCGATGTACCTGACGCACTACGGGCGGGTCGAACAGGTGGAAAAACTCGCGGCCGATCTGCATGCACAGATCGACGCGATGGTCGGCCTCGCCCGCGCTGCGCATGGGAAGCCCGACCGGCATGCCGCGCTGGTCGAGTCGCTCTGCGACTACTACGCCGCACGCGCGCGAGATCATGGCTGGCAGCAGGGGCGCGATGCACTGCGCGAACTGCTGGGCATGGATATCGAGCTCAACGCGCAAGGACTCCAGGTGTGGCTGGATCGTTGAACGCTCAGCGCGCCGTGCCGGCTTCCTCGCGCAACAATGCATCGAAACGCTGGCGCGCGCCGGCCGCGTAGTTCCTGCAGGCTTGTCGGTCGATCAGGGCGCCGGGCTCGTCATCGCGACCGCGCCGCTCGGCCCGGCCGATCAGGTCGCTGGCGTCGGGATGCGGCGTCAGCAGTATGTCGCACGGCAACGCAGCCACCCGGGCGATCGAATGCCGGAAATCCTCGACCCGATGTGGATGCTTGCCGTCGTCGGTGAAGCGGTAGTTCTTGCCGCCGAGTGCGGTGAGGCTGTCGGCATAGACCATCGCCAGGCAACGCCCACCTTCGCAGGACTGCCACGTCCAGGACGTGCTGCCCGGAGTGTGCCCAGGCGTGTAGTGCGCGGTGATGGAGATCGTGCCGACGTGCATGCGGCCCCCGTCGTTGACCACCACCACCCTGGCTACGACGGGATACAGCGGCGCCGAACCGTACTGCGGATCGTCCGGATCGTTGCCGCCTGCCATCAGGGCGCGGGCACCGCTTGAACTGGCCTGGACCTGGGCGCCGCTGTCCTTCGCCAGCCGGGCGATCGCGCCGGCATGATCGGCGTGCGCATGCGAGTTGAGGATCACGCGGATGTCGCGCAGCTTGAACCCGAGCGCCCGGATGTTCGCCTCGATCTGCGTGGCGTTGCGCGGCAGCGTGCCGTCGATCAGCACGTGGCCGTCAGGCGAGGTGATCAGGATGGCGCTGAGCCCCTGCGTGCCGACGTACCAGGTGTTGCCGTAGATGCGGAACGGCTGATGCGGCTGGCTCCATGCCGGCTCCTCCGCGTGCGCGATGCCGGCCGCGGCCAGCGCGAAAAGCAGCCACGCCAGGGTGCGCGGCCAGTGTCTGGATCGGAATGCATTCATCGAAAGGTCCTGGCGAAGGGAGGCCGCCATGATCGCCGCCGCGACCGTTCCGGTGAGGTTCCTTTGCGGGCGCGCTGGTGGCCGATCGCGGGCAAGCGACCTCAGGCCAGACGGCTGCCGTTCGGTACCGGCCGCTCGATCGCGGTGACCACCACGCCGTCGGCGGTATGGAATCCGGTCAGCAGGAACTGCGAGCGGAACGGGCCGATCTGCTTCTCGGGGAAGTTGATCACGCCGACGATCTGCCGCCCCACCAGCTCATCGGCGCTGTACAGCGCGGCGATCTGCGCACTGGTCTTGCGCTCGCCATACGGACCGAAATCGACCCAGACTTTCCATGCCGGTTTGCGCGCCTCGGGGAAAGGCTCCACCCGCGTCACGGTACCGGCCACGATCGCCACTTTCTCGAAATCCGCCCAGCTGATCTCTGCAAATGCCTCGGTCATCCTTCCAGCCTCGTCTTCAACCAATCACGCCCTTGCTGCCACCAGTAAGTGGCTTGGGCGCCCAGATAACCGAACGGCCGATGTGTGCTGCCCAGGCCGTATGCGGCAAATTGTTTCCAGTGGTCATCGCCTGTGGCGATCGCCGCCGCCAGCAACTCTCCGGCTGCGCAGGTCGGGGCGAGTCCGTGTCCACCGAACGCCTGCGCCCACCACAGGCCGTTGTCCAAACCGCCGATCTGCGGCATCTGATGGCGGGCGTAACTCATCAGGCCCGACCATGCGTAGTCGATCCGCACGCCCTTCAGTTGCGGAAACACACGCAGCAGGTCTCTGGTCAGCAATCGCTGCACCGCTTGCGGCGAGCGGTTGAGGATGGAAATGCGCCCACCCCACAGCAACCGCGTATCCGGCAGCGCGCGATAATAATCGAACGCGAAACGGCTGTCGTAGATCGCCGCGCGGGTGTGCAGGCAATCGTCCAGGCGTTCGCCCAGCGGCTCGGTCACCATGACATAGGTGGCGATCGGCAGGATCGCCCGGTCGATCGGTTTTTGCAGCCCGGCCAGATAGCCGCCACAGGCCAGCACGACCTGATCGGCCAGCAACTCGCCTTGCGGCGTACGCACGCGCCACTGCAATCCTTCGCGGGTGAGGCTGATCACGCCGCTGTTCTCGTGGATGCGCACGCCCTGCCCGGCCGCGGCTGCCGCCAGGCCGATCGCATAGTTCAGCGGGTGCAGGTGCAGTGCATCGCGCTCGTACAATCCGTCGTGGTAGCGCTCGCTGCGCACGCGCTCGCGCAGCTCCGATTCAGGCAACCACTGCCAGTCCACACCGTAATGTTCGGCCAGCAATTGCTGGCGTTGCCGCAGCACGGCCGGGTCGCGAAACCAGTTGGCCCAGATCACGCCTTCGTCGACGGCATCGCAGGGAATGGCATGGCGCGCGATGCGCTGGCGGATGCGGTGAACTGCTTCGGTGGTCAGCCTGAAAAGCGCTTGCGCGCGCTCATCGCCCAGTTGATCCAGCAGCGATTGCTCACCCAGCGAATAGCCCGCGAACACGAAGCCGCCATTGCGGCCGGACGCGCCGAAACCGACCTGTTCGCGCTCCAGCAGCACGACGTCGCGCACACCGCGCTCGGCCAGGCCGAGGGCCGTGTTCAGCCCCGCGAAACCGCCGCCGATGATCGCGACGCGTGCATGTCCGCTCCCTTGAAGCGGTGCATACGGCATGTACGGCGTGGCGGTGGCGCGATAGTAGGAACCCTGATTCATGCTGCAGCGGTGACCTGTTCCGACGCTGGCTATCGGATGAATATATGCCCGAAGAGACCGTATCGTCGAACAGGTGGTTCATGCCGCCTCGGCCGCATGAACCATGCGTCGCTCAAAGCTGATCGACAAAGGCGCGCACGGTGGGTGCCAGCTTGGGATCCTGCATGGCCATATGCATGGTGGCGCGCACCAGGCCGGCCTTGTTGCCGCAATCGAAACGGATGCCTTCGAAACGATACGCCAGCACCTTGCCCTGTTCCTTCAGCAACGCTTCGATGGCGTCGGTGAGCTGGATTTCGCCGCCGGCGCCGGGCGTGGTCTGCTCCAGCAACTGGAAGATCCGTGGAGGCAGCACGTAGCGGCCGACCACCGCCAGGTTCGACGGCGCCTCTGCCGGCTTGGGCTTCTCGACCATGTAGCGGATCAGGGCGCTGCGTTCGTCGATCGGCGTGGCGTCGACGATGCCGTACTTGTCGGTCTCATCGTGAGGCACCTCCTCCACCGCGATCACGCCAGCCTGCTGGGCGTCCGCCAGCTCGGCCATCTGGCGCAGCGCGCCCTTGCCGGCGCCATTCCAGATCAGGTCATCGGGAAGCACCACGCCGAACGGTTCGTTGCCGACCACCGGCTTGGCGCACAGCACGGCGTGACCGAGGCCGAGAGCCTCAGGCTGCGTCACGAAGATCGCCCGCACATGGCGCGGCAACGTGCCCTGCACCAGCGCCAGCAGTTCGGCCTTGCCCTTCTCCTGCAGTTTCGCCTCCAGCTCGTAAGCCTTGTCGAAATAGTCGGCGATGGCATGCTTGTAGCGATTGGTGACGAAGATCAGCGTATCGGCGCCCGCATCCACCGCCTCGTCGACGGCGTACTGGATCAGCGGCTTGTCGAGGACGGGCAGCATTTCCTTGGCGACCACCTTGGTCGCCGGCAGAAAACGGGTGCCGAGTCCGGCCACGGGAAACACCACTTTGCGCAGGGGCTTGCTCACTCACTGATCTCCGGGTTGGCACGACGGATCGACACCACGTTGTCCGGCTGTGCCGATTCGGTCCAACGGAACGAAGGCAGCAGGCTGGACACGCAGCGGCGAAGTTCTTCCTCATCAAAAATCTCGACCGCTTCGGCAGCCTTGTTCAGCAGCGCCTGCAGCAACTCCCACGACACCTCGCGATGTTGTGCCAGGAAAATCTTGGTGTGCGCAGTGGCGCTGTAGTTTTCCAGCGGGTGGAACAGCTCTTCGAACAATTTTTCGCCAGAGCGCAAACCGGTGTAGACGATGGGGATCTCGCTGCCCGGCTTCTTGCCGGCCAGGCGGATCATCTGCTCGGCCAGATCGCGGATCTTGACCGGCTCGCCCATGTCGAGCGCGAAAATTTCGCCGCCCTTGCCGATGCTCGCGGTCTGCAGGATCAGCTGGCAGGCTTCCGGGATGGTCATGAAGTAGCGTGTGATCTCCGGATGCGTCACGGTGACCGGGCCACCGTCGCGGATCTGCCGGCGGAACAGCGGCACCACCGAGCCGGCCGAGTCGAGCACGTTGCCGAAGCGCACCGTCATGAAGTGGGTATCGGCATGCGCGTTGAGGTTCTGGCAGTAGATCTCGGCCATGCGCTTGCAGGCACCCATCACGCTGGTCGGATTGACGGCCTTGTCGGTGGAAATCAACACGAAACATTCGACGCCGGTGGCGCAGGACACATCCGCCACCGTGCGGGTGCCCAGGACGTTGTTGCGGAAGGCCGTGCGCAGTTGCCCCTGCAGCATGGGTACATGTTTGTATGCCGCGGCGTGGAAAACCACCTGCGGCTTGACCTCGGCAAACGCCTTCTGCATCGCCGGAAGGTCGCCGCAATTGGCCAGGATGCCGTCGAGGATCAGCTCGGGGAAATCCGCACGCAGCTCCTGCGTGATGCGGTAGAGGCTGTATTCGCTTTGCTCGACCACGGTGAGGGACTGCGCGCCCAGCCGCGCCACCTGCCGGCACAGCTCCGATCCGATCGAGCCGCCGCCACCGGTCACCAGCACGCGACGCCCGCTGAGCGTTTCGCGGATTGCGGTCCAGTCCAGTTCGACGGTATCGCGGCCGAGCAGATCCTCGATCGCCACTTCCTTGATCTGGTTGAACTGCGCCCGGCCGGCGACCACGTCTTCGAGCCGCGGAACCGTACGGTATGGCAGATCGGTCTCGTCGCACAGGGCCACCACCCGCCGCATCTCGACCGTGGAGGCGCCAGGCAAGGCGATCAGCAGCATGTCCACTGCTGCTTCGCGCGCCACCTCGGGCAGCTGGTCGAAACGGCCCAGCACGGGAAGGCCGTTGATGCTGGCCCCGCGCAGGCTGGCCTTGTCGTCGATGAAACCGACGACGGCATAGTGGTTGTCGTGATGAAGGTCGCGCGAGAGAACCTCGCCGGCGCGATCCGCGCCGACAATGAGGACACGTTTCACCGGCTGGTTCTGCAGCAGGTCGTTGCGGCTGTCTTTCCAGTACCGATAAGCCAGCCTCGGCGCGCCCAGCAGCACCGCCAGCAACACCGGATAGATCAGCAACACCGAGCGCGGCACGCCATCGAGGCGGTTGTAGAGGAACAGGCCGAGATAGATCACCACGGTGCCGGCCAGGGCGGCGCGCAGGATGTTCCAGAGATCCGGCAAGCTGGCGAAACGCCAGACGCTCTTGTAAAGCCCTGTCCAGCGGAAGACCAAGCCCTGCACCAGCAGCACGATCGGCAACTCCAGCGATTCGAAGCCGACGGTTCCGTCCGGATTCAACGCATAGCGGAGCAGCTTGGCGAGCCACCACGCGATGGCAGTGACCGCCAGATCGTGAACCACGACGGCGATGCGCGGGTGGATGATGCCGACGAATTTACGCAATGACATGGCGAGCCTTGGGCCGGTTCCGTCGCAAACAGCGACGCTTCAGTAACAGCCAGATCGCTGCTGCCCCCGCATAGACGGCCATGGTAACCGGCCAGGCCAGTGCGGGATGACTGCAAGCGAACCAGGTCGACGGTGCCGCAACCAGCAGGTTCCAGCCCAGATAGGCTAGGTCCACCTGTGCATGAGTGGCGTCGAGGCGTACCAGCCACTGGTAGAGATGCTCGCGGTGCGCAGTGTACCAGCGGCGCCCGCCGCGCATCCGGGTCAGCAGCGTGAGGGTCGCGTCAACCACAAACGCCGAGGACAGGATCAATGCCGGCCACAGCAGGACATGATCCACCCGCCACAGCATCGCGCTTAGCGCAAAAACGAGCAGACCGATGCTGCCGCTGCCGACGTCACCCATGAAAATGCGCGCTGGCGGCCAGTTGTAGCAGCCGAAGCCCAGCGCTGCCGACGCCAGGCTGGCTGCGGCGAGCGCCAGCGCCGGCTGCGCCGCCGCCCATGCGAGCCAGGCCAACCCTCCACCGACGAAAACGGCCTGCTGCGCCAGCAGCCCGTCTATGCCGTCCATGAAGTTGTGCAGGTTGATGCTCCATACGCCGCCGGCGAGGAGCAGCGGCAACCACCACCAGGAGAGGCCCGTTATCACGAGGGCGGCCGAAAAAATGCCTACGCCCAAGAGCTGCGCACCCAGCCTCGGCAGTACCGGCAGGGCACGATGGTCATCCCACCAGCCCGCCAGCGCTACCAGAATGAATGCGACGAACAGGGCCGCGACAACACCGGCCGGCCACGTGGCGGGCAGGCTTCGCAGTGTGGCCGGCAGGCAGGCCAGCATGGCGATGACGATGCCGATGCCGCCGCCGCGCGGGGTCGGCAAATGGTGCGAACGGCGCTGGCCGGGCTGATCGAGCATGCCGCGGCGATGCGCGTAGCGGATGGCACCGCGCACCAGCACCCAGGTGATCAGGAACGCTGCGGGCAACCATCCGATGGCCATGTACGTCCTCATGTCCGACTCACTCGCTGGCGACGCCGTGAATCGGGCGGATGGTGCTCCAGCTCTTGCAGCTGGGGCATTGCCAGTGATGCGCCTTGGCGCCGAAGCCGCAGCGGCTGCAGCGGTACATCGCCTGCCCTTCAAGCAGCTTGCGGGTAAGGTCGCGCAGGATCAGGAAGTTCTCGCGCGCCTCGCCCTCGATCTTGTCCATGGTGGCGTCGATCAGCGCCATCAGGCCACGTACCGATGGCCGCTGCCGCAATTGCGCCGTGAGAAAATCGATGGCCGCCCGCTCGCCATCGCGCTGCCTGTACAGATGGGTCAGCGCCAGCACCGGCGAAACGCCGTGATAGCGGCCAAGCATGTCGCGCAGGAAACTTTCGGCCCGTTCCATCTGCTGCGAGCGCGCGTAACTGTTGAGCAGCGGCGGCAGGATTTCCGGGGTGAAGGCGATGTCGGAGTTCACCGCGGCCTCGTAAGCCACCACTGCTTCGACATGGTGGCCATCTTCCGATTGCAGGCGACCGGTGAGCATGAACGCGCGCACGCAATCGGGCTGGCATTCGAACGCCTGACGCAGGTAATCGCGGGCCTCGGCGCGGGCGCCATGCTGGCGCGAGCGGTCCGCCAGCTCGCAGTAGAACTGCGCAATCATCGGCGCCTCGTCCTCGCCGGTCATCACTTCCAGCCGGCGCGCATGTTCGATGGCCTTGTGCCAGTCGCGCTCGTGCTGGTAGATCGCGATCAGGTGGCGCAGCGCGGAAGGCGCATGGGAATCCATGGCCACCAGATCGGAGAACAGAGCTTCGGCGCGATCAAGCAATCCAGCGCGCATGTAGTCCTCGCCGAGCTCCAGCAGGGCCACGGTCTTCATCGCTTCGGACAGGCCCGGGCGCGACACCAGATGCTGGTGCAGCCGGATCGCCCGGTCCACCTCTCCGCGGCGGCGGAACAGGTTGCCCAGGGCGAGATGTGTTTCGACCGTATCGCGATTGTATTCGGCGAGCTTGAGGAAGACTTCGATCGCCTTGTCCTGCTCTTCGTTGAGCAGGTAATTCAGGCCGCGAAAATAATCCGAGGAAAGCTCGCTGACTTCGGCCCCTGATCGTCGCGCCCCGGCGCGGCGGGAAGCCCACCAGCCCAGCGCAAACGCTACCGGAACCAGCAGCACCAGCACGTAGGGAAAATTCATGGCTTGGCCGGCTGCTTCTTGTCCGCGCGACGTTGCTGGCGGTGCTGCCGCCGCTGCATGAAGCTCACCCCCAGCCAGGCGGTGAGGCCACCGAGCAGCCATCCCACGACCAGCGCACCCAGCAAGGCGGCGCCCTTGGGCAGGCGCACCTGCACGAAGGAAAAATCGTAACCGACCATGTCGGCGTTGAGCGCGCCCAGCACGATACCGGCGGCGATGAAAACGAGCAGGATGATGATGGCGAGCAATCGCATGCCGCGACTTTAACCGATTGGCCGTGACAGGCACAGGCGAAGAGAGTGACTTGTGCCTGCAATTCGACGAGGTATCGCGGACGGTCTCCGGCGACATGAAAAAGGCAGGCCGACTTGCGCCGCCTGCCCTGGAACAACCTTTTGCTTTTGATTACGGTTCGTCAGCCGCCCTGCTTGTCGAGATCCAGGTTCACGCGTTCGCGCAGTTCCTTGCCCGGCTTGAAGTGCGGAACGTGTTTGCCCGGCAGCGCCACCGCTTCACCCGTCTTGGGGTTGCGCCCCATGCGGGGCGGCCGGTAGTGCAGCGCGAAACTGCCAAAACCACGTACCTCGATGCGTTCGCCATGCGCCAGCGCGTGACTCATCTGCTCGATCACGCTCTTGACGGCCATCTCGACGTCAGCGAACGCAAGATGGGTCTGGCGTCTGGCCAGCGCCTCGATCAATTCGGATTTGGTCATGGGACCCCAATGTCCGTGACATGAAACAGCGGGGCGGCGATCCGCCGCCCCGCGTCAGGCTCTCTCGTTACCGATCAGTCGGCCTTGTTGAACTGCTCCTTGAGCAGTGCGCCAAGCTTGGTCGTGCCGCTGGCCGCGGAGGAGTAATCCGCTGCCGTATCGGGAGCATCTTCCTCGTCCTTCGCGCGAATCGAGAGCGCCAGCTGGCGACCCTTGCGATCCATCCCGGTGAACTTGGCTTCGACCGCGTCACCCACCTTCAGATGCAGCGTGGCATCGTCGATGCGCTCCTTGGCGATGTCGTTGGCGCGCAGGTAACCCTCGACGCCCTCGCCCAGGTCGATCACGGCACCCTTGGCATCGACTTCCTTGACGGTGCCGTTGACGATGGTGCCGCGCGGATTCGCCGCCATGAACTGGCCGAACGGATCCTGCTCCATCTGCTTGATGCCGAGCGAGATGCGCTCGCGCTCCGGATCAACCGCCAGCACCACGGCCTCGATCTCGTCGCCCTTCTTGAAGTTGCGGACCAGGTCTTCGCCGGACATCTGCCAGGAGATGTCGGACAGGTGCACCAAGCCGTCGATGCCGCCGTCCAGGCCGATG
>Ga0157370_10007513_pt1 | contig 11841 bp, 6 predicted proteins | sample C35metaG_FD_113463 | JGI IMG/M metagenome (GOLD analysis project Ga0157370, IMG submission 113463) | Corn rhizosphere microbial communities from Kellogg Biological Station, Michigan, USA - C3-5 metaG | ecosystem: Host-associated > Plants > Roots > Rhizosphere > Soil | place: USA: Michigan... | reverse complement strand
TTGGCCTGATTCGCTCGACCCGGAGACCGGGGTCCTCACTTACTTCGGGGATAACAAGAAACCGGGGCGCTCACTACACGACACGCCGCGTAACGGCAATGAACTGCTGCGGCGGCTGTTCGACCTAGCTCACTCGGAGGTAGATCGGCGCCACACACCACCCATTCTTATCTTCGGTAATCGCGGAACTTGGCGGGACGTTATTTTCCTCGGCCTAGCCGTTCCCGGAACATCCGACCTTCGATCATCCGAGGACTTGGTTGCGGTATGGAAGAACGTCGCTGGGAGGAGATTCCAGAACTACCGGGCCAGATTCACGGTACTGGATGTATCAGTCGTTTCACGCGACTGGATCGGCGATATCATCACTGGCAACCCAATTTCCTCCAATGCTCCTGGACCTTGGCTCGAGTGGATTCGCGGCGGAAGAATAAGGGCCCTGCGTGCAGCACGATCAGTCGAATACCGAACAAAAGCAGAGCAGCTCCCACAATCCGACCCAGATTCCCGCATTCTAAGCGCTATCCACCAGTTCTTTATCGATAGTCCCCACGACTTCGAAAAGTGCGCAGCGGCAATCACCAAGTTACTGCTCCCGGACATTACGTCGCTCGACCTAACTCGCCCCTCGCGAGATGGGGGGCGCGATGCAACTGGAGAGCTGCGCATCGGGTCTGGCGAGACGTCGATCCTGGTTGGCTTTTCCCTAGAGGCCAAGTGCTACAGCCCATTTAAGGGCGTTGGCGTGCGCGAAATGTCCCGCCTGATATCGCGACTACGGCATCGGCAGTTCGGAATCCTCGTCACAACCAGCTATGTCGATCTCCAAACATTCCGTGAAATCCGAGAGGATGCGCATCCGATAATCGTGGTGTCTGGAAGAGATATCATCGATCTATTGAGAAAAAACGGACACGGTGACGTTGGCAGTGTTTTGGTTTGGCTGGAAGAGTTCAGGTCCAGCTGAGGAAGTAAGCAAGACGGCCGCGTCGAGAACGTGTCGAGTTGCCACCCGCTCGATCTGGTGGTAACGTCACTCTGTGACGGACGTTCTAACGCCTGAGCAACGGCGCCGCTGCATGGGCCGGATACGTGGCAAAAACACAACCCCCGAGCTCGTTGTCCGACGAATACTGCGAGTAATGGGCTATTCGTTCTCGACTCATGCCAAGAGCCTGCCCGGCAAACCAGACATCGTCATGCGCGCTCGGCGTTGCGTCATACTAGTGCACGGTTGCTTTTGGCATCGACATTCTTGTGCCTTCGGTCAACCCGTGCCTGCAACCCGCGTTGAATTCTGGACGAAGAAATTCGCAGGTAACGCGTCCAGAGATGCTCGTAACATCCGGTCGTTGAGAGCTCTCGGGTGGCATGTAATGATCGTGTGGGAGTGTCAAACCAAAGACCCTGCCAAAGTAGCCCGACGCTTGGCTCGGTTTCTTGAACGGAGGATGGCAAGATGACCGAGGCAGAAGAAGATCTCAATGCTGATCCGCTGCAAACAGGAGATGGTGAAGCGCAACCAAGAACGAGCGTCATTCGAGACACGGCGGGTCGTGAAGGGCATCGGGATCGTCGGCTGGGCAAACCACGGCGCGCAGCCGACACCGAGGTCATTAACGAGTCAAGTCTGCCACCATCGCATTCGTTGGATCTCGGGCCGGCGTATGCAGTGCTTCAGGCGCTGGTAGGGGACCGGATTCCCGCGGGTACGCTCGGACCTAGTACGGTACCCCCAAAGGTGCTTGCCATCCCGATAAGGATGGCTGTCGAAGATCTAATCGCTCACAACAAACGGTGCAAGAACAGTCGCTGCCCCCACGTGCCATCGCTTCTTCGTAAATACCGCAGTATGCGCCCGGACGCTATCCGCAGTGGCGTTGCATTGGTTCACAAGGTCCTTTGGACCGATCCCAAGCACGAACTCGTCGTTTCGATTCGAACAACGCTTCTCAAACAATACGCCGACGTCGCTCGGAAGATCGTGAGTGGTGAGCTAACAACGTCGGCACACGTTTCGGCTACTCTAGCCGAACTCGGTCAGGATGGGCCGCGCATCCTCGCAGCGGTTCTCTGGGCCTGCGATTTTGATGGCCCGTCTGCACGTGCGTTTTTTAGGTGCTTGGTTCCGTTAATCGATGGTGCCGGGGCAAGTAATTCGCCAAAACCCCACGCTAGCGATGAAGGATCGCTAAACCGCCTGAAAGAAAGACTTCGCGAGAGCGCGCGTGAACTCAGGAAAGCCAAGCAAACGGCTGATCATGCGAACTCACAACTTCGGCCGAAGGAGCGCGCTCTTGAGAATGCACGACGGGAGCTACAGGAGGCGAATGAGAGGAATAAAACAGCAGAGGCGGAGCTAACGAAGACTCGCGGGCTCCTTGAAGAGGCGAACAACGACGTTGCCCATACGTGGCACAAATTCGAGGGCATGAGTAGCGTGAATGGCGCCTTGCGTCGTGATCTCAACCAGCTTCAGAAGGAACTTCGAGAGGTCGACTCAGGCCGCAGTTCCTATGCTCGCCAAGCTGCGCTGGAACGACGACGAGTTGCACAACTCAAGCTGAAATTAGAAAGCTTGCCCCATGGACCCGACGCAGTGCATGAATTTCTTGTTACCGAGGAGAAACGCATTCAGGAAGATCGACTCCGGCTGCAGGGATCCCCGAAGCTCTTGGCTGATGCTGCTTGGACGCGACACAAAACGTTGGAGACGGCATTTCTGGACTCCTATCCGGCGTACCGTAAGCAGCGACCGAAGAAACTTGTCCCTAAATCCACGCTCAAGTTGCTGCCACTGGGGGGGTCGAGTGAAATCGGGCGAAGCTGCTACTTACTACAGCTTGGCAAACACCGAATTCTTGTCGACTGCGGGATTAAACCAAATGCAACTGAGGAGTTGCACCCTGATATCGACCGAATAGATCGAATCGATGCGCTGATCGTGACACACGCGCACGGCGATCACATCGGCTGGATTCCTGCGCTCGTTCACAAATTTGGCAAGTTTGAAATCTACTCTTCAGAAGCGACTTCAGCGCTTCTGCCGGTGATGTTGGAGGACAGCCTCCATCAATACATGCGCCGCATGGCAGTGCGACGGCGGATAGCGATGCACTCGCGGAGCCAAGCTGCCGAAGCGGAGTGTTACGACGGAGAAGACGTCCGGACAGTGCACGAGCTTGTAAGTAGTCTGAAATTTAGCGAACAGGAATTCCTGCATTTTGGGGGTATATCCGTTCGCCTATTCCCAGCTGGGCACATTTTGGGGGCAGCGAGCGTCTTGATTGAAGATACCAGTGGTCGCCGCATTTTCTTCTCTGGCGATATATCGTCGTTTCCTCAGCTAACTGTTCCAGCTGCAGAATGGCCCGATGACGTCGGCGACGTCGACTTGTTGGTTTTGGAATCCACGTACGCCGGGAAAGCAGCGCATAAGCCAATGGACGAAAGCCGCGCCGAATTGATCCGGTTCATTCAAAACGTAACGGAAGACCATGGCGGATCAGTGATTCTTGCCTCATTCGCTCTGGGTCGGGCACAGGAGCTGTTGAGCCTTCTCTTATCGGCGCGTGGAAAAGGGGATATCGGCGACATTCCGATCTACGTCGATGGGATGATCAACAGAATCAATCCGATTTATCGCGACTTTGGCAAACTTGCAATCGGCCCCGACGACATAGTCGAGGTTAGCGGTAAGACAGACCGAGACGAGATATGCGCGACGGCGCATAGTCAACCTTCGATCATTCTGACAACTTCGGGTATGATGAATGGCGGCCCGGTCATCGAGTATGCGCAGAAGCTGCTTCCGGACCCTCGCCATCGTATCGTACTTGCCGGATACCAGGACGAGGGAGCGCCGAGCAAGGCTCTCATTGAGCTTGGCGGGAACAACACTGGCAAGCGGGTGGTCCAGTTGAAGGATGAAAATGGTGATGATATAAGAATCGAGGCCGCACGACCGGCATTTCAGGTGCAACTATCCGCTCACGCAGACCAACCGGGCTTGATTACGTATTCACGTCGAATGCGCCCGGCCGCTATCGCTCTGGTGCACGGAGTATCAGCGGGGCAGGAGCAACTGCGCTCGAGGCTCCTCGAATTTCATCCTCGAGCGGACATAACATGCGGCCCTCTGGACGTCGAAGTTCCGTGAGGTTATCGGGGGCTCAGCTAAATGAGTTTCTAGGGGTACTGGATCACATTGACCACCGCGGAGCCGCGCCACGCTTCGCGGGCCGGATGGGAACGTTTTTACGTCAGTACAAAGACGGTCACCTTCGACTTGCATCGCTATTTCGGGATTCTGGAGACTTAGAACGCTCTGACGGGGCAATCAGTGGCTCTTACTTGGGGCCAGTGACACTTCATCCACTGGTTGATCCCAAAATTGGTGTTCTTGGATTTCCGCTTGGCGAAGTTGCCGATACGTTCGCAATTTCAGAAGAGTTGGGTGGAATTGTGAATGTCGTTATGTGGTTGAAAAGCCCAATGGCGAACGCTGCGAATGATATTCTTAAAACGCGTCAATCTATTCGACTCGACGGAGACTTCCGCTGGACTCCGACCGCTCGTCTCGCGGTTGGAGCGGCGAATGTTGACGCGACCAGCGCTCTGACTTGGAAGCAATCGCGGAGTATCAAGGCTGTCGCAGACGACGTCGCCCGCCCGCCACACGCTCTCGAATACATCCTTGACTACAGAATGGGCTCACCCGGAATGAAATTTTTCCGGTCCATGTGTGTGGTAAGACGAAACGATACACTTACCGTGTTACCGGCATTCGCCGAACCAACGTTGTTGGCAATCTCCGATACGAGCCCGGATATCGTTGGCTCAATCCCTGAAGGTGAAGTCTCATGTTTGCTTGCATATCGAGAGCCCTGGGATGCTAGCTGGACCGCTGTTGAGTCAGTTCGTGTCACCGCTGAGGATGCTCTCTCTCACGTGGTTTCGTGGGCAGACTATCAACTTGAATTGCGTGACAGTCAGATCGATGGTGAAACCGTCGCTGCCATCCGTAAATCGTGGCTCGCTGCGGGATTGCCTCTTGGGCGAGGATACTCCGAGTTCAACATCGAGCATCGGCTCCTTCCGATTGTGCGTGCCGTGATTCGAGAGCTCCGACGCATCTAGACGCGGCGTCACATTCGCTTGATGGCAGCGCCTACCGCCAGGGTACCAGATCCGCTGCGGCGATAAGCATCTGAATGCTGTCGTGGATCTCGGATGCTGGTGCTCCAGTCACACGAATACCCATCTCTAGGTTCTTCTCGAATCCATGGCGCGTAAGGTTTGCTGATGTCACTAACGCATCCGTGCGGTCGACTACCAATAGCTTCGCGTGTATCGACGTCATGCCGTCCTCATTGTCGCGTGGCCACGTGTAAAAATCTGGCCGAGGGACGCCGGGTCGCCAAGCTCGGGTGATCGCGTCACGACTCGCGAGGCGATGCAGAACAATAGTGACCGCGACTCCTCGCTCAGCCGCGCGAGACATGGCGGTGATGGTTTGCGATGCAAGACTCGCGAACTCCGAGTCCACCGTGACCGCGTATCCAACTACGAGTATGCTACGGAGACTTGCGCTTATCATTTCACGCGCCACGCCTCCTGTCGTTCGGAGCCCACTTTGACTTTGACCAGGGTAAGTCCACGCAACCTCTATGTGCGGTTGGTTCTCTGCGGCTTTAGCTAAGGATGCTGCAGCTGTTCGCAGTGCCAGTACCAAATCGTCAGTGTTTGGCGCGGCCAAAGCAGCGTCTTTATACTGCCGCAGTCTCTGTTGTGAGATACCCAACACTGTCTGAAGCGTGGCCGACGAGCTTTGCGGACTCATGTCACCGCGTTCGAGCGCATCTGCAAAGGCCTGCATTCGTTGGGCACCTTCCGTGGATGCCAAGTCAGCAATGGCGTTGAGGAATAATGGCGAAGTGGTCAGAAGAATTGCGTCCCCAGCTGAGCAACTGTGTCAACTACATGCGCGCGATCCAAATAGCGATTGCCACGCTCACAAGATGTTTCTGATATCAGCAGGCACGCGTGGCAGGCAGCCCCATTCAAATGTCCCATTTCGCCTGGAGCGCAGTGTCCGCAGAGTGGATCTGAAGAGCAATAATGAGCACGCTCAATCGCATCCTGGAGTAACGGACCAAGCATTTCCGGGCGCCCCTTGTCAGCTAGTCCACCAAGGCTCCCGTCAGAATCCGGCGTCGCCGTATACAACAGGATGCCTGCCATGGTTCCCCGCGAATCCGCTGACGAGTAGATGCGTTCTCGGATAGAGCTTGATGAATATCCACAGTCCAAAGCCAAGCTCTGGATAAGCAAGTGAGCGAGCGAGTGAAGAAGAACGAAACGAGCTCCTGGATACCGTGCGACGGGTAACTTACGTGCATGCCGCCAGTCTTCATGAGTACGTTCCATGGCCGCAGATCTACTCACCACACTGTCCCTTTGCTCCCATCGCTGAACAAGAGCTTCGGCCAGCTCGATGAAAATCCCCTCCCCACGCAATTCCACTGCCGGCCTCCAGTGGAGCTCCGTCTGACTCAGAGACTGCACGCGATACCGCTTCTGCTCATCTTCGTCAGTCTCAGGATCGAAACTCCCATCGATACGCGTGAATCCAGCCAGTGCCCGCACTTCGCGCAGCCGTCGCACAATGGCGACGCGCTCGATAAGTGCGTCGAAAGCGCGCGGCACACTGACCGGTTCTATCTGGAATTCGCGATCTGCCGCGTGACTTCCACTTTGCATGCTCCGAAGCGCCGAAAATTCCTCCCTCCGTATATCCAATGGAGTTGGGCGATTTGTCGCTTGTTCACGCCTGCGTTGCAATGCCGCGAACACATGAGCAGGATCAAACGGCCCAAAACGCGCAAAGATTCCGAGGTTGATCGCATCTTTGAGCTTCTGTAATGAATCGATCTGCTGAAGCTGTTCTTCGTAAGACGCAATCGCGGCGTGAACTGGATCGTCCCACTCAGGAACTGACAGTGCACTATGAACTACTGCGAAGTACAAATTCGAAGCGCCACGGAGCATCGTTCGAACTTCACCTTCTAGACAAGTCTCAGACGCGTCATTTCCAAGCCACGGCCGTGCGCCTTGACACTGCCCCAAGGCTGACGCCGCACGGTTGCCGAACGCGTCCTCCATTGTTCGCCACGAACGACATATCTCACAACTGATGACCAGCTCGGAGATCGCCGCACTTTGCGTTGATTCTCGGAAGATGAGCTTTTCAGGCCTGCAGCTGTCGTTTTCCCTTCCCCGATGGACATAGTCAAACCACGGGAAATCGCTGATGTGACCTTCGGAACAGGCGATCACAAAACGGGCTGGGAAGACGAGCGGGCCGCCGTGAGCGACTTTACCTTCATGGACTGCATTGCACCGCAAGTACTGACGGTCAAAATGAAACAGATCTCTCCGGTCATACGCACCGATCCGGTGGCAACGTGGGCATCGTACGTAACGAGGGAACACAAACGAAGGAATGCCACCGACGCCCTCATCTGATTTGACTGGTGGCCTGTAGAATCGATTGACGCGCAGCAAGCTTCGTAACCGAGGCTCGTCAACTTCTTGTTCGGCGCCAATCGTCCAGAAATTGCTCCCAGCAAGGACTACCGAAATATCCGGGAGATCGACCACCGCGCCAGGTCCGAAAGTCGTAATTATCTGACTCGGACGTAGCTCTCCGAAGATCGGGGCACGTTTCTTCTTCTTATCAGCCGACATCGAGACCCGAGACCCTGACGTAGCTCTGTTCTTCCACCTCGCGAAGCGACTGAGGTGCAGACCAATGGCCAATTCGCCCACCTTCCGGAACGCGAAGAAGAAAATCGTCGTTCGGTTTCGGGGTGGCTTCCGATCGCCAACCATAGCCAAGCGGGCTCCGTGAGAATCCCCACCACTCGTCGCCCAAACTCTTTAACGTTCTCGTCAACGCATCGGCAACTGTGCTGCCTGCCACATCATGAGCCCGGCTTCGTAGCGCCTCAATGACTTCACGCACCCGCGCTGCAGTCGGGTCGAAGAAGGAAGCGCCATTCTGCGGCGACCATGAATCGGCGCCCAGTCGCACCATCGCTGTATAGGTACCCCGTATCCCACGATCCAACGCACGCGACGAAAACGGAGTCGCGCTCGTCGCCTCAACGTGACGATAGAGCGTCGCGTGGTAATGTCTAAATCGCTCAAAATGGGATAGATCACGAGGCCGTGACCAGTTGTAGAGCACAACCACAAGTCCCGGGCCGAATGGTTGGCGACCAACGCGGCTGCTCGCTTGGATATACTCTGCCGTCGCTTTGGGCTGGCCTGTTATTGTCATGAGGCCGAGTCGATCAATGTCGACACCAACGGAGATCATATTGCTGGCGAGGACCGCATCAAGCGGCAAGGAGTTGTCACCGGTGCGGGGAGCGTCATGCCTTTGCTCAAGCCTACGCAACAGATGTGGAATTTCTTCTTGTCGAATACGGCTGGTCAATTCACGGTAGACCGGCCTGTTGCGTCGAGGATAGCCAGCAGTCTCGAGTTGTCTAAGCCTCGCTGGAATATCGTCGTCCAAGAGACGGATAGCCCCGCCAAGTTCTCTCAAGCTGTTGAAGTACGAGACCAAGGTTTCGTACGGATCTGCCAAGTCTGGCCGGACGCGCAGACCGGCACCGGAGGATAGGAGAGATGCAGCAACGCGGATGAAGGCTGTTTTCATGCTTTTGCCCGAAGCACAAACTCCTAAGTATAGACGGCCCGGAGTAGAATCGGCAATCGGTTGTTCCTGTGCAAAAAAAGAATCCTCGGGTTCGAGACCCGGGGGCGGGAAAACACGCACGCTCCGGTGGAATACCGCCTGAACCTGCTCGAAAGCGCGGCGATCAGTCGCTGTTGATGAAATCACTTTCGGGCTTATCCGATGCTGCCTATCCGTTCGGCTTGAGAGGAAGTCGACAGCGCTCTCATACAGACCGAAAAGCGTGCCGAGGGGCCCAGAGATTAGATGGAGTTCATCCTGGATCACCAAGTCTGGCGGCGCAAGCCGTTCCGACTCATGTACTGTGACCGCCTTATCAAACTTGCCTCGCGAACGATGTTGGCTTACGTGATCTGACGCGGCAGTGAGGAAGCCACAGCGATCACATTCCCTATTGACGAAGCCGAATAACGATTGTATGTCGCCATTCCACGGCATCTGAGCAAACTTGTCCGCCGTAGCAATCAACATTGACGGACATTCCCGATATATCTCTTCGTCAACTACAAGAGCAGGAATCCCAATAGTGCTTTGTGACTTTGAGAATTGACACGCGCTGCGAGGGCAAGCAACACGAGTTCGGATCGCCTCCCCATCGGTCCAGTAGTCTTTCGGCGTAATTGCTTCTCCGCACCAGGGACATGACTCCAGTTGACAAGGATTTGCTATCGTGTCAGACCGATCAAGCTGAATTCGTGTGAGCGCGTGACGAGAGGCATCGTGCGTGTTCGGCGTGCCATCTCTTCCAAGCCAGAGGCCAATGGAGAATCGATAGTGACCCCATGTGTACTCGTCGGCTTTGCGGAGTACTTCACATGCACAAAGCAGCGTGGTGGCTCTTTGGAATTGTTGGATCGTGAGAAGGCGCAAGGTATAACGCATTAGTACTGCAGTTCCAGCGTCAGTCCGCATTCCGGGAATCGAACGGCGCCTTCGGAGTGCCATCGTGAATGCGGCGAGGCCTAGGTACGCTTCCGTTTTTCCTCCGCCCGTTGGAAACCAAAGCAGGTCGCCAACCCGCCGATCGTCCGAGATCGGATTAATCAGGCCCGGCAAATTGAGGAGGATGAACGCGAGTTGGAATGGCCTCCATCGCCCTGCTAGCTGAGCTGTAGAGGGGGCACTTTTGGGATCGTGTTTTCGTTGCCGGCTCCACAACGTATGCGACCTTTGCAGAAGCATTGCTTGGTTAGCGAACCGAAAAGCTTTAAAAGCCTCCGGATCCTCTGTCAGAAGATCGATTCCGCGTTGCATCCGCAGCAGCGCTGTCGAGCAATCAGCAATGTGAGAGTTCGCCACAGTCCGCAAATCCTTCGACAGGTCGGAAACGCGAGCCTTCCTATCTTCGATCCAAGAGGAGTATGCGTCCAGGAGCGGCATCAGGAGTGCTCGTAGTTCCGTGGGAGATGCGGCGCTTGCGAGGGCGTTCATCTCCATTCCTTCTGCGTTCAAAACACGAGCTTCAATTCGTGGAAGCTCAAATTCCGGGAGTAGCTCGGTCCTGATCTCAGTTGCGACGCCTGCTTTGAGGCCCCCCCATTCCGCCCCGCAACCGTGACCAACGGCAAACTCCCGCCGATTCCGATAAAGAAGTCGGTTTGAGTCGTGATCACGATCCGGGTGAGAGATGTCCGGCTCAGGGTCTCGCGGTAGGAATATGGGCGCGCCATCCGCCGAGCCAATTCGGAGTGTAGGCTGAAAGATCCAGCGGTCAACCGGCGGGCGAGATCCTTCAGGAGTCGTGCGTCGATTCACCAGGAATACGCTGACTGCAAGTTTGTCCCCGACTTGGCGACACAAATGTTCGATTCCCACCCCCTCTACATCCCCGATCGCAGCCCGTATCAGCCCTCGATTCGGCTTCAGGTGTAAGACTACGGTCGTAGGCGTCTGAGGGGTTCTAATCCAGATTCGGCGGGGCCGGCCTTTTCTTGATTTCTTCTCCGCAACTTCCTGCCCAGAGGTCAGTTCATCAGTCGCTGAATCCTCCGCTGCAACCTCAGGCATAACTTCAGCCGCATAATCTCCCCACGTTGTGGTCGCAACGATGGTTTGGCGCGTATCGGGAATCAAGAATGAAATTCCAATGGACGATGGGGTTAATGCCTGCGAGACCGGCGATCCGTGTTCGGCATCTGCTGATTCGTCGTCGCTCGCATCTCCTGCCAATTCCTCGTCGCTCTCCTCGAAAAGCACGCCAGTGCCAAAGGGAGCGAGCATCCCCAATGCGTAACGAGTGAGAGGTGACTCGCGAAGCTCCTCTGACGGGTTTTCAGGGCCCAGCAACTCGAAGCGAAGTGCCTCAACTAGCTTTGCCCGCGCCTCTCGCGGCGTATTCGCCGTCCAGAATCCTTCGTCACGTGGAAGCATCGTTTCTATGTCGGTAGAGGAAAAAGGGCGATGAACCAGGATAAGCTTGGCATGCGTTCGCATCTCTGGCTAGCACTACTTCGCCAGATCTATCTGGACACGGGCTCTACGGCGGAGCGCGACGCCCTGGACACGTCACTCTCCCGTACCGGAGCGCGAATTGAACAACGCGGTCAAGATCACCAGCTGTGAGTGCGACTGTGTGCTTCTGTACCAATACGCCGGCAAGAGAGCCAACTAGAGCGAGTTCGAGTCCATTGAGAATGCAAGCGATGCCGAGCAAGATCACGCCGAGCCAGTGACGTCGGCCCCGCAACAGTCGATCAAGATCGGCAGGAATCTCGGTTGCGAAGACTCCGGATCGGATCATTACCAATTACACACGGTCTGCACACACCTGTGGAGCAACGCGAAGACGTGCACTCCTTCTCTGACGCGCCGCACGCGTGCATTATGACACAACTACTCCGCCGCCTTCGCTGCCAGCGTCTCAACCACTGCGATGTTCTGCAACAACTCCTGCGGTACGCCGTGCCGCTTTTGCAGATAGGTCGGGCTGTTGTAGGAAACCCAGACTTTCCCCTGGGGATCTTCCCATATCAGAATCTTGAGCGGGAGATCGATTGCTATGCTGGGAGCGGCCAACATCACAGGTGTGCCAGCTTGTGGGTTTCCGAAGATCAGGAGTTTGGTAGGCCGCATTT
>Ga0157370_10007512_pt1 | contig 11842 bp, 8 predicted proteins | sample C35metaG_FD_113463 | JGI IMG/M metagenome (GOLD analysis project Ga0157370, IMG submission 113463) | Corn rhizosphere microbial communities from Kellogg Biological Station, Michigan, USA - C3-5 metaG | ecosystem: Host-associated > Plants > Roots > Rhizosphere > Soil | place: USA: Michigan... | reverse complement strand
GACTGGCTGGAGTTCGTTCAATCAGCTCGCGATCACCTTCGCCAATCCAGCGCAACCGTCGGTCGATATCTCCTACAAGTGGCGCAATACCTGGTTCGGCTCTGTAGGCATGGACTACAAGCTAGACGACCAATGGACCCTCCGCGGCGGCCTTGCCTTCGACCAGACCCCGACCCGTGATTTCTCGCGCGATCCGCGTGTCCCGGATGGCGCGCGCAAGTGGATTTCGATCGGCGCCGGCTACACGCCCACGCCGAATGTGCAATTCGACATCGGCTACACCCATTTGTTTGTGGATAACGGCGACGTCAACGACATGAGCGCCACCGGCGACCATCTGGTCGGCAGCTTCGACAACTCTGGCGACTTGTTCGGGATTTCGATGCAGTACAAGTTCTAAGCCTCCGATCGCGCTTGCTAGTTCCTTCCAGCAAAGCCCCGGCGCAAGCCGGGGCTTTTTTGCATGCGCGTCCTATGCTTTCAAGCCTATTGACGACACGTGTAATCATCGGGTACTGTTTGCCTACACGTGTAGGCAATTCGGACCGACATGACCAAGCCCTCCATTGGCGAACGTGAACTGGCGTTGCTGCGCCACATCGGCGATCACGGCGAGGTATCGGTCGGCGAAGCCGCGGTCGCGTTCGGCGCGGCAACGGGGCTTGCGCGTTCGACCGTACTGACCATGATGGAACGCTTGCGCGCCAAGGGCTATCTCAAACGCCGCCGCGTTGCCGGCGTTTATCGTTACCGCAGCGCCACCGTCCCGGGCGCCGCCGTGCGGCATGCCGTCGGCCGCTTCGTCGAAAACGCGCTGGGCGGTTCGGTGTCCCCGTTCGTCGCCTGGATGGCTGAACGCGGTGAAGTCACCCCCGAGGAGCTTGCCGAGCTGAAGGCGCTGATCGCGCAGCTTGATGACGAACAGCGGGGGACGTGACATGCCCTGGCTCGATCGGTTCGCGATGCTGCTTTTGAATCGTCTGCTTTGGACCTCGCTGCAGGCGAGCGTGCTAGTCGGAATCATCGCAATGGTGTCGCGGCTGCTGCAGCGGCTGCCCGCCACGGCGCGTTGCACATTGTGGTGGGTAGTGGCGCTGCAGGTCGTGCTCGGGCTTGCCTGGCAATCGCCCATCCGCTTGCCGCTGTTGTCGCCCCCGGCGGTGACTGCGCAGGTGGGACAGCACGTGACGCAGGCAGATTCCGCGGAAGCGACTGGTTCGGTCGGGTTGCAACCCACGACGCGTGGCCTGCAACAACGCATTTCCTGGCGCGAAGGCTTGCTGGCGTTATGGGCACTCGCGGTGTTGGCGCAGGCCTCTGCGTTGGTTGCCGAGCGCCGCCGCCTGCGCGCATTGCTGCGCGGTGCACGACCAGCCGATGCACCTTTGCAGCAAAGCTGTGCGGAGTTGGCAAAGCGCGCGGGTTTGCGGCGCTGTCCGCGATTGTTGGTCAGCGAGCAAGTGGAAGCGCCGCTGGTCGCGGGCTGGTGGCAAGCGGTGATCCTATGGCCTGACCGGCAAGCGCTTTCGATGGACGAAACTTCGCTCGCACTCGCGCACGAACTGGCGCACCTGAAACGTGGCGACCTGTGGTTGGGCATTATTCCGGCGCTGGCACGCCGCCTCTTGTTTTTCCATCCGCTGGTGCGCTGGGCGGTGCACGAATACATCGCATATCGCGAGGCGGCGTGTGACGCCGCGGCAGTTCGTGGAAGCGAGGCTGACGCGCGAGATTATGGTGCCCTGCTGCTGCGTCTCGGTGTATCCGGGACAGGCATCGCGGGCATCAGTGCGGCGTCAGGTACGTTTCGCAACCTGAAGTTGCGGCTGACCATGCTGAGCCAGCCCGCGGCATCGATGCTGCGCGCGCGTGTGTGGATCCTCATCGTGGTCGTCGCGATGCTCGGCGCGTTGCCGTATCGGGTGGTGGCGGCGGGCAAGGCGGCAGTGGCCCGAGACAACACCGCTGCTGCTCCCGCTGGAGGCGCCGGCGAGCTACCCGCGCAGTGCGGAATCAAAGCGGACGACATTTCATTCTGCGGGGCCAGCTTTCTGGCCTATATGGGGGCGCCCCGCGACGGACAAGGCGCAGTGCTGTTCGACAAGGGCCACGTGATCATCGCCGGCAAGCATGCCGACGTCGTTGCGGCCAAACGGCACTATCGGCCTGGCGCCCGGATGCTCTGGTTCCGGGACGGCAACCATGCCTATGTGAGTCGCGATCCGGCGTTGCTGGCACGTGCGGATGCGTTGTTGGCTCCCGTTTCCACTCGCTACAAAAAAGTCGCCGCGTTGAATGGCGAGCTTGCCGAACTGGATCAGCACCTTGAAATGCTCAATGAACGGGCTGATCGTCTCCATCAAGGATTGGACGCGCTGCATCAACGACGGGCTCTTCTGGATCGCGAAGGCGTGCGTGCCGATCCGAAGGCGCGAACCGATGTGAGGGTGCGCGAGGCAGCGCTCATCGCGCGTATTCAGACACAACAAGCACAGATCAATGGCGTGCGGCGATCACTCGACGCACAACAAACGGATCTGCAGCGGTGGCGGCGATTATCGTCGGGAACGTTCGCGACACTGCGCACCGGTTTGGGGAAACTTGCGGATGGTGCGCTTGCAAGCGGCTCGGCGCAGGTGGCCGATTGATAGCCACTGCCGAGAGCGAATGACATACAGCGGCAGTTTTGCGCGATCGACGAAGGAATTGCGGGAGGCGGCGAATGTTCCGGTATTACCTCGAACTTGCGCTGCGCGGATTCCGCCGCAACAAGGCATTGACCGCGTTGATCGTGCTGGCTCTCGGGATCGGCCTTGGCGCCAGCATGACCATGCTCACCGTGCTGCACGTGATGGCTGGCGATCCGTTGCCGGGGCGCAGCGCCAAGCTGTTTTATCCGCACCTCGCACCCGGTTCGGCGGGGTCGAAGTACGACGCCGGCCGGGCCTTCACCTGGATCGATGCCAACAACCTCCTGCACGCGCAGCGCGCGGTGCGACAGGCGATGATGGCGGGCGGCCGGGTGGCGGTGAGCCCCGGCGGCGATCGCAAGGCTTTCTTCAGCGCCGGCCGTTACGCCAGCTCCGGCTTCTTCGCGATGTTCGGCGCGCCGTTTGCCGCGGGCATCGGCTGGACCGCGCTGGCCGACCAGGACCGTGCGCGGGTGGTGGTGCTGAACGGCGAACTGGCGCGCAAGTTGTTCGGCAGCGCCACCGCAGCCATCGGCCAAACGGTTCGCCTGCAAGGTCGCGAATTCCGCGTGATCGGGGTGCTGCGCGACTGGCATCCCGAACCGCTCTTCTATGGTGACGCCAGTGGTGACTGGGCTTTCAAGAGCGACGATCATTTTTTTCTGCCGCTGGATACCGCGATGGACCTGAAGCTGCCGATCACCGGCAGCGAATCATGCTGGGGCCCGAGCAGCCGCACGGGCGATACCTGCTCGTGGTTGCAGTTCTGGGTGGAACTGGGTACGCCTGCGCAAGTTGGGGCGTACCGGCATTTCCTCGACCATTACTGGCGCGATCAGAAGGCCCACGGGCGTTTCCCGCAAAACGTGCCGCCCGAACTGCACGGATTGATGCGGCGCCTGCAGGCCCTGCATCTGGTGCCCTCCAACGTGAAGTTGCAAGTCTGGCTGGCGATCGGTTTTCTGGTGGTGTGCCTATTCAATACCGTAGGCCTGATGCTGGCCAAGTTCCTGCGCAAGAGCGGCGAGGTGAGCGTGCGGCGCGCGATGGGGGCGAAGCGCCGCGACGTCTTCGTGCAACTGGGCGTGGAAGCCGCGATCCTGGGGCTGGCTGGCGGGCTGCTGGGTTTGCTGGTCACGTGGTTCGGACTGTGGTTGGTCCGCCAGCGGCCCGACGCCTATGCCCGGCTCGCCCACCTCGATCCCGCCATGGTGCTCGGGGTGTTCGTGCTGGCGGTGGCGGCCAGCGTGCTGGCCGGCCTGCTGCCCGCGTGGCGCGCCTGCCGGATTCCGCCCGCGCTGCAGCTCAAGGTGCAATGAGGAATGCGCATGCGCCTGCATCCGCTGTTGCGAAGCCTGACCCGCCACAAGCTCACCGTTGCGTTGATGCTGCTGGCGACCGCGTTGACCTGCGCGATCGTCACCAACATCGCCTCGATGGTGATGCACCGTGTTGCGCTGCTGGATGCGCCGAGCGGGCTGGATGAAAACTCGCTGGTGACGTTCGCCAGCACCCGGATCAATGCCACCGACAGCGGCGGCGGTCACGACTTTCATGCGCAATACGCGGCCGACCTCGCGGTGCTGCGCGGCATCCCCGGCGTGCGTTCGGCCACGGCCGTCGTGGGCTTGCCGACGTACGGCGGGTTTGCCTTCGGCATCTCATCCAGTGCGGATGCGCAGCAAGACCAGGGTTTTCAGGCGAGCGCTTTCATCGGCGACGCGAGCGCGTTGCAGACGTTTGGCCTGCATTTGCTGAAAGGGCGGGACTTTCTCCCTTCCGAGTATGTGCCCCTCGATGACTACAAGGGCATGAACCACTTTTCCGTCGCGATCATTTCATGCTCACTGGCCAAGCGCCTGTTCCACACCGACGATGCGGTGGGTCGGTTGTTCTATACCTCAGGCCGTCCCGTCCGGGTCGTCGGCGTGGTCGCGCACCTGATGGGGATGTACCCGCAACTGGGCGCCAGCGACAACGAATACGCGATGCTGGTGCCGGTACGGCCGGACGGCGATTACGTCACTTTCGTGCTGCGTACCGCGCCGGCCAATCGTGGTCGTGTATTGAGCCAGGCCGTGACGCTGCTGAGCCACCGCGATCCATTGCGGATTTTCGACAACGCCGAAACCTTCGCGCAAGCGCGTGCGCAGTATTTCCGTCGCGACAGTTCCATGATCGGCCTGCTGCTCGCAGCGGGCATCGGCCTGCTGATCGTGACCGCGGCGGGCGTCGCCGGCCTTGCCAGTTTCTGGGTGCAGCAGCGCACCCGCAGCATCGGCATTCGTCGCGCGGTCGGCGCCACCCGCGCCGACATCCTGCGTTATTTCCACGCCGAAAATTTCCTTATCGTCACCGGTGGTGTGTTGCTGGGCTGCGTGCTGGCGTACGGTTTGAACCTGCTGATGATGCATTACTACGCCCTGGAGGTCTTGCCGCCCGGCTATCTCGCAGTCGGCGCGATCGCCCTGTGGCTGATCGGGCAGGTCGCAGTGCTGGGCCCGGCCCTCCGCGCGGCAGCGGTGCCGCCGGTGGTGGCGACGCGATCGGTGTAATCACCCGGCATCAGCGCAAGCGCGAGTCCGCGGCGATTTGAAGTCGCGCGGTCGGATGGATCAGATGCGGGCGTGCGGGCGCCGGACGGCCATGCCGGGCGGCGCCCCGCGCGCTTCACGACTTCGTCGATGCTTGCGGTTGCGGTGGCAACAGCTTCTGGACCTTGGCTCGGACTGTGCTGTCCGTTTGCACCAGGTTGGCTATCTGCACGTAACGTTGAAGCGAAAGCTGGTGGCTCTGGACCGCAGTCTCCATTTGCTTTTCGGCTGTCGCTTTCAGTTTCGTGCGGGCATCGTTGGTCGTCGCGGCCGCGAGTTGGGGCTGCAGCGACTGTCGGATGTTTTGCACCTGCACCGCGGCATCCGCGAAGTGCTTCAGTTCCGTATCGTTCGGAGCCGGACCGGTATCGGACGGATTCGCAGTCGGGTTGCTCTGGCTCGGAGCCTGCTGCGGGGCGGCGGGTTGGGTCTGCGCGAATGTGGCGGGCGCCAACATGGCGATCCCCAGCGTCACCGCGGCTGCGGCGGCCAAGCGGTTAAATCGTCCATTCATTGCATTTTCCTCATCAGTGAAAACATGTACGGCTCTGACAAAGGGCCGCAATTTCACCGTAACGAGGTACGCGCCGCGCGCGCAACCATACGCCGGGTAGTGGTTCAGGCGCAGGTCGGTTTTCGCGAGAAATCCGAACGGGTCATGAATGAACGACAGCGTTACTTCACACCTCTGCCGTTGCGAACATCAATCCTGCAGCGTCAGCAGACTCGCATTGCCGCCCGCGGCCGTGGTGTTGACGGTGAAGGTGCGTTCGGTGGCGAAGCGCAACAAATAATGCGGGCCGCCGGCCTTGGGGCCGGTGCCGGACAGATTCTCGCCACCGAACGGCTGCACGCCGACCACCGCGCCGATCTGGTTGCGGTTGACGTAGAGGTTGCCAACCTTCGCGCGGCGGCGGATGTGCTCGACGGTTTCGTCGATGCGGCTGTGGATGCCGAGTGTCAGGCCAAAACCCGTGGCGTTGATCGCGTCGATCACTTCATCGAGTTCCTCGGCCTTCCAGCGCACCACGTGCAGCGCGGGGCCGAACACTTCGCGCGTCAGCAATTTGATCGACGGAATTTCGTACGCGCGCGGCGCGAAGAACGTGCCGTGTTCGGCGCCCTCGGGGAGTTTCGCCATGTTGATCAGCTTGGCGGAGCCGCGCATCACTTCCGCGTGTTCTTCCAGCGACGCGCAGGAAGGCTGGTCGATCACCGGGCCGACATCGGTCGAAAGCAACGCCGGATCGCCGACCTTCAACTCGTCCATCGCGCCCTTCAGCATGTTGATGACGTGGTCGGCGATGTCTTCCTGCACGAACAGCACCCGCGCGGCCGAGCAGCGCTGGCCCGCGGAATCGAACGCGCTGGTCATCACGTCCTTGACCAGTTGCTCCGGCAGCGCGGACGAATCCGCGATCAGCGCGTTCTGGCCGCCGGTTTCGGCGATCAGAGCCGCGATCGGCGCGTTGCGCGCGGCCAGGGTGCGATTGATGGTCCACGCGGTTTCGGTCGAGCCGGTGAAGCACACGCCGGCGATTTCATCGCGCGTCAGCAGCGTCTTGCCGATCACCGAGCCGCGGCATGGCGCGTACTGCAAAACCTTTTCCGGCACGCCGGCCTGGTGCAACAGTTTCACGGCCATGTAGCCGATCAGCGTGGTCGGTTCGGCCGGCTTGGCGATCACCGCGTTGCCGGAGGCGAGGCCGGCGGCCACTTGCCCGGTGAAGATCGCCAGCGGGAAGTTCCACGGACTGATGCACACGAACACACCACGTCCGCGCAGGAACAACTGGTTGGATTCGCCAGTCGGACCGGGCAGTTCTTCCGGGTTGCCGAACAGGTTGCGCGCCATCGCTGCGTAGTAGCGGCACATGTCGGCGGCTTCGCGGATTTCGCCGATCGAGGCGGGGATGGTCTTGCCGGCTTCGCGCACGCACAGCGCGATCAGTTCGCCGCGGTTCTGTTCGATCAGGTCGGCCGCGCGTTCGAGGATACTTGCGCGCTTGTCGGCGGGGGTGTCGTCCCACGCCGGTTGCGCGGCGACAGCGTTGTCGAGTGCGTGCAGCAATGTTGCCGCGTCGGCGTCGCGCGACTGGCCGACGACGACACGATGATCCGCCGGGCTGGTGACGTCGCGTTGTGCCTGGGTGGATTGCGCGCCCGGCACCACCGGCTCGGCGCGCCACGGGCCGCGCCTTGCGTTGACCGCTGCGGCGAGGGATTTCAGTTCGTCGTCATTGGCAGGATTGACGCCCATGGAATTCTTCCGGAGTGTGCCGTAGAGGTCGATCGGCAGTGGAATACGGGGGTGCTGGTAACGGCCGTGGTGCGCTGCGCCGAACGCGCGCACTTCGGTGCAGGGATCGGCGATCAATTCACTGACCGGCAGTTTTTCGTCGCTGATCCGGTTGACGAAACTGGTGTTGGCACCGTTTTCGAGCAGGCGGCGCACCAGGTACGGCAGCAGGTCTTCGTGGCTGCCGCACGGCGCGTACACGCGGCACGGCACGTTCCAGTGGTCGGGACCGGTCACTTCTGCATACAGGTCGGCGCCCATGCCGTGCAGGCGCTGGAATTCGAATGGACGTCCATTCGCGAGATGATGGATCGCCGCGATGGTGTGTGCGTTGTGGGTCGCGAATTGCGGGTAAATCACGTCCGCGCCCGCATCCAGCATGCGTTTCGCGTTGGCGAGATAGGACACGTCGGTGTTGGGCTTGCGCGTGAATACCGGATAGCCGGAAAGCCCCAGTTCCTGCGCGCGCTTGATTTCGGAATCCCAGTACGCGCCCTTGACCAGCCGCACGCACCAGCGGCGCTTGGCGGCGCGCGCGGTTTCGATCAGCCAGTCGATCACGAACGGCGCGCGCTTCTGGTACGCCTGCACCGCAAGCCCGAATCCGTTCCATCCTTCCAGCGACGGATGCGTGAACACCGCTTCCATCACGTCCAGCGACAGTTCCAGCCGGTCGGCTTCCTCGGCGTCGATGGTGAGCGCGATGCCTTGCGCCTTCGCGAGCTGCGCGAGTTCCAGCACCACTGGCGTCAACTCCGCATGCACGCGTGCGCGCTTGGCGACCTCGTAGCGCGGGTGCAGCGCCGACAGCTTCACCGAAATCGACGGCGCGTCCAGCATGTTGGCGAACGGCCCGCGTGCGCCGAGCGCGAGGATCGCGTCGTGATACGCCTTCTTGTAGCGCAACGCGTCCGGCGCCGTGAAGGCGGCCTCGCCCAGCATGTCGTAGGAATAGCGGTATTTCGCGTTGTCGCCCTTGGTCGAGCGATCCAGTGCCTCTTCGATGGTGCGACCCATCACGAACTGGTGGCCCATGATGCGCATGGCCTGGCGCACTGCGAGCCGGATCATCGGTTCGCCCGCGCGCGCGATCAGGCGCTTGAACGCGCCCGGCGCATCCGCGCGTGTCGCGTCGGCGAGGTTCACCAGATGTCCGGTGAGCATCAGGCCCCAGGTGGATGCATTCACGAACAGCGAATCGCTGGCGCCGAGGTGTTTCTTCCAGTCCGCCTCGCCCAGCTTGTCGCGGATCAGCTTGTCGGTGGTCAGGCGATCGGGGATGCGAAGCAGCGCTTCGGCCACGCACATCAGCAACACGCCTTCCTCGCTGGAAAGGTCGTACTGGTGCATGAAGGATTCCACCGCGCTCTGGTTGGCGCTGCGTTCGCGCACGCGCGCGACCAGCGCGGCGGCCTGCGCTTCGACGGCTTCGCTTTCCTTCGCGGGAAGCATGGCTTCGGCGAGCCGCGCCGCGACCACTTCGGATTCGTCGCCGCTCCACGCGGCGGTGATGCGCGCGCGCGCGGCGCTCGGCGGCGCGGGCAGTTCGGGGCTCAGGATTTCGGCCATCCGGGATGACTCACGACATGACCGCCCATTGTACGGCTTGCGCGCGATGCAGCCAATGACGCGTGACAGAGTGCGCGCTTCCCGGCGGGTTATTCTTGCCGCGATGTCCCGGCGGCCTTATGATTCCCGGATTGCGGTACCGTGAATGTCCATGATCAAACGTCTACCGGTGGCAGCCGATACCGGGCAGGTGACGTTGCTGTTGGCGCCGAATCGGGCGCTCAACCGCAGCCAGGTTCGCCGGTTGACGTGGGAAGTGTGCATTGCGGCGTTGCTTGTTGCGGCACTGGCGGCATGGGGTGGCGACGTGTTCGCACCGATGTTCGCGCTGATCGAGATCCCCGTGGTCGCGATCGCGTTCTGGCTGGTTTGGCGCAGCGGGGATCGCAGGGAACGCATCACGCTGGGTACGGATCAGGTCCGAATCGAGCAGCTTCCAGCCAAGGGTCGTGCGGCCAGCACGTTTCCCGCGGCGTGGACGCGGGTGCAGGTGCTGGATCGCGGCGACGGACACCGACACGTGGTGCTGATCGCGCAGGGACGCGAACAGGAAGTGGGGCAGTGCCTGGGCGACGACGAGCGCATGCAACTGTCGCAATGGCTGAAAACCCTGCTGTCCGGTTGCAGTGGTTGGCGCGGGAATTGATGAAGCAAGCGAACAACGCGGCAAGTGAACAACACAGATAACAGGCTATCCGGGGTGTGATGACGATGAGTTCCAGCAATTGCAAGCGGCGGATCGTGGGGGCGGGCGCCGCCTTCGGTGCTCTGCTGGTGTCGATGGCCGCCGCCGCCGATCCACGCCCGTGGCAGCTCAATCTGGACAAGGGCGTCACGCCGATTTCGCACCAGACCTGGGATTTGCACATGGCCGCGCTGTGGGTGTGCGTGGCGCTGGGCATCCTGGTGTTCGGCGCGATGTTCGTCGCGATCATCCGCTTCCGCCATTCCAAAGGCGCGGTGGCCGCCACATGGAGCCACAACACACTGCTCGAAATCGCGTGGACGGTTGTTCCCGTGCTGATCCTGGTCGGCCTGGCGGCGCCCGCGACCATCCTGACCCGCGAGATGTACAACGCTACCGAATCGCAGATGACCATCAAGGTCACCGGCTACCAGTGGCTGTGGCGCTACGACTACATCAGTTATGACGGCAAGCCCGTCACCAAGGTGCCGACCATTTATTCGCGCCTTGCGTGGGACAGCAACGCCGCGCGCCAGCTCGATTCCGGGATCAGCCCCTACAGCATCAAGGCGCCCGATGGCAGCAACGACTACCTGCTCGACGTCACCCATCCGCTGGTGATTCCGGCGGGTGTCAAGGTGCGTTTCCTGATCACCGGTGGCGACGTGATCCACGGCTGGTGGGTGCCCGATTTCGCGGCCAAGCGCGACGCCATTCCTGGCATCATGAATGACACCTGGGCCAAGGTCGACAAGCCCGGCATTTACCGCGGCCAGTGCTACGTGCTGTGCGGCCAGGACCACAGCGCGATGCCGGTGGTGGTGAAGGTGTTGCCGCGCGAGCAGTTCAACGCATGGCTCGCGGCACGGCAAAGCGCCGCGAGCCTCGACAAAACTTCGCGCACCGCCCAGGTGGCGGCGCCCAAGTCCACGCCGGCCAAGGGCTGATCGAATACAGATTCACGCAGCACAAGCATTCCTCGAGGATTCGCACCATGTCCAGCACAGCGCATGCCATCCATCACGAAGAACACCACCAGAGCTTCTTCGAGCGCTGGTTCATGTCCACCAACCACAAGGACATCGGCACGCTGTACCTGTCGTTCTCGTTCCTGATGCTGTTCGTGGGCGGCGGCATGGCGATGCTGATCCGCGCCGAGCTGTTCGAGCCGGGCCTGCAATTGATGCAGCCCTATTTCTTCAACGAGCTCACCTCGATGCACGGACTGGTGATGATCTTCGGCGTGATCATGCCGTCGTTCGTGGGCCTCGCGAACTGGATGATCCCGATGCAGATCGGCGCGCCCGACATGGCGTTGCCGCGCTTGAACAACCTGTCGTTCTGGATCCTGCCGTTCGCGTTCGTGCTGCTGCTGTCGACGTTCTTCATTCCGGGCGGCGCGCCGGCCGCGGGCTGGACGATGTATCCGCCGCTGGTGCTGCAGGGCGGCGAGTCGATCGCGTTCATGATCTTCGCGATCCACCTGATGGGCATCTCGTCGATCCTGGGTTCGATCAACATCATCGCCACGATCCTGAACCTGCGCGCGCCGGGCCTCGACCTGCTCAAGATGCCGATGTTCTGCTGGTCGTGGCTGATCACCTCGTTCCTGGTGATCGCGGTGATGCCGGTGCTGGCGGGCGCGGTCACGATGATGCTGTTCGACCGCTACTTCGGCACCAACTTCTTCAACGCCGCGGCCGGCGGCGACCCGGTGATGTACCAGCACGTGTTCTGGTTCTTCGGGCATCCGGAGGTGTACATCATGATCCTGCCGGCGTTCGGGATCATCTCGGAAATCGTGCCGACCTTCTCGCGGAAGCCTTTGTTCGGCTACAAGGCGATGGTGTACGCGATCGCGTGCATCGCTTTCCTGTCGTTCATCGTGTGGTCGCACCACATGTTCACCGTCGGCATGCCGCTGGGCGCCGAGGTGTTCTTCATGTACTCGACCATGCTGATCGCGGTGCCGACCGGCGTGAAAATCTTCAATTGGGTCACCACG
>Ga0157370_10007508_pt1 | contig 11849 bp, 9 predicted proteins | sample C35metaG_FD_113463 | JGI IMG/M metagenome (GOLD analysis project Ga0157370, IMG submission 113463) | Corn rhizosphere microbial communities from Kellogg Biological Station, Michigan, USA - C3-5 metaG | ecosystem: Host-associated > Plants > Roots > Rhizosphere > Soil | place: USA: Michigan... | reverse complement strand
TGACGCATCTGAAGCAGTTGGAGGCGGAAAGCATCCACATCATCCGCGAGGTCGCCGCCGAGTTCGATAACCCGGTGATGCTGTACTCCATCGGTAAAGATTCCGCGGTCATGTTGCACCTCGCCCGCAAAGCGTTTTTCCCAGGCAAGTTGCCGTTCCCGGTCATGCACGTGGATACACGCTGGAAATTCCAGGAGATGTATTCATTCCGCGACAAGATGGTGGCCGATCTGGGTCTGGACCTGATCACCCACATCAACCCGGACGGCGTGGCGCAGAACATCAACCCGTTCACCCACGGCAGCGCCAAGCACACCGACATCATGAAAACCGAGGGCCTTAAGCAGGCGCTCGACAAGCACGGCTTTGACGCCGCCTTTGGTGGCGCGCGCCGCGACGAAGAAAAGTCGCGCGCCAAAGAGCGCGTGTATTCCTTCCGCGACAGCAAGCACCGCTGGGATCCCAAGAACCAGCGCCCTGAGCTGTGGAACGTGTACAACGGCAAGGTCAACAAAGGCGAGTCGATCCGCGTGTTCCCGCTCTCCAACTGGACCGAGCTGGACATCTGGCAGTACATCTACCTCGAAGGCATCCCGATTGTGCCGCTGTACTTCGCGGCCGAGCGCGACGTAATCGAAATGAACGGCACGCTGATCATGATCGACGACGACCGCATCCTCGAGCACTTGTCGCCCGAACAGAAAGCCAGCATTCACAAGAAGATGGTGCGGTTCCGCACCCTCGGCTGCTACCCACTGACTGGCGCGGTTGAATCCACCGCCACCAGCTTGACCGACATCATTCAGGAAATGCTCCTGACCAGAACCTCCGAGCGCCAGGGTCGTGTTATCGACCATGACCAGGCCGGTTCGATGGAAGACAAGAAACGTCAGGGGTACTTTTAATATGTCGCACCAATCCGATTTGATCAGCGAGGACATCCTCGCCTACCTGGCGCAGCACGAGCGCAAGGAAATGCTGCGCTTCCTCACCTGCGGCAACGTCGATGACGGCAAAAGCACCCTGATCGGGCGCCTGCTGCACGACTCGAAAATGATTTACGAAGACCACCTCGAAGCCATCACCCGCGACTCGAAAAAAGTCGGCACCACCGGTGAAGACATCGACCTGGCGCTGCTGGTAGACGGCCTGCAAGCCGAGCGTGAGCAAGGCATCACCATCGACGTGGCGTACCGCTATTTCTCCACCGCCAAGCGCAAATTCATCATCGCCGACACTCCCGGCCATGAGCAGTACACCCGCAACATGGCCACCGGTGCGTCCACCTGTGACCTGGCGATTATTCTGGTCGACGCCCGTTACGGCGTGCAGACCCAAACCCGCCGCCACAGCTACATCGCCTCGCTGCTGGGGATCAAGCACATCGTCGTGGCCATCAACAAGATGGACCTCAAAGGGTTCGACGAAGGCGTGTTCGAATCGATCAAAGCCGACTACCTCGACTTCGCTGCCAAGGTATCGCTGAAACCGACGTCGATTCACTTCGTGCCGATGTCCGCCTTGAAGGGCGACAACGTGGTCAACCACAGCGATCGCTCGCCTTGGTACACCGGCCAGACGCTGATGGAAATTCTCGAAACCGTCGAAATTTCCGCCGACCGCAACTTCACCGACATGCGTTTCCCGGTGCAGTACGTCAACCGTCCAAACCTGAACTTCCGTGGCTTCGCCGGCACCCTGGCCAGCGGCATCGTGCACAAAGGCGACGAAGTCGTGGTGCTGCCGTCGGGCAAAAGCAGCCGGGTGAAATCCATCGTCACCTTTGAAGGTGAACTGGAAAGCGCCGGCCCAGGCCAAGCCATCACGTTGACCATGGAAGATGAAATCGACATCTCCCGTGGCGACCTGCTGGTGCATGCCGACAGCAAGCCGCAAGTGACCGACAGCTTCGAAGCCATGCTGGTGTGGATGGCCGAAGAACCCATGCTGCCGGGCAAGAAATACGACATCAAACGCGCCACCAGCTATGTGCCAGGCTCGATTGCCAGCATCGTTCACAAGGTTGACGTGAACACGCTGGAAGAGGGCGCCGCGAGCGCGCTGCAGCTGAACGAGATCGCCAAGGTCAAAGTCAGCCTCGACGCCTCCATTGCCCTCGACGGCTATGACCGCAACCGCACCACCGGCTCGTTTATCGTGGTCGATCGCCTCACCAACGGCACCGTTGGCGCCGGCATGATCGTCGCCGCACCGGTGGGTGGTCAGGCCGGCGGCGTGCACGGCAAGCTCGCTCACGTGGCCACTGAAGAACGCGCCGCGCGCTTCGGCCAGCAGCCAGCCACCGTGTTGTTCAGCGGTTTGTCGGGCGCGGGCAAAAGCACGCTGGCCTACGCCGTGGAGCGCAAGCTGTTCGATATGGGCCGTGCGGTTTATGTGCTCGACGGGCAGAACCTGCGTCACGACCTGAACAAAGGCCTGCCGCAAGACCGAGCCGGGCGTACCGAGAACTGGCGTCGTGCCGCGCACGTGGCGCGTCAGTTCAACGAAGCCGGCTTGATTACCCTGGCGGCGTTCGTGGCGCCGGATGCCGAAGGTCGTGAACAGGCCAAGGCCCTGATCGGCAATCAGCGTTTGCTCACCGTGTACGTTCAGGCCTCGCCGCAAGTCTGCGCCGAACGCGACCCGCAAGGGCTGTACGCAGCGGGCGGCGATAACATTCCGGGCGAATCCTTCCCATACGACATTCCGCTGAATGCCGATCTGGTGGTCGACACCCAGAGCGTGTCGGTGGAAGAGGGCGTGAAGCTGGTGCTGGATCTGCTGCGTAGTCGCGGCGCGATCTAAAAAGCATCGCGGCTGAAGCCTCTCCCACAGATCGCAATCCTCTGTGGGAGAGGCTTCAGCCTCGAGGTTTTGATCTTCCAAGCCTCAAACAAAAAGCCCCGCATCGGCGGGGCTTTTTGTTGCTCGCGAATTAACGCGGCGAGGTGTCGCTCACAGGCGGCTTTTTCAGGCCAAAGGTCGCGTCCAGCATACCCGGCGCGTCGGCACTTTTCGGTGCGTAGTCGCGGGGCACTTCGGAATCACGCGGCGGGGTCAAACGCTCGCGACTGCCCGGTTTTTCATCGTGCAAGGCGGCCAGCAAACGCTGACGGGTGAGTTCGTCCAAGGCCAGGCGATTAGCGCCTTCAGACAAGTGCTCCTGCACTTCCTGGTAGCTCTGAGTGAGCTTTTTCACCAGGCTGGCGGTGGTGTTGAAATGGGTGACCACTTCGCTCTGGTAGCTATCGAAGCGCTCTTGAATTTCGTCCAGTTGCCGTTGGGTACGGCTCGGTGCGGCGCTGGGAACCAGGCGGGCCACCAGAAAACCGATGGTCACACCTGCGAGCAGGGCGAGTGCCGGGAGTAACCAGGCCAATAGGGTCTGTTCCACGAGTCCTTCCTCTATAAACGGCTTTGCTTTACGTTAACGGCTCACACCGGCGCTGTATAGCGCGGCGCGGTCCTGAAGGGGCGGGCGTCGCTTGCAGGCGTCCGCAGGTTGCTAATCACTGGATCTTATCCAACGAGATCTTTCCCAAGACGTGTCGACCCTATCTCGGGTCACGGAGTTCCGCCGTTGTCAGTTCGCGAAGTCTCTCTGTTTATCGAAGGGCCCACCGGGCAACTTGAAGCGCTTTACCTGGACCTGCCCGAAGCCCGTGGCCTGGCGCTGATTTGCCATCCCAATCCGGTGCAGGGCGGCACCATGCTTAACAAAGTAGTGTCGACTTTACAGCGCACCGCCCGCGACGCCGGCTTTGCCACGTTGCGTTTCAACTATCGCGGCGTGGGTGCCAGCGAAGGCGTAAGCGAGATGGTCAGCGGCGAAGTGGACGACGCCGAAGCCGTGGCCAACTGGCTGCTCGCCGAACAACCGGACTTGCCACTCAACCTGTTCGGCTTCTCGTTCGGCGGCTTCGTCGCTGCCAGCTTGAGTGGCCGCCTGGAAGCACGCGGCGTGGACATCGAGCGCCTGTTTATGGTCGCCCCCGCCGTCAGCCGTCTGAACGAGCACACGCCGATCGCCCAGCGCGGCGCGCTGACGCTGATTCAGCCGGAGCAAGATGAAGTCATCGCGCCGGAAACGGTTTTCACCTGGTCGGCCCACCTTCAGCGTCCCCACGAGCTGCTGAAAGTGGCAGAATGCGGGCACTTTTTTCACGGCAAACTCACGGATCTCAAAGACCTGCTGCTGCCGCGCCTGTCGAACTGACTGAATAAGCGATCGCCATGACCACTCGTATCCTCACCGGTATCACCACCACCGGCACGCCGCACCTGGGCAACTACGCCGGCGCCATTCGCCCGGCCATTGTCGCCAGTCGTGCCGCCGACGCCGACTCGTTCTATTTCCTGGCCGACTACCACGCCCTGATCAAATGCGACGACCCGGTGCGCATTCAGCGCTCGCGGCTGGAAATTGCCGCCACCTGGCTGGCTGCTGGTCTGGATACCGACCGCGTGACTTTCTATCGCCAGTCCGACATTCCGGAAATCACCGAACTCACTTGGCTGCTTACCTGTGTAGCGGGTAAAGGTCTGCTCAACCGTGCCCACGCCTACAAAGCCTCGGTGGACAAAAACCTGGAGCAAGGCGAAGACCCGGATGCCGGCGTCACCATGGGGCTGTTTAGCTACCCGGTGCTGATGGCGGCGGACATTCTGATGTTCAACGCGCACCAGGTTCCGGTGGGTCGCGACCAGATTCAGCACGTGGAAATGGCCCGGGACATCGGCCAACGCTTCAACCATCTATTCGGCAAAGGCCGTGAGTTTTTCGTGATGCCGCAAGCGTTGATCGAAGAAAGCGTCGCCACCTTGCCCGGCCTCGATGGCCGCAAAATGTCGAAGAGCTACGACAACACCATCCCGCTGTTCAGCAGCCCTAAACAGTTGAAGGCGGCGGTGTCCTCCATCGTCACCGACTCGCGTGCACCGGGCGAAGCCAAAGACCCGGACAGCTCGCACCTGTTCACCCTCTACCAGGCCTTCTCTACTGCGCAGCAGCAAGAAGAGTTCCGCAGCGACCTGCTCGGCGGTCTCGCCTGGGGTGAAGCCAAGCAGCGCTTGTTTGAACTGCTCGACAGCGAGCTGGGCGAGGCGCGCGAGCGCTACAACACGCTGATCGAGCGGCCTGCCGACTTGGAAGACATCTTGCTGGCCGGCGCTGCCAAGGCTCGCAAAATTGCCACCCCGTTCCTCGGCGAGCTGCGCGAAGCGGTGGGGCTGCGTTCGTTCCGTAGCGATATGCAGAGCGCTCAAACCAGTAAGAAAAAAGCCGCGAAGGGCGCACGGTTTGTCAGCTTCCGTGAAGACGACGGCAGCTTCCGCTTCCGCCTGTTGGCCGCCGAGGGTGAGCAATTGCTGCTGTCCAAACGCTTTGCCGACGGCAAGACCGCCGGCCAGGTGAGCAAGCGTCTTCAGGACGGCAGCGCGTTGGACGTGCGCGTGGACGGCAACAGCTTTGCCGTCTGGCTGGACGACGAAGCCGTCGGTGAAAGCCCGCAATTCGCCGATGCCGCTGCCTGTGAACAGGCCGTTGCCCAATTGCGTGAAGCATTGGCGCCACAGCCGGAATAACGCGCGAAGGCCAGCGTGCATGGCTGGCTGATTGCCAAGCAACGGGGTCGCCGCTAAAGTGACGACCCCGTTTTTGCGGTCTCGGGCGTTTCGACCCACCACGCGCGCCACAGCGCGTCGGCAAAACGCAGACCCTGGGTACTGTTTACTCGTTACCTGCCCATCACCTGCCTCGCGCTGCCCACCACTCGGCCCGGTCGCGAGCTAGTAAATAGTTGAGAGCATTACGCGATGACGCCCCTCGAGCGATACCAGGCGGACCTCAAACGTCCCGACTTCTTCCATGACGCCGCGCAAGAAACTGCGGTGCGCCATCTGCAACGCCTCTACGATGACCTGATCGCCGCCGGTGACAACAAGCCCGGTTTGTTCGGCAAACTGTTGGGCAAAAAGAACCACGATCCGGTCAAGGGTTTGTACTTCTGGGGCGGCGTCGGCCGCGGCAAGACGTATCTGGTCGACACCTTCTTCGAAGCGCTGCCCTTCAAAGAAAAAACCCGTACGCACTTCCACCGTTTCATGAAGCGCGTGCACGAAGACCTGACCTCATTGAGCGGTGAAAAGAACCCGCTGCAAGCCATCGCCAAGCGTTACGCCGCTGAAACGCGGGTAATTTGCTTCGACGAATTTTTCGTCTCGGACATTACCGACGCGATGATTTTGGCGACGCTGCTCGAAGAGCTGTTCAAAAACGGCGTCAGCCTGGTCGCCACCTCCAACATCGTGCCCGACGGTTTGTACAAAGACGGCCTGCAACGCGCGCGCTTCCTGCCTGCCATTGCGCTGCTGAAAGAACACACGGTCATCGTTAACGTCGACAGTGGCGTCGACTACCGTCTGCGCGCCCTTGAGCAAGCCGAGCTGTTTTATTGGCCGCTCAACGAAGGCGCGGAAATCAGCCTGAACAAAAGCTTCGTCAGCCTGGTGCCCGATTGCGTGAAGGCGCAGGAAAATGAAGTGCTGATGATCGAAAACCGTGGCATCACGGCGCGTAAAGTCTGCGACGACGTGGCCTGGTTCGAATTCCGCGAATTGTGCGACGGCCCGCGTAGCCAGAACGACTACATCGAACTGGCAAAAATCTTCCACGCGATTCTGATCTCCAACGTGGAGCAGATGGGCGTCAACGAAGACGACCTGGCGCGCCGCTTCATCAACCTGGTGGACGAGTTCTACGACCGCAACGTTAAGCTGATCATCTCGGCCGCCGTCGAATTGAAAGACCTTTACACCGGCGGCCGCTTGAACTTCGAATTCCAGCGTACCCTGAGCCGGTTGCTGGAAATGCAATCCCACGAATTCCTGTCGCGGGCGCATAAGCCGTAAGGGATTCGAGCGTAAAAAAGGCTGCCCAAGGGCAGCCTTTTTTGTGGGCGCTGAGAGGCGAGCCTTGGCCATTTACTCGGTCATCCCCGCGAAGGCGGGGATCCAGAATTTCGAATGGCACACGGTGTAGTGTTCGCCGCGCGCCTCCGGAACCCGAATCTGGGGATCACGGTGTTTAGGTCGAGTTAGGCACCGCAAACCGTATCAGTTCTGCGCCACCTTCTGCTCATGCTCTTTCAGCAGTTCCTTGGCATGCGCCACTTCCAGCGCTTCCATGGCATTGATGGGCTTGAGTGCCACCGCCTGCTTCAAGTGCTGAACGGCCTTGGCCTCTTCATCGTCGCCATACACGTAGCTCAACGCGTTCGCATATTCGTAATGGCCGATGGGCAGGTTGTCGGCTTGCTTAAACGACTGGGCGAAGTAGGTTTCCATCTTGTCGGCGCTGACGCCGTAGGTCATTTTCCCCACCATTTTCCCAACCTTGCGGATCACGCCGGCTTCATAGCCGCCGTACAGCGCCAGGGCGAATGGTTGGTCCGGTTGTTTAGCCAGCAGCGCATCAAGTTCTTTCGGAATCTGACTGGTATAGCCGCGCTTGAGCACTACCGGTACGGACAGCTCTTCACCCAGTCGCGCCTTCGCGTACACACGGCCGAATTGCGCGACGAGGTCGGCTTGCACCAACTCGCCGGCCTTGTCGGTGTAGTCGATGACTTCTTCAAGTAAGCGATGCTTTTCTTCCTGATTCGGTACCAGGAACATCGCATACACCACCTGGGCGAACATCGCTGGAACCTGCCCGCCAACGCCCAAGGCCAGACCTTCTTTTTTGGCCTGGGCGAAGTCGCCTTTGAACACCAGCCGCCAGACGTTTTGCAATTTTTGCGCGTATGCCTCGGCGTCTTCAGGCTTGCCGGTAAAGCCGGTGTTGCCGGCTACGGTCATTTCCAACGCTTTTGGATACGTGGTGGCCATCTTCATGACCCATTGCGCGTCGGGGAACGGATAGTTGTCGCCAAAGCCGCGGGTTAGCTGCGGCCAGGCCTGCCGCAGCTTGTCGCCCGAATAGTCGAAGCTGCTCTGATCGTAGGGAAAGGGTTTCCATTGTTCGTCTGCCACAGCCACCAGGCTGCACAGCGTAAGCAGGGCAAAGATAAACGAGCGCATGACAAGTACCTGTTTTTGTTAGAGGTTCACAGGCCCGATCATAGGTCGCAGGGCAGGGCGACCAACCCCCATCCTAGGAATGGCTGTCCTTCTGCTGGAACTGGCGGCGGTATTGGTTAGGCGACAATTCTGTGTGCTGACGGAACAACCGCGCGAAGAAGCTCGCATCGTCGTAGCCCACTTCGTAGCTGATGGTCTTGATGCTTTTGCGGGTGGCGCTGAGCAAACCCTTGGCTGTTTCGATCCGTAACCGTTGCAGATAGTGCAGCGGCTTGTCGCCGGTTGCCGTCTGGAAGCGGCGCATAAAGTTGCGAATGCTCATGCCGTGCTGGCGCGCCACGTCTTCAAAGCGAAATTTCTCGGCGAAGTTTTCTTCCAGCCATTGCTGAATTTGCAGAATGGTCACGTCCTGATGCAGCTTTTGACCACCGAAGCCGATACGGCCTGGCGTGTAGTTGCGCTGCACCTCGTAAAGGATGTCGCGGGCGACGGCCTGAGCAACGCTGGCGCCGCAGAAGTGTTCAATTAGATACAGGTAGAGATCGCAGGCCGAGGTGGTGCCACTGGCGCAGTACAAGTTGTCGCCGTCGGAAAGATGCTTCTCCTGATTCAGCAGCACCTTGGGAAAGCGTTCGCTGAACTCACGGAAAAAGCGCCAGTAAGTCGTAGCTTCTTTGCCGTCCAGTAGGCCGGACTGCGCCATCCAAAACACGCCCATGGCTTCGCCGCAGATCATGCTGCCGGCGGCGTGTTGCTTGCGCAGCCAGGTGAGAATTTGCGGATAGCGGTGGCACAGCGTGTCGAAGTCGCCCCAGTACGCCGGCAGGATGATGATGTCGGCCGGCTCCAGGCCACCTTCGACCGGCAGCACCACGTCGCTGAAGCTGCGCGCGGGTTGGCCGTCTGGACTTACCAGGTGAATTTCGAATGCGGGCGTAAGACCCAGGCCGAGTTGCCGGCCGTAGCGAAGGCTGGCCATGTGGAAGAAGTCTTTGGCTTGCATGAGCGTGGAGGCGAACACGCCTTCGATGGCCAGAATGGCGACGCGTTTGAGTGCGCTGGACTGAGCAGTTGGCATGGTTGCTTATTCTTATTAGGGGATAGTGGTCAGTGGCTGGCTGGATCGTCTTATTTTTTGTCGCATGTGTCCAGTGCGTCTGAACGTTTGACTGTCCTACAGTCGGCGCCATGCCAATCCCGGCTCCAGACGTATCCAGTGGGTAAAAACAATGATTCCAAGAACCCTGTTCAGCTCGGACCATGAGCTGTTTCGCGACAGCGTGCGCAAGTTCCTCGAACAGGAAGCCGTGCCGTTCCACCATCAGTGGGAAAAAGACGGCCATATCGACCGCGCGCTTTGGAACAAGGCGGGCGAGGCCGGCATGCTCTGCTCCCATCTGCCGGAAGAATATGGCGGTATGGCGGCCGATTTCCTCTACAGCACTGTGGTCATCGAAGAAATCAGCCGACTCGGCTTGAGCGGCATCGGCTTCTCGCTGCACTCGGACATCGTCGCGCCGTACATCCTGCATTACGGCTCTGAGCATCTGAAGCTGAAGTACTTGCCCAAGCTGGTATCGGGCGAAATGGTCACCGCCATTGCCATGACCGAGCCGGGTGCCGGGTCCGATCTGCAAGGCGTGAAAACCACCGCTGTGTTGGATGGCGATGAGTATGTGCTCAATGGTTCGAAGACCTTCATCACCAACGGCTTTCTCGCCGATCTGGTAATCGTCGTGGCCAAAACCGATCCTAAAGCTGGCGCCAAGGGCACCAGTCTTTTCCTCGTTGAAGCGGGCACGCCGGGCTTTTCCAAGGGCAAGCGCTTGGAGAAGGTCGGCATGAAGGCGCAGGACACGTCCGAATTGTTCTTCCAGGACGTACGCATTCCCAAGGAGAACCTGCTCGGCCAAGCCGGGATGGGCTTCGCTTATCTGATGCAGGAGCTGCCACAAGAGCGCCTGACCGTGGCGCTGGGCGCATTGGCCAATGCCGAAGCCGCACTAAAATGGACGCTGGATTACACCCGCGAGCGCAAAGCGTTCGGCAAAGCGATCAGCGACTTTCAGAACACGCGCTTCAAACTGGCGGAAATTGCCACAGAAGTGCAGGTGGGGCGTGTTTTCGTCGACCGCTGCCTGGAGCAGCATTTGGAAGGCAAATTGGACGTGCCGACTGCGGCGATGTGCAAATACTGGACGACCGACCTGCAGTGCAAAGTGCTGGATGAGTGCGTGCAGTTGCACGGCGGTTACGGGTACATGTGGGAATACCCGGTGGCACGCTCGTGGGCGGACGCGCGGGTACAGCGCATTTACGCCGGCACCAACGAGATCATGAAGGAGATTATTTCGCGGTCGTTGTGAATTCCTGATGGAACTGAAAAGCCCGGCTGAGTGCCGGGCTTTTTCGTTTTGCGCGCGTTTTTAAGGCGCCGGGTTGGGCTGGCTTTTATGGATGGCGTCGATCTGTTCCAGCAACTCGGTGCTGAGCGTGAGTTCCGCGCTGCCCAGGTTGCTGCGCAGCTGTTCAGTGCTGGTCGCGCCGATGATATTGCTGGAAACGAAGGGGCGAGCTGTCACGAATGCCAGCGCCATCTGCGCAGGATCCAAGCCGTTTTCACGCGCCAGCGCGACGTAGCGCGAGCACGCCGCTTCTGCTTGGGGGTTGGTGTACCGCGTGAAGCGGCTGAACAAACTGATGCGCGCGTTGGCCGGTCGGGCGCCGCCTTCGTATTTGCCGGAGAGCATGCCGAAGGCTAGAGGCGAGTAGGCCAACAGCCCGCATTGCTCTCTGATTGCCACTTCAGCCAGGCCGACTTCGAACGTGCGGTTCAGCAGGTTGTACGGGTTCTGAATCGACACCGCACGCGGCAGGCCCAATTGCTCGGCGAGCTGCAGAAACTTCATGGTGCCCCACGGGGTTTCGTTGGAAAGACCGATGTGGCGGATCTTGCCGGCCTTCACTTGCTCATCCAGCGCCTCAAGGATTTCGGCGATGGGCGTGAAGTCTTCATCTTTATGTTGATAGCCGAGCTGGCCGAAAAAGTTGGTGCTGCGCTCAGGCCAGTGCAGTTGGTAGAGGTCGATGTAGTTGGTTTGCAGGCGCTTCAAGCTGGCGTCAACAGCGGCCACGATGTGCGCACGGTTGTGTTTCAGCTGGCCGTCACGGATGTGAGAAATACCATTGCCGGGGCCGGCGATCTTGCTGGCGAGAATCCAGTCGCCACGGTTGCCGCGGGCTTTGAAGTAGTTGCCGATGATTTGTTCGGTGCGGCTGTACGTCTCTGCGCGCGGCGGGACGGGGTACATTTCCGCGGTGTCGATGAAGTTCACGCCAGCGGCGCGGGCGATATCGATCTGCTCGAAAGCGTGCTCCTGGGTGTTCTGCTCGCCCCAGGTCATGGTGCCGAGACAGATAGCGCTGACGTTCAAATCGGTGCGGCCGAGCTTACGAAACTGCATGAATTTCTCCTCGTGCAAAAGTCACCATCAAATCAGGTTGATATTTTTCCTGCAATCGGCATAATTCCGCAGCTGTTTTCAGCAGGGGATGCCTAGCCTGCTTGAATCCGCCGTACGGACGTGATGACCCGAGCCCCCGATAGCGTCCGTCTCTGGCTGCCTTTGCTTGTCAAAGTGCGCACTATTCAGTAAGATCCGCCGTCTTATTTTCAGGGCGGCCCCTGAGGCTATTAAAGAATGAAAACTTTTACTGCTAAACCGGAAACTGTTAAGCGCGACTGGTTTGTCGTCGACGCTGCAGGTCAG
>Ga0157370_10007505_pt1 | contig 11850 bp, 7 predicted proteins | sample C35metaG_FD_113463 | JGI IMG/M metagenome (GOLD analysis project Ga0157370, IMG submission 113463) | Corn rhizosphere microbial communities from Kellogg Biological Station, Michigan, USA - C3-5 metaG | ecosystem: Host-associated > Plants > Roots > Rhizosphere > Soil | place: USA: Michigan... | reverse complement strand
TCGCGCCGGTCATCTCGAAGGTGTTCTTCGCCGGGCTCGATCCGACCCCCGCGCTGATCGCCGCCCTCGCGCTATTCGCCGCGGGCTTCGCCTTCCGCCCGCTCGGCGCACTGATCTTCGGAGCTGTTGGTGACAAGCTCGGCCGCAAAGGTGCCTTCCTGATCACCGTCACCTTGATGGGCGGATCGACCTTTCTAATCGGATTCATCCCTACTTACGCTCAGGCAGGTCCGACCGGGCCCACCTTGCTGATCATCTTGCGAATCCTCCAGGGAATCGCGCTCGGTGGCGAATATGGCGGGGCAGCGATCTATGTCGCCGAACACTCGCCGGCCGAGAAACGCGGCGCCTCGACCGGTTGGATCCAGTCGACTGCCTCCTTCGGCCTCCTCGCGGCGCTTCTGGTGATCGTCGCCACGCGCACCTGGATCGGCGAGGACTCATTTGCGGCATGGGGTTGGCGGGTGCCGTTCCTCGTCTCCGCTTTGCTTCTGATAATCTCGGTCTACATGCGCGCCAGGCTCGCCGAGAGCCCCGAGTTCGCACGCATTCGCGAAGAGGGCGACATCGCCGGTGCGCCGCTTCGCGAAGCATTCGGCAAATGGAAGAATTTGAAGCGCGTGCTGATCGCCTTCTTCGGGATCATGTGCGCGCAGGGTGCGGTCTGGTATTTCACCTTCTTCTACATGCAGGTCTTCCTCGAAAAGTCGCTGGGGCTACCGAGCCAGACCAAGGACCTCTTGCTGATCGTTATGACCGTGGTCAGCGCTCCGCTCTACGTCTATTTCGGCTGGCTCAGCGACCGCCTCGGCCGAAAGCCGGTGATGGTCGGCGGAATGCTGATCGCGCTGGCGCTCTACTTTCCTGCTTCGCACTGGATCGCGGGAGCGGCCAATCCCCGGCTCATCGAGGCGCAGCAGTCGACACCGATCTTCGTCGACACCGATCCGGCGACCTGCTCGATCCAGTTCGATCCCCTCGGCACTGCAAAATTCCGCAGCGCGTGCGACATGGCCAAATCGACGCTCGTCACCAAGGGAATCAACTTCACGACTCGCCGCTCCTCCAACGGCTTGACCTATGTCATCGTTGGGACCGAGCGAATCGCCGTTCACGAGGGAGAGGGTCTGGGCGGCGCCGATTTGAAGAGGCTCAAGGCCAAAACCTCTGACGCAATCGGATCGGAGCTTCTTGCCGCCGGCTACCCCAAGTCAGCCGACCCGGCGCATGCCGACATCACTTTGCTTATCGTGATCCTGCTCGCCTTCGTGGTCGCAGCGACAGCGCTTTACGGACCCCAGGCGGCGGCGCTGGTCGAGATGTTCCCGACGCGCATCCGCTACACCGCAATGTCCTTTCCTTACCATGTTGGCACGGGCTGGGTGGGCGGCTTCCTGCCCGTCACCAGCTTCGCGCTCGTTGCGATCACCGGGAACATCTTTTCAGGGCTGTGGTACGCGGTGGTGTTCACCGCGATTTCCGTGATCGTGTCGCTGCTGTTTCTCAAGGAAACCGCGGGCCGCCGGCTCAAGGAAGTCTAGTTCACGGGCGCCCAGTGGATGTCGATCGGCTGATCGACCTCGGCGAGCACCCGGCCGATCGGCACCTTCGAGCTTTGCCCGTCGGCGATCGCCTGCTCGAGCACGGCGCGCTTCTCCTCTCCGGTGACGGTGATCAAAATCGTTCGGGCCGACAGGATAGCGGAGCGCGTCAGCGTCACCCGGGGGACGGGAGCTTCGGCGGGCAGCGGGTCGGGCATGAGCCCGATCGCCCGCCGCGTCTTGGGCGCATCGAGCGCTGCCCCAAGATCGGGTCCCGGAAAGATCGATGCGGTATGCCCGTCCCTGCCCATTCCCAGCCAGACAAGATCGGGCGGCCAGGCAAGGTCCTGGAGCCGCGCATCGGCGGAATTCCCAGCGAGCCGATAATCGGCAATTTCGGCCGCAATCGGGATCACCCGCGCTCCGGTCGGGAGCAGTGCCCGGGCAATGCTGCGCACATTGCTGAGCTCGCTCTCCATCGGCACGAGCCGGTCGTCGGTCGGGATGATCGTGACCTTCTTCCACTGCAGCTTCTGGGCGGCGAGCCTGGGGAATATCGCCGGCCCGGTGGTGCCGCCGGGGAGCGCGATCAGCGACGCGTCTCGGGCGTCGACGGCGCTTTCGATGATGAACCCGACGTCGCCGGCGACTGCGTCGGCGAGCTCTTCCAGGGAGTCATACTCCCACCATTCTGCTTCGATCATGCGAATCCCTGCTGGTTAGCGCGGTGCTGGTTGCGCGTATCCGAACCAACCTGCAACTGCCTGTCCGCTTCGATCGAGCGCCGGACGGAACCGAAGGCGCTCATAAGCGAGGTTGCAAAGCACTCCATCGATCGCCGCAATATGAGTTCCTCGGTCGACCGTGCATTCGCTGACATAGCCGCGGGCGTCGACCCGGAGCCGAAGGAACACCGTCGCTCCTTGAGGCCACTGGTCGATGAGGTCGCGCGGCAAGTCGCGGCCGCCAAGGACGGGCGTCACGAGATGCGGCGGCTCGACCGCGCCTTCTCCACCTTGGCCTGATCCATTGCCGCCGCTGCCGCTGCCGGTGCCGCCAGCGCCGGTTCCCGTTCCAGGCAGGTTGGACGAACTTTGTGTCGGGGCCGTTCCGCTGCGCGGAGTTTCTGCCGCAGCAATCTTCTCGACTGGCGGCGCAACGATCGGCGGCTTTGGCGCGACCAGCGGGCTCGCTTCGCTCTTGATGTTCTTGGGAGAGGAAGCGCCCTGCTTTTCCCTGGGCTTCGGCCGGGCGGCTGGAGCTGGCGACACAGGCGGTGGTGGCGGATTGGCGAGGTCGAACACCCTCAAGACGCTCTGAGACGAAGGCAAATCCATTTTCCCCGAGAGGTTCATGAACGCGTACAAAAGCACCGCCTGAATGGCGATTGCAGCGACGATTGCGCCGCTCTTGTCCCGCGCATTGACGTCAGTCCGATAGGCCATTGCTGGTCAACGCCAGTCGAGCCAGCCTGTTGCCGATGTTCCATTGCGATCGAGAGAAAGCGCCCGGCGAATACGACTGCCGCCCGGCGCTTTTTTCCAAGGCCCGATTATTGGATTTTAGCGGTGCGCGCTTGCCTTGCGTCCGCCGCCGTGGCTCGCCTTGCCGCCCTTGCTCGCGATTTCCCGCTGCTTGGCGGGATCCATCGCTGCAAAGCCCCGCTTCGAACCGCCGCTTTTTGTCGCTGCCATTGCTTCTTCTCCCTTGACTTTATGGCTGCATGGCCAACGCCGCCGCGCGTACAGGGTTCACAAAGCTGATTGATGTTAACGAACCGCCGAAAAGTCGGGGTTTTCGTTACTGATCCGACGCAAAAAAGACCTCAGCAATGCGACCGGCACGGTCGCACCGCCGCTGGCGAGCGATCGCTGGCCGGCTGATCATCGCCGGGCTTCTCGCCAGGAGCCCCTTGGCCAAGGCGATTCACGCGACATCACGAAGGGGGGCCTCTAAACGAGGACCAAATGATCAGAAGAATAGCCCGAGCGACCCGTAGAAATGATAGCCGGTTCGGCGATCGACCCAAGTCGGCCCGCCCGAAAGCAGCAGCGCCTCATGCTTCGACAACCGCACGGTCGCGCCAACGCCCGCCCGTGTCTGCGCCATACCAGCAGTCGTGTCGGGTCCTTGCCGGCTCACTTCCACACCAAGGTTCAGGTCCTTGCCGACGTCCTTGGTCAGCGCGATCGCCGCCTGCCAGAAATTGCGGTTTCCCCGACCAGGGTTCACCTCATAGCCGCCGCCGCCGAACAGACTCGTCCCTCCCTTAAAATCTTTCCCGACCCAGACCGGCAATAAAAGTTGCGCGTGCTCGTGCGATGCAAGGCTCGAGGTTGGAAGGATCAGGCGTGGGAAAATCGCCGCCGAAAAGCCCTTCGCTTCATCATCGATGAAGCGATATTTGACGGCCAATTCGACATCGCCGGTCCCGCTCCGCCAGCCAATGGTCGAATCGTGAGAAATGGCCATCGGAAGGGTCGCCGTCAGTTGAACGCCGTCGAGCGGACCGTAGTTGAGATCGATTCCCGCTTCATCATCCAGCGCCGGTCCGAAGCCTTCGCCGGTGGAAAAAGCATAGATTTCCCAATGGCCAAGATCGGTCGGCATTGGATCGTCGGTGAGATATGGCGGTCCCGCCCCGGCGGCGGCGGCACGCCCCAAAAGTGCAAGCATGACCAGCAGATGGCCGATCTTCACGTTCGCGCCTGCGCCCCCCCCGGGTGACTACCCGGCCTTTGCGGCACGAGCAGGATCAGCCCGATGATCGCGACCGCCATCACCAAAGAAGCGATCGGACGGCTGAGTGCAAGCCCGCCCTTGGCGAGCGGCTTGTCGAGAAAATCGCCGACGGTCGCGCCGAGCGGCCGAGTGAGGATGAACGCGGCCCAGAACAAGCCGACACGGTTCGCCTTTGTCGTGAAATAGAAGATGGCGAGGAGGGCAAGCGCTGCTCCGAACAGAAGCGCGGCTCCGGAATAGCCGAGCCCCCATCCGCCGTCGCTGAAATCGTCGGCCGACCAGTCACCAAGAGCCGTTCCAAGCGTCTGCGAAAAGGTGATGGTGAGCCAGTAAAAGCCTTCCGCCTTGGGCGTCACGATCGTGTTGACGTTGATGGTCCCGAGCGTTCGATGCCATGCGAACAGCGCCAGTAGGACACAAGCGAGGAGCAGCAACGAGCCGCCCGGATAACCAATGCCGAGCGATCGATCGGCGAAATCTGCAAGCGTTGTCCCGCAGGTCGTCGAAGCGACAATCGTCGCCCAATAGAGCCACGGATTGAACCTTGCGGCGCGGATCTGCAGCAGGACGAGAAGGATTAGCGCAAATCCGAAAATCGCCGTGCCGATGAGATAACCGCCGGGCACCGGATTGGGCGTCGTCTCGCCGAGCCAGCTCATCGTCACGCTGTCGCCGCCCGTTTCCCCAAGCGTCGTTGCAAGGATCTTGATGATCCAAAAGCCGAGCGTGATCGCCGGTACCTTGCTGAGCGCTCTTGGCCGTTGGTCGTCAATGGTCATCCGATCACCTTTTTCATCGGGCTTGGCCTATCGCGGGAAAGCGGCCGATCGTGCAACCGGTTCATGAAAATTCATGCTTGGCCCGTGGCGATCGAAGTGGGCGCAATTGCGCCCCGATGACCGACCGAACCCCGGCGGACAAGTCGGGCATACTTCGAAAAATTGAACGGCCGCCGTTCCGCTCGACTTTGCGACCGGCAAGGCGCTCACCAAGCTCAAACCCCAGTGCAAGCCCCTAGTGAAGGCGCACCCCGATCCAAAAAGTGCGCGGGGTCGAGCGCTCGATCGAGCCATCTCCATTGAATGCCGCCATCACCAGTGCATTGGTGATATTCGCTGCACGGGCGATAATCTGCCAGCGAGATCCAAGCGGCCACGACGCCGAAGCGTCAAGAGTGGTCGCAGGCTTCAGCATCCGAGTGTTGAGGTCGTCCTCATATTGGCCGCCGATCCGGTGCAGCTCGAGCTCTGCGCCCTTTCCATCCTTCTCCCAGCTCGCCGACAGCATCGCGGCGAAATTGGGTGTCTGAGCGGGCCGCAGGCCGTTGAGGAACGCCGCAAGTCCTCGCGTTTCCATCCGTGCATTGGTGATGCTCGCCGATGCATGAAGCGCCCATGGTCCATCGGTCCATTCGGCCGATGCTTCGATGCCGCGCACATTGACTGCATCTACATTCTCGCGTTGGCGGTAGGTGCCGCCGGCAGCGACGAACCCGACCTCGGGGAAATTACCGGGTCCCTGCCCGAGCGTCACGTTGGCGATGGCATTGCTCAGGCGGTTGAGAAAGCCCGTCGCGGACAGCCGCCACGGTCCGCGCGCAAATTGCAGCCCCGTCTCGACTCCGGAGAGCCGCTCGGGATCAAGATTCGGGTTTGCAGCGGTAGCATCCGTGCCTGCCCGAAATGGCCGGAACAGCTCGTTGAGGGTCGGCATACGCCAGCCAAGATAGGCCGCCCCGCGCAGGCTGAGGCCGCTGCCGAGCGGCGCCAGGATGCCGCCGCGGGCGGTCGGTAGCCAGCCCCGCCGCTTCGGGTCGCGCTCGTTCCGAGTGACCGCCCCGGTCGCGATCGTCTGCTCGAACAGATGACCGCCCGCCACCTGCCAATGGTCGATCCGCGCGCCGCCGCCGACGGTCATTCCTGCGATTTGCGCGGACAGCTCGGCGAATGCACCGCTGGTCCAGGTCTCGCCGCCGGCGCGGCGCCGCTTGGTCGGATCGCCGGCGACGTAATTGGCTAGCTCGCGAGTTTCTCCAATGGTGCGCCGGGCATCGCCGCCGAACCTCAGTTCGATCCCGTCGGGCATCGGCGGGCGCATTTCGACGCTTCCGCCGAGCCCATTCGAGGGCACCCGATACTGCAGTAGCACGCGCCTCGCGGCGATCCGGCCTGGAGTGAGCCCCGCAGTGCTGCTTCTGAGGTTGCGCCATTGCCAATAGCCGAGCGCGCTCCATTGCCAGCTGCCGCTCCCGACCAGCCGGACGGATGCGTCCGGGCCGTTGGTCCGGTCGGCGCTGAAGTCGGTGCCGCGAGTCCGCCAGTCATGAAAGCCGTCGATGCTCGCCTGGAGCTCGGTCGAAGCTGCGATCGGCGCGATCCAGCGCGCTCGGCTGCTCCACTGCTGGTAAGGCGCGGGCTTGTCGGCGGGACCGCGCGTGTCGCTGGTGATCGGGACAAAGCCGTCGCTTCGTTCTTCCCGACCGGAAATGGTGAGCATTCCTCCACCGGCCGCAAGGCCGAGACGCAGCTCGGCCTCGAGCGAATCCCGGCTGCCTGCATCCAGCTCACCCGACAGGCCTTCGTCGGCCCGGCTCGTCATTTCGATCGTTCCAGCAAGGGCGCCGGGACCATAAGCGACGCTTCCGCCGCCGCGGATCACGCGGATGTCCGAAAGGTCGGCCGGATCATATGCCGGCCAATTGATCCACCCACCGAACGGGTCTGTCTGCGGCACCCCGTCGAGCAGCAGAAGCGCTCGGCTCGATGCATTGCCGCCCAAGGCGCGCAAGGTCACGCCCTGGCTCGTTGGATGACCGCTGCGCGAGTCCGAACGGCGGAACAGCTGCACACCGGGAACGTCCTTCAGCAGTTGGTCGAGCGCGTGGCTCGGCGCCTGGCCTATCTCCCTTCGAGTGATCCGCTCGACAGCGTAAAGCCGCTCCGCCTTCGCTTCGGGCAAGGCGTTGCCGGTGATGATGATTGCCGGCGGCTGCAGCTGGGCGGCCACTTGGCCTACAAAATGTCGCAGAGGGTAACGGCGATCGGCAGAACCGAGCTTCCAACGACGGCGAACAGCGCCCACCATGCCCACCAGGGCCAGGACAGTCTTCGCGCTTCGTCGGCCTTCGCCATGGAGCCAAAATCACTGCAGCAGGGCGCCGGTTCCGTCGAGCGAAAAGCAATTCGAGCAGCTCGCCAGACCAGGCAAATATAACAGTGGTTAAATGTGGGTTGATGAATCGTGGTTAAATTGCTCTAACCCTGCCCTTCTTTGAGGTCGACTCGACCGCCGCGGGGAAAGGGGCGCCCCGATTGAAACTGGAAGGAAATAAGAGACCGGCATCTCGCGGCTTGGCGCGCCACTCTTTGGCTTGTGCCGCCGCGGGTCTCGCTGCGGGTTTTCCTGGAAGCCTCGCCGCCCAATCCGCACCGCAGCCTCCGCCGCTTCCGCCCACTCGCGAGGAAGTCACCCGGCCGGTCGCACCTCTCGCGCCCCCTCCGAGCAAGCTTGAAGTCGAGGGCGGGATCGAGCGAGCGCCGTGCGCGCTCGATGGGCCCGAGTTTCGCTCGATCCATTTTGTTCTGCGCGCCGCCGAGTTCGACGGGCCTCAGGGCCTGACCCGCGATCAGATCGCATCGGCATATGCGCCTTATGTCGGCCACGATGTCCCGATCTCGACCGTGTGCGAGATCCGTGACCGTGCAGCAACGATGCTGCGCGATGCGGGCTATATCTCCGCCGTTCAGGTACCGCAGCAGCGGATCGAGAACGGCGTGATCAAGTTCCAGGTGCTCATGGCGCATCTCACCGCCGTGCGCGTTCGCGGCGAGGCGACCGGGGCGGAGACGATCCTCACCGCTTATCTTAGCCAGCTGACCAAGCGGCCGCTGTTCAACCGCTACGAAGCCGAGCGTTACCTGCTTCTGGCGAGCGACCTCCCCGGCTATACCGTCCGGCTGACATTGCGGCCGGCCGACGACGGCGTTCCAGGGGACGTCCTCGGCGACGTCACCGTCGAGCGGCTCCCCGCTTATGCCGACTTCGTCGTCCAGAACGGCGGTTCCCACGCGCTCGGCCCCTGGGGCGGGCTTGTTCGCGGGCAGATCTTCGGGCTCACCGGGCTTGGGGACCGCACGTCACTGTCGGTCTACAGCACCGCCGACTTCCATGAGCAGCAAACGATCCAAATCGGCCATGACATGCGCATCGGCCCCGAGGGAGTGAGCCTGTCGGGCACCTTTACCTACGCCTGGGCAAGGCCGACCGTCGTCAACGCCGACGTATTGGCCAAGACGCTGCTCGGCACGGTCGAGCTCGGCTATCCGCTGGTTCGCCGCCAGGCGCAGACGATCCGCGGGTCGGTCGGCATGGATGTCATCAACCAGGACGTGTGGCTGGATCAGGCCAGGCTGACCAGCGACCGGCTGCGCGTCGGGTTCATCCGACTGGGGGTCGACGCTGCTGCGTCCAACTACTCGAACCCGGATTTTTCGTCCGCCGAGCCGCCGTGGCACGTCACCGGCCTGCTCGAGCTTCGACAGGGGCTTCACGCGCTCGGAGCAACGCCCGATTGCGGCCCCGCGGCAATCGACTGTCTTGGACCAAATGAAGTGCCGCCGAGCCGGCTCGAGGGTCATTCCGACGCGACCGTGCTTCGCTACAGCTTCACCGGCGAATACCGGCCGATCCCGGGTCTCACTTTGGCGCTCAACGCAAAGCTCCAATATGCGTGGAAATCCCTGTTGAGCTTCGAGGAATTCGCCGCTGGCAATTACACCGCAGGCCGCGGCTACGACCCTGGCGCATTGCTCGGCGACAGCGGGATCGGGACCCAGGCCGAGGTCCGCTTCGGCAGCCGGATCCCGACCAGTGCCAGCAAGCCGGCGGCGGAATATTATTTTTTCTGGGATCATGCGGCGGTCCGGCATCACGACAGCCCGATCATCGTCACCGAGCGATCGCATCTGGATTCGGTGGGCGGCGGCGCCCGAGTCAATTGGGACCGGTTCGTGCTTGATGCCGCGCTCGCCGTGCCGCTGACCCGGCTGGATCCGATTAGAGACAAAAAGCCGCCCATCCGCTTCCTGATTTCGCTCACCACCCGCCTGTGGCCATGGAAGTATTGATGTCATGCCCCATGCTTTGTGCCCAGCGTACCGCCTGAAGAGGCACACGCTACTCGTCTCCTGCGCGACCCTCGCGATCAGTGTAGCACTGACTCCAGGGCGCGCGTGGGCCCAGGCATTTCAGGGCACGCCGACGACCGCCTCCGGAACGATCACCTACAGCCGATCGACGCCCGGAAGCGAAACCGTGACCGTCGGGAGCTCGACGGCGACGATCAACTGGGCGCCGAGCGACACCTCCGGCACCGGCAACATCGACTTCCTGCCGCTGGGCAACACGGCGACCTACCAGGCGGCTTCCGGAATCGGTGATTTCACCGTCCTCAACCGCGTCGTTCCGACCGACGCGACGCGAGAGATCGAGCTGAACGGATCGCTTCTGAGCAAGCTTTCGGACGGGTCGACCGGCGGGAATGTGTGGTTCTACAGCCCGGGCGGAATTCTCATCGGATCGAAGGCGACGGTCGACGTCGGCGGACTGCTCCTCAGCAGCATCGATCTTCCCAACGGGTTCACGACCAACAGCAGCGGCTTCTCGGCGAGCTTCAGCGAGAGCCAGACCAGCGCCGGACCGGTCCAAATCATGCCCGGCGCGACGATCAACGCGCGCAGCAGCTATGTCGCGCTGGTCGCCCCCCGCATTGAGCAGGGCGGCACTATCGAGGTCAATGGCTCGGCGGCCTATGTCGCCGCCAATCAGGCCTCCCTGACCTTGAATGGCGGGCTTTTCAACATCTCGATTCCGTACGACGGAGGCACGGCAGACCCGAATGGAATCGTGCATACCGGAACGACCGGCGGACCTGCGAACGCGACCGCGTCCGACAATCACAGCATCTACATGATGGTCGTGCCGAAGAACCAGGCGCTGACGATGCTTCTCGATGGCAACATCGGGTACGACGCCGCGACGAGCGCGACGGTTGTGAACGGGCAGATCTATTTGACCGCGGGGTTCACGACGGGCGGCGGAACGACCGGAATGACGATCGGTTCGCAGGGACCGGCGAACTTCACGTCGCCGGTGACCGCCGGGATGGATGGCCCGGTCCTCATCGAAGCGACCAAGGGGGACACGAGCTTCTCCGGCGACCTTGGCATTTCGAACGACGCGCTATCGGGTCTTGGCGGCACCGAGCTCCTCGCCGACAATGGCCACAAGCTGACGGTGAATGGCGACGCCCTACTTGACGGGGGCGACCACATCGACCTGACCGCGAGCGGCCAAGGGCAGATCAGCGTCACCGGTACATTGGACGCCAATGCGAACGGTCCGGTGACCCTGTCCGATGGAGAGGGAACCGGCACGATCGGCGCGGATACGCTGGACATGTTCGGGTCGACCGTCGCCCTGAACGGCAGTCCAAACATCAACAATCTCTATCTCAGCGTCGATGGCGATTTCACGATCGGCGATCTGTCGGTCCCGGGCGAGCTCTTCATCAGCGCGGGCGGAAGTCTCACGACGACCGGAACTCTGACCGGCGGAGGCGACGTCATTCTATCCGCGAGCGACGGCGATCTTTCGGTCCAGAATATTACCGTGACCGGAACCGACGGTCTTGCGAGCCTTTATGCGAGCGGCCTTGCCACTATTAGTGGCATCGTCAACGCCCCCGACATTTACGTTACATCGTCCGATATCAATGTCGCGAGCGGCGCCTCGCTCGGCGTTCAGGGAGTGACAAATCTCCTCGCGCTGGTCCCAACGTCGGACCAGCCAATCTATCTCGGCGGTGGCATGGAAACGCCGTCGGGTGCCTATGTCCTCAACGAAGATGGCCAAATCAAAGCGCAAGAGGTGACTATAACCTCGGAGCCATCGGGCGACGGCCCGTCACCCGACATCATCATTGGTGATCTCAACATCAATAAAAGCACAAGCGGCGGAAGCGGCGTCACCGATGTCATCGTCGATAGCTACAGCGGCTCAATCAAGATCGTCGGCCAAGTGAATTGGGCCAATGCCGGGGCGTCGGACTCGCTTACGCTCATCGCCGGCAAGAATATCGAGGTGAATACGGACACGGGCCGGCTGGTCATGTCCGATCCCAACGAGAATCTGACGGGCAGCCTGCTGTTGGAGGCGCCGAACATCTGGATCGCCGACGGGACGATCCTCGGGAATCTCGAGAGCGATCCGAATTACAGCGGCCGGGACACCGACCTTGCAAGCAACGATGGCACTTCGAACGCGATGGGCTTCGTGGGCGCCGGCCAGATCTCAATTCTCCCGACCAGCACCTTCTTTGTGCAAAACAGCGGCACCTCAGACGACATGGCCGGGATCGCCGTCGGCGATAGCGGCCTTTCAATCTACAACTACGGCTCGGACCCGGTCACCGTCGATATTTACGGCCGTCAGATCAAATCCGATGGGACAATCGTGACGGGCGATGCTTTCGAGGGCACCGTCCGGACCTATGGCAATTTCGCCGAGG